>Ga0070695_100001756_pt1 | contig 12191 bp, 13 predicted proteins | sample KBSK1252metaG_FD_65471 | JGI IMG/M metagenome (GOLD analysis project Ga0070695, IMG submission 65471) | Corn, switchgrass and miscanthus rhizosphere microbial communities from Kellogg Biological Station, Michigan, USA - KBS K1-25-2 metaG | ecosystem: Host-associated > Plants > Roots >...
ACAGGGCCACCGCATACCGCTCCGGAGACGGGTCGTGGCCGACTAAGGGTACCTCTATCATCAGCAAAACAAAGATGGCCAGGCAGATCGTCGCCATGTTCGCGGCGCCGACAACGATCCTGGAGAGCAGGAACTCCGTTCGACTCACGGGCAGCCCAAGGACGAAGTCGATGGTGCGTTGCTCTGTCTCTCGACTGATGTGACTGGCTGCGAAGATACCGGCGTAAATGGCGAGGATGAGCGGCATCCAGGACAGCAGCTCAACTTGTATCCAACCGTTCAGTGTGCTGATATCGACATCGCCGACGAGCTTTCGGATCGCCTCGGGGTAGCCTTCGTAGAGCTTCCGCAAATTTTCCAGGTTGCCGATGCTGTCGTACACGCCGACGACGTACGCGCCCATCGCCGCCATGCCGGCAATCCACCAGAGAAGTGTGATGCGGGAACGCGAGAGCAGGTCCAGGGCCAACGTCTTCATCGCGGCCCCTCGCGATAGAAGTCGAGGAACACTTCCTCCAGCGACGGTTCGGAGATGATCACGTCCTCGATCGCCGATTCGCTGAGCCGCCGCATCAGCACTGTCACATCTCCGCGTACTCTGAAGGTAATTCGGTTCTGGTGCTGCCACACGATCTCGACTTCACCGACCCCTTCGAGGTTCGGCGGCTCATTGGTGTAGGTAACCGTGACCTCTTTGTACTTACGGCCGCGCAGATTCTCGACGCTGTCTTCTACGATCAGCCTTCCCTCGCGAAGGATCGCCACGCGGTCGCAGACCTGCTCCGCTTCGGACAGCACGTGCGAAGAGAAGAGTACCGTCTTGCCTGCCTTCGCCTCTTCGTCTAACAGCCTGAGCAGCTCGCGCTGCGCCAGCGGATCGAGACCCGACGTCGGTTCGTCGAGGATGAGGACTTGTGGGTCGTGGGCGAGAGTGATGACCAGGGCCACCTTCTGGCGCATCCCACGCGAGCACTTCTTAATCAGGCGGTCCATCGGGGCCTGGAGCCTCTCCGCAATCTCAAGGCCGCGAGTCTTGTCGTCCGGGAGCCCGCGGGCGCGAAGCGACAGATGCATTAGCTCGCGGCCGGTCCGGTTGCCATATAGAGCGGCGTCGCCCGGGAGATACCCGACGGACTTGCGAACTGAAACCGAATCGCGCACGACGTCCTGTCCCAGAACTGAGGCCCGTCCAGAGGTCGGGTACAGGAAGCCCATCAGTACACGGATGGCAGTGGTCTTGCCAGCGCCGTTGGGGCCAAGAAAGCCAATGATCTGGCCGGCAAGCGCTTCCAGCGTGACGTCGACTATGCCTCTGTGCGAGCCGTAGCTCTTTGTCAGGTGCTCGAGCTGAATCGTTCGGGTAGGCGTCACCACCGCATTGCGCTCGGTCGCCATTAGGAATTCTTCTGCTCCATTTGCTGACGAATCGTCGGCGGCCGAACGACTAAGCAGGGTACATTGGCGCGACGAACCACGGCGTCGGAGGCGCTTCCCAGAACCAACCGGCCGGCGCCGGAAAGGCCGTGTGTGCTAAGCGCGATCAACGAGGCGTCCACCTCATCCGCCGCTCTCAGTAACTCGTCGGGCACACTACCCTTCGTGACCATCACTTGCGTCTCTACGCCAGCATTCTCGAACGATTCGGCCTCTTGCGCCAGCGTGTCGACGGCTGCTGCTCGAACCGCCTCAAACAGGTGATCGTAGCCTCCCGCAGCTTGCACGCTCGGCAGCATGAGTGGAGAAAACAACTCGATAACCCGGTGGAGCACGACCGGTGCGCCGATGGCCCTGGCGAAGTCACAGATGAAGGGGCGAGTGGCTGCGGCCAGTTCTGAACCATCATCCGGTATGTAGATCCGACGGATCGGACTGGCAACGTGGGCATCCGGATCCTCGGGCGGGCGGACCAACAAGAGCGGTAGGTGACTTTGATGCAGAACGCCCGTCGAGATACTGCCCAGCCAAACGCGAGGGATTCCGGATCGGCCGTGAGTCGTCATTGCGATCAGGTCTGCCCCCTGGTCCGCGGCGAATTTCACTATCCGCGATGCCGGCCTTCCCACGTCTACATAAATGCTCGCATCGACTCCATGTTGTGACAGGCGTCCGCGCTGGCTCTCCAGATAAGCGGTCGCGACGTCGTCTTCTGCTTTGAACAGCCTGCCGGGTTCCCAAAGGGTGACCGGCGTAATTGAAGTCATTAGTAAGACCTTGGCACCCGTCACCGCAGCAATCTGCGTCACGTACGGGAGAACCTGCTCCGCGACCGGTGACCCGTCCAGGGGAACGACTATTCTTGAGATCATCTTGCTTCCTCTTGCAGAACCATAGCGGAGCCGGTGAAACGAAGAAGAGTGCCAAATGGCCCCCGGCCTACAGGATGTTTGATTCTGATGGCGACCGGCGGATTGATCCTACACTCGCGGCAGAAATAGAAGGAGGGTGTTATGTATTCCAAGATTCTAGTCACTGTAGATGGCTCGCCGGCATCGGAGTCGATCGTTCCAGAGGTCGCTAAAGCGGCTGGCCCGGGCACAATCGTAACGCTCCTTACTGTGGTCGATGTGCCGTCCGCTCTTGCGAACGCGGCCCGGCCGCAACTAGTAGCGGGCGCTCCAGCCCCGGGAGGAGTAATCACCGTCCCGGGCACTAGGACAATCGAGAGCCGCGGTCAGGCGGTCGACCGCGTCAAGGAGGAGCACACCCACTATCTGGAAAGCTTGGCGAAGCCACTACGCGAACTGGGGCTGAACATCTCGACAAAGGTTGGGTTAGGGCCCGACGCAGGTGAAGAAATCCTGAAGACGGCGCGAGCTCTGGAAGTGGATGCCATCTTTATGGCCACACACGGTCGCACTGCTCTGGGACAGATCGTTTTCGGAAGCGTGGCAGAGAAAGTCATGCAGGGCGGCGTTTGCCCGGTCCTAATGGTCCGCCCTGGCAAGCTCAACTAAACAAGAGGAGGCCAACAATGACGACTGGCACACGAAACATGGAAACCTACCGAAGGAAAGTAACGCTCCGGGACGGTGACTCGATTACTATCCGCGCGCTGACAACTCAGGACGAAGACGCCTTGTATGACTTCTTCCTCCACATTCCGGAAGACGATCGGCACTTCTTGAGGGATGACGTTACGTCACCTGACGTCGTTCGCGAGTGGACGAAAAACCTTGACCACGACCGCGCGATTCCACTGGTAGCGACAGATTCTCACCGCATCATCGGCGAGGGCGCGGTGGTACGTCGGAAAGGGGCCGCGCGCGATCACGTCGCCGAAATCCGCCTGGCAGTGGCACCTACGTGGCGGAACCGCGGAGTCGGCACGGAGCTCATCCGCTCACTCTGTGATGTCGCGGGCAAGGCGGGCTGGAATGCCGTCCTTCTTGAGCTCGTCGAGGACGGCGAGGGCGGAGCGGTACAGGCAGCCGAAGAGATGGGGTTCGTTCGCGTCGGCCGCCTGGAAGGCGGCGCGTGCGATCGAGACGGTCACCTGCATGACCTCGTGACGCTAGCCATTCCGCTCGGCAGGCAATGCTCCCAGTTCTAGCTCGAACGACCTGGCAAGTGGCTAATGACCACAAAGAAGAAGCGGCGTTAGGGGAAGGATAAGAATGGTTACGAAGGTTAGACAGATCCACGGCTTGAGAGCCTATCCGACGGTTTCGACAGATGAGGCTTCGCGACTCGCGCACCTCGTGTGGTTCGCAACGGGTTGTGCTCTCGGCTTTCTTATCCCGTATATTTTCACCTCCGTTCTGGACCTTTCGCACGACCTCTACTATCTCATTTACTTCGGAACGGTCTTGGTGTTCCTGGCAGCTTACACGCGAGCTACCGGCGCGGACGTGATCCAATTCTTCCGCACTTCGTGGCGATGGAGCCTGGCCATCGGACTGCTGTCTACGCTCTTTGTCATCGTCAACGTTGTCTCTCGCAACTCAACGGATGGTCCCTCCGGCCTCTACGCGGTGTTTGAGGTGATGTGGCGAGGTCTTGCGTACGGCACTGTGGACGCCCTTCTCCTCAGCGCTTTTCCGGGTCTCGTAGCGTTTGGTCTCATCGGGCGTGATCTGTCAAACCTTCGACGACACTGCGCGTTCTTTGCGGCCGCTCTGCCTCTTGTGGTTGTCATTACAGCGACCTATCACCTGGGTTACGAGCAGTATCGCGAGGACGGAATCATTGCTCCGGAGATCGGCAATACCGTCATTTCCGTTCCTATGCTGACGACGGGCAATCCTTTGGGCTCATTGATCACCCACGCCTCGATGCACGCTACGGCGGATATACATTCGTACGAGACGGACGTTTTCCTGCCACCGATGACCGAGTCACCGGATTAGCTGGAGCGGCGCCCGATGGCAACGTCCAAGCGTCTGGGATAAAAGGCCAAATGGCCCCATCACAAACAGGCCAACTCGCCCTTAAGCCGATCAGACCGCGAGCAATACTATCTCGGAGGAGGTGGACTCTGAATAAGATACTTGCACACAAGAGACGGCTCGCTCTCATCCCTCTCGCGTGGCTGCTGGCAATGATGCCGATGATTAGTGCGTGCATGGGCACATCTGCGCAGCAGATCGGGAGAACGCCGACGCCTGCCAGCGGCAATGGCGTTGAATTCACCCTCAAGACCGCAACGGACAACAACGGCTTGGCCTTTGTCGGCGTTGGCGGAAGCATCGATGGCCAGCGGAATCCTACCTTGAGCGTCGGCGCCAACACCCCGGTGAAGGTCAACCTGGTCAACGGCGACAGCGTTCAACACACGATCTCCTTCCCTGACTTCAACGCCACAGCCGCTGCGGTCTCAAAGATCGACGAGGAGACGTCGATCAACTTTACCCCCAGTAAGACCGGATCGTTTCAGTACTTCTGCACGATCGCGGGTCACAAGTCTGCCGGCATGGTTGGCCAGTTCAACGTTGGAACGGTCGGTGATCAGGGCGCTACTGCCGATGACATCGCGCACCTACCGGATGACATCCCCGCACCGATCGGCGCGCGCGATCCGCAGAACATCCGCGTGGACATGAACGTCGTCGAGAAAGAAGGTCAGCTCGATGACGGCACCACGTACACCTACTGGACGTTCGACAACACCGTTCCCGGTCCCTTCCTCCGCGTCCGCGAGGGCGACACGGTCGAGTTGCACCTCACGAACCCGTCTGACGCGAAGATGGCACATTCCATCGACCTGCACGCGGTGACCGGTCCGGGCGGCGGTGCGACGGTAATGCAAGTGCTCCCGGCGAAGAGAAGATGTTCACGTTCAAAGCGCTGAACCCGGGCATCTACGTCTACCACTGCGCCACGCCATCCGTCGCTCACCACATTGCCCAGGGCATGTACGGCTTGATCCTCGTCGAACCGGCCGGCGGCCTGGCTCCCGTAGACCACGAGTACTACGTCATGCAGGGCGACATGTACACGTCGCAGCCTTTCGGCACGAAGGGCCACCTGGACTTCAACACCGCTGAAATGATGGCAGAGCAGGCCACCTACATCGTCTTCAACGGCGCCGTCGGCTCGCTGACGACGAAGCACCCGCTTACGGCGAAGGCCGGCGAGACGATCCGCATCTTCTTCGGTGACGGCGGCCCGAACTACACCTCTTCCTTTCACGTGATCGGCGAGATCTTCGACAAGCTTTACGATCAGGGCGCGATCACGTCGCCCGCGCTGACGAGCGTTCAGACGACGACCGTCGCCCCCGGTGGCGCGACCATGGTCGAGTTCACGGTGCAGGTGCCCGGCCGCTACCTGCTGGTTGACCACGCGCTGTCGCGTATCGAGGAAGGCGCTCTCGGTTACCTCGTGGTAGAGGGTGATGCCAACCCTGGTGTTTTCAACTCTCTGTCCACTCCGGCGGCATCGAGCGGCCACTAAAACCCGAGCGCAAGGACAGCAAGGGGGACATACATTCGTGCCAGACCGACGTTTTCCTGCCACCGGAGACCGAGTCACCGGACTAGCTGGAGCGGACGCCTGGCTCGTCACGTCGGAGGCTGTTCAGCATCCTCGTCTCGCGGCCTGCATTCAAGGCTCACTCCTCGAAGTCGTTCAACGAAACTAGCGTCCAGCGCATGTCTCTAACGCTTGGCTTTAATGCCAGCGCAGGCAGTGGAAACCGGCTATGCCGCCACGAACCCACCGTCTACGATGAACGGAGCGCCCGTGCAGAAACTTGACTCGTCACTCGCCAGGAACAGCGCCACGTTGGCGACCTCTTCGGCGGTACCGAAGCGACCGACCGGCTCCACCGCTGCGAACGCCTTTCGCGCTTCCTCTGACCCGCCGATCGCCCGGTCAACCATTGGCGTGGCGATGACGCCGGGGCAGATCACATTCACGCGCACGTTCTGCTTCGCGTACTCCATCGCAGCGCACTTCGAAAGCTGGACGACGCCACCCTTGGCAGCGCAGTAGGCTGGGATGCCGGCGAACCCGACGAGTCCGGCAACCGACGCCGTATTGATGATCGACCCGCCGCCGTTCTTAAGCATCTCTGGGATCGCGTACTTCATGCCAAAGAACACGCCGCCGAGGTTGATACCGATCACGCGGTGCCAGTTCTCTAGCGTGCAGTCCGCGGTCGGCACGTTCATCTCTCCTTCGATTCCGGCGTTATTGAACATGACATCCAGACGTCCATATACGTGCACGGCTGCCCGGGCCATTGCCTCCACGTCCCCTGGCTTCGAGACATCTGTCTTCACGAAGTGGGCCTTGCCACCACTCAAACGTACCGCTTCCGCCACCTGCTCACCGCGAGCGTCCTGCCAGTCCGCCAGCAGCACGTTCGCGCCTTCCTGAGCGAACAACTTCGCTGTCGCCTCGCCGATCCCAGAAGCGGCTCCTGTTACGACTGCAACTCTTCCCGCAAGTCTTGCCATGTGCTTATACCTCCACGCATGACCATAATTCGGCACGAGGCTGCGTACCAAGTGCTCAATGGACTGCGCACTGTGTGCCGACTAGCACTCGCAGGCAATGGGAATGAGCCGCGAAGATGGGGCTGGAAGAGGAGGAATGCAATGGCAACCACATACGCAATCGCGGCCTACCCCAAAGAGATCATGCTTCGGGAGAAATCGCTCGTGAGCATCCGGCCGCTCGAGCGCGAAGACGGAGAAGCCCTACGAGAGTTCTTTCTGCGCATCCCTGACGATGAGCGGTACTTTCTTAAGGACGACGTCACCTCGCGGGCCACAATTCAGCAGTGGATCGAGCGCTTGGACTACGACCGGGCGCTTCCCCTCGTGGCGATTGCCTCGGGCAGTATCGTTGGCGAGGCGGTCCTCGTCCGAAGGCGTGGCAACGCCCGCAGTCACGTTTGCGAACTTCGCGCAACAGTGGCACCCGCCTGGCGCGACAAGGGTCTGGGCACAGCACTTATCCGCGAGCTGTGCGACATCGCCAACGATGCTGAGCTCGACAAAGCCCTTTTCGAGGTTGTCGACGATTGCCAGACAGGGGCAGCTGACGCCGCGAGGGCAATGGGCTTCGTCACGGCCGGCCGGATCGAAGGCGGCGCCCGCGATATCGATGGGCATCTTCACGACATCACGCTCCTCGCCATGCCGCTGGGAAAGTACTACGAATGGTCCAAGTACTAGAGCTGAAAGGAGACGACCGATGATTAAACGAATTATGGTCCCGCTGGACGGATCACTTCTGGCGGAGCAAGCCCTGCCACTGGCGTGCACACTAGCTTCGGCGTTCGAGGCGGAACTGCTACTGACATCGGCTGTTCATTCGAGCGACCAGTACGGCCACTACGCCGGTGAAGAGAACGCGGGAGATCTGGAAGAGGCCGGGCGCCTCGCATCTGAGCAATACCTGTCTGCAAGAGAGCAGCAGCTCGCCGCCGAAGGCTTTCGAGTTCGCATTAGAACCGCGCCCGGACGGCCGCCCATAGTCATCTCCTCGCTATGCGATCTGGAAGGCGTAGATCTCGTCGTCATGACAACCCACGGTCGGTCCGGGGTGTCCCGATGGACCATGGGTAGCGTCGCCGACAAAGTACTTCGCACGACTGATACTCCGCTCATTCTCATCCACCCGACCGCGCACGGCACTCCACCAAGCAGCATAAATCGCGTCGTCGTGGCGCTCGACGGCTCGGAGCTGGCTGAAGCGGCGCTTCCGCTGGCGCAGCGAATGGCGAAGTCATTGAACGCAAAGGTTCACCTAGTTCGCGCGGTCGTCCCATCCTCTCTTGTCTTCGGCGCGGAGTACCTTCCCGGCACACTCCCCATACTGGAAGATATGGAGACCGAAGCCAAAGAATATCTAACGACAACCGCTGCCAAACTCCGTTCTAAGGGCCTGACGGTGAGCGCGGTCGTCCGGACAGGCATCCCGGCTGAAGCCATACTCGCCGAAGCAACTGAGGCCGGAGATATGGTCGTGATGAGCACTCACGGCCGCTCCGGCGTCGACCGCTGGTTCCTCGGCAGCGTCGCGGACGCAGTTGTCCGCCACGGCGACATCCCGGTGCTCGTTGTACGGTCCTGGGTCCCGCTCGACAAGCCGCAGTACGAAGAAGCGACTCCGCTCATCGTGGCGAGCATTCCGCCAGTCATTCCGGTTCCGGCGATTCACGAGCACGAAGAGGTAGTCGCCGCCGGCAAGCCACGCCCTGCCGCGCGCACCAGCCGGCCTGAGGCGCGCGGCCGCCAGCTGCGGTAGAGCCAGCGCAGACAAAGGAGCGGTGACATGTTGAAGAAGATAGGGATGCTCACGAGTGTCTTTCTGGTGCTGGCCGGCATAGTTGCTTGCAGTAGCGGTAACGATGATCCGACCAAGACCCCGACTGTGCGGAGCCAGAACGGACTATCCGTCGCCTTCGCCATGCAGGCGGGCCAGCGCGCGCAAGAACGTTCAGCGAGCGGTGACAAGGGCACAGGCGCCGCGGCTCCGGGATCGGAGACGGTAGGCGATAGCACGGCCCGCAGCGCCGGATCGCTCAGCTATTCGGTCAGCAACGACGGTCTGACGGTGACCGGATACGGACTGGCGACTGCGGACGCTGACAGCGCGATCCTGGAACTGTACTTCAGCACGACCAGCAGCTATCCAAAGCCCGCAACCGGCAGCGGCGGCACATCAAGCGGTGGCTCGGCGCCCGATTCGCAGGCTACTCCCACGGCCACCGGCATTTCGGAAGCTGATCTGCAGCCCGTGATCGATGCTCTGACCGGCGCCGGCGTGGACCGCGCTGACATCACGTTTGTCGGCGGATCTTACTACGACCCTTACTACGCTAGCGCCACGTTGCGTGTGACCGTGAAGGACATCGGCAAGCTCGGTGACCTCATGAAGGCAGCTTCCGATTCTTCCGCCAGGCTCACGGACATCTATCTGCAGGGCAACTACGTCAGCTACACGATCTCGAACTGCGCCGCGCTTGAGGCATCCGCAATGAGCGAAGCGGCGAAGGACGCGGATGCACGCTCCAGGTCACTGGCCACGGCGATCTCCGTGACTCGCGGTTCCATCACGGGCGCGTCCAGCGACGCGTACTCACCCTTTGGCGGGACAGCCTGCAGCGGCGGCTACGTGGGGCCGTACCCGGTCGGTGGCGTCACCTACGCCGAAGGTCAACCCAGCCAGGTCCAGGTCTACGCGACCGTCAGTGTGACGTACGCGATCCAGTAGGAGGACTTCGATGACAACAACAAGCTACGAATTTACCGCCCACCTGAACGCATCATTCGACACCTGCTGCGGTTTGATTAAAGACGCCCTACGCGCCGAGGGATTCAGTGTCATCACGGAGATCGACGTGCACGCCCTGATGAACGAGGCGATCGGCGTGCACATGCCTCACTACGTCATTTTGGGCGCCTGCAATCCTCAACTCGCACACTCGGCCCGTCTGGAGGATCACGACGCTGGGCTGCTTCTCCCGTGCAACGTCGTAGTTCGCGAGGACGAGTATGGCGGCTCCGTGGTGTCGATTGCAGATCCGGTGGTGTTGGCGCAAGTGTCAAGTTCCTCCGCTGTTCAGGCGATTAGCGTGACCGCCCGCGAGAAGCTGGCCCGTGCACTCCACACCATCACGGATGAGTCAATAGAATAGCTATTCGCCTATGATCCGGTGCTGAGGAGCGGGCAAGTACTTCCTCAGACCCCAAATGGCCAACCCGAGCGCAATCGTCCCGAACCCGATCGCCCAGGCACTCCACTCCAGCTGCGTCGCCATCGCCCCCGCCGCGATGCCTCCCAACACCGGCAACAGCGGCAGCTTCCCTAGCGAGAGTGGCGTCACGAACGTGCGCGGCGCACCGGGCCTCCGGTAGCGAAGCGTTATCAGTGCCCCGTTCACCACGATAAAGATCGTGTACACCGCGAAGTCAGTGACCGCGGCGACGAGACTGATGTCACCAACGAGCGCGAAAGAGGCGGCCCCAGCACCAACAACGAGACCGGCTATCCATGGGGCCCGCGGTCCGGCGCTCACGGTCGCGAACACAGGGGGCAGCGAATTGTCGCGCGACATACGAAATAGAAGTCGCGAAGCAGCGGTCAGCATCAGCAGTGTGGTGTTAGTTGTGGAAGCGATCGCAATCGCGGCCACGATATCACCTGCACTCGAGCCCCAGTTGTGTGCAATTACCACGGTGAGCGGCGTGTCGGAGCCGGCGACGGCATCAGCGCCAACAACACTTATGGCGGTGATCGCAACCAGAACATATAGCACCGAACAAACGCCGAGCGAGAGCAACAGAGCGCGCGGGATCATTCGTGCTGGATCACGAGTCTCCTCGGACAGCGTAACGATCTCGTCGAAGCCGATGAACGCGAAGAAAATCAGCGCCGCCCCTCCAAGAACCCCCGACGCGCTCGCACCCGCGAGAAGATCGCGGTCGCCTATGTGAGGGGCGCCCGCGCTTATAACCAGAAGTAGCCCCGCGATCTGTACAATCGCAAGCGCGACGGAGAACCAAATTGAGCGCTGGATACCAGCGACTATTACACCCGTTAGCACCGCGATAAGCCCGACAGCGACGACACGCTCGTCAAGCGATGCGAAGTGCGCGAAGTAATGTGCAAAACCGATCGACACGGCGCCTGCCGCGATAACGTTGGCAGCGATCATCAGCCAACCCACCAGGAACCCCGTGAGCTCGTTGAAGGCGTTCTTCGCAAACGAATACTCGGCACCTGCTGAGGGAAACATACCGGCGAGCTCTGCGTAGCTCAGGCCGGTGAGCGCGCTCAGCACGCCAGCAACGACGAACGAAAGCCAGACAGCATTGCCAGCGTCTTGGGTCGCCGGGCCGATCAGTACGTAGATGCCTGCACCGATGACTATGCCGACGCCGCTCGCCGTCACCTGCCACACGGAAAGCGAGCGACGCAGCTCGATGGGGTCAGCTTTGGTGTCAGAGCTCACAGGTCAGCGCACACTAGCGGCGCCAGTTTGTGCCACATGTCGCGACGGTCGGAATCATGCAGATGGCCTACCACCACATCACGTCGTCCAGATTGTCTGCCTCATCCACCGGCGTCGTGACAGTCCAGACGTCCGTGTTCAGGTACTTCCAGCCGCTGTCCGCGAAGAGCACGACGACGTTGCCGCGCCGCAGCCGGGGGAGAATCTTCAACGTGGCGTGGATAACTGCGCCGGAGGAGACACCCGCGAAGATCGCTTCACGCCGCATGATTAGGGCCGTCGCCGCGAAGGCGCTGGCGCTGCGAACGAGGATCTTGCCATCGAGCACGTTGTAATCGAGAAGTGGAGGCACAAAACCTTCTGCCAGACTCCGTAAGCCCTGGACCTGGTTGCCGGGATGAGGCTCGACGGCGACCACCAGCGTCTCCGAGTTGACTTCCTTAAGGCGGCGCCCCACTCCCATTAAGGTGCCGCCCGTTCCGAGCCCAGCTACGAATGCGTCGACGTGATCCAGATCTGCGAGGATCTCCGAGGCGGTACCGCCGTAGTGAGCGCGCACGTTCTCTTCGTTGGAGAACTGATCGATCATGACGTAGCCTTCGCTTTGCGCAATCTCACGCGCAACTTCGATCGCGCGCGTCATACCTAGTTCCCCAGTCACCCAGGTGATCTCGGCCCCATATGCGGCGACGGTCCTGGGAATCTCCGGGAACACGTTCTCCGGCATCACGATGCGCACAGGATAGCCCAGCGCACGCCCGATCATTGCGAGTGCGATCCCGGT
>Ga0070695_100001760_pt1 | contig 12182 bp, 7 predicted proteins | sample KBSK1252metaG_FD_65471 | JGI IMG/M metagenome (GOLD analysis project Ga0070695, IMG submission 65471) | Corn, switchgrass and miscanthus rhizosphere microbial communities from Kellogg Biological Station, Michigan, USA - KBS K1-25-2 metaG | ecosystem: Host-associated > Plants > Roots >...
TGGTGCCGAGCCTGCGCGCAGAAGATGTCGTCCCCGGGGGCAGCGGCGTGCGGGCGCAGGCGATCGATCGATCGGGACGCCTCCTCGATGACTTCTGCATCGTCGAAGGGAAGCGTTCGATTCATGTGGTGAACGCGCCGTCGCCAGCCGCTACCGCATCACTCGCGATCGGACGGCACCTGGCCGCGCGCGCTTTCGAGCGGCTACGCGGGTAGGCTCAGCCGATCACCAGGCGCCGCGCTTGAAGACCACCACCGGCACCGTGAGCAGCATGATGCGCAGATCCTCGAACAGGGACCGCCGCTCGACGTATTCGAGATCGTACCTAACCTTCGCGCGGACGCTCTCCACCGTGGTGTCGTAGTTCAGGTTGATCTGCGCCCACCCCGTGATTCCGGGGCGAACACGCTGGCGCTCCTGATAGCGGTCGATCTGCGTCCGCAGATCTGCAAAGATGGCCGGCTGCTCTGGCCGGGGACCCACGATGTCCATATCGCCTAGCAGGACGTTGAGCAGCTGGGGCAGCTCATCCAACCGATAGAGTCGCAAAAACCGACCGATGCGGGTGACGCGGGGGTCGTTCGGCTGCGCCCACACCTGCTGGTCCCCATCGCCGTTCGACCCGTGTCCGTTGGTCGCCATCGTGCGGAACTTGAAGATGTTGAACGGTTTACCGCCGCAGTCCGCGTCGCGGCGGTTATCGCGGCTTGGCGGCAAGCCAGCCCGGCGATCGAGCCCCACGCGTGTCTGCTTGAAGAACACGGGTCCCCGCGATGTCAGCTTGATCCCGAGCGCGATCGCCGCCATGAGGGGTGCAGCCAGCAGTAGTCCGACAGCGGCGACTGAAACGCTCAGTACGCGGCGCAGCGGCTCCGTGGGCAGGGTCGCGGCAGTCGCGCGGCTGAGCGCTGGACTTAGTCTGATGCTGGTCACGCAGGTGGCTCTCGCGTTGGGTCGCGGGTGCCTTATGCAGACGGCATGCCTTGCGACGAGCTACGGAAGTGCCGATCACTATTGCGGATACAAGTAGCGCCCTGCTCGTTGTAGCAGGGCGCCACGGTGGTTGTGAGGAAGGTGTTACAAACGCGCTTGGCTCAGTCGCTTGGCTCAGTCGTCCTTGTTCGTCTTGCGCTGCAGTCCGTGCCGCTCGATCAAACGGTAGAGCGTCGTCCGGTCGAGGCCGGCCGCGCGTGCGGCGCGCGACATGTTCCCCCGCGCCTGTGACACCAGCTGCGTCAGGTACTGTAGCTCAAAGCTGGCGACGAGCCGGTCGCGGGCGCTGTAGTACGGTTCCTCGGTGGTGACCTCGGAGTTCATCAGCGAGGGTGCCACCGCGGGCGTGCTGCCCCCCGGCTGCTCCACGGCGGGAATGTGCTCGGGCCGGATTTCCGAGCCTGGCTCGAGCAGGACCACCATCCGCTCGACCACGTTTTCGAGCTCGCGCACGTTGCCCTTCCAGGCGCGGGCCCGGAACGAGCGGATCGCCGCCTCGCTAAAATGCGGCGGTGGAACCGCGGCTCCGCGGTGGCGACTCCAGTAGTACGCCAGGAAGTGCTCCGCCAGCAATTGAATGTCGCTGGGGCGCTCGCGCAGCGACGGAACGCGAATCGGCATGACACACAGGCGATAATACAAGTCCTCGCGCAGGATCCCGGCGGCGACGGCGTCCTCGGGATTGCGGTTGGTGCATGCGATGAATCGGACGTTCACGACGGCATCGGTGGTCTCGCTCCCGACACGCCGTACCACACCGTCCTGAATCACGCGCAGCAGCTTGGCCTGAATCGGTTTCGACATCTCCGCCAGCTCGTCGAGCAGGAGCGTGCCGCCGTTCGCGGCCTCGAGCAACCCGGGCTTGTCCCGTACCGCGCCGGTGAATGCCCCTTTGCAATGGCCGAACATTTCCGACTCGAGCAGAGCCTCAGGAAGCGCGGCGCAGTTCACGGCGACAAGCGGACGGCTGCTCCGACGACTGTGATGATGGATGAACTGGGCGATCAGCTCTTTTCCTGAGCCGCTTTCGCCTGTGATGAACACGGACGCGTCGGTCGGTGCCACGCGGCGGGCCAGCTCGACCGCACGGCGGAACGACGGCGCTGCACCGAGGACCGTGACGCGCTCGCTATTGCCGTTCTCGCGCGCAAACTCGGCCTGTATGGCGTTCGACTCGCGCGCCACCAGAATGCTGTGGGCCGCACGGCCCAAGAGGATCTGCAGGTGCGTGCCGGAGAACGGCTTGGGGAGATAGTCCCAGGCACCTGCCCGCAGCGCCTCGAGACTCGAGTCGACGGTCGGATTGCCGGTCATCATGATGACAATCGTCTCGGGATTCGCTTCGAGGCATGTCCGCAGCAAGCGCATGCCCGACACGTCGCCCATGTACAGATCGAGCAGGACGATGTCGAACTTGGTCCGCTTGAGCATCCGGCTGGCTTCGTCACCCGCGCCGGCCAGGCTGACCTGGTACCCCTCGTACCGCAGGACCGTGGCGCAGCTCTCTCGCAGCGAGCGCTCGTCGTCCACGACCAGGAGGTGAATGCTGGACTTCAGCTCGGCCGTGAGGTGCAGGGAGCTCACGACATGCTTTGCGGGCGCGGATGAGCTTGGGCGCGCCTTCGTGGTGCTTGGGCCCGGGACTGTTTCAGACATGGACGCGGCGACTCCTCCGTGCCGGCGACGAGTAGCGACAGGTTGCATTTGGGGTTCCCAGCACGGATCGGGCCCGAAGGCGTGGAAAGGCCGGTTACGAGAAGTCATGTGTTTACATGGGTTTGGGACGCCTGTCAAGGGCGCTGTGGCAAGTTGCTGACAACATTTCACTTATCTCGAAGTTCGTTGCAACTATTTCGTTACACTTTCTCGAGCGGCATCACGGCCATACCGGCACGGCGTAGTTAGCCAAAAGGAGGCGTGCGGTATCCGCCTTGCAATGGGGTGCCGCGTGACCACCTATGCTCGTTTCGATCGCGAGGCGCTGACCCCGAGAGCCGTGCCCGATGTGTCCGGCGACCTGCCGGCTGACTCGGCGCCACCAACCGACTGGACTCGCCTGGGCGCCGCGATGCTACGGTATCGCTGGTGGATCCTGGCGCTCGCAGCCGCGGGGACCATCGGCGGGATCACCGCCGCCCGCATGCTCCCGCCCCGCTATCAGGTGCAGGCCACGATTTGGATCCAGTCGAGCGAACCGCGCGGCAGCACCGGGCGCGGGCCGATCGGCGCGAATCAGTTGTTCGAATCCTACGCTTGGGTGGACTTGCTCAAATCCTTCGTCGTGCTGGACCAGGTGGCGCGCGACCTGAAGCTCTACCTCGCGCCAGAACCTGGCGCGGGGCCCGCGTTCGCCGGCTTTACGGTGGGGGATACGTACCGCCCCGGCCGCTATCGATTCGTGGTCGATAAGACCGGCCACTCGTTCCGCCTGCTTGGGGCAAAAGGCGACGAGCTGCAGCAGGGCTCGATCGGCGATTCGGTGGGGGTGGCGCAGGGATTTCGGTGGGTGCCTGCCGCGACCAACGTCCCTGCCGGGAGCGATTTCGCGTTCAGGGTGAGACCGTTGCGCGACGCCGCGAGAGGCTTGGGGAACGCGCTCACGGTGACGCTGGATCAGGGCGGCAACTTCTTGCGCCTCGGCTTGACCGGAGAAAACCCGACGCGTGCGGCTGCGACGGTCAACGCCATCGCGCAGCGGTACGTGGAAGTCGGTGGGGACCTCAAGCGCGCGAAGATGCACCAGCTGGGAACGCTGCTCGACGAGCAGCTCCGGTCCGCTCGCGACAACTTGCAGCGCGCCGAAGGCGCGCTCGAACAGTTCCGCGTTCGGACCGCCGTTGTTGGTCCGACCCTGGACGCCGCCCCCGCATCCGCCGGACTCCTCGCCCCCTGGCTCGAACAAGAACAGTTGCGCAACGATCGCGCGGCAATCGAGCGAGTGCTGACGCGGATGAATGACTCGGGCGGCCCGCCGGAAGGTCTTGCCTTGATCCCAGCGGTGCAGCGGTCGCCGGACGTGAGCGCGGCACTCCGCGAGCTCACGACGAAGCGGGCCGAGGCGCGGGCCTTGAGCGCCCGCTATACGCCGGAGCATCCCGCCGTCCTGCGCCTGCAGGCAGACATCGCCGATCTGGAAGGACGTACGATTCCGGCCCTGGCGCAGGTACTGAGCTCGGAGCTGCAGGCGCGTGAGCGCGTGCTGTCCCCGCAGGTCGCAGCGGGCGAGCGCGAGCTGCGAGGCATTCCGGAGCGCGCCATTCAAGAGGCGCGGCTGCGGCGCGGCGTTGACCTGGCCACGACCCTGTTCACGGGCGTGCAGCAGCGCTACGACGAGGCGCGCCTCGCCGAAGCGAGCAGCGTGGCCGACGTCCGCATTCTCGATGCGGCCGCGCCCCCCCAAGAGCCGTTGACCGACAAGGCCTCGCGTCTCGTCTTTCTGGGGTTCATCGCCGGGCTCGGTCTGGGACTCGTGGGCGCTGTGGTCGCGGACCGCGTCGACCCGCGCATGCGGTATCCAGACCAGGTCACACGCCAAATGGGACTGCCGATCCTTGGCGTCTTGCCGCATGTGAAGAACCGCACCGCCGGCCCGGATGACGAGGAGGTCGCGCAGGTCATCGAGGCGATGCGCAGCGTCCGTCTGAGTCTGATGCATTTCTACGGCGGCAACGGTCCGGTGGTGATTACCGTGACGAGCCCGGGAGCTGGAGACGGGAAGTCGTTCGTCTCCGCGAATCTCGCGCTTGCCTGTGCCGAGGCTGGCAGGCCGACGTTGCTCATCGATGGCGATTCTCGTCGCGGCGGCCTGCACCGCGTCCTGCAACGCCCGCGCAAGCTGGGACTGACCGACTACCTGGCCGGGACCGCGACGCTCGAGAAGGTCACGCAGACGACGCCGTATGCCGCCCTCGATTTCATCGGCGCCGGGTCGCGCTTCAAAGATTCACCCGAGCTGCTGGGATATCCGGCGATGGTGGAGTTGCTGCAGCGTGCGCGCGAACAGTACGGCGTGATCATTGTGGATAGCCCGCCGCTGGGCTCGGGTGTGGATCCCTACACTCTGGGGACCCTCACTGGCAGCCTGCTGCTGGTCCTGCGCACGGGCACGACGAACCTGGAGTTGGCGCGTACGAAGCTCGCGGTGCTGGATCACCTGCCGATCCGGCTGCTCGGCGTCGTGTTGAATGACGTGCGCACGAACGGCCTGTACCGGCACTACAGCTACCTGTCCGGCTACGCCACGGTCAATGAGCAGGAAGGCTACGCCATCGCGGGCCGCAAAGCACACGGCGTTTTGTAGCCCGCCATGATCAAAATGGCGCGCCGCCCGAAGCTCCTGGTGTTGTGCCACACAGTCCCCTACCCGCCCGATGGCGGCGTGTGGCTCCGCACCTACAACGTCCTCCGCTTGCTGGCCGAGCGGTTCGACATGACGATGCTGTGCTTCGAGCGCGTGGTCCCTCGCGGACTCGAGGCCAGCCACGACCTGTCCCAGGCGATCACGGCCCTCGGACAACTCGGCGCCGTCGAAGTCTGCCGCATTCCGGAACTGCACAGCCGGCCGCGCCTACTGTGGAACCATTTCCGCAGTCTCGTGCGTGGCCAGGTGTACACGTACTACCGCCACAGCTCGCGCGTACTCAAGCAACGCCTGCGGCAATTGCTCGCGAGCACGGCGTTCGATCTCGTCCACGTCGATAGCCTCGACCTGTGCGGCTATCTCCCGTACCTGCGCGACCTGCCCGTCGTTTGCGTGCACCACAACGTCGAATCGCAGTTGCTGCGGGCCCGCGCGCGCGCCGAACGTGCGCTGTGGCGGCGGGCGTACATCGGTTACCAGGCACGTCTGATGGAGCGGGCGGAGCGCCAGTGGTGCCCGCGCGTGGCTTTGAACGTCACGGTGTCGGAGCACGATGCCGCGACGCTTGCACGACTGGCACCCGGCGGCAAGTATGCCGTCGTCCCGAACGGCGTCGATACCAGCTACTTCGCGCGGAATGACGACTCGGGGCACAAGCCAGAGGGGCTCGTCTTTGTTGGGAGCAACACCTGGTTCCCGAATAGCGACGCATTGAACTACTTCTGCGAAGAGATCCTTCCCCGCATCAGACATCTGGCGGGCTCCGTGCCGGTGCGCTGGGTCGGACTCGCCTCGGAGAACGATCGCGCCTGGTTTCGCGATCGCTATGGAGTGGACGTCACTGGCTACGTCGATGATGTGCGGTCCTACGTGGCCCAGGCTCGTTGCTATGTCGTTCCTCTCAGGGTTGGGGGTGGAACCCGGCTCAAGATCCTCGATGCCTGGTCGATGCGCGCAGCCGTGGTGAGCACGAGTGTCGGATGCGCCGGACTGCAAGCCGAGCACGACCAGAACATCTTGATTGCCGACACACCAGACGATTTCGCCAAGGCTGTCGTCCGCGTGCTCCGCGACGACGGCCTGCGGTCCCGCCTCGGCCAGAACGGTCGCACGCTGGTCGAGCGCAAATACTCCTGGCAGGTCATCGGGCGCGGCATGATCGACGAGTATCTGCTGACCCTTGGGGATGGCCCGCGCCACACAACGACGAATGTCGGGAGCTCGGTATGTGCGGAATCTGCGGGATAGCATACCGTGAGCAGGAGCGCCCGATCGAGCCCGCGAGACTGGTGCGGATGCGTGACGCGCTCACGCACCGCGGCCCCGACGGCGCGGGCCTTCATCAACACAAAAACGTCGGCCTCGGCCACCGGCGGCTCAGCATCATCGACCTGGTGGGCGGCGCGCAGCCGCTGGCCAACGAGGACGAGACCGTCTGGGTCACGTTCAACGGGGAGATCTACAACTACCGTGAGCTGACCCGGCGCCTCGAGAACCTCGGGCATCGGTTTCGCACTCAATGTGATACCGAAGTTCTCGTGCACGCGTACGAGCAATACGGCCTGTCCTTCCCTGTCCAGCTCAACGCGATGTTCACGTTTGCGCTGCACGACACCGCGCGCCAGCGTGTCGTGCTCGCGCGCGACCACCTCGGGATCAAGCCGCTGTTTTACGCCGTCACGGACGAGGGCTTGTTCTTCGCATCCGAGATCAAGGCGATTCTGGCGGCACTCAACCGTCCTGCTGTCATGGACCCTGACGCGCTCCAGGAGTACCTGACGTTTCGGTACACCGCGTGGGATCGCACATTCTTCGAAGGAATCCGCCGCCTGCCCCCCGGCCACCTCCTGGTATGGGAGAACGGAGCCGTCACGGTTCAGCCGTTCTGGGAAATGGCCAAGGGCGCCGGCGCGTCGCCGCTCGATGAAGCGGAGGCAGCCGAGGCGCTCGACACGCTCCTGGATCGCGCCGTGCACGCGCAGCTCATGAGCGACGTACCGCTCGGCACCTTTTGCAGTGGGGGCATCGACTCTGGGCTTGTCACCGGCTACGCCGCTCAGCACACCTCCGGGCGCTTACACACGTTCTCGGTCGGGTTCAGCGAAACGGGGTGGGACGAGACACCGCTCGCCCACGACACCGCCACGCGGTTCGGCACGCAGCACCACACGTTGACCGCCGGCTGTGACGAGTTCGCGAGCCTCCTCAGTCGCCTCATCTGGTACAACGACGAGCCGCTGAGTGACCCGAATTCAGTACCTATCTATCTCGTGAGCAGGTTGGCACGTCAATTCGTGACGGTCGTGCTGACTGGTGAAGGCGCCGACGAGCTGTTCTGCGGTTATCCGCGTTACCATCTCGCCCGCGTCAGCGCGCTCGCGGGTCAGCTCCCACGCTGGACGCGCGGAGCGGCCGTCAGGATGGCGCGGAGCCTACCGGGACGCCGTGCCGCGTTGCTCGCGAGGGTGCTGCCGGGAGGTCTGGAAGAAGGAATACTCTACAACTCGGCCTACGTCGCACCCGAGCTCGTGGCCGCGCTCAGCGGCCGGCCGATCGCGGGCGCACTCGATCATCGGCGGGCGTTGCTGCGCGAGGCGCTCGACACCGAGGATCCGATTGCAACGATCTCACGCTACGAGCTGCGGACGTATCTGAGCTGCCTGCTCGAGCGCATGGACCGCATGTCGATGGCGTCGGGACTGGAGGGCCGTGTGCCGATGCTCGACACGCAGCTCGTCGAGTTTGGTCTTGCGTTGCCCTCGGCGTTCAAGATCGGGGGAACCACGACTAAACGCATCCTGAAGCGTGTCGCCCAACGCCATCTGGGCCCGCGCGTCGCGCGGAGACGTAAGTCGGGTTTTGGGTTGCCGCTCGGCGCCTGGTTTCGCAGCCCGGCATTCCAAACCGTGCTCCGCCGGCTACAGGATCCCGACCATCCGGCCGCGGCATACTTCGACCACAAGGTCTTGGCGTCGCTCGTGGATGCGCATCTTAACGGACAGCGGGATCACAGCGCGGCTTTGTGGCTCGTGCTCAATGTGTACTTGTGGCATGACGTGCAGATCGAGCGCGTTGCGGTCGCGGCCGACTAGGGCGTCCAGATGCGCATGCCATCGTGCATGACGTGGTTCACTCGCGGCGACGCGGGAATCGATTCGGGGCCACCGATCTTGTAGCCGTTGACCATCTTGGTGTCCGGCTGCATCCCCCAAACATGCCCGTACTCGCAGCGCGACCGGTCATCGCCCGCGTACTCCATGATCTTTACACCGTCAGCCCACATCTCGACGCGTTGATAGCCGACACCCAAGGACTGCCAGCTTCCTCCTTTGCTGAATCGCGTCGTGTACCGGTGCCACTGGCCGTCGAGCAGCTTCGCGGCGCTCCACTGCCCCGTGCCGGTTCCATAGTTCATGTTTTGCGTAAACAGCGCCCCGATGCCATTGGGCGCCGTCAGGTCATCGTGATACCACCCCGGACCATCGGTCCCCACGGGAGCGCCGCCGGTTTTCGGGCCGCCATTCGCATTCCAAAAGCATGAATAGCCGATGCTCGCCTCATCCCGATATTGGCCACTCAGGTTCGTGTGCTCCAACATGTAGCGGTTCTGGTTGCCAGGCCCGGTGGAATAGGTCGCCCAGAGCTTCCCCATATAGAGTTGCGAACCGGTCTGCTTGTAGTACCACGTAATCACGATCACATCCGGGCCGAGCGCCGTGTTGTTCGGATCGACGGTGCCCACCTGCCAGTTTTCCAGAATCGGGTAGGCACTCGGGTCATAGTAGAAATCCACGGCCTTGTCGCCATCAACGCCGCCACTCACCAAGGTCGTCGAGGACTGTGTGCCCGAACTGACGATATAGCTGTAGCGTCCGCTGCCATCCCAGAGTTGGGTGACACTCGTGTAGGAGTCCCAATTGTCATAATACAGCGATGCGTTTTTGGTCGAATCGAATACGGGCTCATCCGCCCCCGGGGGAGCCACCGGTGCGGTTGACCCTACGGTCTGGCATGCTGCGCCTGCCGCCATGAGGCCAACGAGCAACATGCTGGTCGTCTTCACGGCAGTGCGCACGAGGCCTCCGCCTGAGTGCGAACGAGACTGCCAGACCCGATGGGGTGGGCCTGACAGTCTCGTCCGCGATGGTCCGCCGAACCCTACTACTAATATTGGCTACAAAGTCACGGCGTCCAGATGCGCATGCCATCGTGCATGACGTGGTTCACGCGTGGGGCAGCGGGAATGGACTCGGGACCACCGATCTTGAAGCCATTCACCATCTTGGTGTCCGGTTGCATCCCCCAGATGTGCCCAAATTCACAGCGCGTCGGGTCGTCGCCGATATACTCCATGATCTTTACGCCGTCGGCCCACATCTCGACCCGCTGGAAGCCGGTTCCTTTCGTCTGCCAGTTTGCCCCCTTACTGAATCGCGTCGTGTACCGATGCCACTGGCCGTCGAGCAGCTTCGCGGCGCTCCACTGCCCAGCACCAGAACCGTAGTTGATGTTTTGGGTAAACAGGGCTCCGATGCCGTTAGGCGCCGTCAGGTCGTCATGATACCACCCCGGACCTTCGGTCCCCACGGGGGCACCACCGGTCTTCGGACCCCCCGCTGCGTTCCAAAAGCATGAGTACCCAATCGTGGGCTCATTCAAATACTGCCCACTCAAGTTCGTGTGCTCCAGCATGTAGCGATTCTGGTTGCTATTCCCGTTGGAATAGGTCGCCCAGAGCTTCCCCATGTAGAGCTGCGTGCCGGTCTGCTTGTAGTACCACGTAATCACGATCACATCCGGCCCGAGCGCCGTGTTATTCGGCGCGGTCATGCCCACCTGCCAGTTTTCCAAAATTGGGTAGGCACTCGGGTTATAGTAGAAATCCACGGCCTTGGGGCCGTCGATCCCTCCGGTCACTAGGGTTGTTGGCGTCGGCGTCTGCGCGCTGATGATGTATTGATAGAGCCCGCCCCCGTTCCACAGCTGATCTGGCGTGCTGTAGGACTCCCAGTTGTCATAATAGAGTGACGTATTGCCCGCCTGAAATACCGGCTCTGTCGGTCCCGGCGGCGGAAGAGGCGGCGGGGGCGGCGGCGGCGGCGGTGGCGGCGGCGGCGGTGGTGGCGGCGGCGGCGGCGGCGGCGGTGGTGGCGGCGGCGGCGGTGGCGGCGGCGGCGGTGGCGGCGGCGGCGGCGGCGGCGCGCTTGCCGTCACGGTGATTGCCGCGGCCCCGCTCTTCCCTTCGCTCGTCGCCGTAACGGTGGCGGAACCCGCCGCTACGCCGCGAACGAGTCCGCTGGTGCTTACTGTCGCGATGCCCGCATTGCTCGTCGCCCACGTCACCGTTCGACCAGTCAGAACGTTGGACACAGAGTCCAGGGCTGTGGCCGTGAGCTGCGCCGTGGCGCCTATCTGAACGCTCGAAGAACCCGGCGCGACGACAACCGTGTTAACCGGTACCGGGTTGACGGTAACATCAGACGACGCGGTAGCGCCGCCGTTGTTCGCCTTTGCGGTGACTTTGTAGCGACCTGGCGTCGTGGGCGCCTTGTAGCGGCCCTTGTGCACTCCGCCGCTGCTCGACGTGTCGGTGATGCTGCCGCCTGTGACCGACCAGGTCATGTCGGTGACCGCTGTATCGCCCGCAGACGTCAACGCGACCGCAACCAGATCCGTGGTCTGCGTTGGCATAGCGACGATGACGAGTGGGGAAACGACGACTTGCGTTGGCGCGTCAATTGCCTGGCGGGGACGAACGGGCAGCTCGCACGCAGCGAGCGCCACGGTACCCAACACCGCCAGGTCCCTTATCAGCGCCAGTCGACACGACAACTTGTGTTTGTATGTCATCACTCCTCCTGATCCTCCCCAAAAGAAAAGGGCCGCCAGCAACCCGAACTCGGTTCGCTGGCGGCCCGGCTGGCATGGCGACGCTTAGTCGCGGTAGCCCCGTAGCTCTGCGTCACCGCCTTTCGGCGGCTTTGCTCTGAGCAGCGTTAACATTCTCCATCTACTCCTCGACTGCTTCTCGCTACGGCACGGACACCACCACGTCGTCGATGTAGATCGTCCGCGCCTGTGACACCGTCGCAGCCGACAACTCGATCGTCACCGCGTTCAACCGCAGGTCTGTCGACGTGCGGAACACGATGCCGTTCCAACTCCCGATCTGCGCACCGTCCAGCCAGAACTTTTGCCAGCCGTCCGCGCTGCCGGGCGTGTTGAGCTGCACCTCGAACTCCAGCAGGTGCCACGTGTTGACGCTCGGGAACCGAGTGCCCTGGTATGTGGCGGCCGGCGACGATTGGAGGCCATTGCGCCCGTAACAGGTGACCCCGTCAGGTTCCTTCGGCTCGCCCACGTAGTACGTGTAGAACTCCAGGCCCCGGACGGCATCGAACGAGACGTCCGTGACGAAGAAGTCCGTCCCCGTCGGGCATCGACCCGCTGTACCGAAGGAGCTCCACTGATTGTCGACACGCGAGCCGCGGAGCAGGAACAGTTTGGTGCCGCCCGTCCATCCAGCGGCGAGCCGGAACCACATGCTTCCGCGTACGTGGTCGGAGCCTGGCATGAAGAACTTCGAGAGCGCGCCGGGATAACTACCGGCCGGATAGTCAGCGCGCAGGGCGTATGAGCCGTTGCGCGCGACACTCGTGTTAGGACCGGTGACCGTGAATCTCGGCTGTCCTGCACTGATGCCGCTGTCGTAGATGTCGTCCCAGGCCGCGAGCGAGCCCGACTCAAACCCCTCGGAAAAGAGCGTAGTGCCCACGGGCGGCGGCGGCGGCGGCGGCGGCGGCGGTGGTGGCGGCGGCGGCGGCGGCGG
>Ga0070695_100001764_pt1 | contig 12176 bp, 7 predicted proteins | sample KBSK1252metaG_FD_65471 | JGI IMG/M metagenome (GOLD analysis project Ga0070695, IMG submission 65471) | Corn, switchgrass and miscanthus rhizosphere microbial communities from Kellogg Biological Station, Michigan, USA - KBS K1-25-2 metaG | ecosystem: Host-associated > Plants > Roots >...
AGCGGCGCTGTCGGCGCGGGCTACCCAGGCACCGGCAAGGCCCGCCGCTTTCGCGCTCTGCTCCGGGATGGCAAACCCGGCCGCACGCGCCTCGGTGGCGCCAACGCCAAGAATCAACAGGATCGAGAGGGTCCAGCCGAAGGAAGGTGCACGCATGGGCAAAGGCTACCACTGCACGAGGGCGCGGTACCGATGCAGCGGCACCTGACGCGGAGGAGGTACGCAGCGGCTGCGCGCCTTGACTCGGTTCCGCCCTTCCCCTATATAAGGGGGCTCTTTCCGGGGTCAGTTTGGGCTCGGCGACGTGGCGCGACGGGCCAACGGGGGCACTGCGACATGACGTCGAGACGGCGTTTCCTGCTGGCGTGCGGCTGCGTTCTTGCGGTCGCGGTGGGACCCGAGCCCCGCGCGCAGACCCCGGGAGAAGGGGCGCCGCCCGCCCCCGCGACCCCCAAGACCGAGGAGCAGAAGGTTCCGTGGTGGGGTGGACGCTTCGCGCTCTACCTCGAGACCGGGGTCGGGGGGGCTTCCTCGGGCGACGTGGATGCCTCCGTGGAGACCACGTTCCGGCAGGTGACCTATAGCGCGTTCGACCCCGGCGACCGCCAGTACGGAAGGGTGGTGGTGGGGTGGCAGCTCCCGCTGAACCGGGGCATGTTCCAGTTCCGGTACACGGCCTACAAGGAAGACGGCGGCTGGGAGCTCAACGGGCAGGGAGCCGCTTCGTTCGTCACCGGGACCACCAACCAGCCCGACTCCCTACTCCCCTGGTGGAACATCCGCATGACCGAGGGCCAGATCGTGGCCTCCAGGAACGCCCCCAACTGGAACAACCTGGACGGGGACAGCGACATCGACTCGAACGAGATCATCTACCCCGGCGTCGATCAGTCCACCGCCACCGCCGGCCCCGACACGCTGCAGCAGCGGACCCGCACGTACGACCTCGTCTATCAGCGGGAGTTCGCGGACAAGGGTCCTACGGACCACTGGACCGGGCGCTGGTCGACTGGATTGCGCCACTTCGAGCTCGAGGGCGCCGTGCCCATGGCCGCTTGGCTGGGGCTTTCCTCCAGCCCGACTGCGCAGGGAGATCCCGGGCTGTTCAGCGAGGGGGCCCTGCTGCGTCCCATCCTGATGCGGCAGGACACGAGCGGCAACGGGCCCATGGGCACCGCGGAGGTCCAGTACCATTTCCTGCGCCGCCGCGCGACCGCTTACGCCCAAGGCCGCGCGGCCTTCCTGATCCAGCAGCTCTCGGCGGACAGCGGGCTCGCCTACACGCTGACCCGTTACTCGATCGGCAACAACCCGAGCACCGAGGCCTTCTATCCCACGCCGATGAATCTCGCCCACGACGTGGACAAGACGGCATGGCAGGTGGGAGCGGAGGTCGGGTTGCGCTTCCAGATCCTGCCTGGGTTCGAAGGCAGTGTCGAGTACCACACCGACTCCCAGCAGGATGTCCTGCTCGTGCCGGACAGGGTCAACATCCCGTCCACTAACGAGGAAGCCCAATTCGGGACCAACGCGATCTACACGACCAAGGACCTGGATCACGACGGCTGGTCGGTGGGGCTCTCGTTCCAGTTCTGATCGTGGCCAGATCGCGCCAGAAGTCCGGATAGGACTTCGCCACGCAGGCGGGTGCGTCCACCTCCAAGCCGGGAACGCGCAAGCCGGCCAGCGCGAAGGCCATGGCGATGCGGTGATCGCCCTGGGTGCGCACGGTGACCGCGCGCAGAGGGCGGTTCGCCGGCTCCACCGCCAGCAGGTCGGGGCCGAGGCGCACGTCGCGACCGAGCGCGGTGAGCGCCTCCGCGATTGCCTGCAGGCGGTCGGACTCCTTGCCGCGCAGCTGCGCCACACCGCGGAGCAGGGAACCCTGCTCCGAACAGAGCGCCAGCACGGCCGCCGTGGGGGCGAGGTCGGGTGTCTGCCGAAGGTCCACCTCGAAGCCGGAGATGGACGACGCGCCCTCCACCGTGACGTCCCCGTCCCCCACACGCACACGCGCACCGCAGCGTCGAAGCAGGGGCACGATTGCCGCGTCCGCCTGGCGCGAATGGGCGTGGAGCCCCTCGACCGTGACGTCGGCGGCGCCGATGGCCGCGGCCGTCAGGAGGTACCCGCCGGAAGACCAGTCCCCCTCGATCTCCATCTCCGTCGCATGCAGGCCGGTGGGAAGCACACGGTAGCGGGGCGGCTCTTCCTCCACCGACGCACCGAAGCGACGCAGCATCTCGACGGTCAGGCCGAGGTAGGGAAGGGACACCGCCTGGCCGCGGAGGGTGAGGTCGATCCCGCCTGGCAGGCAAGGTGCGATCGACAGGAGCGCGCTCGCGAACTGGCTGCTGGCGGAGGCGTCCACGGCCACCGTCCCTCCCGCGAACGCCTTGCCTCCCACTTCCAGGAACGGCTCGCCCGCACCCGCGGGAAGACGCACCGCGTGCGCCCCCAGCTGGCGCAGAGCCACCAGGAGCGGTTCGAGGGGGCGCTCCGCGAGGCGGGGAGCGCCCCGGAGCCGGCTCGGCCGCTCGCCCAGGGCGGCGAGCGCTGCGACCAGGCGCAGCGTCGTGCCGGAGGCCGCCGCGTCGAGGATCGCCCCTCCCTCGAGCCGCCCCCCCGTTCCCTGCACGGACCACCCCTCTTCGCCGCGTTCCACGAGGACTCCCAGCGCGCTCAGCGCGCGTCCGGTCGCCTCCGTGTCGTCCGCCACCAGGAGGCCGCGGAGCCGGCTGCGGCCGGTGGCGAGTGCTGCGAGCACCAGGGAGCGGTGCGTGGCGCTCTTGGAAGCGGGCGCCCGCAGCGCGGTGTGACGGGGCATCGGCAGAGGAGGCGGCACGAACCAGGGCATCGGCTGCCAGTGTATGATGGCCTTCCGCTATGCATGGCCCGCCCCGCCTTCATTCCCGGACCGGTCGCGGTCTCCTGGCGGCCATCGTTCTGCTGATCTCTCCCGTGCTCTCGGGCGCGGATTCCGATCGCCGGGAGACGCTCCGCTTTGCGGCCGAGATGGCGGCCAAGGGGAACTGGCGCGAGGCCCGGTTCCGCTGGGAACGCGCCTCGGCAGCCGATCCCGGAGATGCCCAGCTGCTCAACAACCTGGCCGTCGCCGCCGAGGCTCTGGGCGAGCCGGATCACGCACGCGAGCTGTATTCGCGAGCGATGAGCCTTCCCACCAGGAGGGACTCGGACGCGGAGAAGATCTCGGAGAACGCCACGCGCTCCGCCCGCTTCTGGAAGGGCGTGGTGAGCACCGAGGCCGTGCCCGCCGACCACGGAGCCGCCGCTCCTCCCCCCGCGCCTCCCGCGGCTCCGCCCGCACCGGAAGGCAAGTCTCGCGGGGGAGGGGATACCGTCCGGCTCTCGGTGATGCTTCCCCTTCCGGCGCGCCTGGACCTATCGAACGACAAGACCCTGCTGGTGGCGAGCTTCCTGGCGCGCCAGACCGACCTCATGGACGTGGGGAGCGAGCTCGCGCGCTTCCTGCGCATCGAGTTCCGGAAGAAGGGGCCGCTGCAGGTCCTCGAGGTCACCCCTCCCCCCGCCATTCCCGAGCAGACGTTGGACGATCTCGCCGCCAACCGCGACTTCTGGCAGATGCTGGGCCGCGAGCACGGCGCCGACCTCATCGTCTCCGGTCAGATCCGCTTCGATCGGCGCGACGCCTCGGGCTTCCAGGAAGTCGAGGACATCAGCCCCATCACCGGCCAGAAGATCCGAACCACGCGCTTCGTGGAGCAGGAACAGTTCACCTACGAGCTCGACATCCTCTTCCTCGACGGTCACACCGGCGCCCTGCGCCTCCGGGACCGACTGTCGCGCGGCGCCGTGTTCCGCGGTCAAGCCAACGACCCCATCACCGCCTTCTACCAGCTCAGCGAGGCCGTGGCCGGAGACGTGCTCGCCGTGGTGGCTCCACGCACGCGAGAGGAGATGCGGATCCTGTTCCGGGGTTGACGCGAGGAGTCCCTGATGAAGTTGCGCCGTGGCCTCGTCTGGCGGATCCCGGTAGCCGCGTGCGCGGTCGCCCTCCTGGCGCTGCCGGCCGGCGCCCAGACCGGCGGCTTCGGCCAGAACAAGGTCACTTACGAGACCTTCGACTGGAAGGTCTATCCGTCGCCGCATTTCGACGTCCACTACTACGGGCAGGAGGAGATCTTCCTGGAGGACGTGGTCTCCTACGCCGAGAGCGCCTACCTCAAGATCAGCAAGGCCCTGGACCACGAGCTGCGCTTCCGGGTTCCGCTGGTGATCTACAAGACCCACGCCGATTTCGAGCAGACCAACATCACGCTGGAGGAGCTGCCCGAGGCGGTGGGTGCCTTCGCCGAGCCCTTCCAGAACCGCATGATTCTGCCCATCGACCTCCCGCCCAAGGAGCTGTACGAGCTCATCGCCCACGAGCTCACGCACATCTTCCAGTTCTCCATCTTCTACGAGGGCTACCTGGGGCGCGCCCTGCGCTCGCAGGCGCCGCAGTGGCTGATGGAGGGCATGGCCTCCTACATGGCCGAGGACGAGAGCAATGTCGACCGCATGGCTCTCCGGGACCTGGTGGTGAACGGTATCCTGCCGCCGGTGGAGGCCCTCTCCGGGCTGGGCTTCTACACCTACCGCTACGGACACGCCGTCTTCGACTTCATCGAGCACGAGCACGGCAAGGAGGGCGTGCGCACCTTCATCTACGAGTTCCGGAAGGTGCTCCTCACCGGCAACATCGACAAAGCCATCAAGGACTCCCTGGGATACGACGCCCGGGAGTTCAACCGACGCTTCGCCCACTACCTACAGAGCCGTTACCTGCCCGTGCTCCTGCAGAAGAAGGCGGCGGAGGACTACGGCGTGGACATCGGGATCCAGGAGCCGGGGGTCCACACCTTCTCCCCCGCGGTCTCGCCCTCGGGCGAGCTGCTCGCCGTGCTCTCGGTGCCCAAGGACGACCTGGACCTCCTCGTTCTCTCCGCCGAGGACGGCGAGAAGGTGCGCAACCTCACCAAGGGGTGGACCAACAAGTGGCGGTCGATCGTCACCCGCACCTTCCAGGGGCGGCGCGACGTCGCCTGGTCACCGGTGGGGGACGACGTGGCGGTCTTCGTCCGCCGCGAGAACCGCTGGCCGCTGGTGATCCACGACGCTCTGAAGGGACGCATCGTCAAGCAGAACGATCTCGCCGGTTACAGCCAGACGGCGAGCCCAGTCTTCTCCCCCGACGGAAAGCGGATCGCCTTCGAGGGGAACAAGGACGGGATCGTCGATCTGTTCGAGCTCGACCTGGAGTCGGGGAACATCCGCAATCTCACCCAGGACGACTACTTCGACGCCAACCCCTGGTACGCGCCGGACGGGAAGACGCTGGTCTACAACCGCGAGGTGGGGCAGGCCTGGAAGATCTTCTCCGTGGATCTATCCGATCCCACCTTGAAGACACAGTGGACCTTCGGGGATTCCACCGACATCGAGCCGTCCTACTCCCGCGACGGCAAGCGTGTCTTCTTCTCCTCCGACCGGGGACCGGACGGCATCTTCAACATCTACTCCATGGAGCTGGCCAGCGGAGAGCTGACGCAGCACACGGACGTGGTGGGGGGATGCTTCTCACCCGTGGAGATGGCGGAGCGGGAGGGCAAGCCCCAGCTGGTCTTCGTGGCCTATTCGGCCACGGTGTTCCGCACCTTCCGCATGCCGCTGCGCGTGGAGGCGGCCACCCCGGGAACGCCCCCGGGATCCGGCGCCGTGCCCGGTCTGGGGGGCGCTCCCGGAGGTCCGCCCGTCGCCAGCGACCGCGCGACCGCGCCCCCTTCCACCGGATCCTCGGGCACCCCTCCCACGTCGTCCCCAGCGCCGGCGGGCGGCCCCACGCCGGTGGGCGAAGGAGGCGGCGGCACCGAGCAGCCACCCGGTCCTCCGTCGGCCCCCCCCACCAATCCCGAAGGAGGGACCTTCGAGCCTCCTTTGCGCCTGAGCGTGGATGAGGAGAAAAAGCGCCCCTACAAGACCAAGTGGGACATCGAGTCGCCGGCCATCAGCGTGGGCGTGGCCAACGACGGGACCTTCCTCTCGAACGTCGGCATCCAGTTCTCGGATCTCCTGGGGGACAAGCGCATCCAGCTCTACGTGCAGACCGTCTCCCAGTACTCGAACATCCTCCTCAACTACACGAACCTCCGGAAGCGCATGCACTGGGGAGCCTCCATCTTCGACTACCGCGACTACTTTCTCAGCCAGTCCTCCAGCGGCCTGAGCCAGGACCAGACCCAGCGCAGCACCGGCGTGACCACGTACGTGCAGTACCCCTTCAGCCGCTACTACCGCGTCGAGGGGAGCGTGGGGTACCTGGACCGCGAGCAGGACACGGTCGTGCAGAACGGGCCCTTCTTCCAGTTCGTTCCGGTGAAGGATCGTTTCGGGCTCGTCAGCGCCAGCTTCACGGGAGACACCACGCGCTTCATGGCCTTCGGTCCCTCGTCGGGGGGGCCCTTCCAGGGCAAACGCTTGAGCGTGGGGGTCAACTACGGCAAGGACGCGGGAAGCGACCTCCCGGGCGACCTGCTGGAGTACTCGCTGGACGCGCGCTTCTACAAGCAGCTGACGCGACGGTCGCTGATCGCCTGGCGCGTGGCCGGCGTGATCGGGGCCGGGGAGCGCGAGAGCTACTACTCCCTGGGCGGCATCAACCAGCTGCGCGGGTTCGAGTTCCGGGAGTTCTTCGGCCCCCGTGTGGCGTGGAGCAACCTGGAGCTGCGCTTCCCGATGGTGGAGGAGCTGCGTTTCCCCTTCGGTGCCTTCACCTCCATCAGGGGCTTCTTCTTCATGGACGCGGGCGCCGCCTGGTTCTCCGACGGCACCTGGTACGATCCGGAAGCGGAGCTGACCACTTTCCGCTCCCAGCCCAAGTTCCGTTTCTGGGATTCGGACAACGACCGCCTGCAGGATGGGCGCGCTTCCTACGGGATCGGGTTCCAGTTCTTCTTCGCTGGGCTACAGCTCAACTGGTCCTGGGCGCGGCAGTTCCCCTACACCCGCTACCAGCAGAGCCTGGATCCCACCCAGCCCTTCGGCGTGCGCTTCGACCCCGTGGAGGTGGACCCCAAGGGAAGCCGGATGGACTTCTACATCGTGTACGACTTCTGAGTCAGCTTGGGCCGCACGGCGAAGTAGGCGCCCAGCAGACCCACCAGGGTTCCCGCCGCGAGCAGCCCCACCGTGGACCTGCCGTCGAGCGGTGTCCCCGCCAGGAGCTGCACCAGGGGGAGACCGCGCGATCCCGTGGAGGCCAGGAGGGCGCGCCTGGCCCCCTCCAGGGCGAGGAGCGCCGCCCACGCCGCCAGCAGCCCCTGCACGAGGCCAGCCACCAGGAAAGGTCCCCGCACCAGGGCCGGCGTCGCCCCCACCAGGCGCATGATCTCGATCTCGTCCTGCCGGGCCAGCACCGCCAGGCGCAGCACGGCCGCCATGACGAAGGCCACTGCCCCGAAGACCAGCAGCGCGATGGCGGCGCCCGCCAGCTCGGCGGCGGCGAGACCTCCCGCCAGGCGGTCCAGCCACTCGCGGTCGAAGCGCACCTCTTCCACCCCGGGACGGGAGCCCAGCGCGTCCGCCACCCCGCGCGCCTGGGACACCGTGCCGGGACCGGGGGTGAGGTACACCTCGAAGGAGGAGGGAAGCGGGTTGGTCTGGAGCTCCCCGGCCAGCGCCGCCAGGTCCCCGAAGGACTCCCGGAAACGGGCCAGCGCCTCCGCCTTTCCCACGAAGGCGACCCGGACCACGCCGGGACACCCGGCCGCGGCCTCGCGGATGGTCTCCACCTGCTCGGGGGATGCGTCGTCACGCAGGTACACGTCCACCCTGGCCTCGCCCCGCACACGCTGCACCTGACGCTCCGCGTTCCTCAGGACCAGCAGCAGGGAGGCCGCCAGCAGGAGGACGGCGGTCAGGGTCGCGGCCGCCAGGAGGTTGGCCCCGGGGCTGTGCTTGAACTCGTCCCAGGCGTCCGTGAGGAAGTACCGCACGCGGGCGCCGATCAAACCGGCACCTCCGCCGGCGGCACCACACGCCCCGTGTCCAGCACCACGAAGCGGCGCTGCATGCGCCGCACCAGGTCGCGGTCGTGCGTGGCCACCACGACGGCCGTGCCCCGGGCGTTGATCTCGCGGAACAGGCGCATGATCTCGACTGCCAGATCGGGGTCCAGGTTCCCCGTCGGCTCGTCCGCCAGGAGGAGCAGCGGCTCGTTGACCACGGCGCGGGCGATCGCCACCCGCTGCTGCTCGCCGCCCGACAGCGCGGGGGGCAGCACGTGGATGCGGTGGTGCAGCCCCACCGCCTTGAGCGCGTTGTAGGATCGCCGCCGCTGCTCCGCCGGGGGAAGCCCGGCCACGTTGAGCACGTAACCAACGTTCTCCAGGGCGGTCTTGCGGCGGATGAGCTTGAAGTCCTGAAAGACGAAGCCCAGCGAGCGCCGGAGCGACGGCACCCGCGAGGCGCGCATCGCCTGCAAGTCGTGCCCCAGGACCTCGATCTTCCCCTCGCTGGGGAGCTCCTGTCGCAGCAGGAGGCGCAGCAAGGTGCTCTTCCCCGATCCCGACGGGCCCATGACGAACACGAACTCCCCGCGGGCGACCTCCAGGCTCACCTCGCGCAGAGCGACCGTGCCTCCCGGGTAGGTCTTGGAGACGTTCGACACCCGGACCACGGGGTTGCCGGTGCTCATCCCAGCAGCTCGCGGAGCAGGGCGTCCAGCATGCGCGGGTTGGCGCGGCCCTTCGACGCCTTCATGGCCTGGCCGACGAAGAACCCGAAGAGCGACGCCTTCCCCTGGCGGTACTGGGCGAGCTGCGCCGGGTGCGCCTCCAGCACCCCGAGGGCCAGCTTCCGGAGCGCCTCCTCCTCGTTGATCTGGAGGAGGCCGCGCTCGGCCGCCACCTCCGCGGGCGGACGCCCGGCGCGGTAGGCCTCCCCGAACACCTCGCGGGCCGCTGTCACGGAAAGGGTCCCCCCGTCCACCATCCGGATCACCTCCGCCGCGTGGGCCGGGTCGAGCGGAATGGCATCCTCGCCCCCTCCCGCCGCATTCTGCTCCCGCAGGAGGTCGTTCAAGGTCCAGTTCGCCGCCGCCTTCGGATTCCCGGACAGGCGGGCGACTTCCTCGAACCAGGCGGCCCGGGGCGCCTCCAGCGTGAGGAGATGCGCCTCCTTCGCCGTCAGCCCCTCCGCGCCGTGCCGCGCCAGCAGACGCGCCTTGCGGGCACCGGGCAGCTCCGGGAGCTCGCGTCGGATCCGGTCCACCGTTTCCACGGGGATCTGGAGCGGCGGTAGGTCGGGGTCGGGAAAGTAGCGATAGTCCTGCGCCTCCTCCTTGCCGCGCATGGCCCGGGTCTCCCCTGCGGCGGGGTCCCACAGGCGCGTCTCCTGCGCGACCGCTCCGCCGGCGGAGAGGACCCCCACCTGGCGTGCGATCTCGTGCTCCAGGGCGCGTTGCACATTGCGGAAGGAGTTCAGGTTCTTCAGCTCCGTGCGCGTCCCCAGCGCGGTGGTCCCCGCCTCGCGCACGGAGACGTTGGCGTCGCAGCGCAGCGAGCCCTCCTCGAGGTTCCCGTCGCAGACCTCGGTGTAGCGCAGCAGGCTGCGCAACCTCTCCAGGTAGAGGTACGCCTCCTCCGGCGAGCGCAGCTCGGGCCGGGACACGATCTCGATGAGGGGAACCCCAGCCCGGTTCAGGTCCACGTAGGAGGCGAGGTGGGAATCCGGGAATCCGTCGTGCAGCGACTTCCCTGCGTCCTCCTCCAGATGGAGCCGGATGAGCCCCACCGTACGCTCCTCCTCGCCCATCTCGAAGTGGACGGCGCCTTCCTCGGCCAAAGGCTCCGCGTACTGGGAGATCTGGTAGCCCTTGGGAAGGTCGGGGTAGAAATAGTTCTTGCGCTCAAAGACGCTGCGCGGGCGCACCCGGCACCCCAGGGCGAGCGCCGCGCGCAGCGCCAGCTCGATCGCCCCCGCGTTGGTCACGGGCAGGGCGCCTGGATGACCCAAGCAGACCGTGCAGGTCTGGGTGTTGGGCGGCGCCCCGTATGCGGTGGAGCAGGCGCAGAACAGCTTGGAGCGCGTCCGCAGCTGCGCGTGCACCTCCAGGCCGATGACCGCCTCGTAAGCCACGCGCAGGAGCCTAGCAGGCGCGCTGAGGCCCACTCACCAGGAACGGTTGTAGAGCACGTCGTAGGCGAGGATCTCCCCGTCCTTGTTGAAGTACACGTCCGCGGGCTCCTCGGGAAACTTGTACGAGAAGGCGGTCTCCGCGCCACGCACGGGGCGCGGGTTGGCGCGGAGGATCTGGCCCTTGAACGTCTTGACGGAAATCCGCCCCAGGGTATCGAAGTACACGCCCGGCATCTCAACCATGTCTTTGCCCAGGAGCACTCGCTGACGGATCTTCCCTTCCACCAGCCAGTTTCCGTCCTCCGTCTTCCGTTTCGTGTACGAGACCGCGTACTGCGGCATTCCCACCCCACGCAGCCATTGCTCGAAGAACCACCCGAGAGGTTTCTGGATCGCCTGCTCGGCCGCAACCTGAAGGTCGGTCGTCGTGACCTCTTTACCCTTCAGCGACTGAGCCATGGCGGCCAGGGCCTTGAAGAAGAGCTTGTCGTCGCCCAGGGTCATGCGCAGGATGTGGAAGGCGTACGGCCCCTTGTTGTAGATCGCCGTTTGCGGTGGGTACGGCGCACGCCCGGCCATGTCGCCGCCGTACAGCGTGTATCCGGCCTGCACGGGCTGGAGGAGATCGGTCTCCAGGATCGTCCGCCGCCACTGCTCGATCTTCTCGTGGTACTTCTGCGGCCCGTAGACGTTCTCGACGAAGATCGCCGAGGAAAACTCGGCCAGGGACTCGACGAACCAGTAGTTCCGATCATTGGCGTTGGTGAGAAGGGAGCCCCACCACTGGTGCGCGGTCTCGTGCGCCACGACATCCTTGATGAACTTCGTGGTGTCGGAATCACCGGTGGCGGTACCCAGAATTCCCTCGCCGCGGAAGACGAGCGAGCCCAGATAAACGATGGAGGCCGGCGACTGTCCGTACAGGGGGAGAGTCGCCGGGTCGTTCACGAGGTCGAGCTTCCCGTAGGGATAGTCGACGCCGAACACCTCCCGGTACAGGTTGAGCGCGTTGGCCGCCTGGTCGGCGATGGCCTGGAGCTGCTTGGGTCGGATGTCCCACTCCGATGTGCTGTCCCGGTCGAGGTAGACGCGCACCGGGATCTCGGTCCCGTCCTTCTTGGTGGCCTTGAACGAAGGCTCGGCCGTGATGTAGTCGCCGAAGATCACGGTGGGGAAGCTCACCGGCGAGTGCGCCACCCAGTGGGTCTCCGTCACCGAGCCTTCCCGCTTCTCCCCCTCCTTCGTCCCCACGGAGACCACGGTGTACTTGGAGGGGGCGCGGACCCGGAGGTCGAAGGAGTCGATCATGTCGTTGACCCGGACGAAGGGGAGCCATCCCGCTCGATCGACGTAGGAATAGCTAGGCGTCAGCTTGATGATGCTGTCCATGTTGGTGAACCGGACGCGCAAGGTGAGCTTGGAGCCCACCTTGGGCGACTCGGGGAGGACGACCCGCCCGGAGACCGGTCCCGTGCGCACCCATGTCACGTCCTTGCCGTCCGCGTCGCGGATGGACTGCACCGTCATCCGAGGGTTCTTCTGGTTGGCGTCGTTCCCGCGCTGCTGCAGCCTCCGGATGAAGAAGGGATAGTCCTGCTGGGAGTGCTTGATCGTCAGCGTAAACGTCACGTCCCCGAACAGGCGCTCCGCGTCCTCCACCGCCACGTCCACCCGCCCCGACAGCGCGTCCAGCTCGTAGAGCCTGGCATCGGCGTCCTCCCGCCTCTCTAGGTCGGCGGCGGACTTGCCCTCCGCCAGGACCTTCTCGCTGTAGTAGCCGAAGAGCGTTCCGTAGCCCCAAGCGCCGAACTGCACGTCCCACGGTTCCCACACGTCGTAGTCGAGCTGAACGTAGTGCTCCTTCCCTCCCGCGCGCTTGACGGCCACGCTCCAGTGGCGGTACTCGGGAGGATCGGGGACGCGGTAGAACGCGAAGGCGTTCTCCTTCAGCGTCTTCCGCGCTTCCTGCAGGGATTCCGTGTAGGTCTTGCGCAGGCTCCCACTACTGAGCTGTGACG
>Ga0070695_100001765_pt1 | contig 12171 bp, 11 predicted proteins | sample KBSK1252metaG_FD_65471 | JGI IMG/M metagenome (GOLD analysis project Ga0070695, IMG submission 65471) | Corn, switchgrass and miscanthus rhizosphere microbial communities from Kellogg Biological Station, Michigan, USA - KBS K1-25-2 metaG | ecosystem: Host-associated > Plants > Roots >...
GCAGCGATGCGCCGAAGCTGCGTGCGAGGCCACGTCCGTAGACCAGCGCCGCGTGGGACGGCGCGCTGAAATCAGTGGCGACGAGCACTTTCTTCAGGACGATCATCGCTGCCTCCCGCTCGTGTGAAAGCACGGTCTGTGCCGCTGCGGATGTTCGCAGGGCAGGCCGTTTGGCCGTATCGGCTCGTGGGCGCGTGGGAATTTTTCCGCGAGAACGGGATGAATTCCGCGAATGAACTCGGCGCCGCGCGGGCGCGCGCGAGCCGTTCACGCCATCCGCGGCACCTCGAGCCTGGCACACCGGTTGCGGTTTGCACGATCGGTCCCGGTCATCCAGAGGAGAGAGCCATGACGCTCGCCGCATTCGACAAGGCCGATCAGCTGATCGCGCTCGCGCTCGGTGGAGGGCTGGCGAAGGATGCCCTCGCCCGCACGCTCTCCCCCGGCTCGAGGCAGGCGTTTCTCGCCGCCTGCGCGCGGATTGAACGGCGCTACACCGACGCGTGCGCGTCGGCCCACGATCCCTGCCTCGAGTCGGGCTGTTCCTGCGAGGACGAGGTGTGCCTCCAGCCGCTGCTGCGCGCGGACGCGGATGTTCGCAAGGCCTACGGCGCCGCATGGATGGCGCTGTTTGCCGACCCGGCCAATCGCGACCCGTTCTGGACGCTGCCCGACTGACGAAAAATTCCCCGGTCGCCGTGAAAAACTGCCCACGACACGGAGTCGATTGGCTGGCCCCACGCGACCAGGGTGAGGCGTTCTCGACCGTGGCGGTGGCGTGCGGATTGCTCTTTCTTCAGGTACGCACATGACAGAGAAAGGACGAGCGGTCGGCACTTTCGACGAAGCCGGCCGTCGATGCGAGTGCGACGACCCGCCGAAGGAAAGCGAGATGAGCGTGATTTCAGCGACCGTTGATCAATGGATCCCCATCGTTCGCGGCGAGTTCCAGGAAGTGCCCGGTCTTCACCTCACCAAGCCGCAGGTCCGCCGCCTGTGGGGCCTCGATCCCCCGACCTGCGATGCGCTGCTCGACGCGCTGGTGGACGGAAGGTTTCTCAAGCGCACGCACGACGGCGCGTACGCGCGAGCAGACGCCAGCGACTGACGGGTCAGACGATCTGACGGGTCAGACGATGATGTGGATGGCGTTCAACAAGTAGAACAGGGGCGCCGCAAAGCTCCCGGCGGCGACCTGGTCGAACAGCGCGACCGAAGTCGTGGCGATCAGCCGCCAATCGGGCGTGCCAGCGGTACGGCAGCGCGTCAGGATCGCCTCAATCAGCCACGCCTGCTGATCGTGGTCGAGCAGGTCGATGTTGCGGAGCAGCACGACGCGACGCGCCGTATCCCCATTGAGCGTCGCAGCGATGCGCCGTACACCGGTGGCTTCCGTGACCAGCACCGAACGGCGGGGGCCGTGCTCGCCGCTGCCGGCGATGGTCATGGCAATCCGCATGGTGTCGTCGCGGGTGCCGCTGATCAGGACCGGCACCGACGTGCGCGCGGCGATGTCGATGTCGGTATCGAGCTCGAGCTCCGGGTAGGCATCTAACATCTCGGCACCTGCAGGGGAGAAGGCAACGGACGCACCCCGATGCGCGCGTCGACGATGCGGCAGCCGTGGCCGGGCGGCAGCGCGATCACCGGGTTGAGATCGACTTCGACGATCTCCGGCACGTCGACCGCGAGCCGCGAGACGCGGAGCAGGAGCTCGCGGAGCGCGTCGATGTCTGCCGGGGGGTGGCCGCGATAGCCCCGCAGCAGCGGCGCGCCCTTGATTTCGTGCAGCAGGTCGTCGGCGTCGCGATCGGTCAGCGGGGCGATGCGGAACCGCACGTCCCGCAGAACCTCGACGTGGATGCCGCCGAGGCCAAATGCGACCAGCGGCCCGAACACCGGATCGAACGAGACACCGATCATCGTCTCGACGCCGGCGGCGATCATCGATTGAATCAGGATGCCGTCGATGTCCTCATCCCTGGCCAGCGTGCGGCCACGCGCCAGGATGTCGTCATAGGCGGACCGTACGGCGGCGTCGCTGCCCAGGTTCAACCGCACCGCGCCGGCATCGGTCTTGTGCGGCACCTGCCGCGACGCCAGCTTGGCGGCAACCGGAAACCCGAGCACGTGGGCAAGGGCGGCGGCGTCGGCGCTCGAGTGCGCGAGCATGCCGGCGGCGAGCGGCAGGTCGAAGGCGCCGAGCACCGCCGCCACCTCGTCCCCGGTCAGCCATCGTTCGCCGCGTCCGGCGAGCGCGCGCTGGCAGACGCTGCGAGCCTCGTCGACATGAATGTCGTCGAAGGTCCACAGCAGCGGCGGCGCCTGGGCGCGCCAGCCGGCGTAGCGTGCCGCGTGCGCGAGCGCGCGCGCGCAGTTCTCCGGGTAGGCGTAGGTCGGCACCCGCTCGCCGCCGGCATCGAGCGGCAGCAGCCGGTCCGACCCGGCCATCAGGCAGGCGAGCGCAGGCTTGCCGGTCGCGCCGGCGCGACGCCCGGCGGCAATGCCGTCGCGAATCGCCTGCAGCGTCGCCGGTGCCGACCGCGGATCGACCGGCACGTACACGACGATCAGCGCATCGCAGTCGGCGGAGGTCAGCGTGGTCTCGATCGCCTGACGGTAGGCGTCCGCGCCGGCCGACGCCACCATGTCGACCGGATTGGCGACGCTCGCCTCCGCCGGCAGAAACGCGCTGAGGCGCGTACGGGTCTCCGGCGAGAAGGGAGGCACGCTCAGCCCATTGGCCTCGCAGGCATCGACGGTGAGGATGCCGGGGCCGCCGGCGTTGGTGACAATCGCCACCCGGCGCCCGCCGGGCAGCGGTTGCAGGTCGAGGCAGGCGGCGATGTCGAACATCTCATCGATGGTCTCGGCGCGGATCACGCCCGACTGGTGGAACAGCGCGTCAACGGCGGTATCGGAGGCCGCGAGGGCGGCCGTATGGCTGGCCGCGGCGCGGCCGCCCGCATGGGTGCGGCCGGCCTTGAGCGCCACAATCGGTTTCCTGCGGCCGATGCGTCGTGCAATCTGCGCGAAGCGTCGCGGGTTCCCGAACGATTCGAGATACAGCAGGACCACCGCGGTCGCCTCGTCGGCTTCCCAGTACTCGAGCAGATCGTTGCTGGACACGTCCGCCTTGTTGCCGACGCTGACGAAGGCCGACAGCCCGATGTGCCGCTGGCTGGCGAGTTCCAGAATCGCCAGGCCGAGGGCGCCGCTCTGCGACGAGAATGCGATCCGTCCCGGCGGCGGCACGATTGGCGAAAACGAGGCGTTCAAATTCGCGGCGGTGCTGAGCAGCCCCATGCAGTTGGGTCCGAGCATCCGCAGCCCGTGGCCGCGAACCTTGTCGACGAGCGCCTGTTGCCGGACACGGCCGGCCTCGCCGGTTTCGGCGAACCCGGCGGTGATGACGGCCAGCGCTTTGACGCCGGCGGCCGCGCACTGGTCGACCACCGCGTCGACCGCGGGTGCCGGCACCGCGATCACCGCCAGGTCGACGTCGGGCGGCGCGTCGAGAATCGTCGGATGACAGCGCAGCCCTTCCAGCTGCGCGGCGTTCGGATTGATCGGGTCGATCCGGCCGGCGAAGCCGCCGCTGACGATCGCGTGGAGCAGGCGGGCGCCGATGCTGCCCGGATCGCGCGACGCGCCGATGACGGCCACCGTCCGCGGCGCGAGCAGCGGGCGCATCGAGGTCACGGTGGCGGAGGCGTGCCGCCGGTCGGCGCCGGCCACCGATTCCGACGTCGGATTGAGCGACAGCCGCAGCGTGATCGCGCCGTATTCGGACTTCGAGCGGATCTCGAAGCCCGATTCGTGGAACACCTCCAGCATCGGCGTGTTGTCGGGCAGCACCGTCGCTTCGAAGGCGAGAAAGCCATGCGCGGCGGCCATCGCGGCAAGCCGTTCCAGCAGGATCGTGCCGAGGCCCTTTCCCTGGAACGCGTCGCTGACCGCAAACGCCGCTTCGGCGGCGCCGCTCCCCAGATCGAGGTACGAACCGACGGCAATCGGCCGCAGCTCGCCGTTGGTGAACCGGAGCACGACCAATGACGCCTGGCGCGCCGGCGTCGCCGAATCGCAGAACGACTCGATCAGGGTGTCCTGCGGATCGGCGAGGGTGAAAAAGCGCCGGCGCCGCGACTCGGGAGACAGCTCGTGAAAGAAGCGGCGCAGCGCCGTGAGGTCCGCCGCGTTCGTCGGCCGCACCATCGCGGCGGTGCCGTCGCGAAGGATGACGCGCGATTCAGGGCCGCCGGTGGGCGGCAGCGAGACGTTCGGGATCTGCACCTGCACGCAGGCTCCTCGAAAAGCACACGCTGTGCCGCCCAGGTCCGGTGTCCAGACGCCGGACCTGGCGTGAGCGCCTTCGTAGAGTTTTCCGGCGGCCGCGGGCCGGACGCGGGAATTTTTCGTGGCAGTGGGGATTAGTTCGCGGTCGAAACAGGCTCGCCCTACCGGAATGTCGACGATCGCTCCGGATCGCCGTGACGGCTATCTGGCACATCGGTTGCCCGCTGGTCACTGCATGATGACCAAAGCGCAGGTTGAAGGCGTGCTCGAGCGCGTGCGGCCCTTCCTGCAGGCGGACGGCGGCGACATCGTCGTCGTCGGCATCAGCGGAAACACCGTCGACGTGCGACTGCTTGGCACCTGCGCGGGGTGCCCCAGTGCCGAGATGACGCTGCAGGTCGGCGTGGCCGCGGCGCTGCGGGACGCGATCCCGGAGTTCGAGTCGCTTCGAGTTGTGTGAGGCGATCATGACCTCAGCGCTCCCGCCGGATTCGATCGTCGTCGGCGCCAGCAGCCGCATGCGCGCGGTGTTCGAGTTCCTGCGCGTCATCCAGGACAGCGAGAGCACCGTGCTCATCACCGGCGAGAGCGGCACCGGCAAGGAGGTGACGGCGACGCTCATCCATCAAACCGGCCGGCGCAAGCAGTTCCCGTTCGTCGCCGTCAGCTGCGCGCTGTTCTCCGAGACGTTGATCGAGTCCGAGCTGTTCGGCCACGAACGGGGCGCATTCACCGGCGCGATCAAGGATCGCCCGGGCCGCTTCGAGCTCGCCGACCGCGGCACCATCTTTCTCGACGACATCGACGACGTGCCGCTGGCGATGCAGGTGAAGCTGCTGCGCGTGCTGCAGAACCGCACCATCGAGCGCCTCGGCGGCACGCGGACCGTGCCGGTCAACGTGCGGGTGATTGCCGGGGCCAAGCGCGACCTGCGGCGACTGGTGCAGGAAGGCAGGTTCCGCGAAGACTTGTACTACCGGCTGAACGTGCTGCCGGTCGCCCTGCCGCCGCTGCGCGAGCGCCGCGAGGACATCCCGCTGCTGACCGATCACTTCCTTCGACGCTACTTCCGCCGCAACGGCGAGGACGAGCCTCCGGTCTCCGATGCGGTGCGCCAGCTGTTCATGCAGTACGACTGGCCGGGGAACGTGCGCGAGCTGGAGAATGCCTGCGAGCGGATCGCACAGACGTGCGTGTGCGGCACGATCCGCATCGGCTGCATCGCCGCCTCGATTCTCTTCGGTGCGACCGCTACGGGACCGGCGCCGCCGGCGCCTCGCCAGCCTGCGCTCGATGCGGCGTTGCCAGCGACGGCCCGGGCCGCAGCGGACCAATCGGCACTGATTGCGCTGGACGACCAGCTGCGCGTCCTCGAGTCCAGACTCATCCGCTGGGCGCTGGACGTGAGCCACGGCAACAAGTCGAAGGCAGCGGCACTGCTGCAGATCAAGCGCTCGACGCTGGGCGATCGGATCAAGCGATGCGGTCTCGACCCTGGCGGCGGCGCCGCGGGCTCGGGACCATCAGCCGCCGCCGAGGACGGCCGACATCCGCACGATCAAACGTGAGCGTGGGCTCCGGCGCGGGTCGATCTTCACCGGCGCCGGGAGGGCGTCAACGGTGCCGGTATTCCGCCACGACTCCTCGACCCGGACCGGCAGCCGCGCAGACGTCGGGGAGTTGTGCCACGTCGGCACTGCCCTTGCCTCACACCCGCGCATGCCCACGCGCACTGCCGGTTTCCCAGCATGCCTGCTGGCGGCGCTGATCGTCTTCACCGGATCGATGCTGGCGTCGGTGGCGGCGGCTCCCGATGGCGGCGGCGCGCCGCGCGGCAGCAGCCGCCGGACCACCGCTGACGCACCGCCGCCGGCGCGCGCGGCACCCACTCCCCAGACCAACGACTATGCCGGCGAAGACACCTGCCTGGTGTGCCACGAAAATCGCGCGTACACCACCACCCGTCATGCGCTCGCCGCCATCGCGCGATCGCCTGCGGCGACGCGCGGCTGCGAGAGCTGCCACGGACCGGGAAAAGCGCACGCCGAATCGGGCGGCGACACGTCGCTCATCGTCAACCCCGCCAGGCTGCCGCCGCAGCGGGCGAGCGAGATCTGCGCGAGCTGCCACGATCGCCGCACGCATGCGCTGTGGCAGGGCAGCCAGCACGATTCGCGCAACGTCGGGTGTGTCAGCTGCCACAGCCAGCATGCGCCGAAAGGCGCGAAGCAGATCAAGGCGGAATCGCAGATCACGCTCTGCGCCACCTGCCATCGCGACAAGATCGCCAAGCTCGATCGGTCCGGCCATATGCCGGTGCGCGAAGGCAAGATGGAATGCGCCACCTGCCACAACCCGCACGGCGCGACCAACGTGAGGCTGCTGCGCAAGGGCGACTCGATCGCCGAGCTGTGCACCTCCTGTCACGCCGACAAGCGGGGGCCGTACCTGTGGGAGCACGCGCCGAGCCGCGACGGCTGCGTGACCTGCCACGACCCGCACGGGTCTTCGAACGAGCGGATGCTGGTGTCGAAGCCGCCGATCCTGTGTCAGCGGTGCCATGTGTCGACACGGCACCCGAGCACGATTTACGACGCGGCGCTGGTCGGAGCCGGGGCGACGCCGAGCATCCGGATCTACGCCCGTTCGTGCGTGACCTGCCATGCCGCGATTCACGGGTCGAACCACCCGAGCGGTCAGCGCTTCATCCGCTGAGGGAACGACATGCGCACCGTCTGCCTGCCGTTGATCGCGATCCTCGCGCTCGTGCCGCGAGCCGTCCTGGCGCAATCGGGTCCGCCGCCCCCTGCGGATGCGTCGCAGGCGAATCCGGCGGAAAGGCCGACGGTGAAGACATCCTGGATCGGCACGGTCGATTTCGGCGTGCGCGGCACGAGCGCCAACGGCGATGCCGCGCGCTACGAACGGTATCGCGATCTGGGGGATGGCCTCTTCGCCGACCGCGTCCGGTTGAGCCGCGATCGGAGCGGATGGCTCCTCGGCGTGACGGCCGATCATGCCGGCCGCCGCGATCAGCGCTACCTGTTCGAGGCCGATCGACCCGGCCGGTTCACCACCTGGTTCCTGTGGGATCAGATTCCGATGCTGTTGAGCAGCACGACCCGAACGCTCTTTTCCGGCGTCGGCTCCGGCACGCTCGAGATCCCGGATGCGCTGCAGGCGGCGGTGCAGGCGAACCCGGCGGCCATCGCGCCGGTGGTCAGCCAGTTCAGCATCCAGTTCGATACGCGAACGCAGCGCCGCATCGCGGAGGGGGGATTCCGCTACCTCCCGACCACCGCGTTGACCGTCGAGGGCAAGGTCAGGCACACCAATCGCGACGGCGAGATCGCCTACGGCGGCTCCTTCGGACACAGCAGCACCGTCGAGCTGCCGGCGCCGACCGAGCACCAGCTGACCGACGCCGACGCCGGCGCCGAGTTCGTCCGCGATCCGGTGCTGCTGCGCGCCGGTTACGTCGGATCGTTCTTCCACAACGACGTCACCGCGCTGGCCTTCGACAACCCGTTCCGCGCCGTCGACAGCGCGGCGGCGAGCGCGCGCGGCCGCGTGAGCCTGGCGCCGAGCAGCTCGTTCAACGGGATCAACGGCCTGGCCTCGGTGAAGCTGCCGCGACGCTCGCGCGCCAGCGCGTACGTCTCGGCCGGAGTGCTCACCGATGCCGGCGACCCGATCATGCCGCAGACCATCAACTCGGTGCTGCGAACCGCGCCGCTCGACCGGCAGGCGGTCGAAGGCAAGGCACGGACGACCGGAGTGAACCTGACGTTCGTGTCGCGGCCGACGCGCTCGGTCGACGTCACCGCCGGCTACCGGCAGTACGACTATGACAATCGCACGCCCGCGTTCGCGATGACCGAGCGTGTGTCGTACGACAACGCCGTCACCGTGCTGGACGCGCCGGTGCACACCGAGGCGTTCAGCGTCACCCGGCACACGCTGGACGGCGACGTCAAGTTCGCGCCGCGGCGCGGGATTTCGACCGGCGTCGGCTTCACCCGGCTGGTGGAGGACCGCACGCACCGGATCTTCGAGGCGACGACCGACAACACCGTGCGGGTGATCTTCGACGCGGCCGGCAACCCCTGGTTCACCGTGCGGACCAAGTACGAGCACGGCCAGCGCCGCGGCGCCGGCATCGACGAGGGCGAACGCGAACTGGCGGCGATCGGCGAGCAGCCGGGCATGCGCCACTTCGACATCGCCTCGAGGGATCGGGACCGGGTGACGATCCTCGGCTCGGCCACTCCATTCGCGTCGCTCGGCATCAACGCCTCGATCGCGGTCGGGAAAGACGACTACCTGGAGAGCGAGTTCGGCCTCCGCGACAATACGCATCGCGTCTATGCGGCGGGCATCAACGCGACGCCGACCGACCGTGTCGTTGTGGGCGGCTCGTACTCGTTCGAGCGTTACCATGCGCTGTCGAGGTCGCGTCAAGCCAACCCGGGCGCGCAGTTCGCCGATCCATCGAGAAACTGGGCGACCGACGCGACCGATGGCGCGCATTCGCTCATGCTCAACGCCGAGGTCGCGCGAATTGCCGGCAAGATCGACCTGCGCCTGCTGTACGACTTCAGCCGTGCCCGGGCGCGCTACGACTACATCGCCGGGCCGGTGGCCGATCGGACCCTGCCGGAAGAAGTCGTGGTGCCGACGACCCTGCCGCCGCCGCTCGCGCTGCCGCCGACACGGAGCGAGCTGCAGCGTGCGACGCTGGACGCGACCTACCCGCTGGCGGCACGGCTGTCGCTCGGCGTTTCTTATTGGTACGAGCAATATCGCGTCAACGATTTCACGCTGGACGTGGACGCCAACCCTGATCTGGCGCGCGGCCAGGCGCTGCTCATGGGATACCTGTACCGGCCTTACTCGGCGAATACCACGTGGCTTCGTCTGATTTATCGCTGGTAACCGCCGCGCTGTTCGCGCTCCTTCTCGTTGCGCATGGCTTGATCCACCTCCTCGGCTTTGCCAAAGCGTTTCACCTCGCCGATCTCCCCCAGCTGACACAGCCAATCCCGCGGCTGGTCGGCGCGCTGTGGCTGATCTCGGCGATCTTCTTTCTCGCAGCCGCGGCTTCGTTGCTGATGAACGTTCGGGCGTGGTGGGCGATCGCCGCTGCCGGGCTCGTGATATCGGTGGTCGTGATCGGCACGTCGTGGACCAACGCGAAGTTCGGCTTGCTGCCGAATGTCGTCGTGCTCGTCGCTGTGGTCTTCGGGTTTCTCAGCCAGGGGCCGACCAGCCTGCGGGCCGAGTACGACCGCGACACCGGCCATGCCCTGGCGCGAGCGGTCATGCCAGAGCCGCTGACCGATGCGAGCCTGGCGCACCTCCCCGAGCCGGTGCAGCGCTATCTGCGCGGGAGCGGCGTTGTCGGCCTGCCGCGCGTTCACAACTTCTACGCGCGCATGCACGGCCGGATTCGCAGCGGTCCCGGCGCACGCTGGATGCCGTTCAGCGCCGAGCAATACAACATCGTCGACCAGCCCGCGCGGCTGTTCTACCTGAACGCCTCGATGTTCGCGCTGCCGGTGCAGGGATACCATCGATATGTCGGCGCCTCGGCGACGATGCGGGTAAAGGCGGCCGGCCTGGTGCGGGTGGTGGACGCAGCCGGCGGCGAGTTGAACCGTGCGGAGACCGTCACGATGTTCAACGACATGTGCGTGCTGGCGCCGGCCACGTTGATTGACCCGGCCATTACCTGGGAGCACGTCGATGCGCGAACCGTCCGCGCGGCGTTCGCCAACGCCGGCCTGACGATTCGCGCGGAGCTCTCGTTCAACCACGCCGGGGAGCTGGTCGACTTCCAGTCTGACGATCGCTACCAGACCGCGTCCGACGGACGCGGCGCCCGACGCATGCGGTGGTCGACGCCGCTCCACGCGCATCGTGCATTCGGGCCGGTGCGGCTCGCCTCGCGCGGCGAGGGCCGGTGGCACGAGCCCGAAGGCGAGTACGCCTACATCGAGCTGACGATCGACGAGGTTCGCTACAACGTGAGCGGGCGATGAACCGGTGTCAGTCGCCGGCGACGACGGCAGCGACCAGCGCGCCGCTGCCATAGGCCACGGCGGCGACGATTGCGCCGAGGGCCGCCATCTCGCCACCGGCAAGCCACCACCGCACCTCGCCGATCAGGGCGCGCGACGCGCCGACGGCGAACAGGGCCAGCAGCGTCAGCCCGATCGACAGATCGAAGCGATCGACCGGCAATCCGGGGATCATATAAGGCACGAGCGGAACCACGCCGGCGACGACGAACGCCAAAAACGTCGCGGCGCCATGGCGGGCGGGAAAGGCCTCTTCCTCGGCCAGCCCCTGCGCCTCGAGCACGCTCTCGTGCGCGCGAATCGACAGATAGTTCCCGACGGCCATCGACAACCCGTCCGCGAGCATGTTGGCGGCGCCGACGATGAGCACCGCGCGGAGCGGCAGGCCGCCGCCGGCCACGCCGGCGACGACGGCGAAGGTAGTGATGGCGCCGTCGTTGGCGCCGTAGATCAGCTCGCGCACGTAATGCCGGGCGACCTGCACCAGCTCGCGCGGCTCGACGTGACGGGAAGGGCGAGTGCCTCGCGTCATCGAATGGCACCAATCGCCGCGGCAATCGCTGCAGCCATCGCGCCGAGCGCCCCGCTGGTCACGCGCCGGAACGAGGGCGTTCCGTAAACCAGCGCCACGCCCAGCTTCAGCAGGGAGTTCGCGAGGATGCCGATCGCGATCGCCTGCGCGGCGACCGCGGGGGCGATGCCGGGCGCCCTGGCCATCGAGATCGTGAGCGCGTCGACGTCCGTGAGGCCGAGCGCGGCGCCGGAAATCAGCACGCCGCTTTCGCCGAACCACCGCCGCGCGGCGTCGACGACGAAGAGCACGAGCTGGAAGAGCAGCGTCATCTGCAGCGCGGGCCGGATTTGCAGCGGATTGGACGGCCGCTCCGAGGGAATCGCGATCCCGGCGCCGGCCCGCCGCTGCACCAGCAGCGCCGTCACGCCGAGGGCGAAGGGCAGCGCGAGATAAGGCAGCAGCGATCGCGCGACCCCCAGGTTGAGCACACACGTGGCGACCAGGACCCGCGGAAACAACATGGTGCACGCGGCAATCGTGCCGACGGCCAGCGGCCCTGAGAGCTCACGCTCGCGTCGGCTCAGGCGTGCGAAGGTGAAGGTGGCGTTGGTCGAGGAAACCAGCCCCGCGAGTGCCCCCGCCAGCGGATAGCCCTGGGTCGCGCCGAAGATCCGGCGCGCGAGATACCCGCAGAAGCTGAGGCCGGTGAAGAACAGCACCAGCAGCCACAGCGCGCGCGGCCGAATGCCTCCCCACGGCCCGAACGGGCCTTCCGGCAGCAGCGGCAGGATGACGACAGCCATGACCGCGAAGCGCGCGGCGGCACGAAGTTCCTCGTCGTCGATGCGCGCCACGAGCGCGTGGAGCCGCGATTTTTCGACCAGCAGCAGGGTGCAGACCGCGATGACGCCGCTGCCAACCGCTGCCCAGCCAGAGCCCGCGGCCAGCCCGGCGCCGATGACGACGAGCGCCGCGACTTCCGTGGTCGCGTCGACATCGGTACGGCTTGCGGCGACGTAGCCGGCAACCACCAGGGCGACGGCACCGGCGGCGAGGACCATCGCGAACGCCGTCAGGTGGAGCGTCGCGAGCCACCCGGACAACCCGGCGACGCCGCCGAGCAGCGTGAACGTTCGCACGCCGCCGAGTCGTGCGCCGGCGCCGCTCGCGTGGCCCGAACGCTGCCGCTCGATGCCAACCGCCGCACCGCCGAGGGCGGCGACGACGATTCCCAGCAGCCCGGGCGCGTCGGTCATGGTTCAGGGTCTCTGCGGTTCGGGG
>Ga0070695_100001766_pt1 | contig 12163 bp, 11 predicted proteins | sample KBSK1252metaG_FD_65471 | JGI IMG/M metagenome (GOLD analysis project Ga0070695, IMG submission 65471) | Corn, switchgrass and miscanthus rhizosphere microbial communities from Kellogg Biological Station, Michigan, USA - KBS K1-25-2 metaG | ecosystem: Host-associated > Plants > Roots >...
CTGGTCGCCGCAAGGAAGATCGACCGCACCGTGGTCATTCACGTGCTCGTCGACCGCTACGAGGGCGTGCCGAGCTACGAGAGCTGGTGGGAGGTGCCCGTCGCGGAGGTCTCGGAATCGGCTGATGTCAAACGGGCCCGCCAGGAGCACGAGCGCGGCATGGCCAGGCGCCGCTGGTACCTGTGAGCAAGCTGGTCCTGCGCCGGCAGAGCCCGTCGGCGGACGACGGGCACGTGATGACCGTCACGCCCGAATCCGCCGGGTGGTCGTACGTAGGCTTCGACGTCCACCGGCTGCGGCGGGGCGCGGGCATCCGCCGGCTCACCGAATCGCGCGAGGCGTGCATCGTCCTGCTTGCCGGGCAGGCGGATGTGACGGTGGGTTCGCACGGATGGCAGGGGGTGGGCGCGCGCGCCAGCGTGTTCGAAGGCACGCCCGACGCGATCTACGCTCCGCCGGGACAACCGCTGGAGATCACGGCCGCGAGCGAGGTATGCGAGGTCGCCATTTGCTGGGCGCCCGCCAAGGGCGCAGCCGCACCGTCGCTGATCAGGGCGGCTGACATCAAACCGTTCAAGCGCGGCTCCGGACGGACCGAGCGCACGATCCACAACATCCTCATGGAGGACCGGACGGCGGAGTCCCTCCTCGTGACCGAGGTGCTGACCCCGGCGGGCAACTGGTCCAGCTACCCGCCGCACAAGCACGACACCGACGACCTTCCCCGCGAGGCTTACCTCGAAGAGACCTACTACCACCGGATGGCGCGTCCGGACGGATTTGCGGTCCAGCTCGTCTACGCCGGCGACCGCTCGCTCGACGAGGCGATCCAGGTCCGCGACGGCGACGTGGTCCTCGTCCCGCGCGGCTACCACCCGGTCGCGGCCGGTCCCGGCTATGACCTGTACTACCTCAACGTGATGGCGGGGCCGCACCGCCGCTGGCTCGTCACCAACGACCCCGACCATAGCTGGCAACTGGACTGAGATCCGGTAACCCTGTAACGTTCCAAAAACTGTGAGCGGGACGGTCCGCGCGGCGGTGATGACAGCGCCGGGACATCTCGAGCTTCGCCGTTTTCCGCTTCCCGAGCCGGCCCCCGGCGCCGTCCTCATGAAGGTGACCTACTCGGGTATCTGCGGCACCGACAAGCACACGTACCGAGGCGAGTCGAAGCAGTACGCCGGCACCGACCACGAGCGCGAGATCACGTACCCGCTGATCTGCGGCCACGAGAACGTCGGCGTCATCGAGTCGATCGGCGGCGCAGACTCGATTGCCGACAGCGAGGGCCGCCCGCTCCGGCCGGGCGACCGGATCGTGCCGGCCGCCAACGTCCCGTGCGGCCACTGCGTGTTCTGCCTGAACGACTATCCGTACTACTTCTGCGAGAACCTGCAGGACTACGGCAACAGCCTGCACGCGGGCAACCCACCGCACCTGTTCGGCGGGTGGGCGGAGTACATGTACCTGCTTCCTGGCACGCCGCTCTTCCGGGTGCCCGACGGCCTGCCCGACGAGCTGGCCGCGCTGACGGAGGTGATGGCCGTCACCCACGGCTTCGACCGCGCCCGCATGCTGACCGCCGGCTGGGGAGGCACGGCCTTCGGGGAGTCGGTCGCGATCGTCGGCGTCGGCCCGCTTGGTTTCTGCCACCTGGTCAAAGCGCGGCTGATGGGCGCGGGCAAGCTGATCGCGATCGACCGGCTCGAGTCGCGCCTCGAGCTTGCTCGACGCTTCGGCGCGACGCTCACCATCAACGCGGCGACGACCGACGAGCGGGAACGGATCGCGCTCGCGCGCGAGCATACCCACACCGGGCCCGATATCGTCATCGACTGCACGGGGGTGGCCCAGTCGTTCCCCGAGTGCCTGCACCTCGTCCGCTATGGCGGCACCGTCGTCGAGGCAGGCACGTTTGTCGACATGGGGCCGGTCGGGGTGAACCCCAACGCCGACATCTGCACCAAGAACGTCAGCGTCATCGGTGTGGGCGGCGAGACGGCGACCTCCTACGTCCCGGCGATGAACCTGCTGGCGCGCAACCTCGATCGATTGCCGCTGACGGAGATGATCACGCACCGCATGCCGCTCGAGCGCGCGACGGAGGCCGTGGAGCTGTCGCAGCGCGACGGCACCATGAAGGTCCTCATGGATCCGGCGATGAAGGCGTGACCTGTCTGCTTTGTCGCGCATAACATCTCCAGAGATCCAAATGGCGGCGGCCACACACGACTCCGCTGCGCGTCGACATCCCACCATCCTCGACGTCGCCTCGCATGCCGGCGTTTCGAAATCGACGGTGTCGAACGTCGTGCGCGGCCTGCCGGGCGTCTCGGAAGCCACCCGCCGGAGGGTGCGAGTCGCGATCGACGAGCTCGGCTACCGTCCGAACGTCCTCGCCCGGCAGCTGGTGCAGCAGCGCACCAGCATCCTCGGCGTCGTCGTCGGCGACCTCGCCAACCCATTCTTTGCCGAGATGGCGAAATCGGTCGAACGGCACGCGGCCGCGCGCGGCTACACGGCGATGTTCTGCAACACGGAGGGCGACAGCCAGAGCGAGCTGGCCGGGGTCGAGATCCTTCTCCAGCATCGGGTTGCCGGCATCGTTTTCCTCGCCTTCTCCGGGGACTCGCGAACGATGCAGGAGACGCTGCAGCACCAGATTCCCGCGGTGTTCGTGAGCTGCGGCGCGGAGTGGGGGGACGTCGTCTCAGTCGACGACGAAGTGGGCGGCCGGATGGGCACCGACCATCTCATCGCCGCCGGTCATCGCCGCATCGCCTACCTCTCGATCCCTGAGCTGGAGGACCAGTCCGATCGCGCCCGCTGGGAGGGCTACCGCTCGGCGCTGGAGGAGGCGGGGCTCCCCGCCCCTATTCGGATCAGCTGGTCGCCGCCCGCGGACCACGCGCGAGTCGACGGCGTGGAGAGGGCCCTGCTCGACGTCTTCTCGGGTCCCGAGCGGGCGACGGCCGTGTTCGCCTCCAACGATGTGGCCGCGATCGCGCTGCAGGAGTTTGCGGATCGGGTCGCGCTGGAGGTGCCGGGCGACATCTCGATCGTCGGCTTCGACGACGTTCCCATGGCAGGTCTGGCCCGGATCGGGCTGACCACGGTGGCGCAACCGCGCGACGAGCTCGCCAGGCTCGGCATCGCGACGATGGCCGACCGCATCGAGCGCAGGCTGAAAGGGCCGCCGACGCGCACCGTGGTCGACGTGAGCCTGGTCGCCCGGCGGTCCACGGCGGCGCCCCGCCGGGCCTAGTTTCGGGCGCCCGTCGAGAGGGGGGCTTGACGCTCGGGCCGGTCGCCTAGAGAATTACGGAACGTTCCAATGGAACGCTCCAAAGGCGGGACGACAGTGATTCCGCCAGACCTGCGGAGGAGTTGAGCTTGGCTGTCGCGGCCGGTTTGGGCCCGCGGTTGGACCGCGAGCGATTCCAGTGGTCGAGCCTTGTGATGCTCGCTCCCGCGCTGGCCTTGCTCGGCGTGCTGTTCGTCTTCCCGGTCCTTTACGCCGGATACCTCGGCTTCACCGACCTTGCGCTGGTCGGGTCGCGGTCGCGGGACTACGGGTTCACCGGGCTCGACAACATCACCCGCATGCTGGGCGACTACGTCTTCATCAAGTCGTCTTGGCTGACGATCATCTTCGTCGTCGGCTCGGCGATCGTCGGCCAGACGGTCCTCGGCATGGCGCTGGCCATCCTCTTGCGCAACGCGCTGGTCTCGGTGCGAGCGGTGATCGGGTCCATCGTCATCGTCGCGTGGGTGCTGCCTGAGATCACGGTCGCGCTGGTCTGGTACGCGTTCTCCCAGGCCGGCGGCACGCTTTCCATCCTCCTGGGCCACACGGACACCAACTACCTCGTCGCGGTGCCGATGCTGATCGTGTCGCTCGCCAACCTCTGGCGCAACGTCGCCTTCTCGATGCTCGTGTTCTCCGCCGGCCTGCGCAACCTTCCGACGGAGGTGCTCGAGGCGGCCGAGGTCGAGGGCGCATCCGCGTGGCGCCGCTACCGGTTGGTGGTGCTGCCCCTGCTCAAGCCGACGATCATCACCAACCTGCTGCTGGTCACGATCCTCAACCTCTCGGAGTTCACGCTCATCTACGCGATGACGCAGGGAGGGCCGGGGATCGAGACGATGACGCTGCCGCTCTACGTCTACCAGGAAGCCTTCGTGTTCCACCAGCTCGGGTACGGGACCGCGATCTCGCTCGTGCTCGTGCTGATCGGCGCGGTGTTCTCGCTGCTGTTCGTCCGCGCCTCGAGGAGCCAGGTATGAGCGCGGTGCAGGCACGGCGGGTCGGGGCGGAGAGCTTGATCGTCGTCCCGTACAACCGCGTCTCGGCGGCGGCGGTGGCGACCAACATGATCCTGATCCTGCTCGGCTGCTTCTTTCTTCTGCCGATGCTCTGGATGCTTTTCGCGTCCATCGATTCGAACCCCGACTGGGCGATCAGGCTTCCGTCGCCTACGCTGGCCAACTTCGTCGACGTGCTCGGCCGGGCCGACGCGTTGAGCTCCTTCCGGAGCAGTCTCATCCTCGCTGGCACGACGACCGTCGTCACGACCGTGCTCGCCGTGCTCGCCGCCTATCCGCTCTCGCGCATGCACATCCCGTTCAAGCGCGCCTTCATGCTCGCGATCCTCTTCGCGTCCGGCCTGCCCGTGTCGATGCTGATCATCCCCGTCTATCAGATGTACGTGACGTTCGGTTGGCTCGACTCGCTGTACGCGACCGCCCTGTTCCTCTCCGCCAGCTCGCTTCCGTTTGCGATCTGGCTCATGAAGAACTTCATCGACGCGGTCCCCGTGGAGCTCGAGCAGGCCGCCGCGATCGACGGCGCAAGCACGGCTCGAATCGTCCGGGAGCTCGTGCTGCCGCTGACGCTGCCGGGCATCGCGGTGACGGCGATCTACACATTCATCAACGCCTGGGGCGCTTTCATCATCCCGTTCGTCCTGACCTACAGCCCGGACAATCAGCCAGGCCCGGTCGAGATCTACAACTTCATGGGCTCCCACGGGTTGTTCAAATTCGGCGACCTCGCGGTCTTCTCGCTCTTGTTCTCGGTGCCCGTCATCGTGCTGTACCTCTTTATGTCCCGCTACTTCAGCGGCGCGTTCAACTTCGGGGGCGCGGTGAAGTAATGCTCAGCGAGGTCCGCTTCGAGGGCGTGCACAAGATCTTCGGCACCGAGACGGCGGTCGAGGACCTCAACCTCACGGTGGGCGCCGGCGAGTTCCTGGTCGTGGTCGGACCTTCGGGCTGCGGCAAAACGACCACGCTGCGGATGCTGGCGGGCCTCGAGCGTCCCTCCTATGGGCGAATCCTGATCGGCGACAAGGTCGTGAACAACGTGTCGCCTCGGTTCCGGGACGTGGCGATGGTGTTCCAGAGCTACGCGCTGTACCCGCACATGAACGTCTACGACAACCTTGCCTTCGGGATGCGCGCGCGTGGCGCGTCCGGCAAGTTGGTCGCGGACCGGGTGAAGGAGACGGCGGACGTCCTGGGGTTGGGACAGCTCATGAAGCGCCGTCCCTCAGAGCTGTCAGGTGGCCAGCGGCAGCGAGTCGCGCTCGGCCGCGCGCTCATCCGGCAGCCGCAGGTGTTTCTGATGGACGAGCCCCTTTCCAACCTCGACGCGGGTCTGCGCGTGCAGATGCGGGCCGAGCTGAGCCGGCTGCACGAGCGATTCCGAGTGACCACGATGTACGTGACACACGACCAGGTCGAGGCGATGACGATGGGCGACCGGATCGCGGTCATGAACAGCGGCCGCCTCCAGCAGGTCGACGCGCCCGAGACCCTTTACGACAGCCCCGCGAACATCTTTGTCGCGGGCTTCATCGGCTCGCCGCGCATGAATTTCGTGCCGGGGCGCCTGACGACGGCGCAAGGCAAACCGACGGTCGAGTTCCTTGGTGTGAAGGCTCCGCTCGGCGCCGGAGCGCGGCTTACGGCGGACGCGACCGACGCCGACGTGACGGTCGGAATCAGGCCCGAGGACCTGATGTGGCGTAAGGCCGCTGGACCCGACAGCACACTCTCGCTGCACGCCGAGGTGGACGTCGTCGAGCCCATGGGCCACGAGGCCTACGTGACCGCCTTGTGCGCAGGCGAAACGGTCACGTCCCGGTTCCCGCCCCGGTCTGGCGTGCGAACCCGCGAGCGCGTGGAGCTCGCCCTGAATCCTGCGCGGCTACATCTCTTCGACGCCCGGTCGGGGACCACCATCCTGCTCCGGCCAATCGCCGGGGCGGCCGACCCTCCGAGGTCCGTGGGGGAGGCGCGGACCGACGATTCGGCGGAAGGGCGAGCGGAGCGTCAACGGCAACCCCAGGCGCGGGGGACGCAATCCAGAGCAGAAGAAATTTCGTGAGGAGGTAATGCACTTGAGGATTCCTGGCAGACGGTTCGGAGTGTGGATGGCGTTGCTGACCTTCACATCAGCCCTGGTCGCGGCGTGCGGCGGCGGCAACAACAACACCTCCACCAGCTTGAACGACGATATGAAGGGCACCATCACCGTCGCCTACTCGACGACATACGTTTTCGACGCGGATGACCTTTCGGTCACGTGGTGGAACAAGGTCAAGAGCGAGTTCGAAGCCGCGTATCCGAACGCGAAGCTCAACCTGCAGGGCTTCAACGGGACCGACGTCGACCTTGTGAACAAGGTCGCGCTCGAGTACAAGGACCCGGCGACGACCCCGGACGTCTTCATGCTCCCGTCCGGGTATGTCGGTCAGTGGGTCGCGTCCGACTACCTGATTCCGCTCGACTCGTTCGTCAACGATGCGACCAAAGCGCCGTTCTGGTCCAAGTTCCCGAAGGTCATCCAGGACGAGAGCAGGATCAACGGCAAGGTCTACGCGGTCAACACGGGCGAGAACAACACCGCGCTCTACTACAACAACTCGATGCTGCAGAAGGCCGGCGTCTCGCTCCCTTGGCAGCCGAAAAACTGGGACGACATCCTCAGCGCTGCGCAGAAGGTCAAGGCCGCCAACCCGGGAGTGGTCCCGCTGTGGGCCGCCGCCGGCACCAGCGCCGGCGCGGGCGGGGTGCTGCAGGGCAGCGCCAACCTCGTCTACGGATCGTCCACTCCGACGATCTTCGACTACGACAAGAAGAAGTGGGTCGTCGACAGCCCGGGGCTGCGCGAGGTCTTCAACTTCTACAAGCAGGTCTACAGCCAGAAGCTGGGTGCGTCGACCTCGGATCTTTTCTCACCGAAGGCGGTCGGCCGCCCGGTCGTGCTTCTGAAGGACCACCAGCTCGCCATCGCGGTCGGCTCCAACTGGTTCGCCGACGCGTGGACGGAGGAAAACCGCCATTGGGCGACCGCCTCGCAGGAGGCCAGCGCCGTTCCCCTCCCGACTTCGAAGGGCCAGGCGCCTGGCAGCGCGAGCACGCTCGGCGGCTGGGCAGTCGCCATCTCGAAGGTCACCAAGCACCCGCAGCTTTCGTGGGGCTTGATCAAGATCATGGAGGCGACCGACAACCAGGTCTACATCGCCAACCACGCCGGCTTCGTCCCGCCGAGCCAGGATGTGGCCAAGTCGCCGGACTTTCTGAACTACGCCCCGCCGTTCAACAAGGCGTTCGGCGACGCGCTGCCGAACTCCAAGCTCGTCCCCTCCGAGCAGGAGGGCTATCCCGCGTGGGTCCAGGGCATCGGGCAGGCGACGGGCCAGATAGCGACGGATCCGAACACATCCGTCGACCAGGCCATCAAGATCCTGCATGACGCGGTGGCCAACCAGGTCGGCGCGAGTAACGTCGAAACCCTCACGTAGCGACCGACAGGGGGCAGGGCGGGTGTCGATCCGCCCTGCCGCCACATCCTGAAAAAGCGAGGACTTCAACCGCATGTACTCCGGCCCGGTCATCGACTGCGACGTCCACCACGCTCGAAATACGGACGCCGAGCTCATCGAGTACCTGTCGAAGGGCTGGAGGGAATATGTGACGGACCGCGGGCCGGCGGGCAACGTGCCGCTCGCGGTGCAGGATGGATTCCCCAACCCTCACGGTTTCATGCGGGCGGACACGTACCCGAAGGGCGGCGGCGAGCCGGGATCCGACTACGCAACGATGCGCGCGCAGCTGCTCGACGCACAGGACGTGCGGCGTGCAATCCTCACGTTCGGCGACGACAGCCACGTCGCCGGGCACCACAATCCCTACTTCGCTGCCGAGCTGGCACGTGCGATGAACGACTGGAGCGCCGAGCGATGGCTGACGCAGGATCCGAGGCTTTTGTCGTCGATCATGGTCGGCAGCCAGCTTCCCGACGTGGCCGCCGCTGAGGTGCGGCGTCACGCCGAGAACTCGCGCATGGTCCAGGTGATGCTCGTCGACAATCCGTTCAACCGAGGCTTTGGGCACCCCGTCTTTCACCCCATCTACGCCGCGGCCGAAGAGACGGGCCGCCCGGTGGCGATCCACGGCGGCGCCGGAGGATGGGCCAACCCCCCGAGCACCGGCGGCGGCAGCGTGAGCACCTATTTCGAGACTCACGTGCTGTGGCCGCAGGCGATCCAGACGCATCTCGTGAGCTTCATCGCGCACGGCGTCTTCGAGAAGTATCCCGGCCTGCGGGTGGTCCTCATCGAAGGCGGCTCGGCGTGGATCCCAAGCCTGCTGTGGCGCTTCGACACGGAGTACAAGGGCTTGCGCCGCGAGGTCCCGTGGCTCAAGCGTCTCCCGAGCGAGTACTTCGCCCGGCACGTGTGGGTGACCAGCCAGCCTCTCGAGATCTCTCCGCAGAAGGAGAACGTGGTCGAGCTCCTGCGCTCGATGGGCCTCGAGGATCGTCTTGTCTATGCGTCCGACTACCCGCACTGGGATGCCGACGAGATCGACTACCTGTCGACGCGGCTGCCCGGCGACTGGCACAGCCGGATCTTCTTCGACAACGCGTGCCGGCTATACGGTTGGAAAGCGGACGAGCTGAAGCTGCCCGGGGCAGTGGCCTCGACCGAGACGCGGTGAGGGTCGACGTCGGCTCGATCCATGATTTCGAGGACCGCAGGGTCCGGATCGTGCAGGCGGGCGTTCTTGAGGTCGGCGTCCTGCGGTGGCGAGACCGTTTCTTCGCCGTGCTCAACCGCTGCCCTCACCAGAAGGGTCCTGTCTGCCTCGGCATCGTCAGCGGGCGGCTGGGCGGCGCGGCGCCCGGCTCGATGGACGTCGACGATGAGACGCCGGTGCTTGCCTGCCCGTGGCACGGCTGGGAGTTCGAGCTCGAGCGCGGAAGGGCTCTGTGGGACGAAAGCTACGCGGTGAAGGTCGTACCCGTCAGCATCGAGTCGGGTCGCGTCCTTCTGGAGGTGGGCAGGGGCCGCGACTAGTCCCCGGCGGTCGTCGTGTGCGTGCTGACCGTGTGGTGGGCGATTCGCTCCTCGTCGAGGACCAGCCCGAACCCCGGCCGGTCCGGAATGTGGACGAAGCCTTGACCGTCGATGACGAGAGGCTCGAGGAGCATCTGGTCGCGGGCGGCCGCGGTCCAGCCACTGGGCGGGTCGTGTGGGAACTCGAGGTAGGGGCAGTTCGGAATCGCCGCCGCGAGGTGAAGGTTGGCCATCAGCCCGATCCCGTTGCCCCAGGTGTGGGGCGCCACCTCCAGGCCGGCCACCTCGGCGAGGGCCGCGACCTTTCGCATCTGACCAACGCCCTCGGACAGCAGCGCGTCGGGCTGCAGGATGTCGTAGCAGCCGCGGTCGATCAGCAGCTTGAACTCATGGAGACCATGGTTGTCCTCGCCGCCCGCGAGCGGCAGCGCGTCGAGCCGATCGCGCAGCCGTCGGAGGCCCTCGTAGTCGTGACGCGGCAGCGGCTCTTCGAGCCACCTCACGCGCATTCGCTCGAGCTCTCGGGCGACCTCCAGCGCCATGGGGAATCCCCACGGCTCATGTCCGCCGTGCCCGGGCTCGACGCCGGCCTGGTTGGCGTCGACCATGATTTCGATGCGGTCCCCGACCGCGGCCCGGACCGATTCCACCACCTTGAGGTCGTCGCGGGGGTCGGGCAGGTGGAAGCGAAACTTCACGGCTCGGTAGCCCTCCTCCAGCATCTGCCTGACGTCATCGACGCGGCGCTCGGGCGACCGAACCTCCGCCGTCGCACAGTAGGCGAGGACCCGGTCCGCGTAGCCACCCCAGAGCTTGGCCACGGGCAGCCCCGCGACCTTGCCGATGATGTCCCAAAGCGGCACCTCCATGCAGTAGACGGGCGCGCCAAGGATCTCGGTGTCCCGCAGGATCGGGACCAGCTTTTCGACGTACATCGGGTCCTGGCCGATGAAGTACGGGGCGACGAACCGCTCGATCGTCACGGCCGCCTCGAGGCCCGCGTGCGCGGCGCCGACTCCCGTGATGCCTTCGTCGGTCGCGACCTCGATCAGCACCATCAGGATGTTCGGCTGGTTGCGGCCGCGTGCCCAGGCGGGGTGAAACTCACGCTCCAGCGGGAGGTCGACAACGCGGCAGGTGATCCGTTCGATCTTCACGCGATCACCGAGGCGAGCAAACGCGCTGATTCGAGCACCGAATCCTCGACGGGGACGAAGGGATCTTCGTACTCGATGCTGATGGTGCCGCCGAAACCGGTGTCGCGAAGCAGGGCCACAAACTTCGCCCACCACTCCTGGTCGTGGCCGCGCCCGACCGTGGCGAAGTTCCACGGCATCTCGGCCGGCGGATTCGGCCACCGGTTGTCGAGCACGCCATTCAGGGCCAGCCGCTCCGCGTTGAGGGTGGTGTCCTTGCCGTGCACGTGACCGATCCGGTTCCCCACCGCTTGCACGATCGCAAGCGGATCCATGCCCTGCCAGAAGAAATGGCTCGGGTCGAGGTTGACTCCGAGGTTGTCGCCAAGCGCGCGCGCCCGGCAGAAGGTGTCGAAGTTGTAGACGTAGGTGCCGGGATGAAGCTCGAAACAGACCAGCAGGCCAGGGTGCTCGCGCCGCGCGAAGCCTGCGATCTCCACCCAGTACGGCGCCACCAGCTCAGTCCACTGCCATTCGGCGATGCGTTCGAGGTCGGGCAGCCATCCGCCGCCAGAAAAGTGGGGGGCGGCGCGGTCGGCGGCCGCCGCGCCGGGGCACCCGGACATGGCGACGATCCGCTCGACTCCGAGCTCGGCCGCCAGCCGGATCGCCGTCCGAACGTCCGCGTCGTGGCGTCGCGCGATCTCTGGATCGGGGTGCAGCGGATTACCGGACACGTTCAAGGCGGAGATGCCCAGGCCCGCGTCCTCGATCGTCTTCCGCCAGGCGGCCAGGGCTTCGGGGCGGCCTATTAGCTCGTCCGGCCTGCAGTGCGGCGCCGGCGAGTAGCCGCCCACCCCGAGCTCCAGGTCCTGGATCAAGCCGGTACGAGCGGCCCATCCGGCCACCTCGACGAGGCCGCGGTCGGGCATCGCGTCGGTCAGAAAGCCAATTCGAAGGGCCCGATTGGAGCGTTCCAAATCCGCCACAACGTATGGCCCCGCGGGCACCTTTGTCAACCAGTCCCTTTCGCCGTCTGGCAGAGTGGCGCGGCCGGCTAGCCGTACGTGGCCACGGTGCGGTGTGCGATCAGCTCTTCGTCAAGCTCGTAGCCGAATCCGGGCCGGTCGGGCACCGCGAGATACCCCTCCGGGTCGATCCACGGCTTGGTCACGAGCATCTGGCTGAGCGCGGCGGCCGGCCATCCCGGCGGCTCGTGCGGAAACTCGAACCAGGAGTGGTTGCGGATCGACGCGACGAGGTGGAGGTTGGCCAGCAGGCCAATCCCGTGCGTCCATGTGTGCGGGGCCATCAGGAGGCCGTTGGCCTCGGCGAGGGCGGCGACCTTCCGCAGCTGGTACACGCCCTCGGAGAGGACGGCGTCCGGTTGCAGAACGTCGTAGCAGCCCTCCTCGATCAGCAGACGGAACTCATGCACGCCGTGGTTGTTCTCGCCGCCCGCGAGCTGAAGGGTTGCGAGTCGCTCGCGCAGGCGGCGGAGGTTGGCGTAGTCGTGGCGCGGCAGCGGCTCTTCGAGCCAGGTCACGTCCAGGCGCTCCAGCTCGCGCGCGACGCTCAAGGCGGTGTGGAAGCCCCACTGCCGGTGCCCGCCGAGGCCGGGCATGACCCCCGCCTGGTTGGCGTCGACCAGCACCG
>Ga0070695_100001768_pt1 | contig 12158 bp, 8 predicted proteins | sample KBSK1252metaG_FD_65471 | JGI IMG/M metagenome (GOLD analysis project Ga0070695, IMG submission 65471) | Corn, switchgrass and miscanthus rhizosphere microbial communities from Kellogg Biological Station, Michigan, USA - KBS K1-25-2 metaG | ecosystem: Host-associated > Plants > Roots >...
GGCGGTCGAGCGTCCACGGCGCGCCGGGCGCGAAGCGGAACGGCACGAAGCGGGGCACGCCGCCCGCGAGGCGCACGCGGTTGATGAGCCCGGCGTAGGTGGGATCGGTCACGATCACCTCGTCGCCGGTCTCGATCGTGGCGAGCAGCACGTTGAGGATGCCGGAGAGCCCGCCCGCCGCGATCACGCAATTGCGCTCGCCGGAATAGGCGACGCCCGAAAGCCGCGCGACATGCGCCGCCGCCGCGTTGCGCAGGCGCGTCTGGCCCACGAACGGCAGATAGGAATTGTCGTCGTCGGTGCTGGCCGCGCGCCGCGTGCGCTCGATCGCCTCGGGATCGGGCGGAACGTCGGTGTCGAGATTTTCGAGCCGGAGAAAATCGCGCTTGCCGGCGCGCCTGTCGGCGTCGGCGATCGCGCCCATGCGGTCGACGCCGATGCCGGTGATGTGCGCGAGCCGTTGCGGGCGAGAGCGGGTCATGCGCGCGATAAATCACAATCGCGATGCAGAGCCAATCGCCGGCGCACTCTTGACACCTCTACGCATAAGTTCTATTTTTGTTCTTTGTGCTTGGACCCGGTCGGCATTCGCCTGAAGCCGTTCGCGCACGAGACGAGATGACGAGTTACCGTACGGAAATCGTCTTTTATCGTTATTTGGGAGCGCCAAAAGACGATAAATGACGAGAAAAGACGATCAATGACGAGCTAAATCAAATCTCGTCTTTTATCGTCGTCGGACGCGCCGGGCGGGCTCAGGCTGCGGCCTTGGGCCCCGTGCCGGTCTTGGGCTCGGAGAGAACGCGGCGCGGCGCCATCTCGTTCAGCGGCGGCGAGGCCATGCGCGGCTGCGGCCCCGGCGGCGGCTGCGGAACCTTGGCCCGCAGCGGCAGCCAGCAGGTGACCTTGGTGCCGACGCCGGGCTTGCTCTGCATCTCGACGCGCCCGCCATGCAGCTCGATCAGGCTGCGCACGAGCGCGAGGCCGAGGCCGGCGCCGGCCGGGCGGCCATGCTTGTCCTTGCCGCGCACGAACGTGTCGAAGACGCGGTTCGCGTCCTCTTCGGGAATTCCCATGCCGGTGTCTTCGACCGAGAGGGCCACTTGCTGGCCGACGCGCCGCGCGGCGACGCCGATGCGCCCGCCCGCCGGCGTGAACTTGATCGCGTTGCCGACGAGGTTGAAGAGCGCGTGCTTCAGGCGCCGCTCGTCGGCCTGGATGAGTCCGATATCGGCCGGCACGTCGGTCTCGAGTTGGAGTTCCTGGCCGCGCGCCCATTCGCCGGTGATCTGCACGACGCTGTCGACGACGCCCTTGATCGAGACCGGCTCGATGTCGAGCACCATGCGGCCCGCTTCGATGACGGCGAGGTCGAGGATGTCGTTGATGAGCGTCAGCAGGTGCTGCGAGGCCTCGAGCACGCCCTCGGTGTATTCCACTTGGCGCTGATTGAGCTGGCCGAAATACTGGTTGTTGAGGATCTCGGTGAAACCGATGATCGCGTTCAGCGGCGTGCGCAGCTCGTAGCTGATGTTGGCGATGAAGTCGGCCTTGACGCGATCGGCCTGCTCCAATGCCTCGGCGCGTTCGCGCAACGCACGCTCGACGCGCACCGTGTCGGTGATGTCGCGGCCGCTCATCAAGACGCCGCCGTCGGGCAGCGGCACCAGCGCATAGGCGATGACGCGCCCGTCGGTGAGGCGCGCGCGGCCCTGGCGCACGCGCCGGTTCGTGACGCGCGCCATGATCGCGGGCTTGGCCTTGTCCCACGAATCCCTGACCGGCAACAGCGAGCGGCAATGCTCGAGCACGGCGCCGACGTGCGGGCTGCCGGCCGTGAATTCTTCCTCGAGCTTCCACATGCGGCGGAAAGTCGGGTTCGAGAGCTTCAAGCACCCGTCCTCGCCGAACACGGCGACGCCGTCGAACAGGTGGTCGATCGTATCGCGCTGCACGGCGGCGAGCGTGTTGACCGAGCGCTCGAGCGCCAAGCGATAGGTCACGTTCTCGAACGTGAAGAGAAGCCCGCCCAAGGGATGCGGCGAGACCACCATCCAGATCGCCATGCCGTTCGGCAGGTGCAGCAGCTCTTGGCGCGGCTCGATCAGGCCCTTGATCCACGTCGTCCACTCGCTGCGCAAGCCGGCGAAGTTGCCGGTCTCGGGCAGCATCCGTTGCTGGCGCAGCTGGTCGAGGAGGTCGGCGAGTGTCGGGCCGGCTTCGAGCCAGGCCTCGTTCAAGCCCCAGAGCCGCGCGAACGCGCCGTTGAAGAATTTGATGGCGCCGTCTTGCCCCACGATGATGATCGCGATGGCGAGGCGCTCAAGCACCTCGTTGTGCGCGGCGGTGTGGCGCGCCACGCTCTGTTTGGTCTCCTCGGTCGAAGTGATGTCGAGCGCATAGCCGGCGGTGGAGTTGGGCGAGATCGGCTGCTCGCCGATCTCGTACAGGCGCCGCGTGCCCTCGACGACGATGTGCTGCTGCGTGGTTTCGCGCGCGCCGGTCGCATGCGCCTTCTCGGCGAGCGCCCGCGCCGAGCCGGCCCCCGGGCCTTCGGCGAATTCGCGGTTCTCGCTCAGAACCGCGCCGCGGTCGCTGGCTTCGACCGCGCGAACATAGGCCGCGTTGCAATCCTGGATGCGCTGGTGCTGGTCGCGGATCCAGATCGGCACCGGAATGCTGTCGATGACGCCGCGCAGGCGCTGCGCCTCGCGCTCGCGCTCGATTAGCAGCGAGAGGGCGTCGGTCGTGTCCTGGAAACCGAGGAAATCGGTGGCGGCGCCGGCGGCGCCGGTGCGCTTGCCGTGGACGAGGATGAAGCGCGGCTTGTCCTTGAGCTTCAGGGTTTCGACGAAATCCTTACCGGCGCTCCGAAGCTCGGCGACGGCGCTGCCAAGCGCGGAATGGCCCGAGCCTTCGAAGGCGGCGAGGATGTCGGTGATGGCGAGGTCGCCGCTCTTGTTGATGCCAAGCAGGAGCTTGGCGTTGGGCGTGACGGCGATCGTGCCGTCGTCGTTCCAGGTGAGGGCGGCGGCGCGCGCGGTCTCGAGGCCGGCGCGCAGCAGGCGCTCGTGGGCTTCGAGCTTCACCGCCACGGCGACCGCGTGGCGGCGGCGCCAGTTCATCCACAGCAGGAACGCGCCGAACACGAACGCGAGGAAGGCCGAAATCCAGCCGATCGGCGAAAGCTGGCCGGGCAGAATGCCGCCCTCCTCGGCCAGCGCGGAGGCCGGCGCAAGCAGCGCAATCGCCGCCGCCGCGAGCTGCGTCAGGCTCGACCGAACTGTCCTCAAGAGGCTCACCGCAATCCTGTTCGAAGGGGCAGGATAATCTGCGGTCGCAAGGTCAATAAAGTGTTAACGCAATCTTACCAGGGACGCGGTGGACCTGCCTTTGTCGCTGTGGCGCACGCAGACGCGTATGGAGGCGGGGTTGACACCCCGCCTCCCAACCACGGAGCCGCGCTAGTAGCGGTAATGCTCGGGCTTGTACGGGCCCGATTTCGGAATGTTGACGTATTTGGATTGGGAATCGGTCAGCGTCGTGAGCTTGGCGCCGAGCTTTTCGAGGTGCAGGCGCGCCACGTTCTCGTCGAGGTGCTTCGGCAGCACGTAGACCTTGCCCTTCTCGTATTTCGTCGGATTGGTCCAGAGCTCGATCTGGGCCAGGGTCTGGTTGGAGAACGAGGCGCTCATCACGAACGACGGATGCCCGGTGGCGTTGCCGAGATTCACGAGCCGTCCTTGCGAGAGGAGAATGATGCGCTTCTTGTCCGGGAACTCGATCTCGTCGACCTGATCCTTGACCTTGTGCCATTTGAGGTTCTTCAACGCCGCCACCTGGATCTCGGAATCGAAGTGGCCGATGTTGCAAACGATTGCGCGGTGCTTCATGCGCCGCATGTGCTCGATCGTGATTACGTCGACGTTGCCGGTGGCGGTGACGAAGATGTCGCCGATCGGCGCCGCATCGTCGAGCGTCACGACCTGATAGCCCTCCATCGCCGCCTGGAGCGCGCAGATGGGGTCGATCTCGGTCACCATCACGCGGCAGCCGGCATTGCGCAGCGAGGCGGCCGAGCCCTTGCCGACGTCGCCGTAGCCGGCGACGACGGCGACCTTGCCCGCCATCATCACGTCGGTGCCGCGGCGGATGCCGTCGACGAGGCTCTCGCGGCAGCCGTAGATGTTGTCGAATTTCGACTTGGTGACGCTGTCGTTGACGTTGATGGCGGGGAAGAGAAGCTTGCCTTCCTTCGCCATCTGATAGAGCCGGTGCACGCCGGTGGTCGTCTCCTCGGAGACGCCCTTGATCGCCGTCGCGAGTTTGCCGTACCAGCCGGGATGCGTCTTCAGCCGCTTCTTGATCGCGGCATAGAGGACTTCCTCTTCCTCGTTGGTCGGCTTGCTGACGAGCGATGCGTCCTTCTCGGCGCGCGAGCCCAAATGCACGAGCAAGGTCGCGTCGCCGCCGTCGTCCAGGATCATGTTGGGCGTGCCGCCGTCGGCCCATTCGAAGATGCGGTGCGTGTAGTCCCAATATTCCTCGAGCGATTCGCCTTTGACGGCGAAGATCGGCGTGCCCTTCTTCACCAGGGCCGCGGCCGCATGGTCCTGGGTCGAGAAGATGTTGCACGAGGCCCAGCGGATGTCGGCGCCGAGCGCCTGCAAGGTCTCGATCAGCACCGCGGTCTGGATCGTCATGTGGAGGGAGCCAGCGATGCGCGCGCCTTTCAGCGGCTTCTTCGCCGCGTATTCCTTCCGGATCGCCATCAGGCCCGGCATTTCGGTCTCGGCCATGTCGATCTCGGCGCGGCCCCAATCGGCGAGACCGATATCTTTGACCTTGTAGTCGGGCGTGCTCATCGGGGACTCCTTCGCTGCGAAATGCATGGTGAGGCGACGCCGTTCGGGCGCACAAGCGCGCAAGATATTTCCCGGCGCGAATGCGCTTCCGGCAGCGTCGATGCGGGATCAAATAGCTGACGCGCCATCAACATGCAAGAATAAAGATATCCTTATGCAGTTGTTTCGTTAGCGCGTAGACTCACCGAACCCACCCCCGACCAGCGCTACGACGGCCGCCAGCGCAGCGTCGGCGTCGGGCCCGCGGGCGCTGATCTCGATCTCGGCGCCCTTGGCGGCCGCGAGCATCATGAGGCCCATGATCGAGCGCGCGGAGACGGTCTGATCGCCGCGCGTCACGGTGATCTCGGATTTGAACGTGACCGCAAGCTTCGCGAGCTTGGCCGCGGCACGGGCGTGCAAGCCCTTGGCGTTGACGATGGTGGCGCGCCCACGGCGCACCTGCTCGAACAGGTCGCTCACGCGCGCGCTCTCGCCAACACGCGCGTCAATGCGCTTCCTTCAGGAGGGCGGAGGCGACGTTGATGTATTTGCGCCCCGCTTCCTGCGCCGCTTCGACGGCCTTCTTCATATCGCCTTTCTCGCGCATCGAGGCGAGCTTGATCAGCATCGGCAAATTGATGCCGGCGATCACGTCGATCTTGGCCTTGTCGAGGATCGAAATCGCGAGGTTGGAGGGCGTGCCGCCGAACATGTCGGTCAGCACCACGACGCCCTGCCCATCATCGACTGCGGCCACACTGTCGAGGATTTCCTTGCGGCGCTTCTCCATATCGTCCTCGGGCCCGATGCAGACGGCGCGCACGCCCTTCTGCTTGCCGACGATGTGTTCGAGCGCGGCGATGAATTCCTCCGCGAGCCGCCCGTGCGTCACCAGCACCATCCCGATCATGGCGGTTCTGTCGTCCCATTGCTCTGAGGGGGATTAGATTGGGCGCGGATTATGGCCTGCCCAGATGCCCTGTCACGCGGCATTTTCGCTTGCTTTTTTTCCCTTCCCCCCAGCCAGCCGCCGTGAAGGAAGTTAACAGGAGGCGGGGAGGCGGGGAGAAGGAGCGTAGGGTCCGAAAATCACGGAGGACACGGAGAAAGGAAGGATTTCTTGCGCGCCGTAGGCGCGCATAAGTACTTCTCCGTGCGCTCCGTGTCTCCGTGGTTCAATTTCCTTACGTCTCCACAGCTCCACGCCTCCTGTTTTGTCCTCTTCGCTTCACCCCAAGACCTTGTCGCGCTCGAGTTCGCGGTGACGGATGGCGGCGCGGTAGCCGCGGGCGGCGAGCCAGGCGCCGAGCTTCTCGGCGACGTAGACCGAGCGGTGCCGGCCGCCGGTGCAGCCGACGGCAACGGTCAAGTAGCTCTTGCCCTCGGCGCGATAGCGCGGCAGCAGCGGCTCGATGAAGCCCGTCAAGCGCTGGAAGAACTCCGCGTAGCCGGAATCGCCCTCGATATAGGCGCCGACCTCGGGATCCTCGCCGGTTTTGTCGCGGAGATTGTCGAGATAGTGCGGGTTCCGCAGGAAGCGCACGTCGAAGACGAGATCGGCCGCGCGCGGAATGCCTTGCCCGTAGGCGAAGGACATCACGATGATGGACATCGACGGCGTGCGCGCGAGGCTGAACGAGGAGCGCAGCTCGCGGCGGAGATCGCCCTCGGTCAGATCGGTCGTGTCGATGACCCAATCGGCGCGGTCGCGGAGCTGCGCCAGGCGGCGGCGCTCCATGCCGATGCCATCGGCGACGGGGCGGTCGTGCGCGAGCGGGTGGCGGCGGCGCGTCTGCGAATACCGGCGCAGCAATGTCTCGTCGTCGCAATCGAAGAACAGCACGAGGAAATCGATGTCGTCGCGCGCCCTCAGCGCGTCGACGGTGGCGAGGAACGGCGCTTCGCCGAAATCGCGCGTGCGGATGTCGATGCCGATCGCGAGCGGGCGGTCGCGCGCGGCCTCGGGCTGCACCAGTGCCGAGACCAGCGTCGCCGGGAGATTGTCGACGGTCTCGTAGCCCATGTCCTCGAACGCGTTGAGCGCGGTCGAGCGGCCGGCGCCGGAGAGGCCGGTGATGAGGAGCACGCGCGGGCGCGCGGTCTTGGCGGAGGCGGGGGCAGGGGATTCGGGCATGGGCACGGCGGCGGTGGGCGCGATATTGCCCGTGGCGCGCGCCAAGGCAAGGCGCAGCTTGGCCGGCGCCGAGACCTCGAACGGCGCCAGGGCCATGCGCGGCAACGCGACGCCGAGAATGGTCTCGCGCTCGGGCTCGGGTAGGCGCTCCACCGCATCGGCGGCGACCAGATCGGCGATGAGCGCCACCGGCGCCGCCGGCGCGGTCGCGACCGGCACGATGCCGATCCCGCGCACTTCGAGCTTGCCGGCGATGGGCGCCGGCGCGCGCGCGATCAGCCGGCCGTCCACCGCCTCGAGCAGGACCTGATCATCCGCCACCAGCTTGGCCCCGGCCTCGATGAGGCGCAGCGCCAGATCCGATTTTCCCGCGCCCGACGGCCCGCGCAGCAGCACGGCGGCGCCGCCGATGGCGACGCAGGTGGCGTGCATGCGCGTAGCCGGGTGGACAGCCATGGCGCTAACAGGCCAGAAACGGAGCGCCGAGCCAACCGTCCCGTTCGGCCGCCTGTCCATCCGTTTCGGGGCTCATGTTCCAGCAGCTCTTCGAGATCATCGCGCCGGTGCTGATCGTCGCTGGGCTCGGCTATGGCTGGTCGCGGCTCGGCAAGCCGTTCGACCTGCCGACGGTGACGCAGGTCGTGATCAACCTCGCGGTGCCGGCGCTGGTGCTCTCGTCCTTGTCGAAGCTCACGGTCGATCTCGCATCGTTCGCCGTGATGGCCGGTGCCGCGGCGGCGACGTTCGCGATCTTCCTCGCCGTCGGTTTTTTTCTGCTGCGGCTCGCCGGGCTGCCGAGCCACACCTTCCTGCCGGCAGTGGCGCTCGGCAATTCGGGCAATCTCGGTCTGCCGCTCTGCCTCTTCGCGTTCGGCGAACAAGGCCTGGCGCTCGGCATCGCCGTTTTCGCGGTGAGTTCCGTCGTGAACATGACGGTCGGGCAAATGATCTCGGCCGGCAAGATTTCGCCCGCGGTTCTGCTGAAGACGCCGGTCGTCTACGCCGTGGCGCTCGCGATCGTGTTCATGGCCACCGGCACGCGCCCGCCCAAATGGATCGCGAGCGCGCTCGAGACCCTGGGCTTGATGGCGATCCCGATCATGCTGCTGGCGCTCGGCGTTTCGCTGGCGCGGCTTTCGCCCGGCAAGATCCGCGTGAGCGGCTTCGTCGCCCTGCTGCGCATTGCGCTGGGCTTCGCCGGCGGGTGGCTCATCGCGATGCTATTGGGGCTCGAAGGGGCGGCGCGCGGCGTTCTCATCATCCAGAGCGCCATGCCGGCGGCAGTCTTCAACTACCTCTGGGCCCAGCATTACGGCCGCGATGCCGCCGCGGTTGCCGGCGTGGTCGTACTCTCGACGGCGCTCGCCTTCGTGCTGCTGCCGCTGGTCCTATTGGTGGCGCTGGGCGGTTGAAGCGCCCGCGGGTCCTTGCCCAACGGCCGTGCGAGTGCTGATGTTCTCAAGCGATATCATCCCTCTAGTCGTCCGATGTCCGATGTCTGACTTCGAGCGCCTTTGGGTCTGGGGCGATGACGCGCTGGAGCGCGCGCTCGCCTGGTATCGCGCGGTGGCCTTGAATCGCCGCCCGGCCAAGTTCCGCATCGCACGCACCATTCCGCTTGGCCTCGTGCCCGGCGAGGCCGACGAGGCCGCGCTCTGGCGCGAGCTCGAGCGCCTCACGCCGGTCTTCGCCGCGAACTGGCACTCGATCCGCAACGCGCGCGCGCCGCTTGGCGCGCCTTCGCCCGAGCCAACGCTGCTCGACCTCTGCGCCGAGCTGGCCTGGCGCATGCTCCAGCACTGCAATTTCTGCCACTGGAATTGCCGCGTCGACCGCAGTAAGGCGCCGGGACCGACGGCCGGCAAGCTCGGCGCCTGCAAGCTCGCGTCCGAATCGCGCGTGAGCACGCATTTCCACCATCCCGGCGAGGAGATGGTCTATCGCGGCACGCATGGCTCCGGCACGATCTTCTTCACCTCGTGCAACATGCGCTGCGCGTTCTGCCAGAACGGCGACATCGCCACCGACAAGGACAACGGCGTCGAAACCTCCGCTACGACCCTGGCGGCGATGGCCTGGCTGCTGCGGATGGAGGGCTGCCACAACGTCAATTGGGTGGGCGGCGATCCCACGATCCACCTTCACACCATCGCCGAGGCGATCGCGCTGCTCGGCAACGGCTTCGTGCCGGGCCAGCTCGATCATGCAAAGGCCCTCCAGACCCGCGCCGACCGCTTCGACGGCTTCGCGCCGGCCAAGCGCCACGGCACCTACGAGCGCGCATTCAACGCGCCGATGCTGTGGAACAGCAATTTCTACATGACGGAGGAGGCGATGCGTCTTCTCCGCCTGCTGATGGATGTGTGGCTGCCCGATTTCAAGTTCGGCCCCGGGCGCTGCGCCGTCACCCTCGCGCGCACGCCCCGCTATTGGGAGAGCGTCACCGAGAATCTGCGGCTGCTGCGCGACTGGGACGAGGATTTCACGATCCGCCACCTCGTCATGCCCGGCCATGTCGAGTGCTGCACGCAGCCGGTGCTGGAGTGGATCGCGCGCGAGGTGCCGGCGGCGCCGGTCAACATCATGGACCAATACCGGCCCGAGAATTTCTGCGATACCGCCAGCGCAAAATACGATCCGCGCCACGCCGCGCTGGCCCGCCGCCCCGAGCGCGCCGAGATCGAGGCCGCCTGCCGCCACGCCCAGCGCTTGGGCCTCCGCTTCGAGGCTCTCACCTACGAAAAGCAGCGCTTCGGCTTGCCGATGTAGGGCGGAATCACTCCGGCGCTTCGCAACGTTGCCAACTGGAAAACGTCGTGGCGAAGGATGCAATCGCCGGCCGCTACCCCGCCCTTTGCAGCCGCATCACGAAGCGCGCGCCGGCGACCCTCCCGTCGGGGTGCTTCAAGTTCTCGGCGTGGATGGTGCCGCCCATGGCTTCAACGATTTGCTTCGAAATCGAGAGGCCCAAGCCCGAATGGGTTCCGAATTTCTCGCCGACCGGACGCTCGGTGTAGAAGCGGCGGAAGATGTCTTTTTCCTTGCCGGCCGGAATGCCGGGGCCCTGGTCGTCGATGGCGATGCGCGTATAGCCGCCCTCGGCGCCGCCGCTGATCGTGATCACGCCTCCCGGCGGGCTGAAGCTCTCGGCGTTGACGAGGATGTTCTGGAAGACCTGCACGAGACGGTCCTCGTCGGTGCGCGCCGTGAGCTTGTCGCGCGCCGGCAGCACGAGCTTCACCGTCGGGCGGCCGGGCGCCGCGGCCGCGGCGGTGTTGCGGATGTCGGCGAGCGCGCCGAGGATGCGGCCGACATCGACGGTCGTGAGCTTCAGACGCGAAAGCTCCGAGTCGAGCCGCGAGGCGCGCGAGATGTCGGTGATGAGCCGGTCGAGCCGCTCCACGTCCTCGCGCACCATTTCCATGAGCCGCTGCTGCTTCTCCGGGTCCTTGATGCGCGCCACCGTCTCGATGGCGCTCTTCATCGAGGCCAGCGGGTTCTTCAATTCGTGCGCGACGTCGGCGGCGAAGCTCTCGATCGCGTCGAGGCGGCGCCAGAGATCGTTGGTGAGATCGTTGAGCGCCGCCGAAAGGTCGCCGATCTCGTCCTCGCGCTCGGTGAAGTCGGGGATTGAGACCTCGCGCGACTTGCTACGGCGCATCGCGTCGGCGGCGGCGGCGAGCCGGTTGATCGGGCGCGCGATCGAGCGGCCGAGCCAGAACGCCATGAAGATCGTGAACACGGTCACGACCGCGATGATGCGCAGGATGTCGAGGCGAACCTGGCGCACCGAGCGCGCGATCTCGTGCGCCGAGGTCGAGAGCAGCAGCACGCCGTCGACGTTCTTGTAACGCTGCACGGGCGCCGCGAAGAACAGCACGAAATCGCTGCCGCCCTCGGTGCGGCGGATGAAGCTCCGGGGCTCGCCCGCGAGCGCCGCCTGCACTTCGGGATAGTCGGCGGCGTTCTCGTCCGCGTGCTCGCGGTAATAGGGTACCGATTCGCGGTCGCGCGCGAGCAGGTTGAAGAACCACTCGTAGATGCCGACGATCTTCTCGGTCAGCCACCGTCCGGTGCTATCGGGCGGCAAATCCTCTTCGCGCACCGGCCCGTAGCCGCCGCGCAAGGCGCGCGTGTCGACGAGGAGGCGCCCGTCGCGGTCGAAGAGGCGCGCTCTGGCATTGGTGGCGCTGGTGAGCTGGCGCATCACGCCCGCCGCCGAGGTCGGATCGATGCGGCGCTCGTCGGGCGCCCCCGGCGTCAGCGCGCTCTCGGCGATGGCGCCGGCGAAGAGGCGCGCCTGGGCGGAGAGCGCGTTCAACTCGGCCTCGACGAGGCTCCGCTCATAGGCGCCGACATAGAGAAGGCCACCGAAGATCGTGGCGACCGGGAAGATGCTGAGCGCCATGATGCGGACCGAGAGGCGCGAGAAGCGGCGCTGCTTCCTCGGCGGCGCGGTCTCCGCGGCGGCGGCAGCGCGGCGCAACGCGCTGTCGGATTCGCCGTCCCGCTGGCGGGCCCGGCCCCGGCTTGGCGTCTCGGCCGCGGCCGCGGTTGCGGCCGCTGTCTCGGTGCGGTCGGCGGCGTCCATCATCCCCCGCCTGGCGCTATCAACCTTTAGCTTTCGCTGTAGCGATAGCCGATGCCGTACAGCGTCTCGATCTTATCGAAGGCGTCGTCGACGAGCTTGAACTTCTTGCGCAGGCGCTTGATGTGGCTGTCGATGGTGCGGTCGTCGACATAGACGTTCTCGCCATAGGCGGCGTCCATGAGCTGGTCGCGCGATTTGACGTGCCCCGGACGCGCGGCGAGCGATTGCAGGATCAGGAATTCGGTGACCGTCAGCGACACGGGCGCGCCCTTCCAGGTGCAGAGATGGCGCTCGGGATCCATCACCAACTCGCCGCGGACGATGGTCTTCTCCTTGCCGGGCTTGGCACCGTCTTCGCCGGTCTCGGCGCGGCGCAGCACGGCGCGGATGCGCTCGATCAGCAGGCGCTGCGAGAACGGCTTGGTGATGTAATCGTCGGCGCCCATCCTCAAGCCCAACACCTCGTCGATCTCGTCGTCCTTGGACGTGAGGAAGATCACCGGCATGCGCGTTTGGCTGCGCAGCTTCGACAGCACCTCCATCCCGTCCATGCGCGGCATCTTGATGTCGAGGATGGCGAGATCGG
>Ga0070695_100001770_pt1 | contig 12155 bp, 10 predicted proteins | sample KBSK1252metaG_FD_65471 | JGI IMG/M metagenome (GOLD analysis project Ga0070695, IMG submission 65471) | Corn, switchgrass and miscanthus rhizosphere microbial communities from Kellogg Biological Station, Michigan, USA - KBS K1-25-2 metaG | ecosystem: Host-associated > Plants > Roots >...
GCGCACTTGCCGCTGACGATGATGTAGAAGTAGTCGCCCTCGTCGCCCTGCTTGATGACCACCTCCCCGGCCTTGCACGGGGTGCGCTGCAGGCGCTGGAAGATGGCCTGGATGTTCGCCGGCGGGATGCGGTGAAAAGCATTGGTCTGCAGCAGCGTCGTCATCCAGTCGTCGGAGCCCTCGCTCTGCAGGCGCGCCTGCAGCTCCTCGACCTCGTAGCTGCCGGTCTGGTCCCAGGTGATCATGACGTCGAGCAGCTCGCTGTCGATGGCGAGGTAGCTGATGTCGTCGACCGCCCGCAGCGTCACGCGCCGCGGCAGGCCGGGGAAGAGGGGATTGCGCGCCTCGGGGGTGCCGCTGCGCAGCAGGCCGACATTGCGCTCGCCGTCGTTGACCTCGAGCACGCCGCTCACCAGCCAGATGGTGCGCTTGTCGCTGTCACCGACGCTGAACAGCGCGCGCCCGGCCGACAGGGTGCGCACGGTGACCTTCTTGGCGAGCGCGGCAAGGTTCTCGCGCTTCATGCCATCCAGCGGCGCGAAGCTGCGGAGCAATTGGACTGAGGCGGCCTGCTCTTCGGACATTGCTTACCAGTGGCTGCGTGCGGCCGCGCGCCCGCTCATGCTGCGACGCAAGGCCTGTTTGGATGGTAGCACAGGCGTCCACGAGCACCGGGAACCGGTCACGCATTTTCCCGGCATTACGTGAGCTGCGTCCAGCCGGCGTCGGGCCGGAAGCGCTCGCCGTGGCGCGCCGCGAGCTCGTGCAGTCGCGCGACCACCGCCGGCACGCCGCGGGCGCGCGCGTAAGTGAGAGGTCCGCCACGAAACGGCGCGAAGCCGGTGCCGAATACCACCGCCGCGTCGGCGAAGTCGGCGTTGTCCACCACCTTCTCGCGCAGGCACGCCACGCACTCGTTCACCATCACCAGGATCATGCGGTCGATGAGGTCAGCCGGCGCCGGCGCTGCGGCGGGCGGCTTGTGCGGCTTGCCGTCCTGCCAGCTGTAGAAGCCGGCACCACTCTTGCGGCCGAGCTTCTTGGCGGCGATGAGCTCGTCGAGGCGCGCGATCTGCGTCACCGTGCGCCCGAGCTCGCGCGCGATGATCTCGCCCACGTGCGCGGCCACGTCGAGTCCGACCACGTCGACCAGCTCGATCGGTCCCATCGGCATGCCGAATTCGACCGCCGCGCGGTCGATGGCCGCGGGCGCCACGCCTTCCTGCGCCGCCAGCATGGCCTCGTACATGTAGGGCGTCAGCACGCGGTTCACCATGAAGCCGGGCGCGCTGCGGCACGGCACCGGCAGCTTGTCGAGCCGCTTGGCGAAGCCGGCCGCCGCCTGCACCGCCTGCGCGTCGGTGCCGGCGGCGTGCACCACCTCGATGAGCGGCATCTGCGCCACCGGATTGAAGAAGTGCAGGCCCACCAGGCGCGCGGGGTTGGCGAGCTTGGCCGCGAGCGGCTCGAGCATGATGCTCGAGGTGTTGGTGGCGAGCAGGGCGCCGGTCTTCATGCGCGGCTCGAGGCGCGCGTACAGCTCCTGCTTGGCCTCGAGATTCTCGAAGATCGCCTCGATGACGACGTCGGCATCCGGCACGCCGTCACCGGCGACGTCGGCGGTGAGGCGCGCGCGGGCCGCGGCGTTCTTGGCCGGATCGCGCACCCGCTTGTCGAACAGCTCGACGGCGCGCTGCAGCGCCGGCGCCACGTACTCCTCGGCGCGGTCCTGCAGCGTCACCGTGAAGCCGCGCAGCGCCGCCCAGGCGGCGATGTCCCCACCCATGACCCCGGCGCCGACTACGTGCACGCGGCGGATGTCGGCGCCGCCCTTGCCGCCGGCGCTCTTGAGCCGATCCTGCAGCTGGAAGACGCGCACCAGGTTGCGCGAGGTGGGCGTGGTGAACAGGTGCGCGATCGAGCGTGCCTCGGCCTCGAAGGCCGCCGCGCCGTGCGCACCGTAGCGTCGCCACAGCCCGATGATCGCGTACGGCGCCGGGTAGTGCTGCGCCGGGGCGCGCTTGGCGACCTGGGCGATCAGCGAGCGCTCGAGCAGCGGCCGCAGCGGGCCCAAGCTCAGCAGCCGGTCAAGGAGTGGCGCCCGCCGGCGCCCCGGCGGCGCCAGCGCCAGGGCGCGTGCCGCCGCTCGCAGCTCGGCTTCCGGCACCAGGCGATCGAGGAGGCCGGCCGCGAGGGCCTTGTCGGCCCGCAGCGGCTTGCCGGTCAGCATCAGCCGCATGGCGGTGCGCACGCCCGCCACGCGCACCGAGCGCACCGTGCCGCCGAAGCCCGGGTGGATGCCGAGCTGAACCTCGGGCAGGCCGAGGGCGAGCCGCTCGTCGTTGACGCCGACGCGGTAGTGGCAGGCGAGCGCCAGCTCGAGGCCGCCGCCGAGCGCAAAGCCGTGGATCGCCGCCACGCTCGGGCAGGGGAGCGCCTCGAGGCGGTCGAACACCTGCTGACCCGGGCGGATGAGGCGGTAGCCGCTGTCGGCGTCGGCGAGGCTCGTGAACTCGTTGATGTCCGCACCGGCGACGAAGCCGCTCTTCTTGGCCGACAGCACCACGAGGGCGCGCGGCAGCTCGCGCTCGAGAGCGGCGAGCATGTCGTTGAGCTCCTCCAGCACCGCGCGCGACAGCACGTTGGCGGAGGTTGCGGGCTTGTCGATGGTCAGCCAGGCGATGCCGTCGGTGTCGCGCTCGAGGCTCCAGGCGGGGGTGGCACTCACGGGGACTCCCTTCAGGCGGCGCTGGCGGCGCGGGCGCTGCGGTGCACGCTGAAGTCGCACACCAGCGGGCGGTGATCGGAGAAGCGCACGTCGGGGACGCGGAAATCAGTGACCTCGATGCCCTCGCTCACCAGGATGAAGTCGAGCTCGATGCGCGGCACGCGCGCCGGGAAGGAGGGGAGGCCGGCGGTATTGGCGCTGCGCAGTCCCGCGGCGCGCATGAACAGGTAGATCTCGTGCGTGCCCCAGAAGGTGTTGAAGTCACCCGCCACGATCACCGGCTTGGCGGCCTGCAGGATCAGGTCGTGGAGCGAGCGCAGCTGGTACTGGCGCTGGCGGAACTTCAGCGACAGGTGCACCAGGAACACGCACACGTCCGACAGCTCCAGCTCGATGATGAGGCGCTTGATGCCGGTGTCGAAGTAGTGGAAGCGCTCGCCGTGTACGTTCGGGGCGGACAGGAAGGCGTTGCCCTGCTTGCGCACGATGGGCATGAACTGGTTGAGCGAGTCGGCGCCGTACTTGGTCTGGTAGGTCGAGTAGTGGCCGAGCTGCCGGGCGATGTGCTCGGCCTGGTTGAGCATGCCGGTGCGGATCGAGCCGGTATCGACCTCGACCAGCCCGACCACGTCCGGGCTCTCGCTGCGGATGAAGTCGGTGATGCCGGTCAGCACCTTGCGGTTGCTGCGCAGGTACCCCGCCCCGGGCAGCGGCAGGTGGAAGGCCGGGCCGGTGCCGGTCGCGTAGCGGATGTTGTAGACGAGCAGGCGCATCGTGCGTCCCTGTAGAACCCCTGCCGCAAAGAGGCGATTGTATCGTGCGCCACCGGGTTCTGCGGCCGGGCAGGTCGCGCCCCGGCCACGGTAGCGTGCCGGCAGCGCCCCGTACCACCCGCGGCGCCCTTTGTGCGACACTCGCAGGCGATGTCGCAGAGCGATCCGCTCCGTCTGTTCGTGACGCACGCCTGGGAAAGCAGCGACGACTACCTGCGCGTGTTCGAGTACCTCGAGAGCGCACGCAACTTCTTCTACAAGAACACCAGCACGCCCGAGCAGCGCCCGAGCGGGGACCGCGAGGCGCTACGCGAGGACCTGCGGCGCCAGATCGCGCCGGCCGAGGCGGTCATCGCGCTCTCGAGCCTGTACGACACCCACCAGGACCTGCTGACCTTCCAGCTGCTGTTCGCGCAGGCGAGCCACAAGCCGGTGGTGCTGATGAAGCCGTTCGGCGCGCGCGGCGAGGTGCCGAAGAGCATCCTCGATCTTGCCAACGAGGTCGCCGAATGGGATGAGCGGGCTCTGGTCGATGCGGTGCGGCGCCAGGCGCGGCACGAGGATACTCAGCGCTTCGACACCATCGAGTTCAAGCTCGACTGACCTGCGCCTCGGAGCTGTAGAGCGAGATCACCTGCGGCACGCTCTTGCGCTTGCGCGGCGCGCCGAGGGCGGCGCCGTTGACCGCCGGCGTGGCGAGCGCGGCGTGCTCGACCGGCTCGTCCTCGCGTACCGCCTCGCGCACCAGGGCCGCGAATAGCCGCACCACGCGCTCGGCCAGCTGGTCCGCTTGCTGGTTCGACATCTTGCGCACCGTGGCACGCACCGCATCCTCGCCGCGCAGCGGGTGCTCGCGGGTGAGGGTGTCGTGGCAGGCGCGGAATTCCTCGCGCAGCGCCGCCGGCAGCTCCTCGACGTTCACCAGCGCGAGATGATTGCGGTAGGCCTCGGCGAGACGATCCTTGATGGCGCCCGAGCGCGCGAGCGACACGGCGGCGCTCTCCAGCTGTTCCCATGTAGTGTTCATCACTACCTCGATGGAACACCGTCAGGCAGGGTCTTTCCGGCTCGAGCCTGCTCGTCCTGGCGGCGTCGGTTAGTTCTTGTTGTCCGGTTCGGAATCCAAGCGCGCTCAAGCGGCTGCACGCGAAATATAGCTCAGACTCTAGGAAAAAAATATGGCAACTCTGATACCAGCGCGCTCCCGCGAGGCACGCCGAGGGCGGAGCACCCGATGGGCTGAGGGCAGAAGCCAGGGAAGCGGAAGCGGGGCGCGAAGCTCGCGCCTTTCCCTAGATACAGCGTGAAATTCCCATCCTAATTCTCTGATTCGAAAAGTTTAATTTCCCCAGCAATACTGAGCCCCGCTCGTGCCGGTGGCGTATTGCTGGCCCACGGAGTCGACCGCAAGGGTCCTGCACAGGGTGTCGTTCACCTGGCTGGCGAGCGGGGTCGCGACGACGACGTAGGAGGGTGCCGGCGGAGGGCCCGCGGGCATGGTGAGGCCCGCGCCGGCACAGTTGGCCGCCGCCGGTACGCACACCGTCACCTGGTAGTAGTTGGTGCCCGTGCTGCCGATCGGGACCGGCCAGCCCGCCGCGTTGTAGCCGAGATCATTCGGGAGCTGGCTGTAGGCCGGACCGGTCGCAGGATTGATGGCCACGCTGTAAAAACGCTCCTCGCGCCCGGCCAGGTCGAGGAGAGCGGTTTTCGCCTCGGTGCGCCGCGACTGGCGCACCTGGCTCATGTACGACGGCACCGCGATGCCGAGCAGGATGGCGCCGATGACCACCACCACCATCAGCTCGATCAGGGTGAAGCCGCGGTTGCGCCGGGCGGGTGAAGCGGTCTGCATGGCGTTCCTCTCAGTGTGCCTTACCGCAGCTCGACCCAGCTGACGCGGTGGCCCGTGGTGTTGGGCGGCAGGTTGAGACCCAGGGTGCCGCCCTGCAGGTTGCTGCCGCTGCCGCCGGCCTGGACCTGGTTGGTCTCGTATACCAGGTAGCTGTAGCCGGTGGCGTTCGTGGTCACGAACGAGCTGCCGGTCGCGTTGGTCTGCATGGCGACGGCGTTCGTGTCGGTGTACTGCGGGTTGGTGTTCACCGCGCCGTTGTTCAGCTGGTTGGGCGGCAGGAAGACCTGCCTGAAGGCGCCGCCGTTCAGCGCATTGACCACGTAGGTGAAGCCGGTATCGGTGTTATTGGTGCACGCGGTAGGCGTGTTCACGGCCGGCACGATCGAGTTGACCGTGAACGCCTGCTGCACCAGGCCCGGGTTGAACACCACCTGCTCCTGGGTGCTCGGCAGGTTGATGAACCAGCCGTACTTGTTGTTACCGCTGCTGCAGGTGCTGCTACCGGCCCAGCACACCGCCGCGGTCGTATTCATGTCGATGTCGCCGGAGGAGCCCAGGGCCACCACCTGCTGCTGCAGGTTCGTCTGCAACAGGGTGCCGGCCGAGCCGGCCGCAAGACTGAGGTAGTGGGCCGCGGACAGGCTGTTCCAGTTGGTCATGTTCCAGTCCCACACGCCGTACAGGCTCTGGCCGTTGGGCGCGTAGGTCGTGCCGGTGGTGTTGGTAATGCCGGTCTTCTGGCCGGTCCCGAACAGCAGCATGAGCTGCTGCACCCCGCCGGGGGTCGCCGCGCCTGAGGCAGCCACGATCGCGGTCGTGATCGGCTGGTTCGTCGTGGTCGTGAACAGCGGTCCGGGGGTTACCGCCCACATCGTCTCCGTGGCGCTCGTCAGGTCGAAGCGCCACAGGTTGCCCTTGAGGTCGCCGGCGTAGACGTAGTCAGTCATGTGGTCGCCGTCGAGGTCGGCCGGCGTCACGTAGGCGATGCCGTTGTTGGGCGCGGTACCGGCACCGGCGCTCAGGTAGTAGAACGTCACGGTCGGATTGCCGGAGGTGGGCGAATTGACGACACCGACAAAAATGCCGGCATCGCCGGTCGCGCTGCCGTAACCGTTCCCGAAGATGAACGCCCACTCGCCGTTGTGCAGGCGGCGGATCTGCGGCGTGCCAAAGGTGTTGCCGAGGCTCTGGCCGCAGGTGGCGTTGCCCGAGCAGGTGATGTTGGCGCTGGTCCACTCGCCCATCACCAGGGACGCGGCATTGCTCTCGGCGAAGTTGCCGCCGCTCGAGCCGCTGGTGGTGGTCGTGCCCGGATTGGTGATGTCGAGGGCGAAGATCGCCTTGCCGCCCGCCCCGAGGCCGCTCACCAGCCAGGTGTGCCAGCTGTTGCCGTAGAACAGGTCTCCGGTGCCCGGGGTGGCGTTGACGAAGTAGTTATGGCCGGACTGGGTGTTCGAGTAGTCCACGGCGGCGGTAGCCGAATGGATGGTGCTGACCACCGAGGCCGGCATGTACGCGAGCAGCTCCAGGCCGTCGTTGTTGGTGAAGCAGGTCGCCGGCGGATTGGCGCTGGTGCAGGCGCTGTTCGTCAGGTCGTAGAAGCCGCTGCGGAAGCCGTGCAGGAGGCCGTCGTTGGCGCCGACGTACACCACCTGGGTGCGCTGGGTGTTGTTGGCCGCGAACTGCGGGTAGGTGGTCGCGCCGCTGGCGTTCTCGGACAGCGGGTCGGAGCTGCTGAGGCGATCCTTCCAGCTGGCCGTGTAGGGGGCCGTCGGCATGCCCACCCAGATCGGACTCGAGTCCATCACGTCCGCCAGCACGCTGCTGCGGCGGCGGAACTCGCCGACGCCCGAGGAGTTCACCTCGCAGGAGCGCGTGCCGCGCAGGAAGTTCACGCGATCGGCGGTGCTGTAAGCGGTGCTGGCGTTGCACACCAGACCGCTGATCCCGCTGTCGCCGCTGTCAATGGCCGTCTGCTGCCCCGCGGACAGGTTCGCGTAGCGGAACGCAACACCCGTGGAGCCGTTCCACGAGAGAATGCTGCGCCCCGTATCCGGGTTCTGGGGGTTGACGAGACCCGCCTGGCCGGTCGTTGCGCAGGTCGAGCCGCTCGGGACGCCGGTGAGGACGCAGGACGCGTCCCAGTTGGGCGTGCTGCCGATCACTACGTTGCCGAAGCCGTCAAATCCCAGACTGCTGGCGGTGACGCGGCCGGTCCAGCCGTTGCTCGGGTTGTAGTAGGCGAAGTAGGCCTGGATGCCGTTCTCGAGCTTGGCGGATTGCTTCTCGCTCGCGCCCGCAGAGCTCGACGCCGAAGTCGCCGGGTCGGCGCGGAAGCACAGGATCTCGTGGATGTTGTTCGCGCCGCCGGTCGAGCCGGCGAAGCCGAACAGGAAGTTCGCCGGCAGCGGTCCGTTGGAAGTGGTGATGTCCTGCCCGGTGATGACCGAAGAGAAGGCGCTGCAGCCGCTGTTGGAGCCCGGCGGGCAGGTCGCGTACGCAAGGCTCAGCCGCCCGTTCTGCGAGATCTTCAGCTGGTAGAAGATCGGCGTGGCATCGCCACGCTTCATGGCGCTCTCGTTGGCGATCTGCACGGTCGAGGGCAGCACCACGTACGCGCCCGGGAACGCCGTGTAGTCAAGGATCGGCGCGATGGCCGGGGTGGCGCTGGCGTTGCCGGTATTGACCGCGTTCGTGAGGCTGGTGGCGCCGACGCTCACCGGGCCGTTGGCCGTGGCGTAGTTGTACAGCAGACCGTTGCGGCACGTGTTCTGCACCGCGTAGAACGAGTCGGGGTTGCCGGCATTGCTGAGCGAGCTCGACTGCGTGGCACTCGCGGTGGGTGGGGCGGTGGTCGCCGGCTGGGTCAAGCCGCCCTTCTTGCAGTTGTTCGGACCGGACTGGTAGGCCCAGCCCGCCGGGCAGATGTGGATGCACAGGTTGAGCGCGAGGCTGTAGCTGCCGGCGCTGCAGGACTCGCAGGCGTTGGCGCCGGCGTTGTACGTGCCGGTCGAGCAGCTGGTGGTCGAGCACGAATTGGTGCCCGAGTTGTAGGTGCCGCCGTTGCTGCAGCTTACGCAGCTCTTGGAGGAGGCCCTGTAGGTGCCGCCGGCATTGGCGCAGGAGGTGGCGAGCGAGCTCGGGTACCACGGCTTGGTGGCGCCCGGGTTGCTGGCGCCGCCGTAGGCGCCGTTCAGCGTCAGCCACGAGACGTTGCCCGCGCCGCGCATGCCGATGCGTCCGGGCTGGTAGCCGCCGCCGCTGGCGGTATTGTCGCCGGTGGCGCTGGTGCCGGTCTCGCCGAGGGTGTTGGTGATGCCGTTGAGGAAGTTGCCGTACTCGTCGATGCCGACCGCGACGTAGCCGCCGGTCAGGCCGTTGTACGGCGGGTTGGAGTTCGAGCAGGTGTAGCCCAAGCTGCCACCCCAGGCGCCGAGACCGTTGCCATCGCCGCTCGCCACGCCGGTGATGGCGCTGGTGTTGAGCTTGCTCGCGTCCATGAGAAAGAAGCTGATGCCGTCGGCACCATCTCCGCCTGCGCCGCCGGAGTTGCCGCGGTAGGTGACGGTCTTGAAGGTCACCGCCACGCCCTGGCCGGTGGGGAAGGGCGTCGTGGACACGATGCCGCCGTTCTCGCTGAAGCCGTACGGAGCGCCGTTGGTGAAGCGCAGCGCGCCGTTCGTGACCGGGTCGGGCAGGGTGGTGGTGGTACCGCCGGCCACACCGTTCTTGCCGCCCACCAGGACCTCGCCCGAAGTCTTGTTGTAATAGCTGCTGGCGATGGTGCTGCAGCCCGGGACCTGGCCGTTGGAGGTGATCACGCCGCTCGAGTTGACCGTGGGCTCGACGCCGGTCAGCGTGCCGGACGTCAGGCAGGCGCCGTTGAAGAACCACCACGGGTTGGTGGTAGTCGTCCCGGTGAAGTCCTCCTGGATGGCGGACTGGGCCTGCACCGTGAACGGCGCGGCGAGGGCCGCGATCGCGATGAGGGCCTTAAGGAAAGTGTTGCGGTACTTCACAAACCACCTCTGTTAACGACGCCCTGCTGGACCTCGTAAGTGCTTTCGACGACTGCGATGGTGTTGGCCGCACTGCCATAGGCATAGGCGGCGATCTGGTAAATCTCCCCCGCAGCGTCGGCGGCAAGGCCGATATCGGCGATGTAGAAGGCGGGGGTGGCAAAGTAGTTGGGATTGCCGGCAACCGAGGCCTGGTTGGCCGACTGCAGCAGCATGTTCGGCGGGGTGTACTCGACCCGGATCGGCCACGGAAAGGGTCCCTGCGTGACGGGGACGAGGCCGCCCAGCTGGTCCTCGATGCTTTGGTTGCAGATCTGCCCACTGTTAGGACCCGCCGTCAGAAAACCGTTGACGCATGCGATCGCGCCGATCGCGGTGTTGTTACCCTGCGTCAGCCACCACTCGGCGTACTGCTGGGCGCTGACCGCGGCGTGCAGCGCACGCTCCTTCTCGCGCACGTTGCCGGCGATCTTTTCCTGGATACTGAGGCTGCGGAACATGCTCAGCGCCAAGATCGTGATGATGATCAGCAACAGCAGGCTGCTTACCAGCACCATGCCGCGCTGCGCGACTCGGGCGGGAGTGCGGGTGCTCACGTGTGCACCCCCCCGCGCGCCATCACCTGGACTACACGCTCCATGTCGATGGTGGCCGGCTGGTTAGGTCCGGTAATTGGATTCTTGAAGGTGAGGACCACGCGCACGGCGCTGATGTTGGCCCAGTCGCTGCCCGAGGCCGCCAGCACGTCCCAGGTCTCGTAGGTGTCGACGTTATAGTCGACCGGCGCGACGTTGCGCTTGACCCCGTAGAGCACCGTGAATCCCGTGACGCCGCCGACGAGAGTCACCGCCGGCGCGCCGTTGACCGAGCACTGCAGCCCCTGCACCGGATCGACGCTGAACGTCAGGGTCCAGACCTGCTGGGGCGTGTTCGAGGTGTCGGTCCCGTCGCACAGCACGACCCCGCCGGTGGGGTTGCCGGTGGCGCTCGGGCCGCTCTGAAAGCGGGTGCTGAGGGTGTCGGGGACGCCGGCTACGTGGGTGCCGGCGAACACCCAGCCCTGGCCGAACGGTCCCGCGTTCGGGAAGGCCGTGGCGAGGGTGTTGCCGGTGGGATTGGGAATGTAACCGGCCGCCTGCACCGCATCGGTCAGGACCGTGAGGGCGAAGCGCTGCTCGTCCTGCAGCTGCACCAGCTGCTGCTGGTTGAAGTAGCTGCCGCGGATGTTCTGCACGATGGTCACGAGGCCCGCCAGCAGGAACATGGCAATGGCCACGGTCACCATGAGCTCGACCAGGGTGAAGCCGCCCTGGCGCGATGCGCTGCGCATGCGGGTATACCGGTCCATCAGGGCTCCACGTACAGCGTGTAAGTCGGGGTCTCGAACGTCTGACCGGCCAGTGCGGACTGGGTGTTGAGCGCGACGGCGCGCTCGTTCCAGCCGATCACCACCGTGCACGAGATCGGCGCGGGATTGCCCACCGGAGGTGAGTTGCAGGCGATGGTGGCCGTGGCGCCCGGCAGTATCGGAACGACGCCGTTGCGCCACCAGCGCGCCAGATCGAAGGCGGCGAGCTGCTTGTCGTCGCATTTGGCGGTGGTGCCCACGGCGCCAAGGCAGAAGGTCATATTGTTCGCCGTCAGCCAGTTTTGAGCCTGGGTCGCCGTGGCCGCATCCGTGGTGGAGGTGACCGTGCCGGTGCCCGCCAGCGAGAAGCTGGGGTTCACCCCGGTGAGCTGGAAGTCTCCGGCCCAGTACTCGCGGTTCGAGTGCATGGCGGAGGCAATACTGGCGGCCTGCATCGCAGCCAGGGCGCGCTGGCGCGAGGTGCTGGTGCTCGACAGCGAAAGGGCCTGCATCTTGGCGATGCCGAGCAGGCCGACGCAGATGATGACCACGGCGACCATGACTTCCACCAGGCTGAAACCGTCGGCGCGACGGGACGTGCGGCGCGAGTTCATGGGCAGTTCACCGCATCGGCGACGTGCGTCAGGGTGCTGGCGGTGCCGACCGCGGTCAGCAGCAGACAGCGCTTCCACGCGTTGTTGTTGGTCGACTCGGTCAGGGTAAAGGTCGTCGGCAGCTGTGCGGTGGCCGTCGCGAACCCTTCGCGGTTGTACTTCACGGCGGTCACGTTGGCGGCCATGGCGTCGGGAACCGTGCCGGAGAACGCCTGCTGTACGTGCAGCAGCCTCTCACCGTTATTCAGCTGGAGGTCGTTGTTCGTGTCCGAGAAGACGATCCAGCCCTGGTTCCAGCCGGTGTTGGTGCACGCGGCGCCGCTCGAGGAGGCGCAGACGACGACGAACTGGCCCTCCTTGATGGCTTCGGCGCGCGCGAACTGCATATCACCCAGGAGCGAATTGACCTCGGCGGACATCCGGTAGGAGGTGGTGATGTACCGATAGGAGGGCACGCCGATGCCCAGCATGATGGCGACGATCGCCATCACCACCAGCAACTCCGTCAGCGTGAAACCGTTTTGCCGCTTCATGGCGGCGCAATGTACTCAACTGGGGCCCCCGACAGACCGGTAATGGGTCACACCGGCCGGGGCTTCCGACGGACGGCGCCGGGGGCCCTATGGGCGGTCGGGTTGAGTGCACATAAGGCCCGGATTCCGGGGCTGTTTCACTTCCCGGGCCGTGCCGCGGAGGGCTGCGAGCGCGGGGCGGCAACGGGCGTAAGCCGGCGCCGACCCCAGGTGCGCGCCCCGCGCCGATGCCGGTCCGGGAGCCGGTCCCCGACAATCTGCCCCCTCCGCCACTCAATTGAGGTA
>Ga0070695_100001771_pt1 | contig 12154 bp, 12 predicted proteins | sample KBSK1252metaG_FD_65471 | JGI IMG/M metagenome (GOLD analysis project Ga0070695, IMG submission 65471) | Corn, switchgrass and miscanthus rhizosphere microbial communities from Kellogg Biological Station, Michigan, USA - KBS K1-25-2 metaG | ecosystem: Host-associated > Plants > Roots >...
AGGCGCCGGAGACGTGGGGATCGGTCGAGCAGGTGGCGCGGCGTCGCGCCGCCCTGCAGCTGCTTCACCCCGACGGCATGGGCCGCCGCTTCCACGTGGTCTTCCTGGGGAAAGGAGAGGTCGCGGAGGCTCCCCTCCGTGGGCTCGCCGACCCGTTCCGTGGCGCTCCGGGGGGGCCGCCTCTATAGTCGAGCCCATGCGCCGTGCGCGGGTCCTCGTGGGGTGTGCCCTCTCCGTCTGGGGCTGCTCCCGGAGCCCGACCCCGGAAAGCGCCGAGAACGCGCCCCCCGTCGTGCACCGGGTCGAGAACCACTCCTCGGCCCTGATCGTCTGGCGAAGCGCCAAGGTCCGCGACCGGGTGCTCGTGCACCTCGACGGGCAGGCGGACATCGACTGGCTCCCCGACCTCACCGTCGCCCGCATCGCCGCCACCGACCCACTGGAGCTGCCGGAGCTGGAGCTGCACCCCTACGCCGTGGGGTCGCGCACGCTCGACCACTTCGGGATCTCGAACTTCATCTACCCGGCGACACGCCTGGGGATGGTGCGGGAAGTGGTGTGGGTCGTCCCCGACGGGACCCTTCGCGACGCGCCCGCGGCGGCGGCGCTGGTGCGGGAGGTGGTGCTGGGACGGCTGCAGGGGATCGGCATCGAGGAGGCGCGCGGCTTCCACCTGGCCGGGCGCACCGTGCAGGGAACGCTCTACAACGTCCCCATCACCATCTGCGAGCTGGCCGACCTTCCCTATTTCGCCGAGCCGGTGCTGCTCGACGTGGACCTCGGCTACTTCACCACCCGCTCGGCGCTGACCCAGCACGTGGCCGACGCTCCCTGGATCACCCCCGAGGAGGTGCTGACCGGCCTCGTCCGCAAGGGAGTGCGCACGGACCGGGTGACGCTCTCCTACTCCACGATGGGCGGCTTCCTCCCTCCCGACCACCGTTGGCTGGGTCCCACGCTGCAGGCGCGTCTGGAAGGCCGGGAGGTACCCCAGGAGGAGCGGCGGTACGCGGCCATGCGCGCCGAGCAGGCAGGGGACCTCGCGGAAGCCGAGGGCCTGTACCGCACCCTCGTCGCCGCCGATCCCGACGACGCCTCCGCATGGTTCGCGCTCTCCCGCGTGCTCACGGCGGAGCGCCGGCCGGAGGCACGGATCGCCCTCCAGCGCGCGGTGGCGCTGGATCCAGTGCTGGCGGACTCCACGCTCTTCGCGGGGGACCGCGCCTGGTGGAACGGAGATTTCGCCGACGCGCTCGCCCGCTACCGGGACTGGCTGGCCCAGCACCCCCGCCACCCCTTCGGTCTGTACGCCTCTCGCCGCATCGCGGAATGCCTCCTGCGCCTCAACCGCCCGCAGGACGCGATGCTCGCCCTGGAGGAGGTCCTGCGCTTCGCCCCCGGGCACGCCGACAGCCGGCTGGAGCTGGGGCTCCTGCTGCGCGAGCAAGGCCGCCTGCCGCAGGCCATCGAGCAGCTGGAGGCCGCCCGGGCCAGCCTCCCGGAGATGGCCCACGCCGCCATGGCCTTGGGGCAGACCTACCTGGAGGCCGGGGAGGTGCCGCGCGCCGTCCTGGAGCTCGAGGTGGCGGTGGAGCAGCGGCCCTGCTGGGCCATCGCCCACGGCCAGCTCGCCGCCGGCCTCGCCCGCATGGGGCGTGTGGAGGATGCGGACCGCCACTTGCGCCTGGCCCTCATGCTCCAGCCCGGGAACCCGCAGATCCGCAGGATCGCGCAGCAGCTCCGGCAGAGCGGGACGCGCACGGTGGCCACCCGCCCCTGACCTATACTGCGCGGCACCCATGGCCCGCGCAGAGACCACGCTCACGGTGGAGGCGATCGAGGAGGGCTTCGCCCGCTCGGGGTTCGTGTGCACGGGGGAGGTGGCGACCACGCTGCTCCTGAGCGAGGTGCTGCAGAAGCCGCTTCTCCTCGAGGGGCCTCCGGGGGTGGGGAAGACCGAGGTCGCCAAGCTTTGGGCAGAGCTCCACGGCACGCCCCTGGTGCGCCTGCAGTGCTACGAGGGCCTGGACGAGGCCCGTGCCCTCTACGAGTGGTCCTACGGGAAGCAGATGCTGTACGCACAGCTCCTTCGCGATCGGACGGGCGAGCTGCTCGGCGGCAGCGACCTGCGCGCGGGGATCGCGGCGCTGCGCGGACAGGCGGACGCCTTCTTTTCGCGCGACTTCCTCCTGGCCCGTCCTCTCCTGCAGGCCATCGACTCCCCGCAGCCCGTGACCCTGCTCCTGGACGAGGTGGACCGCTCGGACGAGGAGTTCGAGGCCTTCCTGCTCGAGGTGCTCTCGGACTGGCAGATCTCCATCCCCGAGCTGGGAACGGTCCGCGCCCGCCACCGCCCCCGGGTGGTGCTGACGAGCAACGACACGCGGGAGCTGTCCGATGCCCTGCGCCGGCGGTGCCTCTACCTCTACATCGACTTCCCCTCGGCGGAGGACGAGCGCCGGATCCTGGAAGCCCGCGTCCCCGAGCTCGGCTCCGCGCTCTCGGAAAGGGTGGTGCGCTTCGCACAGGCGCTGCGGAAGGCGGAGCTGCGCAAGGCGCCGGGGATCGCCGAGGTGGTGGACTGGGCGCTGGCCCTGGTGGCGGTGTCGGCGGACAGCCTCTCCGCCCCGGTGCTGCGGCGCACCCTCGGCGCGCTCCTGAAGAATCGCGAGGACGTCGAGCGCGTGATCGCCGACCCCTCGCGGTTCCGCTGAGGGACCCGTGCTCCCCGCGCTGGCGCGCTTCGTGGCGGTCCTCCGGGAAGACGGCGTGCGCGCCTCCCCGGGAGAGGTCCTGGACGCCGCCCGGGCCCTGGCCGTGGTGGGAATCGAGGACCGTGCCCGCGTGCGCGCGGCGCTGGCGGCAGCACTGGTGAAGACACACGCGAAGCGTCCCGCCTTCGAGCGTGCGTTCGACGCCTTCTTCGCCCCCCCCCCTCCGGGGAGGGAAGGGAAGCGAGAGAAGGCGGGTGGAGGTGCGGGAGGGTCGCGTCCCACCGCGCGAGGACGGGCCGAGGAGCCCCGGGGCCGCCGCCCCTCGACCCGCCCGGAGCGGCAGGCGGATCGCGCTCGGGAGTCGGAGGTGCGCGCGCTGCTCCAGGCGGCGCGGGAGCAGGACCGCCGGCGCGCGGGACGCCTGCGCGAGGCACCGGGCCGGCAGCGCCGGGAGCGGGGCTCCGCCACCGAGGCCCGCCGCTTCGATCTCACCCGGCCCGCCAGCACCGAGGAGGAGCGCGCCCTGGCGCGCGAGGTCCCTCGCCTGGTGGAGGAGATCCGCAGGAAGCCCGCCCGCCGCCTGCGGCGCGCCGCCCACGGGCGCATCTTCGTGCGCGGCGTCTTCCGGGAAAACCTCTCCCGCGGGGGCGTGCCCTTCGTCCTCCCCCTGCGGCGGCCTCGCCTGCGCAAGCCGCGCGTCGTCCTCCTCGTGGACGTGTCCTGGTCCTCGGCGCGCGCCACCGCCTACTTCCTGTGGATGGCCGCCGCATTCCTGCGCCTGGGCCGCCGCACGCGCGTGCTCCTCTTCGTGGACCGGCCGGTGGAGGCGACGGCGGAGGTGGCGCGCTGGGCCGCCCGCGCCCGACGCGACTCCTCCGCCGAGCGCTCGTTCACCGACCTGCTGAAGCGCCTGCCCGGGCTGAACCCGCAGGCCCCCTCCGACTACGGGCGCGCGCTGCACGCGCTGCTCACCGGCCCCCTGCGGCCGCGGGGGAGGGACACCCTGCTCCTCGTGCTGGGGGACGCCCGCACCAACCGCTATCCTCCGCTCCCCTTCGCCCTGGAGGAGCTGCGTCGCGGCTGCCAGGCCGTGCTGTGGCTCGTCCCCGAGCCCGAATCGCGCTGGGGCACGGCCGACTCCGCCCTTCCCGAGTACCTCCCGCACCTCGACGTGATCGTTCCCGCCACCGACCTCGCGGGCCTGGCCGACGGCCTGCGCGCGCTGTTGCGGAGGCTGTAGCGATGGCCTCGGCGGGCGCGGTGGTCGCGTTCTGGGAGGGAGGGGTCCTGCAGTTCGCCGTCTCCGGCGGGGAGGAGAAGCAGCGCGTGCGCCTCGTCCTCCCCGGCGGGCGCGAAGAGCGCGTGCCGGCGGCGCGGATCGCGCTGGTGGTCGAGCCGTCGGGACAGGCGCCCGGGAAAGACCCCGAGGGATGCCGTATGGCAGGCCGTCGGGCCGGTGCGGTGGCGGAGCGGGTGGCAGGCCTGGCGGCACACGTGGAGGTCGCCGTGCTCTGGGACCTCGTGGCCGACGACCCCCAGCCGGCGAGCCTCGCCAGCCTGGCCTCGCTCGCCCTGGGGGAGGACACGGGGGAGGCGCGGGCGGGGGTGGCCCTCGCCTTCCTGCGCGACGCGCTCCACTTCGTGCGGCGCGGCGATGACTGGGAGCCTCGATCCCGCGAGAGCGTGGCGGCGCTGACGCACGAGCGCGAGCTGGCGGCGCGGCGGCAGCGGGAGCGCACCCAGGCCCTGGACGCTCTCGCCGCCGTCGGCCGCGGCGCTCCCTGGGGCCCCGCCGACAACGAGGAGGAGCGCACGCTCCTGCGCGCGCTCGAGGAGGTGGCGCTGGGGGAGAGCGGCGTTCCCGAGGCCGCACGCGCCCTGGCCCTGGCGGCCCTCACCGCAACGGGACAGCGCTTCGAGCGGCTCGACGAGGGCGCGGTGCACCTCCTCGTGCGCCTGGGGCGGTTCGCTCCGGACGAGAACCTCGAGGTGCGGCGGTACGGGCTGCGCACCGTCTTCCCGGAGGAGGTCCTGGCGGCCGCGGCCGCGGCGGCGGCGCGCGGGTTCGACCGGGAGGGGCGGCTCGACCTCACCGGCGAGGCGGTGCTCACGATCGACGCCGCCCACACGCGCGAGGTGGACGACGGACTCTCCTTCATGCCCCTCCCCGGAGGGGGCGCGCGGCTGGGGATCCACATCGCCGATCCCAGCGCCTTCGTGCGCCCCGGCGACCCCGTGGACGGGGAGGCTCTGCTGCGCTCCACCACCCATTACCTCCCGGACCGCAAGCTGACGATGCTGCCGCCGTCCCTGGGGGAGGAGGCGGCGAGCCTGGTTCCCGGGGAGGAACGCCCCTCGCTCTCCTTCCACCTCGAGATGGGCCAGGACGGCGCCATCGTCGAGGGTGGGCCCGTGCGCTCGATCGTGCGGGCGGCCGCGCGCCTGGGCTACGACGAGGCGGATGCCGTCCTCGCCTCGGGGGAGGGGCCCTGGGCTCCCCTCCTGCGCGGCTGGGCGGAGGCGGCGAAGCACCTGGAGGCCGCGCGTGCGGCGGCGGGGGCGGTGCGCCTGCTGTCGCCGGAGGTGGACGTCCGCGTGCGCGACGGCGTCATCCTCCTCGAGCGGCTCCCCGCGGAGTCCCCCTCCCGGCGTCTGGTGGCCGAGGCCATGGTGCAGGCGGGGGCGGCCGCGGCGCGCTTCTGCCTGGAGCGCGGCGTGCCGGCCATCTACCGCCGGCAGGCGCCCCCCCTGGCGCCCATCCCCGAGGGCTCGCACCCCATCACGGATCCCGTGCGCATCCGCCAGGTGCGGCGCCTCCTCCGCCGGGCCGAGGTGGGGATTCAGCCGGGGCTTCATGCGGGGCTGGGGCTTCCCGCCTACGCCCAGGCGACCTCCCCCCTGCGTCGGTACCAGGACCTCGCCTTGAACCGCCAGATCGCGGCGGTGCTGGCGGGCGGGACCCCGGCGTACGAGGCCCCCGATCTGCAGCGCATCGCGGCCGGCACCGAGCGGGCGGAGCTCGAGGGCCGGCGTGCGGAGCGCGCTTCCGAGAGCTACTGGCTGCTGCGCTACCTGGAGGGAAGGGTGGGGGAGGAGGTGGAGGGCACGGTGGTCGAGGTGGATCCGGCGCCCATCGTCCTCCTGGACGAGACGCTCCTGGAAGAGAGGGTCCCCGCCCTGGCCGGCCTCCCCCTGGGGGCGCGGGTGCGCCTGCGTGTCGAGCGGGTCAACCCGCGGGCCGGGCGCCTGTTCCTCCGCCTGTGATACAAGACGGGAGCGTGGGTCGCTGGGTGGAGATCGCCAAGCGCGCGGATCTGCCTCCGGGCCGAGGCCGCACGCTGCAGGCGGGCGGTTGCTTCATCGCGCTCTACAACGACGGCGGGGAGTTCTTTGCGATCGACGACACCTGCCCCCACCAGGGCGCCTCGCTCGGTGAGGGGATCCTGCACGGAGGGATGGTGATCTGCCCCATGCACGCCTGGACGTTCGCGCTCCGGGGCGGCACATGCCCCAGCGTCCCCGACCTGTCCGTGGCCTGCTACCCCACGCGCCTGACCGGCGATGCCGTGGAGGTGGAGCTTCCCGAGGAGACCGCATGAAGGTCAAGCGCGACCGCAAGCCCGGACTGATGGACCGGCTGATGCTCCCCTCCGTGCTCGCGGGCATGGTCGTCACCTTCCGGGCCCTCTTCCGGAAGAAGGACACGATCCAGTACCCGGAGCAGCAGCGGAGGTTCGGCGACAACTACCGGGGCGTGCCCGCGCTGGTGAAGGACGAGGAAGGCCGCGAGAAGTGCGTGGCCTGCTACATGTGCCAGTGGGTCTGCCCGCCGCTCGCCATCACCATCGAGGCGGCGGAGTACACCCCCGGGCACAAGCTGCACCAGATCGAGAAGTTCCCGGCCAAGTTCGAGATCAACATGCTGCGCTGCATCTACTGCGGGCTGTGCGAGGAGGTCTGCCCGGAGGAGGCGATCTTCATGACCAAGACCTACGCGGTGGTGGGGCACTCGCGCGAGCTGATGATCTTCGACAAGCCCAAGCTCTACGAGATCGGCGGCGTCCGGCCCGATCCCATCAAGAAGTGGGCGCCCGAGCACAAGGGCCCCTCCGAGCGCAGCCACCTTCCCGGGGACGCGCTGGCCGAGCCCGGCGCGCACTGATGGCGGCCGGCTTCGTCCCCAAGACGTTTCAGCCCGACCTCCCCCTCGACCGCCTGATCCTCCGAGATCAGCCTCCCTCCCCGGAGGCGGTGGAGATGGACGTCGTCTTCGTGGGCGGCGGGCCGGCTGGCCTGTCCGGCGCCATCGAGCTCCAGCGTCTGGCCCAGAAGGCGGGGCGCGAGCTGAACGTGGCGGTGATGGAGAAGGCGGAATCGCTGGGTGAGCACTGTCTCTCCGGCGCCGTGGTGAACCCCCGGGCCTTCCGCGAGCTGTTCCCCGACCTGAACGACGAGGACTTCCCCTTTCGCGGCCCGGTGGCGAAGGAGTCGGTCTACCTCCTGACCGAGAAGAGGGCGCTCGCCTTCCCCGTGATCCCGCCCACGATGGGGAACCACGGGAACCACGTGGCCTCCATCTGCGAGATCGTGCGCTGGCTGGGGGAGAAGGCGGAGGGCTTGGGGGTCAACGTCCTCACGGGCTTTCCCGCCGCGTCGCTCCTCACCGAAGGGAAGAAGGTGGCCGGCGTGCGCACCACCCCTTCCGGCCTCGACCGGCAGGGGAACGCCGGTCCCGGCGCCCAGGAGGCCACGGACGTCACCGCTCGCGTGGTGGCCCTGGCCGAAGGTTCGCGAGGGAGTCTCAGCCAAGCCTGGACGCGCTGGCAGGGGATCGGCTCCCCGAACCCGCAGATCTTCGCGCTCGGGGTGAAGGAGATCTGGGAGATCAAGCTCCCGCTCGACCGCGTGATCCACACCATGGGCTGGCCGCTCCCGAGCGACGCCTTCGGCGGCACGTTCGCGTATCCGCTGCAGCCCAACGTGGTTGCCCTCGGCCTCGTGGTCGGCCTCGACTACCACGGCGCCGCCTTCGACGTGCACGAAGCGCTGCAGCGCACGAAGCTCCACCCGCTGTTCCGGCAGTATCTCGACGGCGGGGAGCTGGTCGAGTGGGGCGCCAAGACCATCCCCGAGGGCGGCTGGTACGCGGTCCCGGAGCGCCGGCACGGCGACGGCTGCCTGGTCCTGGGGGACGCGGCCGGCTTCGTGGAGGTGGCCTCGCTGAAGGGGATCCACTACGCGATGCACTCGGGGATCCTCGCCGCCCGCACCATCTGGGACGCCCTGCAGAAGGACGACGTCTCCGCGCAGGCCCTCTCCGGCTACGACCGCGCCGTGGACGCGAGCTATATCCGCTCCGACCTCTGGGAGCGCCGCAACCTGCGCCTGGCCTTCAAACACGGCTTCTACGGCGGTGGCGCCCGCGCCGCGCTCATGACCCTGACCAAGGGCGCCTTCCCGGGCGGGAAGATCTCGGTCCCCGCGGACGTGGAGGTTCCTCGCGCGGTGCGGAACGACGGCGCGCCGGTGCCGCTCGACGGCAAGCTGACGATCCGCAAGCTCGACGCCGTCTTCAAGTCGGGGAACAAGACGCGGGACACGATCCCCAGCCACCTCATCCCCAAGGAGCAGGTGCCCCCCGAGGTGGCCGACTTCTATGCGCATCTGTGTCCCGCGGGCGTCTACGAGAGCACGCCCGAGGGCCTCAAGGTGAACCCGCCCAACTGCATCGATTGCAAGGCCACCGACGTCTTGGGCCCGCGCTGGACCCCCCGCGAGGGAGGGGCCGGCCCGCGCTACCGCCGGATGTAGCCGGCGGCTACGTCCAATCCTCCACGCGAAGCCCTTTGAAGTCGCGGAAGTCCGCTCGATTGGCCGTGACGAGGACCAGATCGTGGACGCACGCGATCGCGGCGATCTGACCGTCGATGAAGGACGGCGTCCTTCCTGACGCCTCCAGCCGTGCTCGCTCGCGGGCATGCCATTCGGCTGCCTCGCGGTCGTAGTCCAGGATGGTGAAGCTCGCGAGCACGACGTCCACCAGGTAGCGCTCGATGGCTTCTCGGCGCCGTGACGCTGGGAGACGCGCAGATCCGAACCGCAGCTCGTGCCAGACGACTGCGGCGATGGCCGCCTCTCGGTCGTGACTCGTGAGTCTCCGCAGGACGGTGCGCGACGGGCGGGGTCTCAGGGGCTCGGAAACGACGTTCGTGTCGAGAAGGTACTTCAGGCTCACAGATCGACGTCTCGGCCGAGGGTTTGCTCCCTCGCACCGGCGAACACCGCGTCGGGATCGATCGCCAGCTCACCGAGATCCACCTGCTGGGTGAACTCTCCGTAGGCCTCCGAGAACCTCCGGCGGCCCGAGGTGAGTCGCATGTAGTGCTGCCGGCCGACCAGGACGGCCACCGGCTCGCCCCGTCGGGTGAGCTCGACCGGCTTCCCGGATTCCGCTTCCCGGATGAGCCGAGGAAGGCTGCTACGCGCCTCGGCGATGGAGTGCCGCTTGCCCATGGACCACCCTGCTCCTGTACATCACGATGTACATCTTACGGCGGAGGGTCGCCGCGGGCAAGGCGCTCCGTTTTCGGACGTGGACCTCCCGTCAGCGCGGGAGCGTTCGGCCGCTCTGGCTCTCCGTCGCCCCGCTGATCCCCCCCGACACCACGAAGGCCAGGGTCTCGGAGGAGGCGGTGGGCAGCGCTTGCACGCTCTCCCGCGCCACCAGCACGAGCTGCCCCGCGAAGTTGTAGGACTGAGGGAGATACACGGCGACCTCGCCGGGGAGGCCCAGCGTGTCCAGGGCGTCCCGGGTGACGAACCCCACGAAGCGAGCGCCGCCGGGGGCGATCTGCACCAGCACGGGCCGGTCGAACCTTCGGCCTTGCCCCACCACCGCCGAGGCCAGATCCCTCAGCGAGTTGTGCAGCAGGCGCACGAGGGGGAGGCGGTCGAGAGCGTGCTCGAAGAGGCCCACCACGCCGCGCGTGAGCACGTGCGTGGAGAGGAAGCCGATGAGGGTCACCGCCACGATCGTCACCAGGAACCCGATGCCCGGATAGCGGAAGTCGAACCAGCCGTCCACGGTGCGGAACACCGCCCAGAAGACGTAGCCGGTGAGCGCGATGGGGGTGAGGACGATGAGGCCGCGCAGGAAGTACTGGAGGAGCTTGCGCATGGCCTCTAGGGCACGGGCGGCAGCGCCATCAGCTTCACGTCGGGGGGAAGCGAGCGGTAGAGGGCGTCGAAGTGCTCCTTGGAGAGGACGACCCGCAGGCGGAGCACGTCGTCGGGCTGGGGCTTCATCGCCGCGAAGAGGTCCTTGAACCAGTTGCCGAAGCCGGAGGCCGTGTAGCCCACCGGCCGCACGTCCAGCGACACCCCCTCCTTGAAGCGCACCAGGAAGCGGCGGGGGGGCACCTCGTAGATCTCCTCGGGAGCGGGCGGCGTGCGCGCCTCGGCCTCCTCCGTGCTCATGCCCTGGGTGGCGACCACCTCCAGGCGCTCGCGCTTGCGCGGCGGGTCGAGGGTGCCGTCCGTCCATACCTGCCCCTGCCACTGGGCCGCTCCTCCGCGCGTGAAGAACGCCACCCGGGGCTGCCCCACGGTCAGATCCTTCACGTCGTAGACGAACAGGGTGGCCTCGTGCAGGAGCAGGGTGAGCGTGCGCTGCTGGGGGGAGAGGAGCAGGTAGAAGGCGTCTCCCTTGGCCAGCTCCACGCGCTTTTGCAGGACCGCGTTGTCCACCGCCAGGTCCGCGGGTGCGGCCGCCGCCGGCGCGGCGGCCAGGAGAGCAGGGAGGAGCAGGGCGGCGAGCACTAGTAGATGTAGACCGGCGTACCGATGGGGGCTGCGGCCCACACCTCCCGCAGGTCCTCCTTGCCGAGACGGATGCACCCGTGCGTGACGTTACGGCCGAGGAGGCGCGTGTAGAGCGTGCCGTGGATCATGTACCCGTTCCCCAGATACAGCGCGTACTCGCCCAGCGTTCCCGACTCGAAGCGGTCCTCGGGATTCTTGGGGATCGGCTTCCCCTCCTCCACGAAGGCCCAGTCCGGCTTCTTCCAGATGGGGTGGGAGACCTTGTTCTGCACCCGGTAGACGCCGCGTGGGGTGTCGAAGACCCACTTGCGGCCCGCCTCTCCCTCGCGCAGCACCATCCCCGAGCCCGCCGAGCAGACGGCGGTGTGCACGATGGCGTCGTCCTTCTTGATGTAGAGGCGGTTGTGCGTCTGGTCCACCACGATGTAGGTCCCGCGCGGGGCCGCCGCCGCCAGCTTTCCTTCGAGCTGGCGGTGCGTGGACTGGAGCTTCCGCGCCGTCTTGCGGTTGCTCCCATCCACCGGCGGCGCCGCCACCGCGCGGGCGTCCGGGCGCACCTCGGTGTACCGGTAGCCCGTCCCCAGGGCGAGGATCACCAGCACGGCGAGCACCGCCCCCGCCCAGGCAAGCTTCCGCCAGGGGAGGCGCGGGCGCAGCACCAGGGCCGTGCGCCGTGGGAGCGGGCGAACCACCGGCCCCGTGGGGCCGAACGAGCCGGGACTGGGATAGCTGTCCATCAGCGCGCTCCTGCACCCGGGGCCGCCGCCTGTTGCTGGCGCACCAGCAGCGTCCCCAGGCTCCCTCCGCTGCCGTCGGTCCCCACGATGGTGACCGGCGTGCCCACGGAGACGCGGCGGAAGAGGTCCTCGATGTCGCGGTTGGAAAGTGCGACGCAGCCCTTGGTCCAGTCCTTGCCGCGTCCGCCCTCGCCGTGGATCTCGATGAGTCCGCCCAGCCCCGCGTTGCGCGGGACCTGCCCGCGCTGCTTCAAGCGCGCGAACTCGGCGCGGTCCTCGGCATTCGGATAGTCGAGCAGCAAGGCCATGTGGTAGGTGGAGTTGCCGCGGCCCTTCTTGGCGGTGATGCGGTAGCGCCCTTCCGGGGTGGCCCCGTCTCCCGAGACCGTCTTGTCGCCCACCAGGTTGAACCCCATGTCGGCGCGGTAGGTCTTCACGGGACGGCCGCCGTCGTAGAGCGACAGCCGGTGATCGGCCTTGTGCACGACCACCGCGGGCTGGCCGGTGCGCCGGGACCAGGCGACGGTCTGCGCGATCCACTGACCCCACCGTCGCACGAGCCCCGCATCCCGCAGGCGCGAGGCGGCGACGGCGGCGTGCCCGGAGACCGCGCGCGCCTCGACGGCGGCCCGCCGGCCCGCCTGGGCGGCGGGAAGGAACTCGCCGCGCGCGTGATAGAGGCGGGCCTCTGTCAGGGAAGTGCGCGCGCTCTGCAGGCGGCGGCGCTCCATCGCCCGCAGGTGCATGGCGCCGGCGAAGGACTCGGCGGTGTCCAGCGCCTCCTCGGCCTCGTTCATGGCCGTCATCGCTTCCCCGCGGGCCCCGTTCTTCGCCTCGATGGACGCCGCCTGGGCGGCCTCCGCCGCTTCCCAGGCGCGCTGC
>Ga0070695_100001774_pt1 | contig 12150 bp, 8 predicted proteins | sample KBSK1252metaG_FD_65471 | JGI IMG/M metagenome (GOLD analysis project Ga0070695, IMG submission 65471) | Corn, switchgrass and miscanthus rhizosphere microbial communities from Kellogg Biological Station, Michigan, USA - KBS K1-25-2 metaG | ecosystem: Host-associated > Plants > Roots >...
CGCATTCGGTACGCCGTCCCGACGTTCGCCGCCAACAACGCGTAGACGATGCACATACCAGCTGTCATCAGCAGGAGGAACACCGTTCCGGGCCGATTAGACCTGAGCGCCCGGCTGATGCCTACCACCATCAGCGGGTACAGTCCCAGCCAGAAGGTGTTCTCCGGGATGATTAGGTTCTGCCTGAGTGCACCAAGCTGCCATGGGAATGGCACCGTCAGAAAGTACAAGAGACCAACGGGGAAATACTGCAATGCTTCCTCGGGGGTCGCTACACTCGCCTCCTGCAAGTAACCAGACCTGGCCTCTCTCGCCGACCCGGCTCGCCGCACGTCGAGATTCACCAGCATACCTTCATCGCTCTCCAGCAGGACATGCTCAGTCCGTACCGTAAGCGCTACGGAAATGATGACTACCGCGAATACCGACATGACAACTGCTTGGCGCACGAACAGGGGCACACCTCTGGATTGTCCCGCCCCTGCCATACGCCCCCAGAGCAGGCTTAACGCCACAGCAAGAGCCAGCAGTATGGCAAGGTAGGAGCGAACTCCCCATAGTGTGACAACGCATAGCACTAGGGTGCTCACTGACCGCCCTTTCCAGCCCGACTGCAGCCTGAGCGTGTGGTACGCAGCGACGCTGAGAAGCAGCAGCGTGAGGCCCTCCTTGTAGAGGCTGCCCGACCAAAACACGAAGGCCGGTGACAGCACGACGAGCCACCCTGCCCGTCTCGCCACAGGCTCCGGCGCATCTAGCTCTCGCGTGAACCAATAGACATAGACCGGAACAAGTGCCGTGACCGCGCTATAGGCGACGAGCAAGACCGGCAGTGCACGCACGCCGCCCATCACAAAGTAGAAGGCTGCGATCGCGGTGACCAGCAAGCGGGCCGTCTGAACGCCTTCCGGTAAGCCGTCGAAGTCAACGCTCTTTCCCGACAGCCAATCTTGAGCCACCTCATAGCCTATTTCTTCGTAGAATCGAGCGTCCTCGACGATGGGTAAATCGGCATATAGCGTCAGAGCGTATGCGAGGAATCCCACAAGAACGCGTGCGAGCAGTGCCCATCCGTAAAGTCGCACAACAGTTCGTTTTTCACTCGCCGCAACGGTGCGGGCTCGAACTGCCGGGTTCCTCATTTCTCCTTCCATTCGGCCGTCACGCTGCAGCCTCCGTGAGAATCCTCGCCACGCGCGGCGCGTGAGCCCGGGCGCTGTAGGATTCTTCGACTGTCCTCCGCGCCTCCCGTCCAAGGCTCCGCCGGAGCGGCTCGTCCTCGAGCAGAAGCGCGATGCGGTCGATCCACTCCTTCTCCGCAGACGCGTAAAACCCGTTGACCCCATCGCGGACGATGGTCGTATTGACGCCGACGGGCGAGACCACGGGCGGGATCCCGAGGGCCATATACTGGAGTGCCTTCATCCCGCACTTCCCTCGCGACCACTCATCATCAGGCAGGGGCATCAGGCCGACATCCAGCGCGCGGAGGTCGTCCGGCTCGCTCTCGGACTGCCACGGAAGGCAGCGGACCGCCAGCCCCTCGATCTCAATACTCGCCCCGATCACACGCAGCTCGAACTCCTGCTTCTCTCGAAGCCGCCTCAGCGTGGGAGCGAGCGCTGCGAGGTACGGAACCGTGGTCACGCTCCCTGTCCATCCGATCACGGGCACGCGATTCCGAGCCCGCGGCCGGATCTGGTAGACATCGGTGTCGATAGTGCTCGGGATCACCGTGACCTCCCTCGCCCGATCCTTTGCGTACCTCGCCAGAAACTCGTTCCCGACAGTAACGTGACGCGCCGCACGACAGATCGTCTCGACCTTAGTCACTGACTTGAGCCTGCGACTCCAAGCATTCGCCTGGCTCGTATCGCCGAGATAAATTGCGTCGTCAAAATCGAACACCAACGGCCGCCGAAGGGCGAGGAGCCACTCGATCCAGGCAGGTCCGAGCAGCGCCGCCTCGCGGTAGACGAAGATGACGTCGGCGGACGTTGGCTTGAGTGCTTCCCCAAGCCGCCTCAAATATCCCCGCAGCGTCTCCCAGGCCTTCACCGCCAGGTGCTCAGGTTCATACAGAACCTCAATACCGCGCTGCGAGAGAAATGGTGAGAGGGTCACGTGCACGCCTTCCCGGCGAAGGAACGGTGCCCACTGCTCGATCCGGTAGCGTTGTCCGGGCGCCCGACCAGTGGGGTACGGCACGAGGGCGAGCACGCGGATCACGAGGTACTGCCTGGCTCTCGAACGAGTTGGGTGGCACCCGCTACGAGCTCGTTATAGAGCCCGTGATACGCGTCAACACCGAGGTCGACGCTGTAGCGCGCCTCCGCCAACCGTCGGCAACGCGCGGACAGGCCAGGGTCCTCGAGCAGCCCCTTGAGGGGTCGTATCGCAGCTGAATAGGCTGCCTCAGAAAAGCCATCGACGAGAACACCTACGCCTTCTCGCTCGACGATATCGTCCAGGTCACCGATCCCACGATTGCAAATCACGGGCAGCCCCGAGGCCAGCCCCTCCGCAAACTTGGTTGGACACCGGGCGCGATCGGAAGCCTTCCCCCTGCTGAAGAAGAAAAGCGCGCTGGCGCGGCGCAGCCATTCGGGCACCGCTCCCGGCTCGACCGTGCGGATCTCCGCCCACTCGGGCGTTGGCCCAAGTCGCCTGACCTCCTCGGGCTGGGGCGTGAGGAACAGGGCTGGTCCCGGTACAGCGTCTGCCGCCGACTGTGCGAACGCCACCATCTCCTCCGCCATGTACCAGGTGCCCAGAGAACCGCTGTAGACCAGCCCGAACTCGGGCTTTTGCCCCGGCGCCCGTGGCTTGAAGACCGACACATCGGCACAGGTCGGAATAACCCGGAGCGACGGCAGCGAGGGACGCCGCCGGCACAGCGTCTCGGCGGCGCGGCGAGTGAGCACGACCACGCCATCCGCACGCTGGAGATTCGCTGCCTCTACCCGCCGGACCGCCCGATCGAGAACGCTTCCCTGCCGCCAGGAACGGCTCTCGACTCGCTCATCCGAAAAAAAACCACGCACATCGTACAGGAGGCGGATGGTTGAGGGCAGGCGGGCCCATCGGGTCATGACAGTCGCGACGTCGCCGCGACAATGGATGAGCGCAGGTGCAAGGAGGGAGGATTCGTGGGCGATGGCCCTGCTCCCGGCGACGATGTCCCGCAGCGTGCCGGCCAACCGAGGCCGCTTATGGTACCTGAGCGGTCGCCATCGAATCCCGCTTGCCTCGAGGCGGTGCTGCATCTCGTCTCGTGCCGCCGCCTGCCCCCAACGGGCCGGCTTCTCGAAGGTGAGCAGCGTGATGGCGACGCCCAGAGCGGCCAGGCCACGGAGGTACGGGATCACCTGGGACGCCCCGAGGGGGTCGAGCGCCCCGTCGTAGGAGACGTAGATGACCCTCAACGCCCGGCCCATGCGAGGAGCGAGTCCCCTAGACCCGTGATCCGGAGCACGCCATTCGCCGCCATTTTGCCTCTGCGCAAGACTGTCGAGACCTCAATGGTGTGCCGCAGCCGGGCTGATGCGTGGGCATCGAACTCGCGGGCCCCCGCAGGCCCACTACCTTGGCGCCAACTCAGGATGTCGAGGGAGCGTGACGTCACGCGGACGTCTCGATAACCGGCCCGTCTAAGCGTGGAGGAGAGAGTCGACCGTGTGAAGTAGCCCAAATGCTCGGGGTCGATGACCCGCCACCTGGCACCGAGGTAGCGACGGGAGAGGCCGTTGAAGTTGGGCGTCGTCAGCAGCAGGAGTCCACCTGGCCGCGTCACCCGGCACAGCTCGGTGAGATGCGCGAGCGGAGTTGGCAGGTGTTCGACGACCTCCAGCGAGGCCACCAAGTCGAAGCACCCATCCGGGTAACGCGCTGCCGTTACGTCCCCCGGAAAGACGGTTGCCCCCGTGGCTCGTAACCCGTCGAGGGCGCTCTTCGACAGCTCGGTCGCACTGACGTCCCACCCTCGGTTCAGCGCCACCAAGACAAACCCTCCACTGCCCGCGCCTACCTCGAGTAGTCGGCCGCGCCCGACCAGTGCCTCGGCCCGGGCGAGCCACTCATGGTAACGAGCGTTGGGGGAGGTTGGAATTGATCTGTCGTAGTACCGCTCATACCGTCGCTCTGGATCCACCGCCTGCGCGGGCCAGCCTGAGACGAAGGCGCACATCGAGCACCGGTGGAGTGCGACGTCACCGCGATCTACGCAGAGAGCTGTTGGCGCTTCGCAGACGCGACACTTCATCGCAGGGCGGGCCCCGTTTTCACGCACGCCCCAGACCGATTCACAATGCTGTCTCGTCTGATATCTCTAGCTGCTGCACGACCACCTCTGCTTCAGCAGCAGGCCACCCATCAGCACTTTCCATTCGTTTTCTTTCGGGTACTCTGGGTCCCGTATGATTCGCTCCCGCAGCAGCAACTCTGCGCTTTCTTCGATGAGCGCTCGCATCTGGCGATGCCTCATCCATTCTTGCTGGGGCGGGTCGAAACCCAGCTTCTCCACCCGAAGTCGCACTGGTTCCGGAACGATGCTGGCCATCGCGTGCCGTAGGACTCGCTTCGTCCACCCTGCCTGCAGCTTGTAGCTGTCCGGCAGCGTGAACAGGAACTCCACCAGCTCGTGTGAGAGGTATGGCAGGCGCACCTCGCGCGAGAACGCCATCGAGTTCCGATCCGCGAACCGGAGGAGGTTCCGCAGGCCGTAGTCCTGGCTAAAGAAGGTTAATGCTCTGTTGAGATTGTCGAAGGATTTGAACGGGGGCCGTGCCGTGCGGTACGCGTCGATGAAGTCATGGCCGAGCCAGCGAAGATTGTCAGGGCTGCCGACGTAACGGCGAAGGACGCCGAGAGACCTCATCAGCCTCGGCGCTCTGGCCTCTAACCTGAATCGCCACCCGGCATCGAACGTTCTGCTGTGTAGGCTTTCGTAGGCGACGACCTCCGCCCGGAACCTCGGCGGGTCGGTCTTGAAAAGACCTAGGAGATACGGCCGGAAGAAGTGCAAATACCCACCAAGGATCTCGTCCGCGCCCTGCCCGTCGAGCAGCACAACCGTCCCCTTCTCCTTCGCCAGCCGCATGACCTCCCACTGTGCATAGATACCGGCGCTGCCGAACGGTTCCTCCTGGTGATGCAGCACCTTCTCTAGCGATGCTGCGAGCCCCTGCCCGTCGGGCCATATGTAATGGGCAGGGATACCTGTCTTTCTCGCCACCAGCTCAATATACGGACCCTCATCGAGCGTCTCGTCGGAAAAGCGCACCGAGAAGGTCCCCCGAACGCCCCCGTGGCCCTCGACCAGGCCGTTAACGATGCAAACGATGCTGGACGAGTCGAGTCCGCCCGAGAGGCTGGAGCCCACCGGCACATCGGACCTGAGCCGACGACAGACGCTCTCGACCAGAAGTTCCCGCAGCCGGTCGGCCGCTTCTTCGAAGCCGAGGTTTGGGCGCCGGACCTCCGAATCGATCTGCCAGTACCGCCGCGGCTGCTCTGCGCCCCGGCCGTCGTCCCTGATCACCAGCGCATGGGCCGGCTCCAGCGATGCGACGGCCTCGTAAAAAGTATCCGTTGGGCGGAAAGGATCCTGCACCACGTCGTACGCAAGGTAGTTGAACAGCATCCGGAAGTTGTGGGTTCGCTCGACATTGGCGGCGAACAGTGCCTTCATCTCGGATGCGAACAGGAAGTGGCGCCCGGGCGCGTACTGGTAATAGAAGGGCTTCTCGCCGAAACGATCGCGCGCGCAGAAGAGCTGCCGGTCGACCCCGTCCCAGATGGCGAAGGCGAACATTCCGTCGAGCTTCCCGAGGCAGTCGCGACCGTACGCAGCATAGGCGGCCAAGATCACCTCGGTGTCCGACTGGGTCACGAAGGAGAACCCCTTGCCGAGAAGTTCCTCCTTGAGCTCGATGTAGTTATAGATCTCGCCATTATAGGTGATTGTGTAGCGTCCCAAGTAGTGCATGGGCTGGGCGGCGGCCTCGCTCACATCGATGATCGCCAGGCGCCGGTGGCCGAGCCCGATGCGACGATTGGGGCTGATCCAGTGCCCTGCGCCGTCCGGACCACGATGCACGATCTGGTCGGTCATCCTCTTCAGAACCGCGAGCTCCACGCTCCGTCCGTCCATAAGAACGATCCCACCAATACCGCACATGTCGGGTCGTGATTCGGCTACGGTTGCCTACCGGGGCCATCGACCCCGGAGAGCCTCGTGACGAACTCCACGTACCGCGCTTGGTGCGCGGCGAAGCTATAGCGCGCCGCCACCGTCTGCCTGGCATTGCGGCCGATCTCCTCGAAGCGATCCCTCTGGCGCAGCACCTCCCGAAAGGCAGCCTCCCATTCGCTCTCCTTCCAGACGAGAAAGCCGTTCACGCCGTCCTCGATGATCTCGATGTTCGTTGTGACCGCACTTCCGATGCTCACGATCCCGCAGGCCATGTACTGAATGAGCTTAAAGCCGCACTTGCCACGCTCTTCTGGCCCATCGTCCAAGGGCATCAAGCCGATGTCCAAGAGGCTGAGACTGTTCCCCTGGATCTCGTAACGCCACGGGACATTGACAATTTCGAAGCTCGTGTCTCGCTTGAAGGCCTTCCCTGAGATCACGATGAGCTTCAAGGGATGCTCTCGCGAGATTGCCTCAAGGGCCGGCAAAACCAGGTCCAAGTACTTCAGATTCCCGACACTACCGATCCAACCAAACGCCGTACAGCCGTCCATTCCGGGCTCTCTGTATCGCTTGAGCGGATATTGTGCCGGATCAATGCAGGTCGGCACTACCGCGATGTCCGCGGGGCCCACGGTCGCGTTACCTGTTCGAACCATCGTCTCCAGATAAGAGCTCCCTACGATGAAGCGCCGGTAGAGTTTAAGCGAATTGCGAAACTTCGAGCCATTTTCCAGCATTAGCCTTCCGAAAGTGCTAATCGGTCGAGGCTCTTGCTTGGCGACAGAAATGTCATCGTCGAAATCCAGAGCCGCCCTCGGATTCGCCGCCAGGAGAAGCCGTTCAAGGAAAAGCCCTCCATAGTCGTTGAAAAGCAGCAACTCGCGCCGGACGATCACTGCATCAAACCGGCACGCCTCCAGGCAATGCAAGATCCGCTTGATCAAAAACGCCAAATGGAACTCCACGACTGGCCTGCGGTCCAGGAAATCCTCGAACCGTCGCCTATCGAGACACGAGCGGATCTTCGTGTCGAATCGCCCTTCCGACAGACTCTGCGCCCAGGAACGGACTCTCTCCTCATACCCGGCATTCCCCGGGAAAAAGGCTGCCAGGTATAGCACGCGAGGACGGCGTTTCCTTCGACGGAGAACAGCGGCGATATGCGAAAACTGGAACATCAAGAAAATGTACGTCAGCAGTTTCGCTATAACGAGAACTGTCCAGAAGATCAGAATATAGACCACAAGGATTACCGCTCGTTTAGCGCTCATTCCTTTCGGTCCACCCTATGCCCCACGGTCTCCTGGCGAGAAGACGTGAACGAGACGGGTCCTCTGCACCGTCGACTCACTATCGGAAAAACCCCATCACCCAGCCACCTTGCTCCTCTTCCCTCACTCGTGCACCATACCGACATGGGTGCTGTCGAGACCGTTTCGCCATACGTCGTCGCTATGCCAATTGTCAACGACAACCTGCTTAAAGCATGAGCACAAATGTCGAACTCAGGCTCGAAGAAGTCCCCTGTAACTTCTGCGGGAGCCGCGACTACGGCATCTGGTGGCGATTTGGCGACTGGACTGTGGCCGAGTGCCATCGTTGCCGATTTCGTTACACGAACCCAAGACCGGCTAAAGTCTCACTCGCTTCCTTTTACACGGAAGCTTACTTCCGGGAACAAGGCCTCCGGCTTACTGAGGCCGTTCGGCATCACGGCGGAAGAGATCTCTTCGCTCACCAGAAGTTTCGGTGCTACAGCTCCTCCCCAAACCCCACCCCCACCGACAGCCCAAGGACCGTGGACATCGAGCCATGGTTTCATGAGCGCGGCTCACTACTCGAGGTTGGCGCAGCGACCGGCGAATTCCTCAACGTGATGCAGAATCGGGGCTGGACCGTCCGCGGGATAGACATTTCACGGGACGCTGTCGCATTCGGCCGCCGCGTCTACGGCGTTAACCTCGTAGCAGCGACGCCGGAGGAGTTCGATACGCCGGAGAGATTCGACGTTGTTTGCATGTATCAAACGCTCGAGCACCTGCCAGACCCTCTGCATGTCCTAAGAAAAGCACAAACGTGGTTGCGGCCTGGCGGGATACTCGTGATCGAAGTACCCAATGCGGATTCCTTCGACATTCGCATCAGCCGACATCGGGCGCGACTCACACTTGACCTTCCCCGCCACCTGAGCCACTTCACACCGCGCTTTCTGTGCGGGCAACTCGAGCGACTCGCGTTCAACGTCGTGAACTGCAGTCTCTATCCACCAGCTCCGCTCGTCACTCTGCTACGATGGCGCGCGCTGCTGGGAACCCGGATTGGCCGGCCGAAAGGCCCGCCAAGCGGCTCAATGCCGCTCGCCGCTCGGCCGACTCTGCCGCTGGCGCATCTGCCGGCAGAGACCTGGAAGTCCAGGCTCCTCCAGCTCATCACGTCCGTCGCTCCTGGCTGGCGTTTCACCGTGGTCGCGCGAACCGCGCCGCCTCCTGGCTGATCGGTATCGGCACCGCCGGAGCAAGCAGACCCCTCCGCCTTTCGGCGACGTAGGCGAGGTACGCCACCGCTAGTACCGCCGAGAGGAGGCTCACCTTCGTTCCCATCCTCACAAGGGTCGAGACTGGCAGGAGCGCAGCGTCCAGGTACGGGCCGCCATAGACGACGATGAGCGTGAGGAAAGTGCAATTGAGGCAAAAACGGTACGTGAACGGAATCCGGTACAACCTCTGGGCCTTACGGACCTGGAGGACAACCCACACAAGGCTGCCGAGGAGGCTGCCGTACGCGATTCCTTCCAACCCCACCACTTGCACCAGCGCCACACTGGCGACAACGTTCACTGCCACCGACGTGACTCCGGGCCATATCATGTGCCGGGTCTGCTCCGTAATGTGCAGGCCAAGCGTCAGCACGTAGACACTGCCCGCGACGATGTAGCAGAGGCACAAGACTGCGATGGTGTGATTTGCCGCGCTGTAGGCCGGCGCGAAGACGCTGATGATTTCCGTTCGAAACATGGCGATCGCGTTGACCAGGAGAGTGGCAACGGCGACATAGTACAAGAACATCTCCGCATACACCCGCTTGGCCGACGAGCTCTCCTTGATCTGCATGGCGTAAGGGAACCAGGCCAGCGAAAACGAGGAAATCGCAAAGGATAGGAGCCCAGCGATCTTGTTGGCCACCGAAAACACGCCAGCGGCTTCTAACGAAAGGAAGCGAGTCACCAGGAATCGATCGAGCACGTTCGAGCTCTGAAAGAGGAAGAAGACGCCTATGAAGGGCATTGAGTAGCTGAGCAGCTGTCGGCCGAGGGAACGGTTCAAAGCGAGGGCAAACACTTCGGTCGTCGTGAAGAGACCGGCAACACAACTCACAACGAGCGCGACCACTGACGCCCGGAAGAATCCCACCACTCCCTGCCCCCACACATAGACCAAGAAAAAGCCGAGCACCGTCACGATGGCGAAATTGAGAACAGAGACAGCAGCGAAGTAGTATTTGCGAAGGGCTGCCTGATGCAGTGTCTGGACGAAAGTGAAGAACGAGGTCAGCACCACCAGCGCGATGCTCTCGTAGAAGATCTCCGGCGGAGTCGCCGGCGCATTGAAGGCATTTAGAAACGCGTGGCGAAAAGGGAGAAGTGCGATCGCGTACACTGCCGCTGCCCCCAACATCAAGCCATGCAGAGTCCCGATCGTCTCGCGCTTTCGTTCGGGATCGTCCTTCACTTCCCAGTAGAACCGCTGGAGTGCCGTTGGGAGGCCAAGGGTGATCACCACGGACATGAACATGTTCCAGGTGACGAATATCTCGATGATGCCGTAGTCGTCTTTGGTGAGCAGCCTGGTGTAGATGGGCGTCAATAGGATCGCCGACACGACATTGAGATACCGGGCGGCGCCGTAGACAAGGGTATCGTAGACTAGCCACGAAAATGGAAGTTTGCGCCCCGTCTCGACTAGGCGATTCCAGAATCCGTACAATACCGGCCTCCGAGCCTACAATGCGAAGTAGCCGGTCACGCTGTGGACCACGTCTGAGGCTGAGGGTTCCGGATCAAGTGGTGGGTCTAACTGGCCCAGTGCTCGAGGTAGTTCCGCCCTGGTCCCGGGGCACGATACTGCCGGGTGGCGACCCGTCACCGAGCGCCGCGTCGAAACTCTCCGCCAATCGCCCCGCAAGTCTCCTGTAGCTAAAAGCCTCGATCACTCGAGGGTCGCCCTGAGTTGGAAGCCGGCCCAGCCGCTCCTTAGTGGCTTGCAGCTCTAGAAGATACTCGGCCATCTTCCCTGTCTCGCGGGGGGAGAAGGTCCTTTTCATACCGGCGAGGCCGAGGACACGAGCGTTTTCACCCGTTTCCGGGACCATAGCGAGAAGCGGCTTCCGTGCGGCCATGTACTCGAATGTCTTCGAGGAGACCGACACCTCCTGCTCGCCGGTATCTGGAACTAGGAGTAGCAAAACGTCTGCCGCCGCCTGCGCTCGCATAGCCTCTGTCCTGGACACCATACCGTGGAAACGCACAACGCCGCCCAGGTCGAAGCGCTCAATCTGCGCCGCAAAGTCGGTGTTCACGATTCCGTAAAAGTCGGCACGAAGCGCGCGAAACGCACTCGGCCGACTTTCGCGAATGCGAGTTAGGGCCTCGAAGAGCGGCGCTACAGTATGGGTCGGGTGCTCGTACAGCTTACCGGTAAAGCAGATTCGAAGCGTTCCAGGATCCGTATGACTCGCGTCCGATGCAGTCTGTGCAGGCGTCTCGAGGTAGCCGTTATAAACACAGTCAATCGGCTTGGCTGCATAGCCCGAGGCCTGAAGCCGTGCCTTCAGACCCTGCGTCGCCGTCGTAATCCGGCAAGCATTAGAAAGCCACCGCGCCTCCAGGAACGAATCGAGCAGACGCCGCGCGGGCGAGTACGGGTAGCCCCAATGGTTCTCGATCCATAGGTCTCGGAAGTCCGCCACCCACGGTATGCGAGTCCGCAGGCTCAGGATGTGCCCGAGTCGCAGCAGCGTGTACGGCCCGGACGTGGTGAAAATGAGATCGATTGATTGCTGCCGAATGATGTGCAGCGCCCGCTCGCAAGCAGGTTGATAGAAGCCGCGGTAGGCGTCTGGTATGTAGAAGATCTCCCGATAACACTCCTTCACGGCCCGATACACGAGCCCCTCGCGACGCGGAAGCTCGGGATGAACCGCGGCGCCGCCCCTCCTTCGAAGCCGCGCCGGCCACCGTCTCTCCGCCACCCGAACAACGTTGGGTCGCTCCTGAACCTTAGTTCCCGGAACTGTCGAATAGTTCCCGTCCTTCACCGTCAGGACAATGGGTTGGTAGCCAAACTCTGGCAAGTGGCGAAAGAACCCCTCGGCCCGCTTGGCTCCCGCGTCTACCGACGGGGGGAAGTAATAGGCGATAAGAAGGATGTTCTTCAAGATCCGGGACGGGCCCGAGCAGGAAAAGCTCTCCCTACGAGCCGGCCTGCGCTCCGACCTACTGCCATAGCTCTCCTGTACGTTAGCAACAGTGGCCTCAGTGCCTTGTAGATCTTGAGATGCGAAGGAAACTCGAGGTGACTCCGGGCAGGCAACCGCATAATGGTCTCGAACTCCGCCTCGCTCAAGCCCAGCTTCTTCAGAACGAACTCCTTCTCGGTAGCAAGCTGCACGGGGTCGTAGAGCTCATGCTCGAGGTCTCTTATGGCTTCCTGCCTAGCCAGCTGCCCTGCGCAGATGAGCGTCGAGAGATGCGAGCGTCTCTTATCGATGCCGAACTTTCGGGGAAGAATGTAGGCCTGATAAAATCGCGTAAAAACCGACTCGTAATGCTTGCCCCCGTAGTCGCGCCAACCGAGTTCCCGCGTGAGCGTCTCCTTGGCTTCGCTCTTAACGTATCGGACATAGTCGAGCACCGCCACCATCTCGATACCAAGCACGTGGTTGTAGAAAAGCTGGCG
>Ga0070695_100001775_pt1 | contig 12142 bp, 16 predicted proteins | sample KBSK1252metaG_FD_65471 | JGI IMG/M metagenome (GOLD analysis project Ga0070695, IMG submission 65471) | Corn, switchgrass and miscanthus rhizosphere microbial communities from Kellogg Biological Station, Michigan, USA - KBS K1-25-2 metaG | ecosystem: Host-associated > Plants > Roots >...
GTGCCTGGCTCCGCCACGACAAGGTGCCTGGCTCCGCCACGACAAGGTGCCTGGCTCCGCCACGACAAGGTGCCTGGCTCCGCCATGACAAGGTGCACTGGCTCCGCCATGACAAGGTGCCTGGCTCCGCCATGACAAGGTGCACTGGCTCCGCCACGACAAGGTGCGGGGCTGCTGAGGTCCGCGCGGGCCTGCTAACGTCAAGTGCGCGCCTGCGCCTGCGCCGCCGCGCGGCCGCTTCCGCCAGCTCACGGCTTGCGTCGCGCGGCGCGGTTCATGCGGTCGAGGGCGGTTTGCAGGATCAGGGTGGCCGCAACCTTGTCGATCACGGCGGCGCGACGGCGGCGTGAGGTCGAGGCCTCGATCAGCACACGTTCCGCCGCCGCGGTGGTGAAACGCTCATCCCAAAGTAGGATCGGCAGCGGAACGCGTTTCGCCAGATTGCGGGCGAAGGCGCGCGTCGATTGCGCACGCGGCCCATCGGCGCCGTCCAGGTTTTGCGGGAGCCCGACGACCAGGCCGGCCACGTGATGCGCCGCAATCACCTCCACCAGCCGCTCGACGTCGCGCGAGAATTTCTCCCGCTTGAGGGTCGTCAAGCCCGAGGCGATGGTGCGCGTGACGTCGGAAAGCGCAAGGCCCAAGGTCTTGCTGCCGACGTCAATGCCGAGCAGGCGCGCACCCGCGGGCAGAACGCGCCCGAACAGATCTGCGTCCTCGGACAACGGCTGTGCTTGCCGATCTGGGTCTTGGGCAGTCACAGGCAGTTCCCCCCCCGCAAAAGAGTGTGGTTTTTTTGCCGGCCTCTTATCGCGCCAGGCGCCGGCGCGCAAATCGGCGTCCGCGCTAGGCGCAGGCCGTCCCCACCCCCGAGGGCTGGCATGGGCGCTAGTACCATCGGGCACCAAAGGACAGCCGTGACCGTTTTGTCGGGCAGCGGGACGGGAGATATAGTGCCGGCGGCGCTTTCATCGCGGGCGCCAAGACAGGAGAGCGCCCATGCCCGATGCCAGCGTCAAAGAGCCCGCCAGCACGACCGGCAACGGCCGGCCGACCGACCCGCGCGGGGGCAAGCTCGGCCGCTTTGTGGCGAACCCTAATCCGAATTTCGTGCTGGCGGCCTATACCGCCACTACCTTTCTGTCCGCGCTCCTGTTGTTTTCCGTGCAACCGATGTTTGCCAAGATGGTGCTGCCGGTCCTCGGCGGCTCGCCTTCGGTGTGGGCGGTCGCGATCTTCTTTTTTCAGGCCGCACTCCTGATCGGCTACTGCTATGCCCATTTGCTGATCGCCAAAGCCTCGCCCCTCTTCACCGGCATCATCCATCTCGTCGTTTGCAGCCTGGCCTTTTTGGCCCTGCCGATCGGGCTGCCCAGCGGCTGGACCGAGCCCCCGGCAGGGGAACCCTACCTGTGGCAAATCGGCCTCTTTGCGGTCGCGATTGGCCTGCCGTTCCTGGCCGTTGCCGCCAACGCCCCCTTGCTACAGGCCTGGTTCGCGCGCACGGGGCACGCCCAAGCCGGCGATCCCTACTTTCTCTACGCTGCCAGCAACCTCGGCAGCTTGATAGCCCTACTGAGCTACCCGTTCATCCTTGAGCCAGCCTTTGGTCTGAAAGCCCTGAGCCGGTTTTGGGCGGTGGGCTATGTGCTGTTGCTGGCGGCCCTCGCCTTGGCCTTTGTGCTGATGCTGGGCCGCGACGCGCCTGCCGCCGAGCGCCTGGCGCCGGCCTCCCCCGACCATCTCTCCGACGCGCCGCCCACCTGGTCGGATCGGCTCGGCTGGATCGGCCTGGCGCTGGTGCCGGCGGCGCTCCTCACCGCCTTTACCACCCATGTTACCACCGATATCGCCTCCGCACCGCTGCTCTGGGTGTTGCCGCTTTCGCTCTATCTGTTGACCTTCGTCTTGGTGTTCCGCGAGCGGCCGCTGGTGCCTCGACCCATCCTGTTGGGAGCGCATCTGATCGCGCTGGCGGTGGCGCTGCTCGCCATTTCCCAGACCAAGCACGAGACCTGGTTCATCGCGGCGGCGACCGGCGTTGCCGTATTCTTCACCTCCGCCATGGTGGCCCACCGCACGCTCTATGAGGCGAGGCCCGCGGCGCGCTATTTGACCGAGTTTTACCTCTGGATGTCCTTCGGCGGGGCGCTTGGCGGTCTGGCGGCGGCGCTGGTGGCGCCCAAAATCTTTAGTGAGGTGTTTGAGTATCCCCTTCTGCTTGCGCTCTCGATGGCCTGCCGCCCCGGTGTCTTCTCTCCCGCCGCCCTGCGGCGCTTGGGCGGCACGCTGACCGCCTGGGGCCGGCGCCCGGGCAAGGGCGGCGCCGTCGACGGCGCCGCGCGGCTCACCGAGGCCGACAAGCAGGAGATGCTGATCGGGTGGCTAATTATCGCCGGCGGCCTGCTCGCCATTTACTGGGTGCCGTGGGCGATTGGGCGGCTCAATCTCGATCTCAACGAATGGGGCAGTACGCTCGTCGTGGTTGCCCTGCTCGTCGTCATCTTGTTTAGCCAATTTCACCGGCCGGTGCGCCAGGTCCTGGCCGCCCTGATGATTTTTTGCGCGCTTGCGCTCTTGCCCTCCGGCGTGAAGCGGGGCGATGCGCAACGCAGCTATTTCGGGGTCTACCGGGTGCAGACGTCCAGCGATGGCGACTACCATACGCTGATCCACGGCACCACCTTGCACGGCGCGCAACGCATCAGGGATGAGAAGGGCAACCTCATCGATGATCCAAGTCCCGCCACTTACTACTATGAGAACAGCCCCATTGCCCGCACCGTCGCCAAGGTCAGGGAATCCCTGGGCGACAACAAGGGGCGCTATGGGGTGACGGGGCTCGGCGCCGGATCGCTCGCTTGTCATTCGCAGGAGGGCGAAGCCTGGCGGTTTTTCGAGATAGATCCGGTGATCATCGGCATCGCCAGCAATCCCAAATACTTTACCTTCCTAGGCCACTGCCAGCCGAAGCCGGACATTGTGCTGGGCGATGCACGCCTGACCATGGCCAAGGAAGCAAACGACAGTTTCGACCTCTTGGTCATCGACGCCTTTTCATCGGACGCGGTACCCGTGCACCTGATGACGGCCGAGGCCATCAAACTTTACCTCGACAAGATCAAACCCAGCGGCATCGTGCTGTTGCATATCTCCAACCGCTACTTGGACCTCGATGCGGTCTTGGGCGCCACCATCAAGGTGCTGCCGGGAGCCTACGGTTTTATCGTCAGCGACGATTCCGCCGACGGCAGTTACGCCCAATCGACCTCGACGGTGGCGCTGTTTGCCAAGACCGCGGCGGCGCTGGAGCCGTTCCGCGATCTGGAGGAGGTCAGCGATTTCGATGTGAGCAATTTGCGCCCCTGGACCGATGACTACTCCGATATTCTGGGTCCATTTTTGAGCAAAATGAAAAAGCGGGGCGGTTGAGCGGCGCCGTTAGGTGACGGGGATGATGCTGGCACCGGCCGCGGCGGCGAGCTCTTGGGGAGCGATCGGGAACACGGCGTCGGGCGTGCCGGCGGCGGCCCAGACCAGCGGGTAGGTGAGGAGCAGGGCATCCATGTAGGTGGCGAGCGGTGTCTTGTGCCCGAGCGGAGGGACGCCGCCGATGGCAAAACCGGTGATGTCGCGCACGTCATTGGCGTCGGGCCGCCGCAAGGCCTCGCCGATCAGGCTGGCGATGCCCTCTTGATTGACGCGATTGGCGCCCGACACCAAGAAAAGATAGGGCTTGCCGGAATCGGCACCACGGAAGATCAGCGATTTGACGATTTGGCCGACACTGCAGCCGCAGGCGGCAGCCGCCTCCTCGGCGCTGCGGGTGGCCTGGGGCATGTGTCGGACTTGACTTTCGAGCCCCTTGTCGCGCAGCGCCTCCTGCACGCGCTGGGCAGCAGGCTTGAGGTCGGCCATTGCACGCATCCTCCGCGCCGGGTCGTGAGGCTTTCTTGCCGCCGGCCTTTAGCGCCGTTATGAGTGCAGCGCAATCAGGCTGCCGAAAAAGCAAGGGCGAGACCGGCCATGCAAGTCGATGAGGCCACCGTGCGACGGATTGCACGCCTGGCGCGCATTAAGGTCAGCGACGCCGAGGCGAAGGCGCTGGAAAAGGAGCTGTCGGGCATCTTCGAGTGGATCAAGCAACTCGACGAAGTCGACACCCACGCCGTCGAGCCGATGACCCGGGTGGTCGCCACGACGCTAAAGAAGCGGCCCGACCTGGTCACGGATGGGGATATTGCCGATCAGGTCGTCGCCAATGCGCCGGCCGCGGACGACCACTTCTTCCTTGTGCCGAAGGTGGTGGAGTAGCCATGACGATCACGCTGGCCGCCGAAAGTCCATTGAGCGAGGATGTGCGCCACCTCATCGCGCAACTGAACGCGACGCTCTTGGCCCTGACCCCGGCCGAGTATTGCTCGCACATGACGGTCGAGCAAATGGCAGGACCCGACACCACCGTGTTCGTGGCGCGCGAGAAGGGCGCCGCCGTGGCCTGCGGCGCCTTGCGCCGGCATGCCGGCGGCGTCGGCGAAGTCAAGCGCATGTACACCGAGCCCGCCTATCAGAGCCGCGGCATCGGTGCGCGCATTCTGGACGAGATCGAGGCCCTGGCCCGACGCGAGGGCTTGCAACGCCTGGTGTTGGAGACCGGGCACCGGCATCCCGCCGCCTGGCGTCTTTACGAACGCGCGGGCTTTGCCCGTTGCGCCCCGGTGCTGAATTACCCGTCGTGCCCCTACTCGGTGTTCTACGCCAAGACAATGGGCCAAGACGCGAAAGCCCAATCGCCCCGTCGGGATCGCGTAACATGAGCGACCTCACCAGATTGACCTTGGTCGAAGCCCGTGCGGGTCTTGCCGCCAAGCGTTTCTCGGCTACGGAATTGACCACGGCATTTCTCGAGGCGATTGCCGCCGGCAACAAGTCGCTCAATGCCTACGTGCTGCCGACGCCGGATCACGCCTTGGCCCAGGCCAAGATCAGCGATGGGCGCTATGCCAAGGGCGAGGCGCGGCCGCTCGAAGGATTGCCGCTCGGAATCAAGGATCTCTATTGCACCAAGGGTGTGCGCACCACCGCCTGCTCCAACATTCTGGAGGGCTTTACGCCCCCCTACGAATCCACCGTCACCCAGAACCTATGGGACGCCGGCGCGCTGATGCTGGGCAAGCTCAATAACGACGAGTTCGCCATGGGGTCCTCGAACGAGACCAGTTGTTTCGGCCCCGTCGTCAACCCCTGGCGGCGCAAGGGTTCCAACGTGGCGTTGGTGCCGGGTGGCTCCTCGGGCGGCTCCTCGGCGGCGGTTGCTGCCGACCTTTGCCTCGGCGCCACGGCCACCGATACGGGCGGATCCATTCGGCAGCCGGCGGCGATTACCGGCACGGTGGGAATCAAGCCGACCTATGGACGCTGCTCGCGCTGGGGCATCGTGGCGTTTGCCTCCTCCCTTGACCAAGCGGGGCCGATCGCAAAGTGCGTGCGCGATGCCGCAATCCTGCTGCGGCATATGGCCAGCGTCGACGCCAAGGATTCGACCTCGGTGGATGTTGCCGTACCCGACTACGAGACCGCCATCGGCCGTTCCATCAAGGGCCTCAAGGTGGGTGTGCCGAAAGAGTATCGTATGGCGGGCATGCCGAAGGAGATCGAAGAGCTTTGGCAGCAAGGCATCGACTGGCTGCAGGCGGCCGGGGCCTCGGTTCAGGAGGTGTCGCTGCCGCACACCAAGTATGCCTTGCCGGCCTACTACATCGTGGCGCCGGCCGAGTGCTCCTCCAACTTGGCGCGTTACGACGGCGTGCGCTACGGCCTGCGCAAGCCAGGCCACGATTTGATCGATACCTATGAAAAGACGCGCGCCGCCGGCTTCGGTGCCGAAGTTCGCCGGCGCGTCTTGATCGGCACCTACGTGCTGTCCGCCGGTTACTACGACGCCTATTACCTCAAGGCGCAGAAGGTGCGTTCGCTGATCAAGCGCGATTTCGAGGACGTATTCGCAACGGTCGATGTACTGTTGACGCCAACCACGCCCGGTCCGGCCTTCGGCATCGGCGAGGTGTCGGGGGATCCCGTGCAGATGTACCTCAACGACATCTTCACGGTAACGGTGAACATGGCAGGGCTGCCCGGCATCTCCGTCCCGGCGGGGCTTTCATCGGAGGCAACGCCATTGGGTCTGCAGCTGATCGGCAAGCCGTTCGACGAAGCGACGCTGTTCCGCGTCGCCCAGGTGATCGAGGATGCCGCCGGCCGCTTCGCGCTGCCGGACCGGTGGTGGGATTCGCGCCTTACCAGTGCAAGACCGTCTGGCGTGGCCGGGACGGGGGCGAAATCGGGAGGCAGGACATGAGTGCGCGACCACCTCGGGAATGCAAGGATTTGGCCGAGGTCAGGGTTGAGATCGACCGCATCGACAATGCGCTGGTCGATCGCATCGCCGAGCGCCTTGGCTACGTCGAGCGCGCCTGGCAACTCAAGCTGCAGCTGGGCCAGGAAGCCAACGTGCCCTGGCGCAACCAGCAGGTGATCGACAAGGTTCGCGCCCGCGCCAGCGAAAGGGGCGTGCCGCCGGATCTGTGCGAGGCGCTGTGGCGGCAGATGATCGGCTGGTTCATCCAGTACGAAGAGGAAAAACTGCGCGACCAGATTGAGAGCAAGCCCTCCGGCTGAACGACTTAGGGGCTGTCGTCCCGCATGCCGCCCGTAGAACCCGTCAATCTCACGGCCGTTATCTTGACCGCCCTGTTCAATCCCGCCGTGGCGATCGTCGCCGTCTGGATGGGCCGCCAGGCGGATCAATGGCAGAAGCTGCCGGTCGCCGCCTTTGCCGCGGCGCTGGTCGGCTCCATGCTCGTCTTTATTGCCGTCCATTTCGGCGTGCCGGGGATCGTGGGCGTCGGTCGAGCGACGGCGGGCGTATTCGTGACGGAATTCGTGTTTGGCCTGGCCTGGGCAGCCCTGGCCTATCGGTTTTGGCCCGCAAGCCGATGAGCGCCCGTAAGCGCATCAGCCTGCTACGCCTGTGGCTGGTCGGCACGGCGCTCCTCGCGGCGGCCGGTTTGGTCTGGGTCTTCGCCCCCGTGCTCGTCTTTATCGGCCTCCTGACGGTTTTGCTTGGCGTCCTTGCCGCGGCCATGATCGGATTGGCGCGGGCGCTCGAGCGGGCGCTCGGCAAACGCCGCAGCGACCCATCCGATCGCGGGCCCCTTTGAGGTGTGCGGCTTGCGGCCGTGCCCTAGGCCGCCGCCGCCGGCGGGTGGTGCATGGACCTGGGTGCAAGCGTCTTTTCCAGATGCATCACGCCCCTCACCTCCAAGCTGCGGCTGATGGCAAACCCGGCCGAGCGCGCCAGCTTGAGCATGCGCTCGTTGCTGGCCAGCGTCTCGCCAACGAGACGGCGCACGCCGGACAAGGCTGCGCGCTCGATGAGCTTGCCGAGCAGCAGCCGAGCCAGACCCAACCCCTGCCAGGGCTCGGCGACCGAGACGGCGAACTCGGCCTCGCTGCGATCGGCCCCGCGCGCGTAGCGCGCCTCCGCGATCACCGTCTCCCGCCCGTCGCGGAAGACCTCTGCCACCAAGGCCAAGTGCTCGGTGTAGTCGACCTGGGTCAGGCGTTTGACGAGCCCGGGTGGCAGGCCGCGCATGGCCGATAAGAACCGCTGCTGGCGCGCCGCCGCCGATAGGCCCCCGAAAAACGCCGTCGTCAGGTCTTCGTCCTGGGGCAGAACCGGGCGGATGACGATGCGCTCACCGCCGAGATGGACGATGTCGATGAGCTCGGCGGGGTAGCGATGGATCTGGTAGGTCATCGGCGCACATTCGTTGCGGCCCGTTCAGGCGGCGCGAACTTCGGGTTTTAGGGCGCGCGGGTAGACCGCGCCGGTCTGTGCAACCCGGAAACGCGCCGCCTCCAGGCCGTAGACGATGGCAAGGCCATCGCGATCGAGCCAAAAGCGTTGGCCGCGCTCAAGCGTGATGTCGCGATGATCACCGTTTTGGGTAATCCAGAGCACCCCGCTCAGGCATTCGATCAGGGTGCCGGCGCCGTCCTCGATGCGGTGAATGCTGCGCGCCTTAAGGGAGATCTCGCCTGCGTCGATCACTGGGAGCATTGCCGCCTCCTGTTGCATGCGCCACGCGCATCTGAGGTTGCGCTTTTGCGTACCTAAGGTATAGAGATAGCTGGACTTGTGCGCCGCCACAAACGACCATTTCTCACCCTATGCATGAGTTTTGCGAATGGCTCGACGCTTTCACCTGCCGCCCCTCGACCTGATCCAGGGCTTTGAGGCCGCGGCCAGAAACCTGTCCTTCACCAAGGCGGCCGAGGAGCTGCTGCTCACCCAGTCGGCCATCAGCCGGCAGATCCGCGGCCTCGAAGAGCACCTGGGCGTGGCCCTGTTCCAGCGGCGCGCCCGCGCCATCGCTCTGACCGAGCAGGGCCAGGTGCTCAACCGCGCGGTATCGGATCTGCTCGAGCGCCTGCAACAGGTGACCGATGCCTTGCGCGCCGACGCTGGCCAGCCGCATCTGACCGTCACCACCACCAGCGGCTTTGCCTCCCTGTGGCTGATCCCGCGCCTGCGCCGGTTTACGCAGTTGCATCCCGACGTCGATGTGCGCATTTCCGCCACCTACAAGACCGTCAGCCTGGAACGCAGTCTGGTGGATGTGGCCGTGCGCTACTGCCGCAGCGACGCGGCCCCGGAAGGGGCGAAGCTGTTGTTCGGCGAGGAACTGTTTCCCGTCTGCAGTCCGTTGCTCAGGAGCGAAGGCGAGCGTCCCTTGCGCACGCCCGAGGACTTACGCCATCACGCGTTGCTGCGCATCGATGATGCCAGCGGTTTCTTGGATTGGGGGACCTGGCTCGAGGCGCAAGGCTTGAGCGACTTTAAACCGGCGGCCTCGTTGCGGTTCGACAACTACGAGCAGATGATCGCGGCGGCGCTCGCCGCCCAGGGCGTGGCGATGGGTATCAGCAGCCTGGTCAGCAGACTTTTGGAGTCCGGTCAGCTGATCCAGCCGTTTAGCAAGAGCGTGATCGGCACGCGCGCCTACTACGTCATCTCGTCGGCTGCCACTGGGCTGCGCCCGCACGTGCGGGCCTTCGTGGACTGGCTGGTCGCCGAGGCGGCGGAGGCCGCCCCCGCCAAGGCGGAGGCGCCTCTCAAGTCCCCACCACCAGCGTTGCCGTCAAACGCCGCAGCGCGGCGAGCGCGCTCAAGGCCGTGATCCGACCGGTGCGTGGGTTCTCGAGCGAGGGAATGTTTTGAATGGTCATGGTCAGGTCGGAGGAATCGGACGTCACGACGATGCTGTGGGTATTGTGCGTCACCGTCGGATCGGCCCAGATCTCGACACGCGTGCGATCGGGGCCGATGCCGGCAAGCGACAATGCGACGGCCACGTTGACGTTGGCGGGGAAGCCGGCGATGGCCTCGCGCGCGCTGCCTTCAAACACCATGAGCGGTTGAGCGAGGCCCACCAGCGAGATGTTGCGCTGCGCCAGCAGCGGCGCGCCTACGAGCCCGGCAGGGGGTTTGCGCGTCACCATCCGCACCGAGTTGATTGTGCCTTCCGCGGCCGCGCGTACGGCGTCGAGCCCCAGCAGCGCACCGGTGGGGACCAGAATGCGCGCCCCCGTCGCCTCGGCGCGCGCAACCAGGTCCCAGTGATCGAGCAGGGCGCCGACCGACAGCGGCATCAGGATGCGGCCGTTGCCAAGCGCGGGCTCGGCGACCGCCGCAAAATGAGCCGCCGGCAGGCATTCGAGAATGACGTCGGCGACCTCAGCCAGAGCCGCGAGCGGGGCAAGCGGCGGGGGCGCGCGAAACTGAGCCGTGGCTTTGCGCGCCTTGTCGTGATCGCGGGCCGCCGCCGCGACCAGATGAATGCCGGGCAGTTCGCCGGCATCGACCCGGCGGGCGACGGCAAGGCCGATGGCACCGAGGCCTGCAACCGCAAGCTTGAGCGGGGTCCGCGCACTCGCCATGGCAGTCGTCCAATCTGCGGGGTGAGCCCCGCATTCAAGCTCGGTCCACGCCGGTCTCGGCACAAAAGTGATGTTTCGAGACCGATCGATCTGCGACACTAGCCGCCGCCCGCCTCCGTGTCAGGAGAACTCTTGTGCCAGCCAAGCTTCCCCAGTCGCTTGCGGAATGGAATGGGGCCGGTGCCGCCTTTTTGCCGGGCTTGCTCGGCATGCGCTGCCTGAAGGTGGAGCCGCAGGAGGTGATCGCTACCCTTGAGGTGCGTCAGGCGCTGGAGGCCTGGAACGGCTACCTGCACGCCGGCAGCGTGGTGGCGCTGGCCGACACCTGCTGCGGCTATGGCACCTTGCGCAGCCTGCCGGCCGGGGCGACCGGCTTTACCACCATCGAACTCAAGAGCAATTTCTTCGGCTCGGCGCGCGAGGGCGTGATTAAGTGCGTGGCGAAACCCTTGCATCAGGGCCGCACCACCCAGGTCTGGGATGCGTGCGTCTCCCGCGAGGGCGCGGCGAGCCCGATCGCCCAGTTCCGCAATACTCAGTTGATGCTGTGGCCCAAGACATGATCCATCGCCTTGCCGGCCTCGCTGCGCCCTCGCGCCGGCAACTGATCGGCCTCGGCGCCGCTGCCTGCTGCGCGGGCCTTTGCGGCCGCCCCGCGCGCGCGCCGGCGCAGTCGTTGTCGCCGCTCTCGACGTCGCGGTCTCAAGCCACCTTGCAAGCGAGGCAAGCCATGCTGACGCGCACCATTCCGCAAAGCCAAGAGGCGTTGCCGGCCGTGGGATTTGGGACCTGGCAGACCTTCGACATTGGCAGCGATCGCAGCCAATTCGAGCAACGGCGCGAGGTGCTCTCCGTCCTGTTCGAGGCCGGCGGCAAGGTGATCGATTCCTCGCCAATGTACGGCCGTGCCGAGGCCGTGGTGGGCCAGCTGTTGAGCGAGATGCAGGCGCACGAGCAGGCCTTTCTCGCCACCAAGGTGTGGACTAGCGGCGAGGCCGCCGGCCGGCGGCAAATGGAGGCCTCCTTCGCCAAGCTGAAAACGCGCAGCATCGATCTCATGCAAATCCACAACCTGGTCGACTGGAAGACGCAACTGAAGACGCTGCGGGCTTGGAAGGAGGCAAAGCGGTTTCGCTATATCGGTATTACGCACTACACCGAGGCCGAGCTCGATAGTCTTGCCGCCATCATCCGGCACGAGCGGCTCGACTTTGTGCAACTGGGCTTCTCCCTCAACGTGCGCGCCGCCGAAGCCCGCCTGCTGCCGCTGGCGGCCGAACGCGGCGTTGCGGTCATGGTCAATCAGCCCTTCGACAGCGGGTCGCTGTTCGCCAAGGTGCGCGGCAAGGCCCTGCCGGCGTGGGCTTCCGAGTTCGATTGCGCCAGTTGGGGACAGTTCTTTTTGAAGTACATTCTGGGCCATCCCGCCGTAACCTGCGTCATTCCCGGTACGGCCAAGCCCGAGCATGCGCGCGACAACGTTGCCGCCGGCATGGGGCGCCTGCCCGATGCCGCCCAGCGCCAGCGCATGACCGCCTATTGGGAGGCGGGCCTACCCTAGCCTTTGCTACCGGACGGCGCCGAAATTGGCGGTAGCAATTTATGCGAGAAGATCGACTTTTATCGTGCTCTAGTAAAGGCTTAGGCTTCTGGCGGACGGCAGGCGCGTTGCTGAGGAAACCATTGCCACATGGGTGCCCAACCGGTCGGCACCTTGCCTCCTCAACAAAGATGCGCGAGGAGGTGCTGCGATGGCAAAAACAGCAAAAAAGTCGAAAGCCAAAGCCGGTCGCGCGCTCGCGCCCTCAGACATCGCCGCAGCGCCGCAGGTGCGCTCCGTCTTCATCGATGCGGCCGGCAAACGCTGGCGCTGGGTGGTAGACAACCGCATGCGGGACTACGGGGCGATCGACTATTCTCGGCGCATCATCCGCATCAATCGCGACATCCACAAACGCGAGGGCGAATCCCTGATCGACACGCTGTTCCATGAGGAGCTGCATCGGCTGTTTCCCTATCTGGGCGAACGCACGATCTGCGCCATGACCAGGCTGCTGCTGCCGACCCTCACCAAGCGGTATCGGGCCTGGCTCTACGCCCGCATCCGGCCGCGCTAGTTGGCGGCAGGCGTGCGGGCGCG
>Ga0070695_100001779_pt1 | contig 12129 bp, 11 predicted proteins | sample KBSK1252metaG_FD_65471 | JGI IMG/M metagenome (GOLD analysis project Ga0070695, IMG submission 65471) | Corn, switchgrass and miscanthus rhizosphere microbial communities from Kellogg Biological Station, Michigan, USA - KBS K1-25-2 metaG | ecosystem: Host-associated > Plants > Roots >...
CCCCGTCGGCTTCCGCCTCGAGGCCCTTGTCGATCTTCAGGAACGGGACGATGTTCTTCCTCGACCAGAGGTAGTCGCCGGTGTCGAGGCCGTCGATCTGGCGGTCCATCGTCATCTCGAACAGGATGGCGCCCAGGATCCGGTCGCCGTTGAAGGCCGCGCTCTTGATGATCCGGGCCCGCATCTCGTGGATCAGGTCGAACATCTGATCGTCACCCGAGTAGCTGTCCTCGGAAATGCCGTAGAGCTTGAGCGCCTTGGGCGTGCTGCCGCCGCTCTGGTCGAGAGCGGCGATGAATCCGTCCCCTTCGCGCATCTTCTGAATTTGCTCGTCGTTCATGAGCCGCAGCCTAGCCCTGGCGACATACAGGGATCGGAGGGCGGCGCCGGTATGATCGGAGTCCGGTCTGCCGGCGCTATTGGATCGAGGTGTTTCCCTTGACTACGGAATCCTTCGCCCCGAGCCGCGGGCGCGAATCGATCGATCGGGTCGTCATCCGCTTCGCCGGTGACTCCGGCGACGGCATGCAGCTCACCGGTGACCGCTTCACCGAAGTGAGCGCCGCCTTCGGGAACGACCTGGCGACGATGCCCGACTACCCGGCCGAGATCCGGGCGCCCGCCGGGACGGTGGCCGGTGTCTCCGCCTTCCAGGTCCACATCTCCGACCACGACATCTCGACGCCCGGCGACAGCCCCAACGTCCTCGTGGCCATGAACCCGGCCGCCCTGAAGGCCTCCATCCGCGACCTGTTCCCCGGCGCCACCGTGATCGTCAACATCGACGCCTTCGAGCAGCGCAACCTCGACAAGGCGGGCTACGCCCAGAACCCCCTGGAGGACGGGTCGCTCGACGCTTTCACCGTCTACGAGGTGCCCATGACCTCGATGACGCTGGAGGCGGCCAAGGAGACCGGCGCCAAGCCCCGCGACGCCGAGCGGTCCAAGAACTTCTTCGCCCTCGGCGTGCTGTCGTGGATGTACGCCCGGCCGATCGAGCCGGTCATCGAGTGGATCGAGAAGCGGTTCGCCGACAAGCAGATCGTGCGCGACGCGAACCTCGCCGCCTTCAAGGCCGGTTTCAACTTCGGCGAGACGGCCGAGCTGTTCCAGCACGCCTTCGAGATCGCCCCGGCCGTCCTGCCCAAGGGGAAGTACCGCAACATCACCGGCAACCTCGCCCTGGCCTACGGCCTGCTGGCCGCCAGCCAGCAGTCGGGGCTCGACCTGTTCCTCGGGTCGTACCCGATCACGCCGGCGTCCGACATCCTCCACGAGCTGTCGAAGCACAAGTCGTTCGGTGTGCGCACGATGCAGGCCGAGGACGAGATCGCCGGCATCGGCGCCGCCCTCGGCGCCTCCTTCGCTGGCCAGCTCGGCGTCACCACCACCAGCGGCCCCGGGATCGACCTCAAGTCCGAGACCATCGGCCTGGCGGTGAGCCTCGAGTTGCCGCTGATCATCGTCGACATCCAGCGCGGCGGCCCGTCCACCGGCCTGCCGACCAAGACCGAGCAGGCCGACCTGCTCCACGCCATGTTCGGCCGCCACGGCGAGGCGCCCGTCCCCATCGTGGCCGCCAAGTCGCCGGGGCACTGCTTCGACGCCGCCCTCGAGGCGGCCCGCATCGCCCTCAAGTACCGCACGCCGGTCTTCCTGCTCTCCGACGGCTACCTGGCCAACGGCGCCGAACCGTGGCGGATCCCCGAGGTGTCGGAGCTTCCTGACCTGCGGGTCGAGTTCACCACCGAGCCGAACCACGACGGCGACTTCTGGCCCTACCTGCGCGACCCCGAGACGCTGGCCCGGCCCTGGGCCATCCCCGGCACCCCCGGCCTCATGCACCGCATCGGTGGCATCGAGAAGGAGGACGGGACGGGCAACATCTCCTACGACCCCGACAACCACGAGCACATGGTCCGTCTCCGGGCGGCCAAGGTGGCCGGGATCGCCAAGGACATCCCGCTCATCGAGGTCGACAGCGTCGAAGGCTCCCGCGTCCTGGTGCTCAGCTGGGGCGGGACGTGGGGGGTGACCCACGCCGGCGTCTACCGGGCCCGGGCCCGCAACCGGCGGGTCGACTGGGCGCACCTCATGCACCTGAACCCGTTCCCCGCCAACATCGGCGAGGTCCTGGCCGGCTACGAGCGGGTCATGGTTCCGGAGCTCAACATGGGTCAGCTGGCCAAGCTGATCCGCATGGACTTCGACGTGAACGTCGTCCGGCTCAACAAGATCAAGGGCGTCCACTTCCGGGCCGCTGAGATCGAGGCCTGCATCCTGGAGCTGACCGAAAATGACTGAGACCAACGGCCACGCCGAGCCTGTCAAGCTCGCCCGGAAGGACTTCCAGTCGGACCAGGAGGTCCGCTGGTGCCCGGGCTGCGGCGACTACTCCGTGCTGGCCGCCGTCCAGTTCCTCCTGCCCGAGCTCAACGTGCGGCCCGAGAACACCGTCTTCATTTCGGGCATCGGCTGCTCGAGCCGGTTCCCGTACTACATGGAGACCTACGGGATTCACTCCATCCACGGCCGCGCCCCGGCCATCGCCACCGGCATCGCCGTCTCCCGCCCCGACCTCGACGTCTGGGTCGTCACCGGCGACGGCGACGGCCTGTCGATCGGCGGGAACCACCTGATCCACGCCCTGCGCCGCAACGTCAACCTCACGATCCTGCTGTTCAACAACCAGATCTACGGGCTGACCAAGGGGCAGTACTCGCCGACCAGCGAGCTCGGGAAGGTCACGAAGTCGACGCCGTTCGGCTCGATCGACCACCCGTTCAACCCCGTGTCGCTGGCCATCGGGTCCGAGGCGTCGTTCGTGGCCCGCACCCACGACATGGACCGCAAGCACATGATGGAGGTCTTCCGCCGGGCCTACGAGCACAAGGGCGGGTCGTTCGTCGAGATCTATCAGAACTGCAACGTCTTCAACGACGGCGCCTTCGAGGCCGTCACCGCCCGCGACGCCAGGGCCGACATGGTGATCGACCTCAAGCACGGCGAGCCCATCCGCTTCGGCAAGGACGGTGACAAGGGCGTCGTGGCCACCGAGCTCGGCCACCTGGAGATCGTCGACGTCGCCTCGGTGGGAGATGACCGGCTGCTCGTCCACGACGAGTCCCGGCCCGACCCGACGCTGGCCTTCGCCCTCTCCCGCCTGGCCGACTCGCCCACGACCCCGACGCCGATGGGCGTGTTCCGGGCGGTCGACCGGCCGGTCTACGGTGACGCGATGAACGCCCAGATCGCCTCGGCCCAGGAGCGCCAGGGCAAGGGCGAGCTCGCCGCTCTCATCAGTTCCGGCGCCACCTGGGAAGTGTAAGAAAAGCCCACACCCCCCGCTTTGGGGGGTAAGTGACCGACGGGTATCATCGCTTCATGTCGGCGATGCCGTCGCGCGCGCGCCTGGAGCTGGTGGCCGTGGCGCTGTTGTTCCTGCTCAGCGCCTCGACCGCGCCCGCCCGGGCGGCTGAGAGCCACGGCGCGGCGACCCAGGACGGGTGGTGGAACCGTCTCCAGGGCCCGCAGGAAGGCGAGCCGGAGGGGAACCCGATCCGGCCGCTCGTCCCGGCCATCCCCAAGCCGCCCAACGTGCCGGCTGACGCCATCTCCACCGGCGCCACCGCCGGCCAGGTCGACAAGGTCGCCGCCGTGGGCATCGACGTCGCGCTGGCCGACGGCGCCACGCTCGACGGGCTGGTGCTGCGGCTCAAGGAATCAGACGCCCACGGCGCCAATGTCGGGGCCGACAAGGCCAAGGTCCTCGCCTGCCCGGCCACTGGCGCCTGGGGTGCGGGCCAGAACGGAGCCTGGCGGGACCGGCCCGCCGCCGACTGCAGCCAGGGTTCGGCCGAGGGGGTCCGGGCCGCCGACGGCACGTGGACGTTCGACCTGGCGGCCATCGGCCGCCTCTGGGCCGACCCGTTCGCGCCCGTGCCGGCCAACGGCGTCGTGTTGTCGGTCGACCCGGCGTCGTCGCCGTCGTCGGTCCAGGTCAGCTGGCTCAACTACGACTCGGGCAGCATCGCCGTCGACCTGGCTGTCACGCCGGGTGTGCCCGCCGCTTCGGCCGATGGCGGCGCCGTCACTTCCGAGCCGGTCTCTGGTTCGGCGGCAAGTGACGCCGCGCCCGCCCTCGACATCCCCGGCGCCAGCCGGGCGTTTCCGGCTGCCGGGGGTTACTCCAGCGGCTCGCTCGCCTACTCCGGCCCGGCCGCCGGCGACGCAACCTCGGCCACCACCGACGTCTCGCCCACCGGAGCCCCGCCGGAGTCACCCGGCGAGCAGACGGTGGCCGCTGCTCCCGCTGGCCCTGGCCCCGTGCTCCAGGCCCGCCCGGCGGTGGACTTCTGGGAACACGTCCCGGCACCCACCGCCCTCCTACTACCCGTCGCCCTCGGTCTCACCCTGCTCGTCAGCGTGACCCTCGGGCCGGCGGGCCGGCCCTCAGCGGTCTTCCGTCGGGAAGGGGGCCTCAGCCGGGCTCTCGCCCGCCGGAGCGCTGGCGGCACCGGAGCCGCCTGACCCCGGGGTCCGGGGTGAACCGAAACTGTATTCAGGAGAGTTCTATGAGACGTCGTTCGGCACACGTCGCCGTCGCCCGGGGATCGGCGATCGCCCTGGCCCTGCTCCTCGCGGCCGCCTGCGGGCAGAAGGCCGGGGTCGGGGACCGCGCCGCGGCGCCGTCGGCGGCGGACCAGGCGGCGGCCGGCGCCCCGGTTTCCCAGGCTGGAACGCCGAACGGCGGAGAAACCATTGACACCAGCGGCGGATCGGGCACCGCCGCTCCGGCGGCCGGGTCCACCGGCGGCGCGTCGACGGGCGGTGCCTCGTCAACGCCGGCCACCGGAGGCGCCTCACCGGCCGCCCGGAGTAGTGCCGGATCGGCCGCTTCGGGCGGGTCCCAGGGTGCCGCCGGCGGGGCCGGGACCGCCAACGGCGGCCGCACCCCGACGTCGGCTGGCGGATCGTCCTCGGGCGGGGCCGGCAACGGCGGCGGCACGGCCGCACCGGCGCCCGTGCCCGGCGGGGCTCCGGCGCCGGCCGGTCCCGTCGACCGGACGGGTGTGAGCGACACCAAGATCCGCATCGGCATCCACGCCCCGATCACCGGCGCCGCTCCCTTCCCCCAGAACGCCTTCGACAAGGGGAAGGACGTCTACTGGAAGTTCCTCGCCGAAAAGGGCGGCATCTTCGGGCGCAACGTCGAGATCGTGTTCCGCGACGACCAGTTCAACCCCTCCCGGGCGGTCCAGGTGTGCCGGGAGATGGTCGAGCAGGAGAAGGTCTTCATCCTCCTGGGGGCGGCCGGCTCGGAACAGATCACCGCCTGCGCCCGCTACGCCAACAGCATGGGCGTGCCCTATCTGTCGGCGGGAGTCAACGAGGACGGCCTTACCGGCCTGCGCACCTACTTCGCCACGTCGCAGACCTACCACCAGCAGCACTCGGCACTGGTCTCCTACATCACCACCAAGCTGAAGAAGACCAAGCTGGCCATCGTGTTGAACAACACGCCGGCCCTGAACGAGACACAGCAGAGCATCACGAAACTCGCCCAGGCGGCCGGGCTCAACATCGTGCGCCAGAGCCGGATCGGGAAGAACGCCTCGGACTCGGAGCTGCTGTCGGAGGCCAACGCGCTGCGCACCTCCGGTGCGGAGGTCGTCTACCTCCTCACGTCGCCGGTCAACTTCATCAAGCTGGCCACCAACGGCCAGGCCCAGGCCTACAGCCCGATCTACATGGGCCCGGGCATCACCAACGGGCTCAACATCGTGGCCGAAGCCGGCTGCCCGGCCATCGGCCCGGCCAAGTTCTTCTCACCGTTCCCGCAGCTCGACGTGATCGACCAGCTCGATCCCGACTACCAGAAGTCGTACCAGAAGTACAACGGCGGCAAGGGCGACGACATCGGGCTCGCCGAGTGGGGCCTGTCCAAGGTGATCGGCTCGATGCTGCAGGCGGCGGGCAAGGACCTCAGCCGGCAGAGCTTCCTCACGGCGTTGGAGAGCGGCAAGGAGTTCACGACCAACGTCTATCCGATCGTGAGCTACAGCGGGGCCGTCCGCTTCGGGGCGAAGTCCGCTCACCTGCTCGAAGCGGACTGCAACAGCCGGAGCTTCAAGACCATCGCCCAGTTCACCACCGGCTTCTAGGCCGCACCGAGTGCCGAACCTCCTCGCCAGCCGATCGGCGCTCGTCGCCACGGCCATCGCCGTGGTGGTGGCTGCGCTCATGGCCGCCTCGGGGCAGAAGCAGGCGCTGGTGATCGGCGTGATCACCGGCGCCGGCTACGGCCTCGTCGCCCTCGGGCTGGTCCTCATCTACAAGTCGAGCGGCGTATTCAACTTCGCCCAGGGCGAGTTCGGGACCGTGGCGGTGTACACGCTGTTCCGGCTTCACGACAAGATCGGTGTTCCGCTGCTCCTGGCCATGCTGATCGGCCTGGCGGCGTCAATGGCGCTGGCGCTGGCGACGGAACGGGCGGTGATCCGGCCGCTGTTCGACGCCCCGCGGGTGACGCTGCTGGTGGCCACGGCCGGTGTGGCGCTGCTGGCGATCTCACTCGAGCTGTGGCTCGGCGAGGCCCGGCTCCGGTTCATCCAACCGGCCCTCGGCCGCCTCGACCGGATTTCGCTGTTCGGCGTGCAGGTGTCGGACCAGCGCCTGCTGGTGCTGGCCGCCCTGCTCATGCTGGCCGTGCTGCTCGGTCTCTTCTTCTCCCGTACGAACCTCGGCCTGGCCATCCTCGGTGTGAGCCAGGAGCCGGTGGCCACCGAGTTGATGGGCATCTCCGTGCGGCGACTGTCGAGTTTCACGTGGGCGCTCACCGGCCTGCTGGCGGGGATCGCCGGGATGCTCACCGCGCCGGTGGTGGGCAGCTTCGGGCCGGGGTTCCTGACCTTCAACGCCCTCATACCCGGGTTCACCGCCGCAGTGCTCGGCGGGATGACGAGCCTGCCCGGTGCTTTTGTCGGAGGCGTGATCGTCGGGGTGGCACAGAGCTTCGCGGTGAGCGGGTTCCAGGACGTTCCCTTCCTCAAGGAGATCCCCGGGCCCGGTGCGGTGATGGTGTTCGTGATCCTGGTGGTGGTCCTCGCCATCCGGCCGCAGGGCTTGTTGGGGAAGGCGTCATGAGCCTGGAGGAATCGGTGGACGCGCCGCCCGTCGTGGAGACCGAAGCGCCGGTGGCGGAACCCATCGTGGTCGAGGCCGCGCCGTCGTTCCGGCCCGGCCCGGCCGGATGGGTGGCCCGGGGGTTGGTGATGGCGGCGGCGGCCGCCCTCGTGCTGCTCTTTCCCGCCACCAGAGGAAACGTCGACGTCCACATCTATACGCAGGCGGTGATCTTCGCCATCATCGGCTTGTCACTCAACGTCCTGCTCGGTTACACCGGCCAGATCTCGTTGGGCCATCAGGCGTTCGTGGGCGTCGGCGCCTTCACGTCGGCCTACATGGTCACCGTTCATGGCCAGCCGTTCGTCGCCGCCGTCGGCATGGCCATGGTCGTCGGCGCCGTACAGGCGCTGCTGCTCGGCATCGTCTCCTTGCGCATCACCGGTCTCTACTTCGCCCTCGTGACCCTGGCCTACGGGACGATGGCCGAGGAGAGCCTGTTCAACATCCAGAAGCTCACCGGCGGCTCCGCCGGTCAGCCGGCGCCGAAGCCGGCAGGGTTCACCACCGACCTGCGCTACTACTACCTGTGCCTGGCCTTCCTCGCGGTCGTGGTCTGGGTCGACTGGCGGCTCATGAAGACGAAGGGCGGCCGGGCGCTCTCGGCGGTGCGGGAGAACCCCCGGGTCGCGGCCACGTTCGGCACCGATGTGAAGGTCTACACGCTGATGGCTTTCGTGGTGGCGGGGGTGTTCGCCGGTCTCGGCGGCGCGCTCCTGGCCCACAACGACACGTTTGTGGTGCGCGACCTGTTCAACTTCCAGCTGGCGCTGGTGTTCGTGATCATGACCGTGGTGGGGGGCCTGCGGAACCGGACGGGCGTGGTCATCGGCTCCGCCTTCTTCGCGCTGATCGGCAAGCTGTTCGATGTCCTGTTCGAGAACGGACTCCACATTCCCGGTCTCAAGGCGCTGCCCAAGGAATACGCCCCGATCGTCATCGGGCCGATGCTGTTGCTGTTCACCCTCACCCGCCACCCCGGCGGGGTGGGCCAGCAGGTCCGTCCGCTGCAGCGCTGGCTGCGGGGCGGCCGGTTCAGCTTCAAGAACACCCACGAATCAGAAGTGCGGGTGAGCGATGTCCGTGCTTGAGGTGCGGAGCTGCTCGATCCGCTTCGGCGGGGTGCAGGCGGCGCGTGACGTGTCCCTCCGGGCCGGAGAGTGGGAGATCGTCGGCGTCATCGGGCCCAACGGCGCCGGGAAGACGACGACGTTCAACATCATCACCGGCTTCTACCGCCCGAACGAGGGCAGCGTCTGGTTCAAGGGCCGCGACGTCACCGGTCTCGGCGTCCACGAGCGCACGGCGCTGGGGATGGGCCGCACGTTCCAGAACGTCGGCCTGGTGAAGAGCGCCACCGTGCGGGAGAACCTCCTGACGGCGCAGCACCTCGAGGCCGGGTACTCGGCGCTGGCCGGGATGGTCGGCCTGCCGAGCACGTTCGTGGCCGAGCGGCGACTCGGCCAGCGGGCCGAGGCGCTGGCCGGGATCCTCGGCCTCGGTGACCTGCTGGAGTCCCGGGTGGCGGGCCTTCCCTACGGAGTGCTGAAGCGCATCGAGCTCGCCGCCGTCCTGGCCACCGATCCCGATCTCCTCCTCCTCGACGAGCCCACGTCGGGCATGGGCCCCGAGGAGGCCCACGCCTTCGGAGCCACCCTGCTGGAGCTGCGCCGCGAGTTCGACCTCACCGTGGTGATGATCGAGCACCACGTGCCGCTGGTGGCCCAGGTCTGCGACTACGTCTACTGCCTCAACTTCGGGGAACTGCTGGCCGAGGGCACGCCCGACCAGGTGCGTTCGAACCCCGAGGTCATCCGGGCCTACCTGGGCCAGGAAGCCGAAGAAGTGTTGGAGCCCGGGGATCGGGGTGTCCCCGAGGTGACAGTATGAGCCTGCTCGAGATCGAAGATCTGCGGGTGGGCTACGGCTTCCCCGTCCTCATGGGGATCAGCTTCACCGTCGAGGAGGGTGAGACGGCGGTCATGTTCGGCCTCAACGGGGCCGGCAAGACCACCACCGTGGCCAGCATCGCAGGGCTGCTCAAGCCCGAGGCGGGCACCATCCGCTTCGACGGCACCGACGTGACCCGGATGTCGGCCGCCGAACGGGTCGCGCTCGGGATCGCCCTCGTCCCCGAAGGCCGCCGGGTCTTTCCCGAGCTGTCGGTGGCCAACAATCTGCGGCTCGGCGCCTGGACGAAGCGCCACCACCACAAGGAAATCGAAGAGTCCCGGGACCTGGCCTTCAACTACTTCCCCCGGCTCAAAGAGCGCTCGGATCAGATGGCCGGCACCCTGTCGGGCGGCGAGCAGCAGATGCTGGCCATCGCCCGGGCGTTGATGTCGCGGCCCCGCCTCCTGCTGGTCGACGAGGCATCGCTCGGGCTGTCGCCGGCCCTCACGCAGACCGTCTTCTCCGTGGTCGACCGCATCAACGACGACGGAGTGACCGTCGTGTTGGTGGAACAGAATGTCGGCGTGCTGCCCTACGCCGACCGGGCGCTGATCATGGAGAAGGGCACGCTCGTCTACCAGGGCTCGGGCGACGAGATCCACAGCGGGAGCCTCCGCGAGACCTACCTCGGGACCCCGGCATGACCCGGGGGACAGGGGGTGTCCCCCTGACTAAGGCGGCGGGAGCCGCCAAAGAAAGGACTTCTGCATGAAGCTGCGGTGGAACACCCTCGGCGGCAAGCTGGGCCTGTTCTTCTGCGTCGCGGGCCTCGCCGTGATGTGGGCCGGCTGGAACGGAGCGGCCAGCTACAACGACATCCGCAAGCAGTTCCCGTACCTGATCTCGGGTGGTCTGGTCGGGCTGGCGCTGGTCGTGATCGGCGTCGGGCTCATGATCATCCAGAGCCAGCGGGCCGACCGGGTGCAGCTCGAGGCCAACCTGAGCGAGCTGCGCCACATCCTCGAGCGGATGACCGGCCTGCCGGCCTCGAACGGAGCAGCCGAAACCGACACCGCGCTGGTGGTCGCCGGCCCCGGCGCCTACCACCGCCCCACCTGCAAGCTGGTGGCCGGCCGGGACCTGCGCAAGATGACCATCGAGCAGGCCGAGGCCGCCAACCTCGAACCCTGCCGGACGTGCGCGCCCGGCGGTGGCCGCTCGGCGGCGGACGCGGCTAGCCCAGGTCCAGCGAGCGGAACACGAGGCCGGTGAGGGGCTTCGGCTGGAAGAAGGTGGTCTTCTGGGGCATGCGGAGACCGGCCTCGGCCACGGCCTGGATCTGGGGCACCGACACGGGCCGGAGGAGGATCGCCGCCTCGACCGTCCGTTTGGCCACCATTTCCGCCACGGTGAGAGCGTCGTGGCGGAAGTCGATCACGATGTCGTCCGGCATCCGCATGGCGTCCTTCTGGGCGTAGAGCGCGCCCATCATCACGTCGAGGAGCGCCGTGTCGACCTCCCACAGCGGGTCGGGGAGCCGTTCGAGCCCTGCCCGGAGGACCTCGAGGCGGGGCCGGAGCAGCGCCAGACCGGGGCCGGCGACGAGGCCGAAACCCTCCGTGCGCTGCATCTCATCCATCAGGTGCCGAACCCCGTCCGGGTTGTTCGCCCCCATCGGCTCGACCTCGGCAACGGTGTTCAGCTTGCCGACGAAGTGGCCGGTCGCCCCGAGGATCAACCGGTGGATCGGTTGGACGGACAGCTGGTCCTCGGCCAGTTCGACACCAGCGCCATGATCCGCGCCGACCCCGGGTCGTCGACACCGGCGGCCTCCTGCTCCTCCCGGTAGGCGAGAGCGGTCTCGTAGCGGTGGTGGCCGTCGGCGATGACCAACCGCTCGGTGGCGATCTTCTCCCGGATGCGATCGGCGAGGTCGCCGTCGATCGGAAAGAGGCAGTGCTCGACACCGTCCTCGTCGACGCACGACGCAGCCGGGACGCCACCGGCCAGGGCCGGTTCGAACAGCTCCGACAGCCCGCTCGCCGGGGAGAGCATCCACACCGGGTCGAGGTTCGCCCGCACCGAGCGCAGGAGGTCGAGCCGGTCACTCCGGGCCTTCGTCATCGTGCGTTCGTGGGGAAGCACGTCTTCGCCGAGCGGTGAAAGGGCCAGCGCTCCGACCACGCCGGTCATGCGGCGCGCCCGGCCGGACCCGTCGGTGAATCCCATCCGGTACACGTAGAGGTGTGGCCTGTCGGCGGCGACGACACCGGCGGCCTGCCAGCTTGCGAAGGTCTCCCGCGCTCGCTGGTAGCGATCCCCCGGTTCGGCATCGCGTGGGAGAATGAGGCGGACGGCGTTCTGCGGGTGAGCAGCTTCCAGCCGCGCCCGACCTTCCTCGTCGATGACGTCGTAGGGCGGAGCGGTAACGGCGCCGAGGTCGGTATGGAGCGCGCCGAGTTGGTAGCGGAGACCGGGAAAGGGGAAGAGATCGGGCACCATGGCTCCCCGAGCGGGTGACGGCCCCGGTTTTAGCACAGGTCCCGACGACGGCTTTCCCGAGCCGGAGAGCGAGGGTGGCGAGGCCTACGCCCGCTTCCAGGAGGGAAGCCGCCTGCTCGAGTCCGGGAATGCCCACGCCGCGGTGGTGGCGCTCGAGCGGGCCCGGGACCTCGAGCCGGAGAAGGGATCGATCCGCGAGGCGCTGGCCCGGGCCTACTTCCGCTCCCAGCGGGTGGAGGCCGCCCGGGTGGAGTTCGAGAAGGTGCTCGAGCTCGACCCGGTCAACGACTACGCCCACTTCGGCCTCGGGATGTGCCTCCTCCGCAAGGGGGATCGGGCGGCCGCCCGGGGGCACCTCAAAATAGCCACGATCATGCGCCCCGAGGAGGAGGCGTACCAGGACGCCCTGCGGCAGGCTTCCGCATAGTGCCTGCCGTCGTCCTGGATCTCGATGGAGTGTTGTGGCTCGGCGACGAGCCCCTCCCCGGCGCGGCCGAGGCGGTGGCCCGCTTCCGGTCCGCCGGGTTGGAAGTCGGCTTCATGACCAAC
>Ga0070695_100001780_pt1 | contig 12127 bp, 14 predicted proteins | sample KBSK1252metaG_FD_65471 | JGI IMG/M metagenome (GOLD analysis project Ga0070695, IMG submission 65471) | Corn, switchgrass and miscanthus rhizosphere microbial communities from Kellogg Biological Station, Michigan, USA - KBS K1-25-2 metaG | ecosystem: Host-associated > Plants > Roots >...
CTCGCCGACGCCGTTTCCGCGGGGTAACCACTGCGGTTGTCCGGCACGCGGACTCCTCGTACGCTTGAGGCGATGAACGCCTCCTCATCGAAGGAACCCATGACGCTCGAGGAGTTCTACGCCTACCACCCCGATGACCGAAAGTACGAGCTGCAGGCCGGCTTCGTTCTGTCCGAACCGCACCCTGGAGGCAGGCACGGGCGCGTCTGCCTGCGCATCGCGCTGCACCTCGAGGGATTCGCGGAGGCACGCGGACTCGGCTTCACCTTCATCGGGGAGGCCGGTTACGTGCTCGCTCTCGATCCCCCCACCGTGCTCATCCCCGATGTGAGCTATCTCTCTTTCGCGCGCGGGCAGAAGCAGTTGGCGGCCACGACGCCATTCCAGGGAGCGCCGGATCTGGCGATCGAAGTGCTCTCCCCCAGCAATCGGCGGGGGGAGATCGGTCGGAAGGTCGCGGCCTACACGGGCGCCGGGTGTCCCCTGGTTTGGATCCTGGATCCAAAGCGCCGTACCGTCACGGTCCACGAAGGGCCGACGGCGTCCCGCGTGCTGTGGGAGGACGACGCGTTGGAGGGGGGCACCGTGGTCCCAGGGTTCTCGGTTCCGGTGCGGGAGCTCTTCGTCCCCTGAGTGCCTAGACGGGGACCTTCGGCTCCGTCTCCTTGGCCTGCGCCTTCTTCTCCCAGGCTCCCGCGCGGCTCGCGGGATGGGCGTCCAGCCCGATCACGCCCTCCTCGAGCCAGGCGTGCTCGCCGCGCAGCACCTGCTGCGCCACGCGGTACTTCTGGACGTCGTCGTTCCGCCACATCTCGGAGAAGAAGCGCTTCACCCGGCGGCGGGAATCGCGGCAGAAGAGGTCGGCCAGCACGGCGGCCCGCTCGGCGCCGGGCTGCCCGTTCTCGCGCATGCGGTGGGCGCGGAAGACGGCGGCGGTCATGGCGAACAGCTCGTTGGCCACGTCCACCATGCGGAAGAGGAAGGCCTGCTTCTTCTGGAGCTTGCCCCCGTAGACCACCATGCCGTGGAAGATGTTGCGGGCCAGGCGCCGGGTGCTGCGCTCGCAGAAGCGCAGATGGGGGGCCAGGTTCCCGAACTCGGCGTAGCGCGGCCAGCGCCCCCACCCCAGCCACAGGGTGGGGTACCAGCCGGCGTAGAAGCCGAGCACCTTGGGCAGCGCCGCCATCTTCTGCCCGGCGGTCTTGTCGCGCGCGATGAGGTCGCCCGCGATCTCCAGGTGCCTGTCCACGGCCTCCCGGGCCATGAACAGGTGCATGATCTCGCTGCTCCCCTCGAAGATCAGGTTGATGCGGTAGTCGCGCATGGCGCGCTCCACCGGCATGGGGCGCTCGCCGCGGCCGGCCAGGCTGGCCTCGGTCTCGTACCCGCGGCCGCCCCGCACCTGCATCGTGTCGTCGATGATCTTCCAGCCCCGGACGGTGTTCCACTCCTTGGCGGCGGCGGCCTCCAGGCGGATGTCGTAGCCGCCCCGGTCCGCCATCTCGCTGGCCAGGTTGGACACGGCGTCCATGGCGAAGGTGGTCGCCGCCATGTCCGCGATCTTGTGGGCGATCGCCTCGTGGCGCCCCACGGGCTGGCCCCACTGCACGCGCTCCTTGGCCCAGGTGCGGACGACCTCCACGCACACCTTGGCCATCCCCGCACTGCCCGCCGGCAGGGAGAGGCGGCCGGTGTTGAGCGTCATCAGGGCGATCTTGAGGCCCTGCCCCTCCTTGCCGATGAGGTTCTCCCGGGGCACGCGCACGCCGCGGAAGGAGAGGACGCCGTTGGCCAGCGCCTTCAGCCCCATGAAGTGGCAGCGGTGCTCCACGCGCACGCCCGGCCAGGCGCATTCCACCACGAAGGCGGAGATCTTCTTGCTGTCGGCGTGCCGGGCCATGACCACCAGGAGCTCGGCGATGGTGCCGTTCGTGCACCAGAGCTTCTCCCCCTCCAGGATCCAGCCGGAGCCGTCGGGGAGCGCGGTGACGGTGGTGGAGAGGCGCGCAGGATCGGAGCCCACGCCTTCCTCGGTGAGGGCGAAGGCGGAGATCGCCCCCGCGGCACAGCGCGGGAGGAACGCCTTCTTCTGCTCCGGGGTGCCGAACATCTTCAGGGGCTGGGGGAGGCCGATGGACTGGTGGGCGGAGAGGAGCGCGACCACGCTCCCGTCATAGGACCCCACGAGCTCCATGATCTTCGAGTACTCGACCTGGGAGAGTCCGAGACCGCCGTACTCGGTGGGGATCTTCATGCCGAAGGCGCCCAGGCGTCGCAGGCCGTCCACCAGCTCCGGCGGGTACTCCCCCGCGGCGTCCAGGGCCACCGGGTCCACCTTCTCCCGCAGGAAGGTCTCGAGGCGACCGTAGAACGCCTTGAACTCCGGCCGGAAGGCGGCCGGCCGGTCGATGGCGGCCACGAGATCCAGCCGGTACCGCCCCAGGAAGAGCTCCTTGAGAACGCTGGGGTGCGTCCACTCCTTCTCCCGGGCCCCCTCCGCGACGGCCAGGGATTCGCGTTCTTCGGCGGTTTCGACGGGACGGTCTATGCGCTTCATGAGAGGGCAATTCTAGGTTCACTAGGAAGGTGGTGCCATTTCCCTCCGCCCGCACTACTCTTGTGCCCAGGAAAGAAAGGCCGGCAGATGACGCGACCCTCGGATCCCATCGAGGTCCTTCTCGTCGAAGACAACCCTGCGGACGTGCGCCTGACCCGCCTGGCGCTGCAGGGCGGCGCCATCGAGAAGCACCTGAGCATCGCCGCGGACGGGGAGTCGGCCCTGGCCTTCCTGCGGCAGCAGGGTCCCTACGCGGACTCCCCCCGCCCGGACCTGATCCTGCTGGACCTCAACCTTCCGGGGAAGAGCGGCCACGAGGTGCTGGCCGAGATCAAGGACGACCTGTCGCTGCGCACCATCCCCACCGTGGTCTTGACGACCAGCGACCGGGAGCAGGACGTCCGGCTCAGCTACGAGCTGGCCGCCAACTGCTACGTCACCAAGCCGATCGGGCTGAACCCGTTCCTGCAGGCCGTGCGGAAAATTGAAGATTTCTGGATCCGGACCGCCACCCTGCCCCGGGGGACCGATGCCGAGAGGGTTTCCGGAGCCTAGATTCCCGGCGTGCGAGCCCAAGCCCTGCGCGCCGCCCTCCTGGTGCCGCTGATGCTGGCCTCCTGCAGCCGCAGCCCCGAGGCGCCGCTCCCCGCCGCTGCCCCGCGGCCGGCCTACACCGTCAGCGAGAGCGGGGGAACGCCGGCGACGGGGCCCGGGAGGCGCTGGAACCGGTGCGAGCGGATCTGGTGCCTCGTGCACAGGGAGAACTACTTCATCACGCACTTCGAGACCGGCCACGTCGGCTGGATCCTGCACACCGAGGAGCGGGGGGACGTGTTCAGCCCCATCTCCGGGCCGCAACGGGAGGGCTTCCCGGAGGCCAAGTCCACCGTGCTGCGGCTGTGCGGCAGCCACCTGCACCCGTGGCTCCTGGGCGGGAGCGGGGCGGTCCGCCACACGGGGTACAACGCCAACCTCGGGTACGGTCGGTCCCACTGGGGCGCCTTCGGCACGCGCCTCGAGCCCTGCTGCCTGAACGGCCTCGGGTGGGCGTGGCTGCACACGAGCACGCCACGCCAGTTCCGCTTCCACGACGTGGAGGCCTACCGCGCCACACCGGAGATCGGGTGGGCGAAGCCCTTCCAGGTCGCTTCGGGCTCCTGATGGACGACCTGCGCGCGCGCCGGAGCACGCCCCGTCCCCCGGGCAGCTCCCCGCTGGCACGGGAGGCAGCGGAAGCCCTGCGGGCGCAGCTCCACCCCGACTGGCGTCTGGCCGAGGAGGGCCGCGCCCTCACCCGGACCCTGGGGTTCCGCGACTACCACGAGGTCATGGAGTTCGTGAACGCGCTGGCCTGGATCTCCCACCGGGAAGACCACCACCCCGACCTCTCCGTGCACTACGCCAAGGTGGTCGTGCGGTACAGCACCCATTCCGTGGGCGGGCTCTCGGAAAACGACTTCATTTGCGCGGCCAAGCTCGACGCCCTGCTCTAGGCGAGCTTCCCCAGCCGGAGCACCGCCTCCCATTCCCGCGCGGTGACGGGGAGCACCGACAGGCGCTGCCCGCGCTTGAGCAGCGGGAACTCCCGGAGCGCGGGGACGCCACGCATCGCCTCCAGGGTGATAGGACTGGGGAAGGGCTCCTCGGCCCGGATGTCCACCGCGTACCAGCGCGGTGCCTGGGGCGAGCTGTCGGGGTCGAAGCCGGGACTTTTGGCCTCGAACTGCGTGGGATCGGGGTACCCGGCCCGAACCACCTTGGCCGTCCCCACCACGGCGCGCGCGGTCTGGGAGTGGTAGAAGAGCACGCCGTCTCCCTCGTGCAGCGCGTCCCGCAGGCTGTTCCGCGCCTGGTAGTTGCGCACGCCGTCCCACCGGGTGGTCCGGCCCGGGCTGCGCAACAGGTGGTCCCAGCCGAAGGTGTCCGGGTCCGATTTGAACAGCCAGTAGCCGCGCGCCGCTCCCATCCGTATCCTCCCGTGGCTCTTTGCGATTCGCGCAGTATCCTATGCGGCCGCATCGGGGGAGGGGGCGGGTGAAAGGGTCGCAGGCCTCGGCCGGCTTCGATCGCCGGCGCGTCACCCTGCGCTGGCGCGCAAGCTTCGCCAGCTCGTCGGAGGCCGTCCCTCGCATCGTGGCCCGCATCGTGGCCGCCGCCCGCAAGGGGGGCTTCCTGGGAGAGGGGCGGACCGATTTCGAGATCGCCCTGCACGAGGCGATCGCCAACGCCGTCCTCCACGGGAACCAGGCCGACCCCGAGCGCAGCGTGCGGGTGCGCCTGTACGGGCAGCCGGGATACGGCGTGATCGTGGCCGTGCGCGACCAGGGGCCCGGTTTCGACCCCCAGGCGGTTCCCGATCCGCGCGCCCACGACCGGATCCACCTCCAGCACGGGCGCGGCCTGTTCCTGGTCCGGCAGCTCACGGACTTCGTCGAGCATCGCAAGCAGGGCCGCGAGATCGTCTTCCGCAAGTGCGTGCGCCCGCCCCAGCCCTGAGTTGACGGGGCCCGGTCCCGATGGGACCATCCCTCCAACCCTCAGGAGCTCCCCATGCGCCTCGCCAAGGAGACGGCAGACCTCTCCCTTCCCTCGGCCGATCGTTACCGGCAGATCCGCGCCCGCACCGTGTCCCTGGCCGCACCGCTGAGCCCGGAGGACGCGGTGGTGCAGTCCATGGGGGACGTGAGCCCCACCAAGTGGCATCTCGCGCACACCACCTGGTTCTTCGAGACCTTCCTCCTCCGGCCGCACGTCCCGGACTACCTGGAGCTCCACCCGCACTACAACTACCTGTTCAACTCCTACTACGAGGCCGTGGGGCCGCGGCACGAGCGCGGCGCGCGCGGCCTGCTCACCCGCCCCACGCTGGAGGAGGTGCGGCGGTACCGCGAGCACGTGGACCGGCACGTGGTCGAGCTGCTCGACGGCCTGCAGCCGGAGCGAGCCGACCTCTCCACCCTGGCTCCGGTGCTGGAGCTGGGGCTCCAGCACGAGCAGCAGCATCAGGAGCTGATCCTGACGGACATCAAGCACGTCTTCGCCGGGAATCCCATGCGCCCCGCCTACCACGCCCCCGAGGTGCGCCCCCTGCGCAAGCTGGGGCGCATGAGCTGGGTTCCCCACCCCGGCGGTCTCCTCTCCGTGGGACACGAGGGGGAGGGGTTCGCCTTCGACAACGAGGGCCCGCGCCACCAGGTGTGGCTCGATCCCTTCGAGCTCGCCTCCCGCCTGGTCACGAACGGCGAGTACCTCGCCTTCATGGACGACGGCGGCTACACGCGGCCGGAGCTGTGGCTGGCGGACGGGTGGGCGGTGGCCCAGGCCCAGGGCTGGACCGCTCCCCTGTACTGGGAGCGGCAGGACGGGCCCGGGCGCCGCGGCCCCGAGCGAACCTCGGGCCGCTGGTGGCAGATGACGCTGTCCGGGATGCGCGAGCTGGCCTACGACGAGCCCGTCTGCCACCTGAGCTTCTACGAGGGGGACGCCTACGCGCGCTGGGCAGGCTCCCGCCTCCCCCGCGAGGAGGAGTGGGAGGCCGCGGCCGCCACGCTCCCCGTGGAGGGGAACTTCGCGGAGAACGGCCGGCTGCATCCCGCGCCGCCCCGGGGCCGCGCCGTCACCGGGCTTCACCAGATGTTCGGCGACGTCTGGGAGTGGACGGCGAGCCCCTACGTCGGCTACCCCGGATTCCGTGCCGCCGGAGGGGCGCTCGGCGAGTACAACGGGAAGTTCATGTGCAATCAGATGGTGCTGCGGGGGGGATCGTGCGTGAGCCCGGCCGCGCACGTGCGCGCCACCTACCGCAACTTCTTCCCGCCCTCGGCCCGCTGGCAGTTCACGGGTCTGCGGCTCGCCCGCGAGGCCTAGGCGGCCTCCTCGTCGGTCACGAGAGCCACCCCCAGCGAGTCGATCTTCGCGACCCACTGGAGCAGCCCCTGCACGCTGACGGGCTTGATCAGGCAGCAGTGGGCTTCCAGGCCTTCGCCGCGCAGGCGCTCGGCGTGCAGCTCGCTGGGGGCCAGCAGCACGATGGGGAGCGCGACGAGGCGCGCGTCGGCGCGGATGGTGCGGACCAGCTCGTCGCCCTGCATGCCGGGCAGGTGCATGTCGAGCAGCACCAGATCAGGAGTGTCGGAGGCCAGATAGTGGAGGGCTGCTTCTGCGTTGGACACGTGGTGCAGATCGTTCCGGAGCTTTGCTTCCTTGAAAACTTCGCGCAGGTAGCGGGCGTCCGCCGAAGAGTCCTCCACGAGGAGCAGCTTGGCGGACCGGCTGCCACGGGATCGATTCATGGATCCTCCTGCTCCCTTCCCATTTCAAGTTCCGTGCGCAGCGTGCCGCGGCGTTCTCGGCGCATGGCCGGGTAACTTCTTCATGGTCTGGCAGGAAACTCCCTCGCCGGGCTACCCTCTGGCCGCGATGAGCTTCCAAGACTTGAATCTCCGGACATTGACCCCCGCGCGCCTGTGGCGGAGCCTCGACGCGGAGGAGCGGATGCTGGCCGCCCGCGCGCTCTTCACGCACGCCTGGGGGGATCCCTCCGCCCGGCGGGAGGGAGAGATGGCGATCGCCCGGGCGCTCCGCTTCCGCGAGGAGGCCGTGCGCAAGCTGCCGGTGGACAAGCGCGCCGGCTACCTGGCCAAGGCCGTCCAGCCCGCGGACTCGCTGGCCGGCTCGATGCTGCTGGCGCTGCATCTCGAGGAGCGCCGCGGCCTGCTCTCCGCTTTCCTGGACGCGCTCGGCATCCCGCACGAGGGGGGGATGATCGCCGAGGACCACACGATGACGCCGCCCGGGACGGACGCTCTGGCGCGCGCGACCGAGGCCCTGGACGCGCGCTTCCCCTCCCGCGAGGTGGACGTCTATCTCGCCTCCCTGCTCGCTCTCGATCCCGGGAGCTGGGAGGGGCTCGCCGACGTGCTCGAGACGCGCAGCGGCTCCCGCGCCGCGGGGTGATGCGGCGCCTCGGCCTCGCGCACGCTCAGGGGGAGAGCGGTTCGAGGCGCGCCCGGACCACCGCCCGCGCGATGCGCAGGCTGTCCACCAGCGGCCGGTAGTGGCTGGTGGCACGACCGTCCACCACGCCGAGCGCGATCCCCACGGCCGCCACGGGGAGCCCCAGGCGCAGCGCGCGGCAGACCACGGCGCTCTCTGCCTCGAAGCGCGGCTCCGGGAAGCCCGTGGCGGCGATGAGCTCCCGCGTGTAGAGCCGGAAGCCCGTCTGCACGTCCGCAATGTCCGTGTGGAGACCGACGAGGATGGCCCGCGACGACCAGCGGTTGCTCCGCCGCCTCAGGCCGCACATGCGGGCGAAGAGGTGCGCGCGCGAGCCCAGGACCAGGTCCGCTCCCGTGTCCCGCCGGGCCGCGAGGAGCTTTTCGATCTCCTCCGGGAGGTGCTGGCCGTCGGCATCCAGCGTGACCACGGCCTCGTGCCCCTCGGCGAAGAGGGTCTCGAAGGCCAGCCGCAGCGCGCTCCCCTTGCCGCGGTTCACGGGAACGCGGAGGACCCGTGCTCCCCCGCGAGCGGCGACGCTTCCCGTGCCGTCGGTGGAACCGTCGTCCACCACCACCACCTGGGGGAGGGCCCGGGCGGTGCGCCGCACCACCTCCTCCACGGTGGCCGCCGCCTGGAAGGCGGGGATGACGGCGGCGATGCGCGCGCTCATGCCCGCGCCGCCCCCAGGACCATCCAGGCCGCCGCCCCTCCGGCGGCGAGCGCCGTCACGAGCACCCGGCGCGGCGGCGGGAGGGCACGGCCGTCGTGGGGGACGACCCCCTCCCTCTCCGGCTCGCGGAAGTGCGGGGTGGGCCCAAAGGGACGCCCCTGCACGGCGAGGAGCGCGCCCGCCAGCAACGACCCTCCGTACTCGCCGAGCACCGCCTTGGGCACGAGCACCGGGGGGAGCTCGGCCCGCCAGGCGCGCAGCACCGCCGCCTCCAGCGCATCGCCGGTGCGGGCGCCGGACGCTCCGGAGACGACCGCATCCACGGTCCCCTCCGCCAGGGAGGCGCGAGCGAGCCCCCCCCGGAGCCTGCCCGCGAGGGCCTCGCCCCCCCGGCCCCATCCGGCGCGGCCGGCGGTGGGGTCGAAGGCACGGACGCCGGCCTCCACCGTGGCCAGCACCCGGGCGCCCCTCGCCCGTGCCTCCTCCTCGCGCTCCAGCAGGAGGACCGCCGCCCCCTCTCCCGCGAGCATCCCCGCCCGCGCGCGGTCGAAGGGACGGCAGGGCTCGCCGAGCGCGCGCATCTGCGCGAGCGCGGCCAGGAGGAGCGGCGTCATCTCGTCCACGCTCCCGGCGAGCGCGCGGCGCGCCCGGCCGGACGCCACCTCCTCCGCGGCCCGCAGCACCGCGGCCAGCGGCCCCGCCTCGCGCTGGACGACCGTGAGGTTGACGCCGTGCGCCCCGCAGGAGATCGCCACCTGGGAAGCGGCGGCGCTGGCCACGCACTCGGTGAACAGGGCCGGCGAGGCGGCCTCCGGTCCCTCCAGGAAGATCTGCCGGCACAGGCGCTCGGTGTAGCTCGCCGGACCGAAGGCGGTGGCGAGCACGACGGCGGCGGGCCCGCCCTCTTCCTCGACGTCGGCGAGCCCGGCCTCCGCCAGGGCCATCCTCGCCGCCGCCACCGCGTACCGCGCCGGTGGGCTCATGCGGCGCGCCTGGCCGGGGAGCAGGTGCGGAACCAGGTCCTCGCGGTCCACGAGGGCCGCCGTCCGCGGAGCGCCGGCCGGAAGGTAGCCGGAGGTGTCGTCGATCGGCCGCACGACCGCCTCCCCCCGGGCGAGAGCGTGCGCCGCAGCCTGGGAGCCGCAGCCCGGCGCCCCCACGAAGCCGAAGCCGGTGATGGCGACCAACCCGCTCACGGCCCCGTCCAGGCGGTGAGGACGACCGCGGCGTTGGCCCCGCCGAAGGCCAGGTTGAGCGAGAGCGCGGCGCGCGCCCCGGGGAGCGCGAGCGGGCCGCCGCGCACCAGCTCCACCGGCGTGTCCGGATCCACCGCCTCCTCTCCGGGGACCGGATGGAGGAGGCCGGCGCGCAGGCCGAGCACGGTCACGACCGCCTCCAGTGCCCCCGCCGAGCCGAGCAGGTGCCCCACCAGCGCCTTGGTCGCCTCCACGGGGACCCGTGCGGCGCGCTCGCCGAGCAGGCCGCGCAGCGCCGACCACTCCGCGGCGTCGTTGTGCGGCGTCCCCGTCCCGTGGGCGTTGACGAAGTCCACCGCGGCCGGCGTCAACCCCGCATCCTCGAGCGCTTGCCGCGCCGCGCCCGCCGCCACGGCGCCGTCCGGATGGGGCGCCGTCATGTGGTAGGCGTCGCACGAGGCCCCGGCACCGGCCACCTCCGCGAGCGCGGCGACGCCGCGCCGGCGCGCGGACGCCACCGTCTCCAGCACGAGCACGCCGGCGCCCTCGCCGAGGGACAGGCCCGCGCGCGAGCCCTGGAAGGGGCGGCAGGGCGCCTCGTCCACCGAGCGCAGCGCGTTGAAGCCGGCGTAGGTGGTCAGGCACAGCGCGTCCGCCCCGCCGGCCACGGCCAGCTCCACCTCGCCGCGTCTCAGGGCCGACAGCGCCGCCCCCAGCGCCAGCGCGCCGGAGGCGCAGGCGGAGGAAAGCGTCTCCACCGGCCCGCACACGCGCAGCCGCCGAGCCACCGCATCCCCGGGACCGTTCACCTGCTGGGAGCCCAGAGCGCCGGGATGCGACGCCACCGGGTCCCGGATCATCTGCGCGAGCCACCGCTCGGCCTCCGGCATCCCCCCTGTGCTGCTGGCGAAGAACACGCCCACCTCGAGCGCCTCCAGGCTCTCGGGGAGGGAAGCCTCGGACACCGCCTCCCGCGACGCCGCGAGCGCGAAGCGATCGGCCCAGGACAGTCGCCTCCATTCGGGGAACGCACGGCGGACCTCCTCGGGGACGGGGGGGACCTCGCCGCCGACGCGCGTGCGCTGTCCGGTGGTGTCGAAGCGCCGCAGGGGGCGGATCTCGGTGTTTCCCGCGTGCAGCGCGCGCTCCAGCGCCGGCACGCCCCAGCCGCACGCGCTCACCGCGCCCATGCCCGTGATCACGACCCGCCGGGCGGGATCCGCCCGGTGGGGTTCACCCACGCTCGGCCCCGGTGCGCGCGCTCCCCGAGCGCGCTTCCACGTAGTCGGCCAGGGCGGCGATGGAGGCGAAGGCCTCCTTTCCGATCTCCTGGCTGTCCACCTTCAGGTCGAAGGCCTTCTCCAGGGCCACGACCAGCTCCAGGGCGTCCACGGAGTCGAGCCCGAGCCCCTCGGGGCCGAACAGGGGCGCATCGTCGGCGATGGATGCCGGCTCCACCCCCTCCAGGTTCAGGCTCGACACGAGCAGCGATTTCAAGCGGGCACGAGTCTCCGGAGCGGCGGACATTCCGACCTCCACGTCTTCCCTCGGATCGCCCAGTATAATCGCGCGGCGTGTCCTCGGATCCCCTCGTCCGCGCCTTCGAGCGCACGGCCGCGCGCCGGCCCGACGGCCCGCTCGTGGCCTCTCCCGAGCGCCGGGCGACCGCTTCGGAGATCGACGCCCTGGCGCGCGCCGTCGCGAAAGCCCTGGCGCCGCACGTGCGCCCCGGCACCCTGGTCGGTCTGTCCGCCGAGAACGGCCCCGGGTTCCTGGCCTGTCTGCTCGCGCTGCTGCGCGCGGACGCGCGGCCGGTGCTGCTCGACACCGCCACCCCCCCGCTCGAGAGCGATCGCATCCTGGCACGCCTGGGAGCGTGCGCCTGGGTGCGCGCCACGAAGGGGTGGCCGGGCTCGGTCGAGGACGTCGCCTGCACGGCGCTCCCCGGGCGCGCCGTGCTCCCCGGCCCGGCCCTGGTGAAGCTCTCCTCGGGCTCCGCGAGCGACGTGCGCGGCGTCCTCACGCCGATCGAGAGCCTGCTCGCCGACGTGGAGGCGATCCATGGCGGCATGGGCCTCACCGACACGGACGTCTACCTGGGCCAGGTCCCCTTCTCCCATTCCTACGGCCTCTCCCACCTCGCGGTGCCGGCGCTGACCCGCGGCGTGCGCATCGCCCTCCCCGCCTCCCCCGCCCCGTTCGAGGGATGGCGGGCGGTGCGCACGCTGGGCGTGACGGTGCTCCCCACCGTTCCGGGATGGATCCAGGCGCTCCTGCGGGTGGCGGCCCCTCCCCCGCTCCCCGCCGAGGTGCGGCTCGTGCTCACCGCCGGGGCGCCCTTGGCCCCCGAGACCGCGGCCCGCTTCCGCGAGGTGTACGGACGGGGCGTGCATGTCTTCTACGGCGCCAGCGAGTGCGGCGGCATCGCCTTCGATCCCGAGGGGACCGCGGGAGAGCGGGGCACCGTCGGGCTCCCGCTCCCCGGGGTGGCCGTGACCCTCGCCGGGCCCTCGGGGCTCGAGGAGGTCGAGGTCCGCTCTCCGGCGGTGGGGGCGGGGTACGTCCCCGAGCCCGACCCACACCTGGCGAAGGGGGTCTTCCGCACCGGCGACCTCGCGCGCCTCGTGGGGGACGAGATCCAGCTCGTGGGGCGCGCGGACGATCTCCTCAACCTGCGCGGCAAGAAGGTGCACCCCGCCGAGATCG
>Ga0070695_100001781_pt1 | contig 12125 bp, 10 predicted proteins | sample KBSK1252metaG_FD_65471 | JGI IMG/M metagenome (GOLD analysis project Ga0070695, IMG submission 65471) | Corn, switchgrass and miscanthus rhizosphere microbial communities from Kellogg Biological Station, Michigan, USA - KBS K1-25-2 metaG | ecosystem: Host-associated > Plants > Roots >...
GCCGTCCTTGCCGAAGGCGGGCTGGAGCGCGGCCAGCCCTTCGAGCGTCGTGTCGGGCCGCAGATGATCGTCCTTGTCCACGCTCACGCTCTTGCGTCCCTGCGCGACGTCGACCGGGACGATCTCGTCGCGGAACACGCCGCGCGCCTCGGCGTCGGCCGCCGCGCGCTGGCTGCGCAGCGCGTAGGCGTCCATCTGCTCGCGCGTGATGGCGTGACGGCGCGCCAGGTTGTCCGAGGTCTGCGCCATGTACAGCCCGCAATGCGTGTCGAGCAGCGCGACCATCAGGCTGTCCTCGAGCTGGCCCTCGCCCAGTCGCAGACCGGCGCGCGCGCCCCGCACCACGTGCGGCGCCTGCGTCATGTTCTCCATCCCGCCTGCGAGCGCCAGCCGCGACTCGCCGAGGCGAATCATTTGCGCGGCCGAGACGACCGACTGGATACCCGATCCGCACAGCCGATTGACCGTCAGCGCGGGCGTGGAGTCGGGCACGCCGGCCTTCAGGCCCACGTGGCGCGCGCCGTAGATCGCGTCGCCCGAGGTTTGCAGCGCGTTGCCCATCACCACGTGGTCGATGGCTTGCGCCGGCACCTGCGCGCGCAGCAGCGCGGCAGCCGCCGCGTGAGCGCCGAGCTCGAGCGCCGAGACGTTCTTGAACGCGCCGACGTACTCGGCCATCGCGGTGCGCGCGCCGCCGAGGATCACGACATCTTCAGCCAATTCCGTTCCTGAGCGTTTCGGTTCTGGTTATCCCGACCGGCGGAACTGCAGCGCGAAGAACGAGATGATAGCACGCGTTGACTTGGCCTCTCGGAGGAGTACGCTCGACGGAGTTGGCTCTCCTGCCGAAGCGCTCGCTGCTCGCGCTCGCCAGCGCACTGTCTCTCGCGGGCTGCAGCCAGGACACCGAAAACCCGTTCGCGGCGGGCTCGCCGCTCGGCCGGCTGCGCCCGACCGCTGCGATCGTCTTCACGAGCGACGCCTACGCGCCGCGGCCGGGCAGCGGTCGCGAGGTCTTCGCGATAGACGAAGACGGCGCGGGCATGACGCGGCTCACGCTGTGCAACGTCGACACGCGCAAATGCGACAGCTCCGAGGTGGCGCCCGCGCCGGACGGGCGGCGGCTCGCGATCCGCCGCAGCACCGCCGACAGCAACGGCGACGGCAAGGTCGCTGCGGGCGATGCCGAGACGATCGTGATCGCGGACCTGCAGCGCGGGGTCGAAGGCAAGCTGCTGCTGCGCGCGCGTTCCGCTCTCGCCGCCGGCTTCATCAGCACGGACCGGATGTCGGGCCTCGACTGGTCGCCGCTCGACGACATCCTCGTCTACAGCGCGAACGGCGAGGGCCCGGCCGGGCTGGACGACTTGTTCCGCACCGTGCCGCGGCCCGATACCGACAGCTCGCAAACGCGCAACCTGACGTTCACCCCCGCCTTGCGCGAGCGCCGGCCGCGCGTCGACCCGACCGGCAACGTCGTGGTCTACGAGCGCCTCGACGCGGCCACCGGCAAGGGCGAGATCTGGATCTGGAACCCCACGCCCACGCTGCAGCAGCGCGTCACGACGGGCGGCGAGACGGTGGGCCCCGCCCTGCCCGGAGACCAGTACGTGGTCGGCAGCGACGCCGACCCCGACTACTCGCCCGACGGCGCGTTCGTCGCGTTCCGGCGCTTGACCGACGTGGGCAACGGCGGGCTCGGGCTGTGGGACGTGATGACCGTGCGCACCAATCGCACCAGCCTGACGACGCTGGCGGGCGGCCCCGTCTATCGCAGCGCCCCGGACTGGGGCCCGAGGGGCGTCGTCTTCAGCGAGATCGACAAGCTGAGCGGGATCGCACGGCTGGTGGTCGTCCAGCCCGACGGCAGCGATCGCCGCGTGCTCGCCACGCTCAACGGCTACGACATCGCGTCGCCGCGCTGGCTGCCGAACATCCCCGCGCGGTAGGCGACGATCTTCCCTTCCACGGCCGAGGCCGCCACCGTCAGCGGCGATGCCAGGTACAGCTTCCCCGGTCCCGAGCGGTTCTGGTAGTTGCGGTTGATCGCCGAGACCGTCACCTGCTCGCGGTTCGTCGAGATGCCGGGCCCGCAGCCGATGCAGGCGCCGCAGCCCGGGTCGATCACGCGCACGCCGGTCTTCTGAAAGATGTCGAGATAGCCCCGCTTGCGGGCGTAGTCCTCGACCGCCTTCGAGCCGAACTGGATGAAGAAGTCGACGCCTTCGCGCACGCGCCTGCCTGCCGCCAGCGCGTCGCGCATCACCTGCGCGTACAGATCGAGGTCGACCTCCTTGCCGGCGGTGCACGAGCCGCCGTAGGCGATGTCGATGCGCACGTCGCCCAGCTCGTCGATCAGCGCGCCGTTGGTCGGGTCGGAGGGGATGCCGTGCTCGGGATCGCCCGGAGTCGCGACCATCGGGCGGATCGACGAGAGATCGATGCGCTGGACGCCACCCGCGTACTGCGCGCCGGGGTCCGGCACCACGGCGCGCGCGCGTAGAGCCTCCTGCGAAGCGCCGGGCCGGCGCGACACGATCCAGTCGAGCATCGCGTCGTCCGCCTCGCAGACTCCGGCCTTGGCGGAGCACTCGGTCGCCATGTTCGCGAGCGTCGCGCGCTCGTCGGGCGACAACGTATGCAGCCCCGGCCCCCCGAACTCCATCACGCGGTCGAGCGTCTGCTGGCGCTTGGCGTGGTTCGCCAGGATGTGCAGCATCACGTCCTTGGCGGTGACGCCGGGGCGCAGCGAGCCCGTGAGCTCGAAACGGATCGACTCGGGCACGGACACGAACGTGAAGCCCGAGTAGAGAAGCGCCGCGTATTCGGTCGCGCCCACGCCGTAGGCGAGCGCGTTCGACGAGCCGCCCATGCAGGTGTGGCTGTCGGTCGCCTGGATCAAGTCGCCCGGCTCGATGATCCTCTCGCGCGCGATGGTGTGGCAGATCCCCGGCGAGACGCCGGCGTGCGCCGAGTAATCCTGCACCCCGGCGTGCTTGATGAAGACCTTCTGCATGTCGCGCTGCATCTGGATCTTCGGCAGGAACGGAGTCATCTTCGGCAGCGACTCCGAATAGATCAGGTGGTCCTCGAACGCCGCGAACTTGCGCGGGTCGGCCAGCGCGTAGTCCTTGCCGTATTCCTGTTGCAGGAAGTAGTGGACCTGGGCCGAGGTGAAGTCGTGCGAGTAGCCGCCGTCCACCTTCACGCAGATCGCGTCGCCCGGCTTCACGCACGTCGCCCGGTCCGCGCCGACGACGTGGCGCGCGAGGATCTTCTCGGCGATGTTCATCGGCCGGGGGCCCGTCTCGATCTGCGGGACCTGGACGCGTCCCTCCTTGAATGCGCGCGTGAACGGGAACAACCCGCCGTGCTCGATGACCTGCTGCGTGATCGGGTCGTAGCCCTCGGCGAATTCCGAGAGCGGCAGCGTCTCGCCCGCCTGCAGCCGCGCGAGCATGGCGTGGTCCCCCATCAGGACGCCCTGGCTGATGTTGTTGCGCGCGTGGATCGGCGCGAACGAGGCCGCGATCGCGATGCGGATACCCGACCACTTCTCCGCCTGGACCGCCGTCTCGCGCGAGCTGCCGACGCCCTTGCGGTAGCCCGAGACGATCACTTCGAAGTTGCCAGCCTGGAGCGCGCCCTCCGGGAACAGCCGCTCGCCCTTCACGGTGATTCCGGCGTAGGCGTTGCGCGCGATGTCTTCCGGACGGTAGTCGAAGCAGGCCCAGGCCGGGGTCATCGCGTCGGTGTTCACGTCGTCCAGCAGGTCCTCGACTCGAAGGTCCTGCATCCGCAGGTCCAGCTCGCCCCGCAGCTGCCGCTTGATCAGCTCGAAGTCTTTGGTCAGGAACAGGACGCGCTTGCCGGGGGTGAGCGAGACGCCGCGGACCATCAGCTCGATGTTAGCCGGGAAACCACGGCGTCGCCGACCGCGCGCGTGCCGAGGCGGCCGCCAACGTCGAGCGTGGTCTGCTCCGCCGCGACCGCGTCCTCGACCGCCCGTTCGACGCGGGCCGCCTCCTCGCTCCAGCCGAGGTGCTCGAGCATCAGCGCGGAGGTCAGGATCGCCCCCATGGGGTTCGCGACGTTCTTGCCGGCGAGCGGAGGCGACGAGCCGTGCACCGGCTCGAACAGGCTCAGCTTTCCGGGATGGATGTTGCCGGACGCGGCCATCCCGAGCCCGCCCTGCAGCCCGGCGGCCAGGTCGGTCACGATGTCGCCGAACATGTTCGACGTGACGACGACGTCGAACTGCTTCGGCTCTCGCACGAGCTGCAGCGCGAGGTTGTCGACGTAGAGGTGGCTGGCCTCGATCTCCGGGAACTCCGCTGCCACCGACCGGAAGACGCGCTGCCACAGCTCGTGGGCGTGGACCAGCACGTTCGATTTGTCGGACATGCAGACTCGCTTCTTGCCGCGCGCTTTCGCGAAGGCGAAGGCGTGGCGCACGATGCGCTCGACGCCCTTGCGCGTGTTGAGGTCGATCTGCGTCGCCACCTCGTCGGGCGTGCCCTTCTTGAAGTGCCCCCCCATCATCACGTACGGACCTTCGGTGTTCTCGCGGAACACAACGAAGTCAACGTCCTCGCGGCGCGCCCCCTTCAGCGGACACAGCCGCTCGTGCAGCAGCCGGATCGGCCGGTAGTTCACGTAGAGGTCGAGCTCGAAGCGCAGCCGCAGCAGGATCTCGGCCGCGTGGCGGTTGTCGGGCACGCGCGGATCGCCCATCGCACCCAGCAGGATCGCGTCGAAGCCGTCGCGCAGCATCGCAAGCGCTCCGTCCGGCAGGCTGACGCCCGTCGCCAGGAAGCGCTCCGCGCCCCAATCGAACGACGTGGGCGCGATCCCCTTGCCGGAGCTCTTCGCGACGGCGGCGAGGACCTTCACGGCTTCACCGATGACCTCGACGCCGATCCCGTCGCCCGGGACGACCGCGATCCGCAGGGACGCTCCCAAGCGAGCTTCGCTAGCTGGGGAACGGCGCCATCAGCCATCCCGCCACGATGGCCGAGCCGACGAAGGTGCAGAAGATCTTGAAGCCGAAGCGCAGCTGGCTCGGGAAATCGTCGCGCAACAGCGTCGCGAACACCGTCGAGACGAGCGCCGAGAAGAGCAGCAGTGTGAAGAGGTGGCTGTGGATCATGGACGCCGGCCCGCGAGCGTGTCGTACGCGTCGAGCATGATCAGGATGTTCAGCAGCCCGCCCACCTCGGTGAAGGTGTTGCCGTACTCGTGCATGACCGCCTTGACGTCGCCGCCCTCGATGCCCAGATAGCGGCGAGCGATCAGATACGGCAGGCCGATCGCCATTTGCGCCACCGAACGCAGCATCCCCAGCGGATCTTCGAGTCCCACTGGACTCTGCAAGCGCGCGTCCATCTGCAGCCCGAGCCCGAACAGCGCGAGCAGACAAACGAAGAAGACGAGGCCGCGGCGCGCGCGCCCGAGCACGAGGTGGCCGGCACCCGGGACCAGCCACGCCAGCGCGCAGATCAGCAAGGCCTTGACGGGGTTTACCTTCGACACGCTCCCTCGCGCGGCGATCGCCGCGAAGCCGGGGATGGTACTATGATTCCCATCATGCAGAGAGCCGTAAGTCGCATCCTCTTATATGCATCGTACGCACTCGTTCTCCTGCCGGGGTCCGCCGCAGCCGCCGTCGAAACGCTCCCGCTGGACCAGATCCGGCCCGGCATGGTCGGCGTCGGCCGCACCGTCTTCCAGGGCACCAAGATCGAGGACTTCAAGGTCACCATCATCGGCGTGCTCGAGAACGTCGGGCCGCTCCAGAGCATGATCCTCGCGAAGCTCGAGGGTGGGCCGCTCGCGGAGACCGGCGTGATCGCCGGGATGAGCGGCAGCCCCGTCTTCATCGACGGCAAGCTCATCGGCGCGGTGGCGTACGGCTTTCCGTTCTCGAAAGAGACGATCGGCGGCATCACGCCGATCGCCGAGATGATCGCCGCCACGCGCACCGACGCGCCGCGCGCGGCCTCGACACGCTTCGGCCATGTCTTTCGCGCGGCGTCGTTCGCGCGCCCCCTCGACCGCGACGCGCTGATGGCGGTGCTGAAGCGGCCGCTGCCCGGCGTCACCGCGGACCCGTCGCAGCTGCGCGGCTCTTTGCCGCCGGCGCTGCACGGCGCCACGCTGCAGCCGCTGGCGCTGCCGCTCGTCTTCAGCGGCTTCGACTCCTCCGCCTACGACTTCGCGCGCGGCCTGTTCGCGGGCATGGGCTTCACTCCCATGCTCGGGATGAGCAAGAGCTCGCTGCCCCAGACGGCGCTGCCGGACCTGCAGCCGGGCGGCGCGGTCGGCGTCTCGCTGGTCGAGGGCGACCTGGATCTCTCGGCCACCGGCACGATCACGCACATCGACAACGGTCAGGTCTACGCGTTCGGCCATCCCTTCTACAACCTCGGGCCCACGCAGTTCCCGATGAAGAAGGCCTACGTGTATTCGGTGTTCCCGAGCCTGTACCAGTCCTGGAAGATCAGCAGCGCCGCCGACCTCGTCGGCACGTTCGACCAGGACCGCATGACCGCGATCGCCGGCAAGATCGGGCGCGCGCCGCGCATGATCCCGATCTCGGTCAAGCTGCGCACCAGCCGCGGCCAGGAGAAGTCGTACGCGTTCCGCATGGTGGACGACGAGCTGTTCAGCCCGGTGCTGGCGTTCGTCTCGCTGCTGTCGGTGCTGCAGTCGAATGAGCGCGCCTACGGCACGTCGACGATGGGCGTGGATGCCAAGGTCACCTTCGCCGGCGGACGCGAGGTCCGCGTCGAGGACCTGTTCACCGAGGAAGGCCCCGCCATGCGCTCGGCCGCGCTGGTGGCCGCGCCGCTCGCCTATTTGATGGCCAACGACTTCGAGCCGGTCAAGATCGAGAAGCTCGACGTCAACGTCACTTCGTTCGAGACCGTGAAGACCGCGCTGCTCGAGCGGGCGTGGCTGGAGCAGAGCGGACCGCTCAAGGCCGGTCAGACCGCCACGCTGAAGCTCGCGCTGCGCACGTATCGCGGCGAGACCTTGTCCGAGTCGGTCCCGATCGCGATCCCCGCGAACGCCCCGGCGGGGACGTACTCGCTGATGGTGGCCGACGGCTCCACGATCACGAACGTCGAGCAGCGCGAGGCGCGCCAGGCGTTCGTTCCGCGCGACCTGGACCAGCTGGTGCGCGCGATCAACGGGCTGCGCCGCAACAATCGCATCTACGTGCGGCTGATCCGCAGCGACGAGGGCGCGATCGTCTCCGGCGAATACATGCAGTCGCTGCCGCCCTCCGTGCTCGCGGTGCTCGGCAACGGCGACCAGGGCCGCGTCCAGAGCGTGCGCATGACCACGCTCTGGGACGCCGACATCACCACCGACTACGTGTTCTCCGGCTCGCGCCTGCTGACGCTCGCGCTCGCCCGCTGAGGCGCAGCCTCGTGAAGACGCTGTCTCATCGAGGAGCGGGCGCCGTGCTGCTCGGCCTGGTCGCGGCCCTCGGCGCGCTCGCGGCGCAGCCGCAGTTCTGGAAGCTCGAGGGCGCGCGCGACTTCCTCGAGGGAGAGCTCGAGGGCTTGTCGGTGGACTCCGAGGGCCGCGTCAAGCTGGCGCCCGCGCTCACGCTGCTGCACGACACCGAGGCGCCGACGATCTGGTGCCTGGCGCGCGACGCGAAGGGCGCCGTCTACGCCGGCACCGGCAACGACGGCAAGATCTTCCGCGTCGTCGGCGGGAAGGGCGCGCTCTTCTTCGACGCCCCCGAGCTCGAGGTCCACGCGCTGGCCGCCGGCCCCGACGGAAAGCTGTACGCGGGCACGTCGCCCGACGGCAAGGTGTACGCGATCGACGCGAGCGGCAAGGCCGACACCTTCTACGACCCGCCCGACAAGTACATCTGGGCGCTCGCCTTCGACAAGCAGGGCAACCTGTTCGTCGCGACCGGCGCGGAGGCCAAGATCCATCGAGTCGACAAGCAGGGCAAGGCGCAGGTCATCCTGACCAGCCCCGAGACTCACATCACCGCGCTGGCCGTGGATTCGAGCGGCGGACTGGTGGCGGGTAGCGCGCCTGGCGGCGTGATCTACCGCGTGGATCCGGCGCTGAAGGTGTCGGTGCTCCACGATTCCGCGTTCCGCGAGGTGAAGTCGATCGCGACGGGCGGCGACGGAACGATCTACGCGGCCGCGATCGACGGCCGCAGCGAGGACACGTCGAGGCCTCCGGTGACGGCGATCCCGACTGCCCCGGCCGTGGGCGCGCCCGAGGGTTTCGCGTCCGACTCGGCGGTGCTGGCTCAGGTCGGCCCTCCGGCCTCGCCTTCGCCGCGCGCGAGCGACGCGCCGCGCGGCCCGATGCGCGGGGCGGTGTTGCGGCTGATGCCGACCGGCGAGGTCGACACGCTGTGGTCGTCGAGCGAGGACACGCCGTTCGCGCTCGAACGCCGGCCCGACGGCTTGCTGCTCGGTACGGGCAACAAAGGCAAGCTCTACCGGATCCAGGACGATCGCAGCTGGACGATGGTGACGACGCTGCAGGGCGAGCAGATCACGGCGCTCGCCGCCAGCGGCGCGTCGACGATCGTCGCGCTGTCCAATCCCGGCAAGGTGTTCTCGCTCGAGCCCGGCAGTGCCAGCCGCGGCAGCTTCGTCTCCAAGGTCAAGGACTCCGAGACCAACTCGGCATGGGGGCGCCTGCGCTGGGAAGCGCTCACGCCTCCCGGGACCGAGGTGCAGATCCAGACGCGCACCGGCAATACCGGCGCGCCGGACAACACCTGGTCGGAGTGGTCGCCCGCGTACGCGCAGCGGGACGGCTCGGCGGTCACGAGCGGCCGCGCACGCTTCATCCAGCTCAAGGTGGCGCTCGTCGGAAAGGCGGGCGCCACGCCCGTGCTGGACGCGGTGCAGACCGCGTATCTGCAGCGAAACCAGCGTCCCTCGGTGACCTCCGTGACCGTCTACCCGCCGGGCGAGGTGTTCCAGCGACCGCTCGCGCCCGCGACCGGGGAGCTGGAGATCCTCGGCCTCGAAGCGGGCCAGAACGTCGACATGCGCCCGTCGCCGCAGGCCACGCCGCGACCTTCGCTCGGCCTGTCGCTCTTCGGTCGCCGCCTGTATCAGCGCGGGATCCAGACGTTCAGCTGGCGCGGCGAAGACCCGAACGGCGATCCGCTGGTTTACGAGGTGTTCTACCGGCCGGCGCTCGAGTCCAGCTGGCGTCCGCTCCGCAAAGGCCTCACGGACGCCGTCCTGGCGTGGGACACCTCGACGGTCCCGAACGGCCGCTACGTCCTCAAGATCGTCGCCAGCGACGCACCCGGCAATCCCGAGCCGCTCGCGCTGACCGGTGACAAGGAGAGCGAGCCGTTCGACGTGGACAACACCGCGCCCGTGGTCCAGGCGACGCTCGCGCAGCGCGCGCCCGCCCGTGTCCGCGTGGTGGTGAGAGACGAATCCAGCCTGATCCGCAAGACCGAGTGGGCGCTCGACGGCGGGCGCTGGCAGGAGATCCACCCTCTGGACGGCATCAACGACGCGCTCGAGGAAAGCTACGACATCACGCCTTCGGAGCTGACGCCGGGGCCGCACGTGCTGGTGATCCGCGCGACCGACAGCCTCGGCAACGTCGCCTCCGCGCGCGTCGAGCTGGCCGGCGGCCGCTAGCTGCAATAGAGGCGCGCGCCGCATGCGCGTCCTGCTGGTGCGCGCAGGGGCGCTCGGCGACCTGCTGCTGCTCCGCCCGGCACTCGCGGCGCTGCGCGCCGCATCCCATTCCGTCGCGCTGATCGCGCCGGCCCGGGGAGCCGCACCCCTGCTGCGCGAGGTCGACGAGCTGTTCCCGTGGGAGCGGCCCGAGCTGGCCGCACTGCTCGCGGGACAGAGCGCCGGAGCGCTCGGAGACCTGCTGGCACGCTGCGATGCGGTCGTCGCGTTCACGCGCAGCGATCCCGTGCGCGACGCGCTGGCCGCCGCAACCGGGGCGCGTGTGCGAGTTCACGATCCGTCGCCGCCGCCCGGCCGACACGCCGCCGAGTGGCTGTGGGGAGCAGTCCACGACTGGGTCGGCCTCGAGATGCCGGCGCTCCCGCCGCTCCAGCCGTCCGCTGACGAGGAAAGAAACGCAGAGGCGATCCTGGCGCGGCTGCCCGCCGGCTTCCTCGCGCTGCACCCCGGCAGCGGATCACCTGCCAAGAACTGGCCGCGCGAGCGCTTCCGGAGATTGGCCGAGAGGCTCTGCCCGACACGGCCATTCCTGCTGGTGCGCGGCGAAGCGGACACCGCCGCCTGCGCGCCGGTCGCCGACGATCCGCGGGCCGTCCTCGCCTCGGAGCTCCCGCTGCGCGTGCTGGGCGCCGCGCTCGGCCGCTCAGGCCTCTTCGTCGGCAACGACTCCGGCGTGAGCCACCTGGCCGCGGCCTACGGAGCCCCGACGCTGGCGCTGTTCGGACCGACCGATCCTCGCTGCTGGCGGCCGCTCGGAGCGCACGTCGCTGTGGCGCGATCCAGCAATGGCGCGCTCCAGGACCTGGACCTGGAGGAAGTCGTGTCCGCGGCGCGCCAGCTGCTGGCTAGGTCCGGCCGCGCACTTCCATCCGGCTGAACAGCCGATAGAAGCTCACGGCCACGGGGCGTCCCCCGACGCGCGCCGGAACGAAGCGCTCGTGGCGCAGCGCATCCGCGAGCGCGCGCGCCTCCTCGGAATCGCCCTCGATCAGCGTCACCGCGGAGACGCTCCCGTCGCGCGCCACGACCGTCTCCAGGAAGACGCTGCCTTCGCCCTGCCAGCGCAGGAACGGCTCGGGCATGATGCCGCGCGCGCGCAGCTGCGGAACCGCGACGTTCGACGACGGGAACAACGGATTGGCCTCGGTACCCGAGGGCGCCAGTTTGTTGCTCCAGCCGCCGCGCGCGGCGGCGCTGTCGTCGCGCGGGGTGACCGCGCGGTCCAGCGTCAGCACGCCGCTCAGCACGACGGCGAACACCAGCGCGCCGTGGAGCAGGCTCGGCACGATCAGCGGCCGCACGCTCCAGGCGGGGCGGAACAACGCCTGCAGGCTGGCACCGCGGCGCTCCACCTCCAGCCGGTCGAGGACCGCGCTGGCCACGCTGCCCGTCGGACGCTGGCGCGGCAGCTCGTGCAGCAGCGACAACGCGTCCTGCGTCTCCCGCAGCACCCGCGCGCACTCGCCACACTCGCGCAGATGCGCGCCCACCGCGCGGCTCTCGGCCGCAGCCAGCTCCCGATCGATGAACTCGGACAGGCGCGCGCGGGCCGCGGAGCAGTTCATGCGTGCCTCAGCAGCAGCCGGCGCAGCTGTTCGCGAGCGCGCGCGAGCCGGCTCTTCACGGTGCCCTCCGGCACGCCGAGCGTGGCGGCGATCTCGTCGCAACGCATTCCTTCCACTTCGCGCAGCACCAGGATCGAGCGGTGGTCGAAGGAGAGCCCGAGCAGCGCGGCCTGTACGCGCTGCGCGGCTTCGCGGCGCGCCACGCGCTCGAAGGCCGTCGCGCCCTGTCCGCTCGCCAGGCGCGCTTCGTCGTTCGCGTTCAGCTGCTCGAGCGACACGGCGCGATCGCGCCGCCTGCGCCGCCACCAGCGCTGCCGGTTCCGGCATTGATTGACCGTGATGCGGTAGATCCAGGTCTTGAGGCTGCTGCGGCCCTGGAAGCGGCCGAGCGTCCGGAACACCTGCAGGAACACGTCCTGGGCCAGATCGCGCGCCTCCTCGCGGTCGCCCAGCAGGCGCTGCGAGAGATTCACGACCATGCCTTCGTGGAGCGCGACGAGGCGGGAGAACGCAAACCCATCACCACTGAGGCAGCGGGCAACCAGCCCGTCCTCGAGAGCGACGACCGCGGGAGCCGCTGCGGCTCCCTCCAGGGCGATTTCCCCGGACGCCACACTCACCTCCGCGCCGAGCTTCAGGAGTTTAGACACCGGAGCCTTCTCTCCAGGTCCCCCTCATGATACGCGCGCCGCGGTCGCGCGATTCCCCCCGGCTCAGGTTCCTGCAGCCGCCGCCTTGACGTCCGGCTCCGCGATCGAGGACTCGATCAGGCCGGCGCGCAACATCCACCAGTACAAGAGGATGCCTGGCAACGCCGCGACGGTCGTGAGGAGGTAGAAGT
>Ga0070695_100001783_pt1 | contig 12116 bp, 14 predicted proteins | sample KBSK1252metaG_FD_65471 | JGI IMG/M metagenome (GOLD analysis project Ga0070695, IMG submission 65471) | Corn, switchgrass and miscanthus rhizosphere microbial communities from Kellogg Biological Station, Michigan, USA - KBS K1-25-2 metaG | ecosystem: Host-associated > Plants > Roots >...
CATCTGTCCCAAGGAAATGATCCACGACACCACCGGCGGCGAGCACACCGCCTTCGCCTTCTCGGAGCGCGAGCGCCGCGCCTTCTTTGCCTCGTTCGACGTGGAGAGGTAACCATGCGTGACTTCATGAGAGCGTTCGTCATCGCCACACTGGTCACCGGCGCCATCGCTGCGGCCGAGAAGAACGTCGTGCGGGAAGGCGCCAGCGGGGGCGCTCCCGTCACCGACCCCGCGAAGCACCCCACGCTCAAGCCCGGGAAGGACGGCGCCTGCCCGAAGGACTACGTGAAGCTCGACGACCCTGCGCTGTGCGTCCTGGGTGCGAAGCTCTGGAAGCAAGCGGACCAGGAGGCGCTGGCGGCCGTCTACTACGAGGTGCTGAAGCGGAAGAAGGACGTGTCCTCGGTCTTCGGCGCGGACCCGGACGAGAAGCAGCAGCAGGCGTACGCGCAGGCGCAGCACCACTTCGTCGAGGAGCAGCGCGCCGGCACCATGAGTCTGTCCCCGAAGTAGTTTCGAGGAAGCGCACGGGGCCCGGTGGCTCCCCTGGTCTTCAAAACCTGTGTCGGGCGGCTCCGCCGTCCGGGGTGGGTTCGACTCCCACACGCTTCCGCCACACGTCATCGGACGCGGCGCACGCGCACGGCGTCGGGCATGTGCGCCTCCAGGATCCAGAGGCTTCCGTCGCGGGCGACGGCGCCGCCTGTCGGGCCCCACGGATACTGGGAGCGCGTCACCACGGTCATCACGCCCTCCGGCGTGAACTTGCGCACGACGCCGTCCGCGTACACGGCGGCGTAGACGTTCCCCGAGCGATCGGTCCACAGGCCCATCACGGCGTGCTGGTCCAGGGCCCCGAGCAAGCTCCGCCGGTGCTCGGCGATGTCCTTGGCCACCGTGCGCACCGTGCCCCTGGGGTCGATGCGCACGAGGTCGAACAGATCCACGAGGTAGACGATGCCCTCCGGGGTCACCGTCATCCAGCGGACGTTCTCGAAGCGCGCGCGTGCGATCTCCACCGGCGGGCCGCCCGGCGCCCGCTTGCGCACCACGCAGGGCGTGCCCCGGTCCACCCAGTACATCGTGCCCGTCGCGTCGCGCACGAAGTGGAAGTCGTCGAAGTCGTCGCGGAATCCCTTGCGGGCCGGGATGTAGGTCTCGATCCTTCCGTCGGCCCGGCGCCGCCAGATGCGATGTCCCCAGGTGTCCTTCTCCTCGCCGTCGTACCAGAGGTGCTCGCCGTACAGGTTGTCCTGCGCGTCCATCCACAGCTCATGGGTGTGGACGGCCGGGACCGCGACGCTCTTCGTCCCGTCCGGCGCCACCCTCCAGACCTGTTTCAGGTCCGAGTAGTAGACGGCGCCCTTGCTGTCGAAGACGACACTGACCGAGGGATGGGCGAGGGCCGCGGGCGTGGCCAGGAGGAGCGCGCTCAAGACGACGGGAAGTCCTCTCATGACGCACAAGGGTACGCGAGCGGGGGGCGCGCTATCCTGAGGGAATGATGAGCACGACGACTCCGATCCCCCGGCGCAAGCTCGGACACGGTGGACCTTCCGTCTCCGCCATCGGTCTGGGCTGCATGGGCATGTCCGACGCCTACGGGCCCCCCGACGAGGCGACCTCCATCGCCACGATCCACCGCGCGCTCGACCTCGGCATCGACTTCCTGGACACGGCGGACGTGTACGGCCCAGAGAAGAACGAGCGCCTGGTGGGGCGCGCCATCCGAGACCGGCGCCACCGGGTGGTGCTCGCCACCAAGTTCGGCAACGTCCGCTCGCCGGAGGGAGCCTGGATCGGAGTGAACGGGAAGCCGGAGTACGTGCGGCAAGCTTGCGACGCATCGCTCCGGCGCCTGGGCGTGGACGTGATCGACCTCTACTACCAGCACCGCGTGGACCCCAGCACACCCATCGAGGACACCGTGGGGGCGATGGCCGACCTCGTGAAGGCGGGGAAGGTGCGTCACCTCGGCCTCTCCGAAGCCGCGGCGCCGACCCTCCGGCGCGCCCAGGCCGTGCATCCGATCGCGGCGCTGCAGACCGAGTACTCGCTGTGGACGCGCGATCCCGAGCCCGACATCCTCCCCACCTGCCGGGAGCTGGGGATCACCTTCGTGGCCTACAGCCCGCTGGGACGCGGGTTCCTGACCGGGCGCTTCCAGTCGGCGGACGAGCTGGAGCCCGGGGACTGGCGGCGCAACAACCCCCGCTTCCAGGGAGAGAACTTCGACAAGAACCTGGAGATCGTGCGTCGCCTGGAGGAGCTGGCGGCGAAGAAGGGCTGCACGCCCGCGCAGCTCGCGCTGGCGTGGCTGGTGGCGCAAGGGGAGGACGTCATCCCCATCCCTGGCTCCACGCGCGCGGAGCGCGTGGAGGAGAACGCGGCTGCCGCGCGCATCTCCCTCACGCCAGAGGAGCTGCAGTCCCTGAACGCCGTGGGCTCGCTGGTGTCGGGGAGCCGGTACGCGGAGGCCGCCATGAAGGCGGTGAACCGCTGACCCTAGATGGCGCGCTGCAGGACCCGCGCGCGCACGGCGAAGCCGAAGGTCAGGGACACGGCCGCGATGGCCGCGTGGAGCCACGCGTCCGCCATGTTGTTCGAGATGAGGCCCAGGAGGTTTCCCTCGCCTTGCACGAAGCCGAGGACGGCCACCAGCGCGTAGACAAGGCCGAAGATGCGGAAGTAGAGGCGGGAGACATGGGTGCTGCTCATCCCGCAGAGCAGGGCGATCGCCCCGGAGAGCAGGTGCACCAGGTTGTGTGCGGTGTTCACGTGGAAGATGCCGAAGAGCATCTCGTTGGGTGCAAGGGAGGGGAAGAATCCAAGGATTCCCACCAGCAGGAACACGATGCCGAACAGGATCGCGGCAAGCTTCAGATTCATGAGCTTCTCCTAGGGGATGTGCGGGTAGATTGAACCCATGGAGTCGCGGCCGCAAACGGGCCGTTCTTGGGAGCGGGGAATCAGGCGAAAACTAACGCTTGGTGGAGCTGGCGGGGATCGAACCCGCGACCCCTTGACTGCCAGTCAAGTACTCTCCCAGCTGAGCTACAGCCCCACACTCCGGAAAGCAGGCGGAGTCTAGCATCGGCCCCCGGGGGGGAGCCAGCGCCAAGAAAACACTGGCAACATCCGGCCCAAGGAGTAACCTGCTTCGCGCGCACTCGATCGGATTCTTTGCGGTTCGAATTAGAAGCAAAGAACCAACTTAAGTAGCGGCGCGAGACGACCTCAGGAGGGATCCAGGTATGGCGAAGCCGGGAGTGATGTCGGGGCCGAAGTCCGTCCGCAGAGAAGGAAAGTCGGGATGGCGCCTTGTTTATCGACGCATCCAGGAAGCCGCGCAGATGGTGGCGAGCGGAGCGGACCCGCGCGAGGTGGCGAGCAGGTTCGCGAAGCCGGTGGATCCCGACGACCTCAAGCAGTGGGGCACCGACTGGAAGATGCTGGGCAAGACCGGCTTCCACGCCAAGTACGGGAGCAAGAACGCCATCTCCCGCTCCACGGGCCGGAAGCCAGCGCTCTCCCTGCGCGACATGGCCTCCGCCGCCAAGAACGAGTCCGTGCGCCTCGAGATCGCCGAGCGCCAGCTCGAGCAGCAGCTCGAGGCCGTCCGTGCCGAGCTGAAAGACGTGCGCGAGCTGCTGTCGTTCCTCGACCGCAAGCAGCAGGGGCAGGAAGCCTGAGCGCCGCGCTCTAGGCGGACCGCTCCCTGTACGCCCTGGCCAGCTGGAACATGGCGTGGTTCTGGGCGTGGAAGCCGGCCCCCAGCGGTTGCGGACTGAAGGGCCGAGAACCCACCCTTTCCGACCCCGTACTATGTCCCTTCGGAGCCTGAAGGCTAGGAGCACGCAATGCGCAGAGCGGTCGTGGTCGTGCTGGCGCTGTTGGGAGGCCTCGCCCTGCTGGGCGTGATCGTCTGTGTGGTGGTGGGCGTGGTCGCCCTCTCCAGCCGGGGCACCGTCCCCCGAAAGACGATCCTCGAAGTGGACTTCGAGCAGGCCTACGACGAGTACGTCCCCGACGAGCCCCTGACCGCGATCCTCTCCAGCAAGAAGCCGACGGTGATCGAGGTGGTGGAAGCGCTCGAGCGCGCCGCCGGGGACGACCGCGTGGCCGGCCTGGTGGCCAAGGTGGGGAGCGCCCGGATGGGACTGGGGCGCCTGCAGGAGCTGCGGGACGCCGTGATGGCCTTCCGGAAGAGCGGGAAACCCGCCGTGGCCTGGAGCGAGACCTTCGGCGAGTTCTCGGCGGGGAACGGGGCCTACTACCTGGCCACCGGGTTCGACCAGATCTACCTGCAGCCCTCCGGGGACCTGGGGCTCACGGGACTGCTGGCGGAGAGCCCCTTCCTGCGCGGCACCCTGGACAAGATCGGCGTGGTGCCGCGCATGGATCACCGCTACGAGTACAAGAACGCGATGAACATCTTCACGGAGAAGGGCTACACGGACGCCCATCGGGAGGCCACGGTCTCCCTGATGGAGAGCCAGTTCGCCCAGATCGTGGAGGGGATCGCCCAGGCGCGGAAGCTGTCGGAGGATGGCGTGCGCGCCCTGGCCGACCGCGGCCCCTTCCTGGGGGATGAGGCGGTGGCGGCCAAGCTCGTGGACGGCCTGGCCTACCGCGACGAGGTGTACGCCAAGGTCAAGGAGAAGGTGGGGGGGAAGGCGGAGCTTCTCTACCTCGACAAGTACCTGGGACGGGCGGGGCGCACCAACGCCAGCGGCCCCAAGATCGCGCTCGTCTTCGGCGTCGGGCAGGTGACGCGCGGGGAGAGCGGGTTCGATCCCCTGTTCGGGGAAACCTCCATGGGGTCGGACACCGTGGCCGGAGCGCTGCGCGCCGCCACCGACGATTCGGACGTGAGGGCCATCCTCTTCCGCGTGGACAGCCCCGGCGGCTCCTACGTGGCATCCGACACCATCTGGCGCGAGGTGGCGCGGGCCCGGGAGAGGAAGAAGCCGGTCATCGTGAGCATGGGGGACGTGGCGGCGTCGGGCGGGTACTTCGTCTCCATGGACGCGGACAAGATCGTGGCCCAGCCGGGGACGATCACCGGCTCCATCGGCGTGCTGGCCGGGAAGATGTACACCAAGGAGATGTGGGGGAAGGTCGGCCTGAACTGGGACGAGGTGCACACCAGCAAGAACGCCACCATGTTTTCGGGGACGGTGGACTACACGCCCGAGGAGTGGGCGCGGTTCGAGGCGTGGCTGGACCGGATCTACGCCGACTTCACCGGGAAGGTGGCGCAGGGCAGGAAGCTCGACAAGGCGCGGGTCATGGAGATCGCCAAGGGGCGCGTGTGGACGGGGGCGCAGGCCAAGGGCCTGGGCCTGGTGGACGCGCTGGGCGGCTTTCCCGCCGCACTCGCCCTGGCCAAGGAGGCGGCCCACCTCCCCGCCGACCAGGCGGTGCGCCTGCAGCAGTTCCCGCGCAGGAAGTCCCCCTTCGAGGCGCTGTTCGGGGAGTCGGGGGAGAACAGCGACGACCGGGGAACGGCGGCCATGGTCTCCGCCCTGCGGGTGGTGCAGCCGCTGGCCCGCCGCCTGCGCGCCATGGGCCTCCTGGGGGAGCACGACGTGCTCCGCCTGCCTCCCGAGGCCGTCCCCGTGCTCGACCGCCTGGAGTAGAGTGCGCGCGTGCCGCGCGCGACGCTCTCCGTCGTCGTCATCGCCAGGAACGAAGAGCGCAACCTGGGGCGCTGTCTGGACAGCGTGGCCTGGGCGGAGGAGCGCATCGTGGTGGACGCGCAATCCACCGACGGCACGCGCGAGGTGGCGGCCCGTCGGGGGGCGCGCGTGATCGTGCAGCCCTGGCTGGGATACCGCGACCAGAAGAACGTGGCCGTGGACGCCGCCTCCATGGACTGGGTCTTGAGCCTCGACGCCGACGAGTGGCTGCCCGAGGAGACGGCAGAAGAAGTGCAGGATGCGCTGGAGAGGCCGCGGGCCGACGTCTACCTCTTCTCACGCAAGACCGCGGTCTCCGGTGCGTTCCTCCGCTACACCTACGGGGAGGATCTGCAGGCGCGTCTGTTCCGCCGGGGCCGCGCGCGTTTCGCGGGGGGCGAGGTGCACGAGCGGCTTGAGGTGGCGCGGGGAGACAAGCTGGGCAGATTCGAGGGCCCCCTCCTGCATCGGACGTACCGGTCGTTTTCGGAGTACGCCGAGCGCATGAATCGCTACTCCGACCTGGGGGCGCGCAGCATGGCGGACCGCCCCGTGTCCCTCCTGCGCCTCGCCCTCTCGCCCGCGGCGGCCTTCCTCAAGATGTACGTCTTGCGCGGAGGGTTTCGGGACGGCGTGCGCGGTCTGGTGGTGGCCGCCGGGCAGGCGCACTACGTGATGCTCAAGTACGCGAAGCACTGGGAGGCGCGGCGGGCCCCCGATCCGGAGTTCGCGTGCCTGGTGGCGCCCACGCCGGAGGATCCGGACCCTCAGGCGCCGTAGAGCAGCACGCGCGCGCGGGAGGAGGCGAAGGCGGCCAGCTCCTCCGCCCAGCTCGCCTCCATCTCGGCGATGCCGGCACCCGCCTCCAGCATCTCTCGCAAGCCCGCCTTCCCCAGGAGCAGGTCGATGGCCAGGCGGTCGCGCACGAACTCGTAGGCGTCGCGCCTCCAGTCGAAGGCCTTGGGGTCCTGCCGGCGCGCCCCGCCCAGGAGCGCCAGATAGGTGGCGAAGGGACGAAAGGCCTCGCGGTCCTTGACGTGGACCTGCACGCCCTCGCACAGGAGCTTCGCGTGCTTCTGGAACTCGGGGCGGAAGGAGGCGGCGCGGAAGAGCACTCCGGGCAGCTCCTCCGCCGTGAGCGCGCGCGCCAGGGCGGCGCCGTCGAGCCAGGGTGCCCCCGTCAGCTCGAAGGGGCGCGTGGTGCCCCGGGCCTCGGAGAGGTTCGTCCCCTCGACCAGGCAGCCGCCGGGATAGACGCGCGCCGTCTCCGGCGTGGGCATGTTGGGCGACGGGGCCACCCAGGGGAGCCCGGTCTCCTCGAAGTGCGCACCCCGGCGCCAGCCCTCCATGGGCACCACCCGAAGGTCGCAGCGGACACCGAAAGCGTCGCGGAAGAGCACGCCCAGCTCCCCGGTGGTGAGCCCATGCCGCACGGGGATGGGATAGCGTCCCACGAAGGAGCGGAAGGCGGGCTCCAGCACCGGCCCCTCCACGGCGAGCCCGCCGATGGGGTTGGGGCGGTCGAGCACGACCACGGGGAGCCCCGCCTCGGCGGCGGCCTCCATGGCGTAGGCCAGGGTGTAGACGAAGGTGTAGTAGCGGCTTCCCACGTCCTGGAGGTCGTGCACGAGCGCGTCGAGGTCCGCCAGGTGGGCGGGCGACGGCCTGAGCGAGGCCTCCGTGTCGCCGTACAGGCTCACCACGGGAAGGCCGGTGGCGCCATCGACCGACTCCGCCACCGCCTCCATGTCCTGGGCCTCGCCGCGGATCCCGTGCTCGGGTCCGAACAGGCGCACGAGGCGGAAGTCGGCGTGGGCGGCGAGGAGGTCGGCCGCGTGGCGCGCCCGCGCGTCCACGGAGGCGGGGTGGGCGATGAGACCGATGCGGGTGCCGCGGGAGAGGCCGGCGGCCGTCGCTCCCTCACGGACCAGGCGGTCGAGTCCGGTGCGCACCATCGCCGCCATAATATTGGGTCGAGGTGCGAGATGAGCTACTTCTGCGTGGACTGCGAGGCGTCCGGTCCCGTGCCGCCGCTGTTCAACCTGCTCTCCATCGGCGTCACCGCCGTCCACCCCGACGATGGGCGGCACGTGCTGGGAGCGTCCGCGTACTTCGAGCTGAAGCCGATCTTCCCCGGGTTCGATCCCGGCGCCCTCGCCGTGTGTGGCCTCGATCCCGAGCGCCTGCGCCGGGAAGGGCTCGACCCGGAGGACGCCCTGAAGCAGCTCGCCGCCTTCGTGCGGGCGCACGGGCGCGGGGGAGAGAAGCCGGTGTTCGTCGGACACAACGCGGTGTTCGACTGGTCGCACATCGCCTACTACTACGCGCACTTCGGCCTGGACAACCCCTTCGGGTACAAGGGACTCGACACCAAGAGCCTGGCCATGGGCGTGCTGCGCATCCCCTGGAAGGACACCTCGAAGGAGGTGCTGGAGCGCATGCTCCGGCTGCCCCCGCAGGACCCGGCCCAGGTGCATCGCGCCGACTACGACGCGGCGTACCAGGCGCGCATCCTGCAGGCGCTGCTGGACTGGCCGGCCTCTTCCGCTTGACACCTCCGCGCGCAGGACGTTAGCCTTGCCGACTTTTCTCCCTCTTCGAGGCGGACCGATGGACGAAGCGTTGCGCCCGACCCGCCTCTCCGTGCACCCCGAGGCCTGGATCGCCCCCGGTGCGGTGGTGGTGGGGGAGGTGTCGCTGGGAGCGCGGGCGTCGGTCTGGTTCGGCTGCGTGCTCCGCGGCGACCTGGAGCCGATCGAGGTGGGGGAGGAGAGCAACGTCCAGGACGGCACGGTGGTGCACGTGGACCGCGGGTTCCCGGCCCGGATCGGCAGGCGCGTCACCGTGGGCCACCGCTGCGTCGTGCACGGCTGCACCGTGGAGGACGGGGCCCTGATCGGGATGGGCGCGGTCCTCCTCACCGGCAGCCGCATCGGCGCCGGCGCCCTGGTGGCGGCGGGTGCCGTGGTGCTGGAGGGGTTCGAGGTCCCGCCGGGCACGGTGGCGGCCGGCGTCCCCGCGCGCTTGCGCGGCCCCGTCCCCGAGGCCTTGAAGGAGCGGCTCGCGCACGGCGCGGACAGCTACGTGGCCGCCGCACGCGCCTACCGGAGCGGTGTGGTCCGATGATCGGCACCCCGCATCACGCGATCTTCCAGTCCCTCCTCCAGGGGCGCCGGTTCGTCCTCACCACCCACATGAACCCCGACGGGGATGCCATCGGCTCCGAGATGGGGCTGGCGCGCTTCCTGCGATCCCGCGGCGCCGAGGTGAGGATCGTCAATCAGGACCCAACCCCCGACACCCTGCACTTCCTGGAGGCCGACGGCTTCCGGGCCGAGGTCTATGACGAGGCCGCCCACGCGGCGGTGTTCGAGGAGGCGGAGAGGCTGGTGCTGCTGGACAACTCGGCGCCCGACCGCTTCGGCCGGGTGCAGCCGCGCCTGCTCGCCCTGGCGGCCAAGACCTTCTGCATCGACCACCACCCCACGCGCGGCACGCCCTGGGCGGAGACCATCCTGGACGACACTTCCTGCGCCACGGCGGAGATCATCTACGAGCTGGTCACGCGCGCGGGCTGGCACCCCGACCGGGCGGCGGCAGAGGCCCTCTACGTAGGGATCTCCACGGACACCGGGGTCTTCCGCTTCAACTCCACCACGCCGCGCGCCCACGAGATCGCGGCCGAGCTGCTGCGCCTGGGGGTGGAGCCCGCGCGCACCTACCAGGAGATCTACGAGCGCAACTCGGTTTCCTACACCCGGCTTCTGGGGGCGGCCCTTTCCTCGCTGCGTCTGGACGCCGGCGGCGCGGTGGCCTCCGTGCGCATCACCCGGGCCATGCTCCAGGCCACCGAGGGGGATGGGATCGACACCTCGGAGATGACCACGGCCCTCCTGGCCATGGATGGCGTGCGCGTGGCCCTGCTCTTCCGCGAGCTGCCGGGAGGGCGGATCAAGGTCTCCCTGCGCTCCAAGGGAGACCTGGACGTGCATCGCCTGGCCAGCGGCTTCGGCGGCGGCGGGCACCGGAACGCCTCCGGCATCGTGCTGGCGGGAGCCCTGGACGAGGTGAGCGAGCGCATCATCGCCGAGGCCAAGCGGCCGCTCGGGGCCTGAGAGCCATGCAGGTGGAGGTCCTGTACTTCGCCTCCCTGCGCGAGCAGGTGGGAAGGGGACAGGAAACCCTGGAGCTCGATTCCGACCTCGATCTGGAGGCGCTGTGGGCGCTGCTGGTGCGGCGGCATCCGGCGCTCTCCGGGTTCCCTCGGCCGCTGGCCGCATGTGATCGCGAATACGCCACCTGGGACCGCAAGCTCCGGGGCGTGCGCGAGGTCGCCTTCCTCCCCCCGGTGAGCGGCGGATGAGCGTCCTCGTCCGGGTGCAGGCGGAGCCTATCGACCTCGCCGGCCTGCTCGCCTTCGTGCAAGCGCCTTCCCTGGGAGGCGTGGCGGTTTTCCTGGGGACGGTGCGGGACCACCACGCCGGCCGCGCCGTGGTGCGCCTCGAGTACGAGGCCTACCCGGAGATGGCGGAGGCGGAGATGCGGAAGATCGCGGAGGAGGCGCGGGCCCGCTTCCACGTGGCCCGGGTGGCCGTCGCCCACCGCACCGGCCCGCTCGCCATCGGCGAGACCTCGGTGGCGGTGGCGGTGGGCTCCGAGCACCGCAAGGAGGCGCTCGAGGGCTGCCGGTACGTGATCGACACTCTCAAGCGCACGGCACCGATCTGGAAGCGCGAGGTGTACGGGGACGGCGCGGCCTGGATCGAGGGCGAGGGCTAGTCGAGGTCCATCCCCGCCATCTGGTCCTCGTCGAAGCCCAGGTAGTGCGCCAGCTCGTGGTAGAGGGTGCGGCGCAGCTCCTCTAGGAGATCCTGAGCGCCGAGAGCGTAGCGCTCGAGGTTCCTCTGGAAGAGGAGGATCCTCGGCGGCAGCTCGCCGCCCGGTCCCTGGAACGAGCGCTCGGGGAGGGCGACCCCCACGAACAGGCCGAGCAGCTCGGGGTCCAGCGGCGGCGTCCCGTCCAGGAGGATCTCCCCGGACGGGAGCGGCTCCACCGTGACGGCCACCTCGCCGAGATGGCGGCGGAAATCCGCGGGCAGGAGGTCGGAGGCGGCGGCGACCTGGGCCTCGAAGGCCTCGCGGCTCAGGCGCTCGGGCCGCGGGTACGCTTCGGGGTCGAGCTCCGCGGCCCGGGAGAAGGCGGCGTCGGCGTCCTCGAAGCGTCCCTCCCGCTCCAGGCTCAGTCCCAGCACGTGGTGGGCGCCGGCGTAGCGCGGATCGGCCTCCACCGCCGCCCCCGCCTGGGCGGCCGCCTCCTCGAACCGGCATGCTCGAAACAGCGCCAGGGCGTGGGAGGCGCGGAACTCCGCGTCCTCGGGATCCATCTCCACGGCGCGCCCCAGGGCCTCCGCGGCCTCCTCCGGACGATCCAACTCCTGGAGGGCGGTCCCGGCCAGGAACAGGAGCACGGGGTCGTCCCCTTCGGCCCCCAGCGCCTCCCGGGCCTGGCGGAGGGCGGCCTCGGGCTCGCCACGGTCCAGGGCATCGTAGATGGATTCGAGGACGGGGTCGGTGTCGGTCATCGGTCGCGCATTGTGCTAGGTTTCCGCCCCTATGGCCATGCAGAAACGAGACGACGTCCGCAACCTCGCCATCATCGCCCACGTGGACCACGGCAAGACCACGCTCGTGGACGCGATGCTCTGGCAGAGCGGGATCTTCCGCGAGAACGAGTACGTGGTCGACCGCGTGATGGACTCGATCGACCTGGAGCGCGAGAAGGGCATCACCATCATGGCCAAGAACACCTCGATCCTCTACCGGGGGACGAGGATCAACATCGTGGACACGCCCGGCCACGCCGACTTCGGAGGCGAGGTCGAGCGCACGCTGAAGATGGTGGACGGGGTGATGCTGCTGGTGGACGCCAGCGAGGGCCCGCTCCCCCAGACCCGGTTCGTGCTGCGCAAGGCCCTGGAAGGGGGCCTCGCTCCCATCGTGGTGATCAACAAGATCGACCGCCAGGACGCGCGCATCAAGGAGGTCCTGAACGAGGTTTACGACCTGTTCATCGACCTCGACGCCACCGAGGACCAGCTCGACTTTCCCGTCCTCTATTGCAACGCCCGCAAGGGGCTGAGCCGGCGCTCCCCGGAGGGACCGGACGAGCCCCTCACCCCGCTCTTCGAGCAGATCCTGCAAACCATCCCCGCTCCCATCTTCGACCCCGAGATGCCGCTGCAGCTCCTGGTGACCACCCTCGACTACAACGACTACGTGGGCCGTCTGGCGGTGGGACGCATCTTCCACGGCAAGCTGCGCAAGGGAGGGGACATCGCCCACTGCCGCCTGGACGGCACCGTGGCCAGGAGCCGCATCACCGGCCTCTACGGCTACGACGGCCTGAGGCGGGTGGAGATCGACGAGGCCGGCCCC
>Ga0070695_100001785_pt1 | contig 12111 bp, 12 predicted proteins | sample KBSK1252metaG_FD_65471 | JGI IMG/M metagenome (GOLD analysis project Ga0070695, IMG submission 65471) | Corn, switchgrass and miscanthus rhizosphere microbial communities from Kellogg Biological Station, Michigan, USA - KBS K1-25-2 metaG | ecosystem: Host-associated > Plants > Roots >...
ACGTCGAGGGAAGCGCCACGGGGGCCATCAACTTCCTGGTCTTCGTCATGAGCGCCTTTGCGGGCCCCGGCTATGGCTGGGCCCTGCAGAAGCTCGCGGGCGGAGCAAAGCTCACCCTCCCGGTTTTCCAGCTCGGTGGCGTCGGACTCTTCGCGGGATCGTGATCGCCATGATTCTTGTGTACTTCATCCGTGAGACCGGCTGGGCCGCCCGCGCACATAACTGGGCAAGCCATAGGCCTTCGGGAGACGATCAATGGAACGCGCAATGATGCATCGCCTGCTGCGCGACATGCTGCTGTCGAGAGTCTTCGAGGAGCGTGCGGCCGAGGAGTACGGGAAGGGGAATATCGTCGGCTTTCTTCATCTCTATCCTGGTGAAGAAGCCGTCGCCGCCGGGGTGATAAATGCTGCCGGACCCTCGGACTACATCGTCAGTACGTACCGCGAGCACGCCCACGCGCTGGTGAGGGGCGTGCCGGCCCGTGAGGTCATGGCTGAGCTTTTCGGCCGTGCGACCGGGATGTCGGGCGGCATGGGAGGCTCGATGCACATGTTTGACCGCGACCGGCGCTTCATGGGCGGTTACGGAATTGTCGGCGAGACTTATCCGATAGCCATCGGCATTGGGTACGCCGTGGCTCTACGCAGCCTGCCAGACACGGTGATCTGCTTCTTTGGCGATGGCGCGGTCAACCAGGGCACATTCCACGAATCGCTCAATATGGCGGCTCTGTGGCATCTGCCCGTGTTATTCGTATGCGAGAACAATCATTACGCGATCGGTACTGATATCCACAGGCACTCAGCGGTGGCTGAGGTCTATCGTCGTGCGGCGGCCTATAACATCCCGGCAGAGAAGGTCGACGGGATGGACGTGCTGAAGGTGCACCAGGCGACCCGCCACGCTCTAGATCGCATCCGCCGCAACGGCGGCCCGCAGTTCCTCGAGTTCGAGACGTACCGCTACCGGGGCCATTCGATGGCCGATCCCGGCACGTACCGGCCAGCAGTTGAAGTCAAGGCGTATCGGGCGATCGATCCGGTCAGCATCGGTGCGCGGGAGATCGAATACCGGTATCCAAGCAATGCGGAACTCGCCGAGGTCGGTCCCGACAATATTGCACGCCTCACGGAGCACATGATTGCTGCGGGACATACCGAGGAGGCGGAGATCGCCCAAGTAAAGGCAGAGGTTCAGGCGGTCGTTGAGGAGGCCGTGCAATTCTCGCTCGCGAGTCCGCAGCCGACTATGGAGGATGTGTCGCGGCACCTCCACTGCAACCGTCGGAACGAAATACTAATCTAGCGGAGGACTTCCATGACGCAGGAACTGCTCTATTGGCAGGCCCTCAATCGGGCCCTGGATCTGGAGATGGCGGCAGACGAGTCGGTCTTCACCCTCGGTGAGGATGTCGGCCTCTATGGCGGCAGCTACAGGGTGACCGAAGGTCTCTATGCCAAGTTTGGTGAGATGCGGGTGCGTGACACCCCGATCTCAGAGAACAGCTTCACAGGGCTCGGTGTCGGCGCGGCTCTCGTCGGAATGCGGCCCGTAGTTGAGATCATGACGATCAACTTCGCACTGTTGGCGGCAGATTCGATCATCAACGGCGCCGCCAAGATTCCCTTCATGTCCGGAGGCCAGTTCCCCATGCCCCTGGTCATTCGGGTTCCTGGCGGCGTCGCTCGGCAGCTGGCGGCCCAGCACGCCCAGCGGCTCGAGTCCATCTTCATGAACGTTCCGGGCTTGCGCGTGGCCGTGCCGTCTACCCCGCAGGATGCCTTTTGGCAGCTACGCCAGGCGATCCGCAGCGATGAGCCCATCGTGCTACTGGAGCACGAGGTACTCTATTTCACGAAGGGGCCGGTGGATACGCTGGCCGAGCCTCCCCCGATGCACCGGGCTATCGTGCGTCGGCCGGGCATTCATCTCACTATCATCGGGTACTCGCGCACGGCTCTGCAGGCACAGGAGGCGGCCGCAGAGCTCGCAAAGGAAGGGATCGAGGCCGAAGTCATCGACCTTCGCAGCCTCAGTCCGATCGACTGGGATACCTGCGCCGCATCGGTCAATAAGACCCATCGGGCACTCATCGTCGAAGAGGACTGCCGGCATGCGGGGGCGGGAGCGGAAATCGCGGCAACCCTTGCCGAGACCTGTTTCTTCTCCCTGGATGCTCCGGTGCAGCGAGTCGCGGGCATGGACATTCCAACGCCCTACAACGGTGCCCTGGAAGCGGCCAGCATCCCGCGCGTCAGCGATATCGTCGCGGCCGCGCGGGCTCTCATAGGACCGAAGGAGAAGGCGGCAGCATGAAGCAGGACATACCGATGCCCGCGCTCTCAGACACGATGAGCAACGGGCGCCTGGTTCGATGGGTGAAGCACGAAGGCGAGGCGGTGAAGCACGGTGAAGCCATAGCCGAGGTGGAAACCGATAAGGCCATCATGGATGTCGAGGCCTTCCATGACGGCTACTTGAGCGGACCGTTGGTGCCTGTCGACACGGAGATCGCAGTCGGGAAGACGATCGGGTACCTCGCGGATACGCAGGCAGAAGCCCTCGCAGCCGTCGGCCCGAAGGCGGCGGATCCCGCACAGCCGCGGGTCGCCGAGCCTGCGCCGGCGTCGGGGCCAAGCAGTTCAGCGACGCTCGAGCCTCCGCCGACCGCCGCGCGGCGCGCATCGCCAGAACCAGTTAGAGCTGCGAGCTTAGGCACAAGGGCCTCACCTTACGCCCGCTCGCTTGCGCAGCGTCTGGGGGTCGATCTGACGAAGGCTGGGACGGCGACTGCTCCCGTACATGCGTCCGATGTCATGGCGGCGGCGCAGGTCCCTGAACCGGGAGAACTCAAGGGTGGGCCGGCCTATCGAATCGAGCGCAACTCGAGCTTCCGCGAGGCGACCGCCCAGGCGATGATCGCGAGCCTCGGCACGCCGACGTTTCGCGTGACCGCGACTTTACCGCTCGCGGTGCTCATTTCGCGCGCGAAGCAGGTGCAGCATTCCGTCAACCTGCTTATCGCCCGTGCCTGTGCACTCAGTATTCTCGAGCATCCAAGGTTCAACGCGATCTACACACCTGACGGTATTGCCTGGCGGGATCGGGTTGATATCGCGATTGCCGTCGAGTCGGCCGAAGGCCTTATTACTCCGGTGCTGCGCGACGTGGCCAAGCGACCGCTTCCTGAGCTGTCTCGGGAGTGGGCTGCCCTTCTGGATAAGGCTCGGACACGGCGCATCACGCCTGCCGAATACAGCGGTGCTACGTTTTACGTGTCAGACCTGGGCATGTTTCCGGGCGTCCATAGCTTCGAGTCGATCATTCCCCAGGGCGCAGCGGCGCTCCTGTCCATCGGCGCCGTAGAAGGCGAGAGGGCCCTCTGTACGTTGAACTGCGATCATCGCGTCGTATTCGGCGGAGATGCCGCGCGTTTTCTTGAGACGCTGGAGAGGCAGATCCTGGCGCTTGCCGCCGGCGCATAAATCCGCTGGCGTTAACCTGCTATCGCTGTATCGATGGGCGGCTGGCGCGCCAGGAGCAAGGCAATGGCGCAGGATGCCAGTCGTGCCGAAGTTCCGTCCGCCCGGCTGGTTAGGATGATGGGCACGCGCGCGCCGAGAACGACGCCCGCAATCTGAGCGTGTGCCAGGTATTCCAATTGCTTGGCCAGCATGTTGCCCGATTCGAGATCGGGAACGACGAGGATGTCCGCGCAGCCCGCGACGCTCGATGTGAGGCCCTTGCAGCGCGCAGCCTCCTCCGAGATCGCATTGTCAAAGGCGAGGGGCCCGTCCAGTACACCCCCTGTGATCTGGCCGCGTTCGGCCATCTTGCACAGTATCGCCGCGTCGAGAGTAGAGCGGATCTTCGGTGAAATCGTCTCCACCGCCGACAGTATGGCGACTTTGGGAGCCGCAAGCCCCAGGGCATGAGCGAGCTCGATTGCGTTCTGGATGATGTCCGCCTTCTCTTCCAGGGAGGGATAGATGTTGATGGCAGCATCGGTCACGAAGAGAAGGCGTGGAAAGTCGGGGACGTCGATCACGAAGACGTGACTCATGCGCCGCGCGGTATGCAGCCGCTCCTCGGCCAGGACGGCCGCCATGAACTCGTCGGTGTGGAGGCTGCCCTTCATCAGTGCCTCGACTTTACGGTCGCGCGCGAGCTCCACAGCGCGCGCCGCTGCGGCGTGGCTGTGCTCGGTCGGAACGAACTCGTAGCTCGACACATCCAGCTTGGCTTCGGCAGCGGCGACACGAGTACGGGCCTCCGGGCCTACGAACACTGGAATAATGAGATTGGCTTTGGCGGCCGCGACGGCGCCGCGCAATGAATTCGCGTCAACCGCGTGGACCACCCCGGTGCGCAGGGGTGTCAACCCCAGGGATTGAGCCAATAACCGCTGGTGGTGAGACGTACCCTGCAGTGGCTCAGTGATTGATGCGGGATTGAGCATCTCAGGAACGAACCGTCAACTCGTTACGCACTCGCTGCACACCCGGGGCTGATAAGGCCGTGTGCTCGGCCTGCTGACGCTCCGCCCAATTGCGAACCCAGCCTTTCAGGGTGACTTCGCCTCCAAACGTTTGTACGGTTATGTCATTTACCTCGCGGTGAAGCGACTCATCGATCAGACGCTTCACTTCGTGCGGCTGAGCGCCGTGAGCAGGCGTCGCAAGAGTGATCGCATTCACGACGCAGACGACGCCCTGAAGTCCCCGTACGGCCTGCTCAGCAAGCTCTCGCTGATTGGTCCAATCCACCACACCCTCGAGGGTGACGCTGCCTTGATGCACGACGGGGCGGATGGCCTTCCGGCACAGGGGGACATCACGATTCAGCGCAGCAACGGCAGCACGTGCGATCTCCGGGTCCGAGATCGCCCCTTTGGTGCGCGGCTCAATGTCGTTTGCGATCGCGGAGACGTCTGTGACGCGCTTGACCGCATTCTCGGCGGCGTACTTCTGCGAAAAGTCGTGCACGTATCCGGTGAGGGTTACCTCACCGTTAGTGACCTTGACCGCTATGTCATGCTCGTCCACGGCCGGGTCGCTCTTGAGTGCGCATTCGACATCTTGCCGGATCTCGACATCAGGTCTCAGGGGCATATGCTGTCTCCTTCGGTCCAAGTGTAAGTATCTGAAGCGCAAGGAAAGTCCGGAATACGGAGTAGTGCGTAGTCGACGGCGCCATATATAGACACGAAAAGGCTATTATTTTACGAATGTCCATTAGGCCTCCCGATGCCAGATACCCCGTACAACCGCCTCAGGCGGCTCGTCGTCGCTTCCTGGCGGCGGTAGGTAGCCTTGCCGCCTTCGCCGCGGCGCCGGTGCTGGCTGCGACGCGCGGTTCACGCTGCGTGAGCTTCCTGCATACGCACACCGGCGAGCGCCTGCGCGCTGTGTACTTCCAGGATGGCTGCTACCAGTCGGACAGCCTGGCACGTGTCAACGAGCTGTTGCGCGACTTCCGCACGGGAGAGGTGCATCAGATTGACCCGGGCCTGCTCGATATCCTCTTTGAGTTGCAGATCAGGGCTAACCGAGATGAGCCTTTCGAGGTCATCTCCGGATATCGCTCGCCCGTGACAAATGCCATGCTGCACACTCGATCAGAGGGCGTAGCCGTGCACAGCATGCACCTGGAAGGGCGCGCCATAGACGTGCGCCTGCCTGGGCTGGTCACGCGTGACCTTGCGGACCAGGCCCGCACCCTGCGCAGGGGTGGCGTCGGCTTCTACGCGCGCTCCGATTTCGTGCACATCGATACGGGGCGAGTCCGATTTTGGTGAGTCAGCGCTGAATCACGCCCTGACTGACCGGCTTTAGCCCGAGCAGCGTCTCGAGCATGCGGTCGTTCGCATAGATGTCGTCGAAGAAATGCACCGCCCCATCTTCGGTGGCGACCGCCGTGCCATACAGAATCAGCACGTGGACGGGCTGGCGCAGGTTGACCTGAAAGGTCGAATTGCCATTCATGGCGGCCCGAACCTTCTCCGCGGTCCAGTTCCCTGGAGTACCCCGCAGCACTTCCACGGCGAGCGCCACGGGGTCGCTCACGCGTATGCAGCCGTGACTGAACGCTCTACGGGGTTCATCGAAAAGGCGCTGGGCCGGAGTGGAGTGCAGGTAGACGCTGTAGGGATTGGGCAGGACGAATTTGATAAGCCCAAGTGCATTGTCCGGCCCAGGTCTCTGACGCAGACGGAGTTTGCCGGCCGCGAGAGCCTGGAGATTCTCGGGGGTCACAGCAAGCGGCACTGCGCGAGCAGTGTTCGACACGAGCTCGAGGTTCTCCTTGTCCAGATAGCGTGGGTTTTTGCGCAATATCGGCACAATCTCCCCTCGGGCAATGCTGGCCGGCACTTCCCAGTAAGGCCGCAACAGCACTGCCTTCATCTCGGCGGTGAAGATCGGGGTGTGCAACTGCGGATACGCCTTGCCGACGATGACATTCATGCGAAGCATTTCGGCCTCGCTGTCCACCGTCGAGCGGATCAGGAACAGCCGGAACTGCGGGATATTGACGATTAGTGTCGGCGGTTCCAGCGGTGGCACCCAGCGCCAGCGTTCGAGGGTCAACTCAATCTGTCGAACGCGGCGGGCGAGCGGTATCCTAAGGGCGGCGTCCGTGCTGGCATCCAGCACGCCGCTGTCTCGCAGGCCATGCAGATACTGAAAGCGCTTAAGTCCAGCGACCAGGGACGCATCCAGAACCGTGCTCCCATTGCCCGTCTGGTCCGGCGACAGGTCGCCGAACGCAATCAGGAGTTGACGAACGGTCGGACAGCTGATGCAGGCCTGCCCGGGAGCCACAGTCCGCGTCAGAGCTGGTAACACTCTTGCAGGTGTGCTGGCCTCGAGCTCGCGATACCGGACAAGTGCCTTGCGCAACAGGCGGTAGTGCAAGTAGTTCGGCTCTGCCTGAGCTACGACTGCCGCGGAATCAGACGCTTCAGCGAGCTGCTCGAGATAGTGCGCATCATCGAAGCGCTCCGGGCGTCGCGGCATATCGAAGTGTGCGGCGCGAGGATCGACGCGACCAAAGTGCAGGTCGTGCAGGAACATCAAGGCCGCGTTGGACAGGGCCACATCGAACGCCAGCCATTGCTCGGATTTCGCGCTCGAGTCGGCCTGAAGCGAAACGAGAGCGGCGGACAGGCGACTGGCGCCATAGTTCTCCGGCAAAAGTCCATAGTTCGCTGCACTTTGCAGCACGTTGATCAGCGCCTTCGCTTGGGGAGTCGCAACCTGATTGCGGCTCCAGAAGCCAACCCCACTGCGGCGCGCATATGCGGCCTCAAGGGTCGGTCGGTTGCCGGGGCGTTCCGGGGGTGGGGCACCGGGGGAGGCCGGCTCGGAGAGACGGTCGAGCACCGCCTGAGCGGCCCCCGAGCCCCTGACGTCGCACATCCCTGCGGGGACGAGGCCGAGCAGCATCACGCCGCACAGCCCCGCGAGACCACGCATCGCGGCGGGCGACTTAGGTTACGCGCCCGGCAGCAAGCGCCCGGGTGATGCGTACCTCTCGGCTTCGGGCAGCCACCCGGGCCAGCTGCTGCTGCGGGGCGATGTTGGCCCAGTGCTGCCTGCAGAGCGTCGCCAGACTCTCATCGATCCCCTCGATCGCGTGCCGCAGCCAGCCTGCTGTGGGTTCCTTAGCATACAAGAGGGAAACCTTTGAGAAGTGCCAAGTCATATTGCATCTCCGTCTGGACGCGCGATATGAGGGTCTCACTCACGGCTCGCGCGCTGAAGTCGTAACCACCACATCGGCATAGGTGGTTCCCCGGATCTCCACCGAGGTCCGCGGCCGACGGATTCAGGGAGACCCGCTTGCGGCAAGTACGGATCCCGGGACCGCGCGGGGAGTGGGACAGTGACGCAGGAGGTAGCCCTGTTGCGTCCCATAACTCGAATCTTGGCGGCCATCAAGGACCCAATGGCCCGATCACTTCCCGCGCTGCAGAAGGCCACGCAGCTGGCGCGTGCGTTCGGGGCACACCTCGAACTGTTTCACGTGATCGACTCGCCGGTATACGTGGATATGCTCGGCCTCACAGAGGACGGCGCGATAAGAGCGGCCTGTGACGTCAGGGAGCAGTGCCGGCAGCAACTTGAGCGCCTCGCCGCGCGTGCCCGGCTGCACACGAAGTCGGTTACAGTCGCCGTGGATTCGGACTATCCGGTCTACGAGGCGATCGTCCGTCGCGCGATAGCGATCGGTGCCGATCTCATCATTGCCGAGCGACATGGACGCAGGTCGATGGTTCCGGGATTGCTGCGCTTGGCAGACTGGGAGCTGCTGCGATTGAGCCCGGTGCCGGTCTTGCTGGTGAAGAAGCCCCACCCGTACCACCGCCCGACCGTACTGGCCGCCCTGGATCCGGCGCACGCATTTGCCAAGCCGCCAGACCTCGACGAGGGCATTCTGCAGATCGGCACCGCAGTAGCCGACGCCCTGAAGGGGCGGCTTCATGCAGTGCACGCTCGTCACCCGCCAGTGTTGCACGGAAGGCGGTCTAGTCGGGAAAAAACCACGCAGGACATGGCGACCCGGTTCAATCAGGCGCTTGATCTCCATAATGTCTTACAGGCGCGCCGGCATCTCGAAGTCGGGCCGCCATGCGATGCGGTGTGGCGCGTAGCGCGAAACACAAAGGCCGATATCGTCGTGGCAGGCGCTATTTCCCGCTCGGGACTGAAGCGCGCAGCTTTTGGCAATACCGCGGAGCTGTTGCTGGATTGCCTTCCCTGCGACCTGCTGGTGGTCAAACCCGCAGGCTTCAAGTGCGCTGTATCGCGCGAACGCCGAGGGGGGTGCCTCGCCACGGTGCAACCTCTCGGCTAGAGATTTTCTCGGGAGACGTCGGGCTCCGGACAGCGTGTTTACCGGCATGAGCACTGATAGGCCCTGGCGTGCGACAATGCACGCCACGACGCGCGCCAGGTCTTGGTGCAAGGGCCCTCGCGATATGCTGCAAGCCTCGGGAGAACTCGCCCGCAGCGCATTAGATGCGGCACCTGATGCGATGATCATCATCGATGATCAGGGCATCATCCGTTTTGCCAACCGTCAGATCACCGCGCTATTTGGCTATGCGCACGACGATGTCGTGGGGCGCAGGGTCGAGGATCTCATGCCGGAGCGCTTCCGTAAGCGCCACGTATCGCACCGCCAAGACTACACCGCGGCGCTGCGCCTACGGCCCATGGGTGCGGGACTTGCACTCTTTGGGCGGCGTCAGGATGGTACGGAGTTTCCTGTCGAGATCAGCCTAAGTCCGATCGCGGCGGGCGATAATGTTCTGGTCGCGGCTGCCATACGCGATGTCACAGATAGTAAGCGCATCGAATCGGAGCTGCGTGCCGCGCAGCAGAGTGCGGACCGTGCGAATCAGGCCAAAAGCCGCTTTTTGGCGACCGCCAGTCACGATCTGCGTCAACCGCTGCAGACCCTCGGTTTGTTAAGTGGTTCGCTGCGGCGCATCGTGTCCGATCCTGAGGCGCAGGAGGCGCTCTCGCAGCAGGATCAGGCAATTGATGCCATGGCGCGCCTGCTCAACGCGTTGCTGGACATCAGCAAGGTTGAGTCCGGTGCAATCCGTCCCGACCCTTCAGATTTTGAAGTCGCCGCGTTACTGCAGGGTCTGCGGCGCGATTTTGCCGGTCTCGCCGCAAGGAAAGGCCTCGAGTTAAGGGTGGAGGCATCCCGCGAGTTCGCTCACAGTGACCGTTCGCTCGTTGAGCAGATCATGAAGAATCTCGTCTCCAACGCCATCAAGTATACGCGCCGGGGCTATGTGCTGATGCGCACCTCACTTGCCGAGAATGCGGAAATTCGGGTCGATGTACTCGACACGGGGGTCGGAATTCCATCGGAGCAGATCGCCTATATTTATGACGAGTTCTACCAGGTGGACGTTCCGACAAACAGTACTCGAGACGGGTACGGCCTCGGGCTCAGCATCGTCCAGCGGCTGGTCCGATTGCTAAACCTGCGTCTCGAGGTCAGTTCTGAAGTTGGCAAAGGTAGTGTCTTTTCTCTCACGTTGCCGACCGGCGTTACGCAAAGCAGTACCTCACCGACGGACGGGCGCAAGACACCCACAGCGGCGGTACCGGGGGATCGCCGGCACGTGCTGCTGGTTGAAGATGATGCTGCGGTGCGCGACGCCACCCGCATGCTACTCAGGGTTGAGGGGTATCGCGTCACTGCTGTTTCCGGCCTTGCGGAAGCACTGCGGAGCGCGAAAGTCGACGCTCCGGATCTACTGATCACCGACTACCACTTGGCAGAGGGTGAACTCGGTACCGAGGTCATTGCAGCCGTCCGTCAGGCAGTAGGATGCCGCCTCAAGACGGTACTGGTCACGGGGGATACCTCGAGTGCGGTGAAGAACATGGAGAGTGACCCCGGCGTAAGGATCACCAGCAAACCGATCAATGCCGAGGCGCTGCTCAAGGTTCTCAGCGATCTGCTCCATCAATAAAGTCCAGGCCGCCCGAGGTCGGGGACACTATCGCGCTTGCTGCCCCAGCTTCTGGACGCGCGCCAGCCAATTGCCGCGGCCCGCCTGGGTCATGGCTTCCACCATACCGATGACGCAGGCTCGTACGGGCTTCAAACCACAGAATCCCAATATATTACGCTCGAGGCTCTTCAGACTGTGAGCGCGAAAGTACCAACGATAGAAGAGGGCGGGCATGCCCATGGTGACGATAATTCGCGCGGATCTGCCGCGCAGAAGTTTCTGCGGCAAACCGTGTCTCTTTGCGGCTGCAAAGGCGAAACCCGGACGGAGCACTTGCTCGAAGAAGCCCTTCAGGAGCGCCGGCATTGAACCGAGCCACAATGGAAAGAGAATCACGACGTGGTCTGCCCAAGCGAGGTCCTCCTGGCATTTGCGGATTGTCGGGTTCGGTTCTCCGGAGCGGAAATCCTCGGTGGTGCGCAACAGGGGGAAGCTAAGCTCGCTGACTACGACCCCCCGCACTTCGTGGCCGGCTTCTCGTGCACCATCCCGATAGGCAGTCGACAGAGCGTGCAAGTAGCGCTCCGCCGTGGAATCCGGATGACCGTCGATAATGAGTATTCGCTTTGGCACGCGCTGGGGCCTCCTCTCGGCTGCGTGCATGTTCTGACGACGACATCCGCTGCGCCATCCGCTCTGACTACGACTCCGGTTCGGAGTACTACGTATGGCGCAATTGCCGCAATGAGCCCACGCTCCGGCCCATCCGCGCCTGCCACAGACTTTGCAAGCCTGCTGAGGATCAACAAATGAGCGACCACTACCACGCCCTAGTATGGATTGATCACCATCAGGCGAAGATCTATCAGTTCAATGCTTTGGACTTCGAGCGATCGATCGTGTCAAGCACCGACCCGCACCTGCACCTTCATCACAAGGCCAATACGGTAGGGAGCGGACACGCTTCGGTGGATCGAGCGTTTCTGGAACGGGTCGCTCAGGCCCTAGCGCATTCGGGGGCGATTCTCATTACAGGGCCTGCGAACGCCAAGAATGAGCTCGCCGCGCACCTCGGACAACACCATCCGGAGCTCGCGAAGCGAGTCTCGGGAGTCGAACCGCTGGATCATCCCACCGACGGGCAGCTGCTCTCGCTCGGGCGTCGGTTCTTCAAAGCCGACGATCGCATGCACTGGCAAGCTCGCACGTGAGAGCCTGAGCTCCCACGACTCCGGATTGCATGAGATGCGGAACTAGGGATCGGTACGTCCGGACTCCAGATCCATGACCATTCGAACGAGCTGAGCAAGGGACGCAGCGCCGCTTTTTTCCATGACGCGGGCTCGGTGAATCTCGACGGTGCGCTGACTGACGCCTAGTTCGGCCGCCATGACCTTATTTGCCTTGCCGCGCGTCATGAGGACCATGACTTCACGTTCGCGGGGCGTCAGTGACTCGAGGCGCTCGCGGATCTTCACGTGCTGCGCCAGAGCCGCTCTGCTGCGCGAGTCGCGTTCGAGCGCGCGCTGAATTCGATCGATGAGATCCTGATCACGAAACGGCTTCTGCAGGAAGTCGAATGCACCCTGCTGCATTGCCTCTACCGCCATCGGCACGTCGCCATGGCC
>Ga0070695_100001787_pt1 | contig 12110 bp, 14 predicted proteins | sample KBSK1252metaG_FD_65471 | JGI IMG/M metagenome (GOLD analysis project Ga0070695, IMG submission 65471) | Corn, switchgrass and miscanthus rhizosphere microbial communities from Kellogg Biological Station, Michigan, USA - KBS K1-25-2 metaG | ecosystem: Host-associated > Plants > Roots >...
CACTTCCCGCTTCACCAGCCAGCCCAGCGAGAGCACCCAGGCGCTCAGGATTGCGATGACCCAATTGCGGCGGCTCACGAGACCGCCCGTTGGAGTGCCGCCTCGAACACCTGCTGATCTTCCGGCCGCTCGACGATGAACGACACGTCGGCCGGGAACTGCGCGCCGCCTTTGTGCGCGTGCAACACCGTCGCCATGATTTCGGCGGAGTCTTCCATCGTCAGGTTGCCGGCGCCGGTGCCCAGCGGCGGCGCGCTGACGTGCGCGAACTCCCACTCCCGCGCCTGATGGAGCGTCGACAGCCACGCGCGCGCGACGTTCCCACGGGTCACGGGCTCGGTTTCGCTGCGAATCACGGCATGGATGACGAACTCGGTCGGGAGATCGCCTCCCGCGGCGGTGACGACCGCCGCCCCGACGGCGAGCTCGCGACTCATCCTGATACGGTTTTGGAATTCCTGACCGCCGGCGATTTCCAGACGACGCAGCGCGGCTGCGGTAGGGTCGAGGCGAGTAGTGGCGGGACGGACGAGGGCATCAGCGGCGAACGATGCGAGATCGTCCACGACTACGCGAATCACCTACCGGTCATTTCCCGGGAGCGGCGATACATCGCGGTCGCTTCGTCAGGCCGGTTCAGGCGGTCCAGCACCTTGCCGATCCCGTAGAGCGCCTTGGGGTTCGCGGGTTGTAGCTCGACGGCACGTTCGTACGCCGCCAGCGCGCCGGTGAGGTCGTCCATGTGGTTGAGCGCTTCGCCCAGATAGTACCAGGCGGCCGCGCGGCCCGGCTCGATTTCCACCGCGCGCTTGAGCTGGTCGATGCCCTCGGGCCACATGCCGCGCCGGGTGAGCACGATGCCGAGATTGAACAGCGCCTCGACGTTGTTGGGCTCGGCGCGCAGCACGCGTTGCAGGTCGCGCTGGGCCGCAGCATAGCGAACCGTGGCACCGAGCACGGCGGCGCGATTCAGGAGCAGCGCGGGATTGTCGGGATCGGTTTCGAGCGCGCGATCGAGCTCCGTCAGCGCGCCTTCGCGATCGCCGCGTGCGTCGAGAATCAGCGCCAGGTTGTTGCGAGCCTTGACGTGCTTGGGGTCGCGCGCCAGCAGGTCGCGGTAGGCCGCCGCGGCGCGCTCGATCTCGCCCCGCTCCGTGGCTTCCCGCGCGCTGACGTACAACGGGTCATCCGCGGCCGGAGGCGGTGCCTCCGGTGGGTTGGTGGAGGTTGGCGGAGGAGGTGGTGGTGGAGCTTGTGGAGGAGGCGCTGGCGGTTCGCCTTCACCATCGTCCAGCTGGTCAGTGATGTCCCGAGGCTGGGGAGCCGCAGCCGGCTGGGCGACCCGGATTGGGGGCGGCTGCTGATCGCGGGCCACGTCATGGGGCGACGCGATCGCCGCGGTCTGCGTGAGCGATTCGGCCTCCTCGATCAGCTCGGCCGCGACACGCGCCCGCTCCTGCGAGGTCTGCCAGCGGCGCTCGCGCTTGGGACCGCCCGGTCCGCCCCGGTCCTTCGGATTGTTCATCATGGGCTTGCTAACGTAGGAAAGGGGAGAGTTGACCGCAAGCCAGTTTGGTGAGTAGCCTCCGGGTCTATGCCCGGTGACGCCCTCATCGTCCGCGGTGCACGCGAACACAATCTCAAGAACATCGACGTCGAGCTCCCTCGTAATGCGCTGGTCGTGATTACGGGACTCTCCGGGTCAGGTAAATCGTCACTCGCCTTCGATACGATCTATGCCGAGGGCCAGCGCCGGTACGTCGAATCGCTGTCCGCCTACGCCCGGCAGTTCCTCGGGCTCATGGACAAGCCGGACGTCGACGCCATCGAAGGGCTGTCGCCCGCGATCTCCATCGAGCAGAAGACCGCCGGCGCCAATCCGCGGTCGACCGTCGGCACGATTACCGAAGTGTACGACTACCTCCGCCTCCTGTGGGCCCGCACCGGCACGCCGCATTGTCCGAACGATGGAACGCCCGTCGAGCGGCAGTCCGCGTCCCAAATCACCGACTTGGTGCTCGAGTGGCCGGAAGGTACCAAGATCGAGGTGCTCGCGCCCCTCGTGCGGGGGCGCAAAGGCGAGTTCCGCGACGAATTCGAAGCGATGCGCAAGCAGGGCTTCGTGCGTGCGCGCGTGGACGGCGAGACGTACGACTTGTCCGACGTTCCCAAACTCAACCGCCGCCAAAACCACGATATCGCCGTCGTCGTCGACCGTCTCGTGGTGCGACCCGCTGATCGCCCGCGCCTGGCTGACTCGATCGAGACGGCGCTCAAGACGGCCGACGGTGTGGTGGAAGTCGTACGCCAGACCGGCAGCCCGCGTTCCCGTCTCTTCTCGGAGCGCTACGCCTGCCCGAAGTGCGGCTTGTCGATGGCGGAGCTCGAGCCGCGGCAGTTCTCGTTCAACTCCCCGTATGGCGCATGTCCCGAGTGCTCGGGTCTCGGCACCCGTCGTGAAGTCAACGCCGATCTCGTGCTCGGCGATCATAGTCTCTCGATCCTCGAGGGTGTCGTGCTGCCGTGGGGTGAGCCGAGCGGCTATCTAAGGAAAGTGGTGCTGCCCGCGCTCGCGAAGACCTACAAGTTCGACCTCAATGCGGCGTGGCGGGACCTGTCGCCGGCCGTACAGAAGATCCTGCTCAACGGCGCGCCGGGCAAAACCATCACCTACCAGTACGACAGCGAGCGCTGGCACGGCTCCTACGAGTCGAGCTGGAAGGGCGTGCTCGATCACGTCGAAAAGCGCTATCGCGAAACGGCGTCCGACGCAGTGCGCGAGCAGCTCGAGCAGTACATGGTCGAGCAGCCGTGTCCAGCGTGTGGTGGCCGCCGCCTCAAGCCGGAAAGTCTGGCCGTATTGGTGGCGGGCAAGAGCATCGGCGACGTCGTTGCGCTCCCGGTCCGTGAAGCGCTCGACTTTTTCTCGAAGGTCCCACTGCGGACCAGCAGTCGTCCCGGCTTGGATCCCGAAGTCGCGCGCCCCATTCTCAAGGAAGTCGTCGACCGGCTCCGCTTCCTGGTCGACGTCGGCCTCGACTACCTGACACTCGAGCGCTCGGCCGTCACGCTGTCGGGCGGCGAGGCCCAGCGCATCCGCCTCGCCACGCAGATCGGCAGCCGCCTGGTCGGTGTCCTTTATATCCTCGATGAGCCCTCGATCGGACTGCACCAGCGCGACAACGCCCGCCTGCTCGCCACGCTCAAAGAGCTGCGCGACCTCGGCAATACCGTCCTGGTCGTCGAGCACGATGAGGAGACGATTCGCGCCGCCGACTATGTCGTGGATCTCGGGCCGCGCGCCGGCCGGCACGGCGGCGAAGTAGTAGCCGCCGGACTGCTCAACGACGTGCTGCGCCATCCCGATTCGCTGACGGCGCGGTATCTCCGGGGCGAGCTTCGGATTCCGGTGCCGCCCCGGCGCCGCATCGTGAGTGCTGACAAGATGCTGCGTATCGCCGGCGCCAGGCATCACAATCTCAAGAATCTGAACGTCGACGTTCCGCTCAGTGTGTTCGTGGCGGTGACGGGCGTGTCGGGATCGGGCAAGTCGACGCTGGTCACCGACATCCTGTACCAGTCGTTGGCGCGGCATTTCTATCGCGCCAAAGTCGTGCCCGGCGCACACGACCGCATCGAAGGACTCGATCACGTCGACAAAGTCATCGACATCGATCAGAGCCCGATCGGCCGGACGCCGCGATCCAATCCGGCCACCTACACCGGGCTGTTCACGCCGATCCGGGAGCTGTTCACCTATCTCCCCGAGTCGAAGCTGCGCGGCTACGGGCCGGGCCGGTTTTCGTTCAACGTCAAAGGCGGGCGCTGCGAGGCGTGCCAGGGGGACGGGCTCGTAAAAGTCGAGATGCACTTTCTTCCCGACGTCTACGTGCCGTGCGAAGTCTGCAAAGGCCGGCGTTACAATCGGGAAACGCTCGAGGTCCGATACAAAGGAAAGTCGATAGCCGACGTGCTCGATCTCACCGTCGCCGACGCGCTCGAGTTTTTCGAGCACCAGCCGCGTATCAGGGCGAAACTCGAACTCCTCAACGACGTAGGTCTCGGATACATCCACCTCGGACAGTCGGCAACGACCCTCTCGGGCGGTGAAGCCCAGCGCGTGAAGCTCGCGACTGAGCTCGCCAAACGGGATACGGGTCGCACGCTGTATATCCTGGACGAGCCGACCACCGGATTGCATTTCGAGGATGTACGACTGCTGCTCGAGGTACTGCACCGGCTGGTGGATAAAGGGAACACGGTCGTCGTCATCGAGCACAACCTGGACGTCGTCAAGACCGCCGATTGGGTCATCGACCTCGGGCCCGAAGGCGGCGAGCTGGGTGGCCGCGTCGTAGCCGAGGGGCCGCCGGAGAAGATCGTGCAGTCCAAGGCGTCACACACGGGTGAATTCCTGCGCAAGGTGTTGCAGGCAGGGGACTAACAGGTAGGTTGAATTCGATGAATCCTGACGATCTCGTCGGCCTGGTGGCGGTCGTCCTGCTCTTTGGAGGCGGGACGATCTTCCTCCTGGCCATTTCACCCGTCGGCAAAGCCCTGGCCGCGCGCATCTCGGGGAAGAAAGCGGTCGCCGACGACGACGACGAGACTTCCGACGAGCTCAAGGACCTGCGCCGCGAGATCGAAGAGCTCCGGCAGCATGGCGAGCAGGTCAACGAGCTGAGCGAGCGTGTCGATTTTCTGGAGCGGATGATAGCGAAGCAGCGGGAAGCCGAGCGGCTTCCGCCGGTGAGGTAGTCCATGCCTGAAGAAGTCGTCTTTCTCTCCGTGCTGTCGATCGTGGGCGCGACGGTGCTGCTGTTCCCGCTGGTGCGCGCGCTCGCGGAGCGGATTCGGCCGCGGGCAGTCGACGCCGGCGTCAGGGAGGAGCTGCAAGTGCTGCGCGAGGACCTGTTGGCCGAGATTCAGCAGGCTCGCCGCGAGATCGGCGACTTGGGAGAGCGCATCGACTTCACCGAACGGCTGTTGGCAAAGAAGACCGAGCGATGAATGGTCCGGAAGCCGTCGCCGCCTTCATGTTCTTCGGCGGCACGTTCTGGGTCCTGCGACCGGTCGCCGCGGCGGTCGCGAAACGAATCGCCGGCGAGCACCGCAAGCCCGGCATGGAGCCGGCTGAGCGCGACGAGATCCTCGGCCAGCTCCAGGCGATCCGGGAAGAGGTCGCCGAGCTCGCCGAACGGATGGACTTTGCGGAACGGTTGCTTGCCAGACCAAGGGATGGATGATGGAAGACGTGCTCGCGCTGTTCATTCCGATCGTCGCGGTGGGCGGGTTCTTCGCCTGGATGATCGCCTTGTCGCCGGTTGGAAAGGCGTTCGCCGAGCGCCTCAAGCACGGTCCCCAGCCCGTCGGAACCGGCGACGATCAGGCCGAGTTGGTGGAAAGTGTGGAGCAACTGCGCCGAGAAGTGGCGGAACTGGCGGAACGAGTAGATTTTACCGAACGGCTGCTCGGCCAGCAGCAGGCCGGCGGGCAGCTGGGGAAGCCGCGACCGTGACGTTGCCAGCTGAAACGGGCGACGCGGGTGCGGCGTAGGAGAGCACGTGCTCATACAGGTTGCCCAGACACCGCCACCGCTGCCGAGCATCCCGTTCGACCCCAATCAGCTGATTCCGCTGGTTGGGATGATCGGTGCATTTGTGGTAGCGGGCGTCGTCTTGTATGAATTCTTCAGGTCGGACCTGGCGGCGGCCCTTGCCGAGCGGATTCGCGCCGGCGTCCACCGCAAGAAGCGCTGGAAAGGCTTCGGTCAGGAATACATCGACACGCCGGGCGAGGGAGTCGAATCCGGTCATGTCGCGGAGTTGGAGCACAAGGTCGTGGAAATGCAGGGCCAGATAGCCGAGATGGCCGAGCGGCTGGATTTTGCGGAACGGCTGCTCGCGCAAAAGCGTGAGCGCTCACTGCCAGGAGCATAGGGAGCCATGGGGATCATTGATCGTCTGTCTACGCTGATCCGGTCGAACATCAACGATCTGATCTCGCGCGCCGAGAACCCGCAAAAGGTTCTCGAGCAGCTCATCGTCGACATGCGCAACCAGCTGGCGAAGGCCAAGCAGCAGGTCGCCGCCGCCATCGCCGACGAGAAGCGGCTCTCCGCGCAGGCCGAGCAGGAAAAGAAGCTCTCGGAAGACTGGGAGAAGCGGGCGGTGCTCGCGGTGCAGGAAGGTCGCGACGATCTCGCGAAGCAGGCGCTGCTGCGCTACAACGAGCACGTTCAGGGCGCCGTGCAGCTGCAAGAGACGTGGGTCAAGCATCGCGAAGAAACCGAAAAGCTCAAGGCGTCGCTGCGCGCGCTCAACGACAAGATCGAGGAAGCGAAGCGCAAGAAGAACATCCTGATCGCGCGCCAGAAGCGGGCCGAGGCCCACAAGCGCATTCAGGAGACGATGGGCGCGATCTCCGACAAGAGCGCGTTCGAGACGTTCGAGCGCATGGCCGAGCAGATCGAGCACGAGGAGCGCAAGCTGATCGCCGCTGCCGAAGTGAACGAAGACCTGTCCGGCGACTCCCTCGTCAAGCAGTTCCAGGGACTCGAGGTCAAAGCGGATGCCGACCAGCAGCTGCTCGCCCTGAAGCGGAAAATGGGGCTGCTGCCCGGCGGCACGCAGGCGGAAGCCCGCGCCCTGGGCAAGGGTGCGAAAGAAGCTGAGCTCCTCGAGGACGACGACGCGGAGCAGAAAAGCTGACCGGTTCCGAAGCTCCTCCCTCCGGTAGGTTGTCGAGCGCCACGTTTGTGGCGCTCTTCGTTGCGGCCCTCGTCGTCCTCTTCATCCTCAAAGTCATCGACGTTTTGCTGCTTGTCTTTCTCGCCATCCTTGTGGCCGTCTATCTCTCCGCCATCACCGATTGGCTCGAGTACCGCTTCGGGTTGCGACGGTGGCTGGGACTCACGCTGACTGTCATCGCCACGCTCGCGGTCGTCGCGAGTGTCGCGGCGCTGCTCGCCCCGCCGGTGGTCGAGCAGACCCGGGCGCTCATCAGCGGGTTGCCGCAAACGCTGAACAACATTCAGAACGTGCTCGCGCGTTGGGCCAGCCAGTACCCGGTCCTCGATCAGACCGAGCTGGCCAATCCATCATCGGGCGTCGTCTCGGGGCTCGTGAGCGATGCGGTCGGCTTCTTGAGCGGTTCGGTGCTCGGCTACGTGCGCGGCGGCGGCCTGGTGTTCATCGAAGGCGCGAGCGTCGTCGTGATGGCGTTGTATCTCGCCCGGCAACCGGCCATGTATCGCGACGGGCTCATCTCGCTGTTCTCGCCGCGCCATCGCGGGATCGCGGTGCAGGTTTTCGACGACGCGGCCGCGACGCTGCGGGCCTGGGTCGTGGGCCAGCTCATCGCGATGGCGGTACTCGCGATCCTCACCGCGATCGGACTCTTGATGTTGGGCGTGCCCTACTGGCTGGCGTTCGGGATCTTCACCGGCCTCGTCGCGATCGTGCCGTTCTTCGGTACGCTGGTCTCGACGATACTGCCGGCCCTGTTCATGGTCGCCTCGGGTGACTGGATCACAGTGCTGCTCGTGCTCCTGCTCGGCGTCGTGGTGCACGTCTTCGAAGCGAACGTCGTCGTGCCGCGCATCATGCAGCGGAAGGTCGAGCTGCCCCCGGTCCTGACGATCGCGAGCGTTCTGATCATGGGCAGCCTGCTCGGCGCGATCGGATTGATCGTAGCCGTTCCGGTGCTGTGTGTGACGATGGTGTTGATCCGGCACATCCTGCACGGCGAGCTCTACGGCGAGCCGGGGCGCTTCAAACCCGCCGTGCTGCGCCCTACCGAACCGTGGAGCGGCGTCGAACGACGGCAGGCCGTGGTAGCAGCGAAAAAATGACGACTCCAAAACATCGTTTCCTCATCATCGCCGACGGCGACTTCGGACCGCTGACGTCCAAGACCGCCAACTCCTGCATTCGCTACTTCCCCGAGCGCATCGTCGCGGTGTTCGACCGGACGCAAGCCGGGAAGACGGCGCAGGAGATCCTGGGATTCGGCGGGAATATTCCCGTCGTCGGGGACTTCGAGCGCGGTCTGAAGGGTGCGACCGCGGTGATGGTGGGAATTGCCCCGGCGGGCGGCAGACTTCCGGATGAGTGGAAGGGGTGGCTGCGGACCGCGATCGAAAAGCGCCTCGAGATCTGGAGCGGGCTGCACACCTTCATCGGCGATGACCCCGAGCTGGGGCCGCTCGCCAGGTCGCGCGGCGTGCGGATTCTCGACGCGCGGCGACCGCCGGCGAATCTTCCGATCGCCGACGGCCGCGCCGCCGAGGTCGACGCACTCGTCATCCTGGCAGTCGGCTCCGACTGCAACGTCGGCAAGATGACGGCGCAGCTGCAGCTGCGCGATCAGCTCGTGAAGCGTGGGCATCGCACGAGCTTCGTCGCCACCGGCCAGACGGGGATTTTCATCGAAGGGTGGGGCATCGCGGTCGACGCCGTCGTCGCCGATTTCATCGCGGGCGCGGCCGAGCAGATCACGATTCAGGGCGCGAAGGATCACGACATCGTGTTGGTCGAGGGGCAGGGGAGCCTGATTCATCCGGGATACTCGGGTGTCACACTCGGCTTGCTGCACGGCTCCTGTCCTGATGCGCTGATTCTGTGCCACCAGGTGACGCGCGAGTACATCGGCGACTACCACGGCCGGGAGCCGTGGGTGAAGATCCCGTCGTATTCCGAGATGATCGAGATCTACGAGCGGGCGGCGCATCCGGTGCATCCGACCAAGGTCATCGGCATTTGTCTCAACACGTACGACATGGATGAGACTGCCGCGCGCGAGGCGTGTGCGCGGGCCGCCGAGGAAACCGGGTTGCCGGCTACGGATCCGGTGCGCTTTGACTCGGATGTGTTGGTGGACGCAATTATCGGTGCGCGCGCGATGATTTGATGCATCCGGCGGCGATTGGATACCGATCGCCGCCGTTTGCTTTCATATCGTGCCGCCATGCGATTCCTGCGCTGCGTGCACGCCGAATTCCTGCTCGTCCTGCCGCGACTCACGCGCACCCGCCTCGGCATGGTCCTGCTGAGCCTCGGCGCCACGCTCGTCTGGCTCAGCGCCCATGGCCTCGATCCACTTGCCGCGATCCTTCAGGCCGGCGCGTTGGGGGCGATTGTCGCGGCGGTCGAAATCGTGGGACCTGAAGACGACCGCGCAGCATTCGCCACCGCCCTCACCCATCCCACGACATCCATTGCGGTTGCAACCGGCCGCTGCATCAGCATCGTCCTGCCCGCGGCGGCCCTCGCGCTTGGGTGTGCGGTGGCGGTCGGCCGGCACTTCGGTACGGCGCTGGCCGGTCTGGCAACTGCCGCCGCGGTTGGCGGCTGCGCCATGGCGGTGGTCCTGCTGCTCGGCAACACCGCCGCGCTTGCGCTCTTCCTCTTTATGACGGTCGCGGGCACCATCGCGCCAGAGCGCCTGGTCGCCCTCGCTCAGCCTGGCGTGGTCCGCTTGACCGCCGCGAGCGCATTGGAGCTCGGTCCCGCCCTCTGGCACTACCGCGACATCGCAACCGGAGACCTCGATGCGCTGGTGCACGCGCTGGCATGGTCAGGACTCGGGATTCTGTTAGCAAGCGCTCTCATCACCCGCCGCATTCACAGATGACCGATTTCGCCCTGACACTCAGCGACGTTGCCGGACGTGGCGTGGGCCCACTCTCGCTGGGTCTGGTCCCCGGCGAGATCGCCGGACTCGTCGGTCCGGCGGGCGCGGGCAAGACGACGCTGCTGCGGATGGCGGCTGGATCGGTGCGCCCGCGCACCGGGGCGATTCGGGCCTGGGGCATCACGGTCAACCATCCCGCGGCCCGGCGCGTCGTGGGATACGCGAGCGACAGCCCTGTCTTCCCGCCATCGCTCACGGTGCGCGAGGTCGTGACCTACTACGCGCGCCTGCACTGCACGCTGAGCGACGAGCGCTCACCGGTTGGGCTCACGCGGGAAGCACTGGAAATCGCTGGATTGGGGCCGGCCGCCGACATCCGGGTGGAGGCGCTGGGGCGAGCGGATCGCCATCGGCTCGGCCTCGCGCAGGCGGCGCTGGGCGGGCGGCGCGTCCTCTTGCTCGACGAGATGCTGTCGGGCTTGGACGGGTTTGCGCGCCGCGACCTGAGCGGCCGGATCGCCGCGCTCGCGGCGGCGGGGGTGGCGGTGCTGATCACCGCGCGCGACCCGGCGGCGCTCGAGCGCCTGGCGTCTCGCGTCCTGGTGCTGCGCAAGGGACGCATCGTGCGCGCCGGGCCGCTCGCAACGCTCCTCGGCGAGCGCGTCCTCGAGGTGATTCTGGACGCCCCACCGCCGGAGCCGCCGCCGGGTTTTCGGGTGACCGCGGCCGGCATCGAAGCGCCGCTCGCGGGAAGGACCGTCGAAGCGGCATTGGCGCTGTGCCGGGCGCACCGGCTGCCGGTTCGGGCCACGCGGGTGCGTGTGAAATCTCTGGAAGAGGTCGTGCTGGAAACCCACGACACCCACTAGTACGTTTCGCCGCTAATGACCGCGGCGCAGCTTTCCCTCTTCAACACGTTGACCCGTCGCGTCGAGCCGCTCGTGCCGCTCGCGCCGCCACGCGTCACGTTCTACACCTGCGGTCCAACCGTCTGGAACTACGCCCACATCGGCAACTTCCGCACATTCCTGTTCGAGGATTTGCTGCGCCGCTGGCTCGAGCACTCGGGCTACGACGTCTTTCACATCATGAATCTCACCGACGTGGACGACCGCACGATCAAAGCGGCGCGCCAGGCCGGGAAACGGCTGGTCGAGCACACGGCGCCGTTCACCAAGGCGTTTTTCGAGGATCGCGACTATCTCCGCATCAAGCCCGCGCACGTCTATACGGCGGCGACGGATTACATGCCGCAGATGATCGCGCTGGTGTCGAAGCTGCTCGAGCGCGGCGTCGCATATAAAGGAGAGGACGGGTCGGTCTACTTCGCGATCCAGAAGTTCCCGACCTACGGCCGGCTGTCGCAGCTCGACAAGCGCGAGATCAAGGTCGGCGCGCGCGTCGCGAGCGACGAGTACGCCAAGGGCGATCCGAGCGATTTCGCGCTCTGGAAGAAAGCGGACGCCGAAGATGAAACCGTGGGCGCGGCGTGGGATGCCCCGTTCGGTCGGGGGCGTCCGGGATGGCATCTCGAGTGCTCGGCGATGTCTCTTTCGGAAATCGCGAAGTGCTGCGGCGTCCAGACGCTCGACATTCATGCCGGGGGGATCGATCTGATCTTCCCACATCATGAAAACGAAATCGCACAGTCGGAAGCGGCGACGGGTCAGGCGTTCTCGCGTCACTGGGTGCACGGCGAGTTCCTCAACGTGCGCGGCACCAAGATGTCGAAGCGGCACGGAAATTTTCTGACCGCGCGCGATTTGCGGGAGCAGGGAGTCGACGCCGCGGCGGTACGCCTACTGTTCTTCCAAACCCATTATCGCGCGCCGGTCGACTTTACCGATGAAGCGCTCGAAGCCGCGAAAGAAGGAGTGCGGAGGCTCGGTGAGTTTCACGCTCGGTTGAAAGGAGCGGGGAGCCGGGTTCCAGGAGCGGGGGAGCTCGGGAAGAAACTCGAAGCGGATGTCGCCGGCGCGCTCAATGACGATCTCAACGCCCCGCGCGCGGTCGCCGCGCTCTTCGATTTCGTGCGCGCTGCGAACCGCGAGTTGGACAACCCGAAGGGCGGCGGCGGGGCCGGGCAAACGCTCGAAGCCTTCGAGCGAGTCGCAGGGCCGGCGCTGTTCGACGTGCTCCCCACCCAGCGCACCGTCGACCCCGCGCTCGCGGCTTGGGTCGAGCAACGCATTGCGGCCCGCAACCAGGCCCGTAAGTCCAAGGATTTCAAGGCCGCCGACGCTATCCGGGCGGAGCTGGGCGCCAAGGGCGTGGAGATCGAAGACACGCCCCAGGGCACGAAGTGGCGACTGCGCTAACAGGGCCTAAGTCGTTCGAAGTCCTACCCTTGCCATAGTCGCGGACCCCGTCTAAGATACGAGTCTGTCGGATTCAGCCTTTACCAGCTGACGTAGCTCAACTGGCAGAGCAGCTGATTTGTAATCAGCAGGTTAAGGGTTCGAGTCCCTTCGTCAGCT
>Ga0070695_100001788_pt1 | contig 12108 bp, 9 predicted proteins | sample KBSK1252metaG_FD_65471 | JGI IMG/M metagenome (GOLD analysis project Ga0070695, IMG submission 65471) | Corn, switchgrass and miscanthus rhizosphere microbial communities from Kellogg Biological Station, Michigan, USA - KBS K1-25-2 metaG | ecosystem: Host-associated > Plants > Roots >...
GGCGTCTTGAAGGTGACGTCGGAGCTGGGCTTTTCTATCGAAATGTAAAACGTTGTACTGGAACTCAACGCAAAGCCGTAGCGAAGCTGTGGATTCCTGATAGATGCCATACCGTTGGGCCCTTGAAAGTCGAGGGTGTCCGGGAAGGCGTCAGGATCCATAAAGTTGGAGAATGTCTGGCCGAGTAGGACGTTCTTGACTTGTGCGTAAGCGTGACGCAGGCGCGGCGTGGTCGCGTTAGTTCCAAACAAGTCGCCTTCCAGATAGAAGCGCACCTCTCCCACCTTGGCTGAGGGAACCCTAAAATCTAAGCTTAGACGTGTAGGACGCACCGAAACGGTTGCATTATTCACGCCCACCACCGTAGGGATGGGAATCGAAGACACGATGAACGACTCAGCGTTTCCAGCCGGTTTCAGATCGTAGATAAAATCCGTCTTGAAGTAGCCGCCGATCTTAAGAATCGTTTGTGTCCCCGGTAGCTTAAAGAATCCGTGATACTTCGGATCGAGCGGGATGTTATCGAACCGTGCCGCGGCGAGCGTGTCCTCAGAGAATTGATTGTACTTGGCGGTGGCTTCTCCCACTTGCTTCGAAGTTTCTGCCTGAGGAAGAGGCTGAGTCGATTCGATGGTGCCCTCCTGCGTGGCGGACGGGGCCTTTGAAGGTGCTACGGTTTCGGCAGGCTTGTTGCTCTCTATTTCGCTTAGCCTCGTTTGCAGTTTGTTCATCTGCTCGCGCAACTCGTCTAGCTGCTTGCGGAGCTCTTGCACGTTTTGATTCGAAGAATCTGACTGAGCCGAGGAGGCCGTCGGGAATAGAGTAAAACTAAGCAGAACTAAAGTTAAGCATACGTGTCTGCGGTTCTTCACGGCGGTTCACCTTTCCTCGGGTACTTGGCTCGCCTCCGAGCCCTTCAACACAACTTTCTTCGCAATGTCACAACTTTCGTCAATTAGACACCTGAAGCAGAATTGCAGTAACGCCACTGCCCCTTCTAATTGCACAGGTTGCAAAACGAGCGCGGGAGCGACAACTGTCACTTCTTACAGTGAGAAGACACCAGAGCGTGGGAAGAACGCCAGCTAGCCGGGCGCGTTCAGGTAAACGCACAAGCTAGCGGCCGATTAAATACGGGTCCATTCCACAGAGACAATCTCAGCAATGGAGAAACGGTTACTGCAATTCGGCATGCTCCTCGTTCGTCCGCTTCAGAATGGGAATGTCTAGGTCAACATCCATACTTTCACTCTCTTGACCTTGAGACTGCAGCCACTCGTCTAGATCTCGAACTGTATCTTTTGCCAGTACCGCGAGGAAATACTCTGACCTAGTGTCAAAAGAGCGGACACCCATGTCCTGGGCAAATGATGAGCCGCATGCAGATGCCCGTGCTCAATCGGCTAATCCTGTTCGAGATCGCGATCAAGAATCGAGGTAGCCATGAACGGGAAACAAAAATTCTTGGGTGCGACCTTTCGATACCTTCTGGTCATGGTGTGCACGATTGCCATCGCACCAGGCGACACACTGGCATGTATGTCGTCGCCTCATTCGGCGCAGGCGGCTTCCCCACAGAACCAGCCTGCGAAGATTCCCCCCGACCAACTGGACTCCCTCGTTGCTCCCATTGCTCTCTATCCGGACCCGATGCTGGCGCAAACCCTCGCAGCATCCACGTATCCTCTTGAACTTATCCAGCTCCAGCAGTGGATGACAAAGAATCCCGGGCTAAAGGATAAAGCGCTAGCCGATGCCGTCGTGAAGCAGCCCTGGGACCCAAGCATTCAAGCGTTGGCCGGTCTGCCCGAAGTGGTAAAGCGACTGGCAGACGACATTCAGTGGACTACGGATCTGGGCAACGCCTTCTTGGCGCAGCAGAGCGATGTAATGGATGCCGTGCAGCGCATGCGCAAGAAGGCACAGGACACTGGTAATTTGAAATCGACCGAGCAACAGAAGGTGGAAACCAAGGTCATCGAGAGCAAGAGTGTGATCGTGGTGGAACAGGCTAATCCACAGGTCGTGTACGTACCTTCGTATGATCCCGTCGTGGTTTACGGCCCGCCAGTCTATCCCTATCCGCCCATTTACTATCCACCGGCGGGATACTATGCCGCGGGAATTGCCATTTCTTTCGGCGTTGGGATGATGATGGGGGCGTTCTGGGGCGGCGGGTGGGGCTGGGGCTGCGGCTGGGGCGGCAACAACAACATCAACATCAATAACAACAATAATTTCAACCGGAACTCAAATATTGGCAACGGCAACCGCAACAACATTGGAAACGGAAACCGCCCGTCGCAACAATCATCTCGCGGGGGCGGAGGCCGCGGAGATTCCAGCTGGAAGCACAATCCGCAACATCGAGGCGGCGCCCCGTATGGAGACCGAGGTACTGCGGACAGGTTTGGCGGTTCGGCACGCGGAGACTCCCTTTCCAATCGCCAGGCTAGTGCCCGCCAGCAAGTTGGCCGACAGGGCGGAAATCTGGCCAGCAGTCGCGGCGGAGGAGCTGGCGTGAGCAATCGGGCCAACGGATTGGGTTCAAATAACAGGTCTGGTGGTGCAGGCGTTAGCAACCGGGCGGGCGGAGGCGGAGCGGATCGGGTGGGAAGCCGTGACGTCTCGCGCGGCGGTGGCGGAAACCGGGATGCCTTCGGAGGAGGTTCCAGGGGATCCAGCGGTTACAACGGATCGAGCTCGCGCGCCAGTAGCAGCCGCGGTTCCTCAAGCATGGGATCTCGAGGAGGCGGTGGTCGCGGTGGTGGCGGAGGCCGGCGCAGGTAAGCGGCCTAGGTCGCGAAAAAGAATGTCATAGGAGCATGGATATGAAATCAACATCTGCGATGGCAAGCCTCCTCAGGCTGCGTTGGGTCCTGGGGACATTGGCGTTTCTGTCGGTGCACGGCCAGCTCACTGCGCAACAACCTGCCCAAAAAACTGCCCCTGCTTCTGTTGCGGTCGGTGCCAAAACCTTCGATTCACCGCAGCATGCTGCCGGTGCGCTAGTCGCTGCGGCGGAGAAATTTGATGAGGGCGCCCTCAATGAGATTTTTGGTCCGGGTGGCGAGGATATATATCTTTCCGGCGAATACCCGCAAGACCGACAGCGAGCCTCAGACTTTGCTGCACTGGCTCGCGAAAAGAAAAGCCTCTCCGTGGATCAAAAAAAGGGGAACCGGGCATTCCTTCTGGTGGGCAACGAGGACTGGCCGTTCCCCGTGCCAATCGTGAAGCTGGGCGCCAAATGGGCGTTTGACGCCAAGGCCGGACGCCAGGAACTCCTCTATCGTCGCATCGGAAGCAATGAACTGGACGCTATTGATATCTGCCATGGCTACGTGGAAGCGCAGCACGAATATGCACTCCAGAAGCGCGAAGGCTACGATGCCAACCAATACGCCCAGCGCATTGTAAGCACCTCAGGCAAGCAGGATGGCTTGGCATGGCAAAACCCCGACGGTAGTTGGGGCGGACCGATTGGCGAAAAGATTGCCCGTGCGATCGAACAGGGCTACTCCGGCGGTGCGGAGCCATACCATGGTTATTTCTTCAAAATCCTTAAAGGTCAAGGACTGGCGGCGCCACTCGGTGAAATGGACTTCGTCGTGAAGGGCGTAATGATCGGGGGCTTCGCCCTGGTAGCGGCGCCGGCCGAGTATGGCGTTACGGGAGTGAAGAGCTTCATCGTCAGCCACGACGGCGTTGTCTACGAGAAGGATTTTGGGGCAGCCACTCTCGGCGAGTTCATAAAAATGGAGCGCTTCAATCCGGGTCCGTCCTGGACACCGGTTCCGGAGGGCTAAGACAAGATCCGATCAACTAAAACCGGTCTCCGTCGAAGTGAAGAGGTCTATCGGTTAGTGGGAAATACTCAATCCCGGTAGTCATCTCGCCCGTTGATGAATGAACGACAATGCAATTGAGTGAGGACAAACGAACTGGCACTTTTGACAGTTCTTTCGCGGAATGCCTGAAGACACCATCATCATACCTTCGGAGTTCTCTTGCGAAAAGAAGGATCGAAAGAGTCGCATGTGAGAACCGTGGGAGGGATGCCTCGCAGGGAAAAATGTGAGAGAAAACAGAAAGGAACTAAATGAGAAGGAATATTGGCGTGGTGTTTGTTTTGGCAAGCGCATGGTTTCTGTTTGTCCCAGTGGCGCGAGCGCAGGCGGCGGCCAGCAGGGACTCACAGACCGTGAGCGAGCAGGATATTCAGTTGTTGCGCCAGGATGTTCGGTCGAAAAAAAAGCAGCTGATCGCGGCGAACTTGACACTCACGGATGCGGAAGCAACGCAGTTCTGGCCCGTGTATGACCAGTACAGCGCAGAGATGACGAAGATTGGAGATCAGCGGTATGCCCTGATCAAGGAATATGCGCAGAACTTCGGTTCACTGACGGACGACCAGGCGCTGAGTTTGATCAATCGCTCGCTGGCACTGGATGCGGCTGTCGAGCAACTGCGGATGAAGTACGTGCCGATCATCAATAAGGTGCTGGCGGGCAAGAAAACGACCACCTTTTTCCAGATGGACCGTCGCATCTCCACGCTAATCGACCTCCAACTGGCTTCGCAGATTCCGCTCGTGCAGGAACAGCACTAGTTTCGAATCGGGAAAGTGAGAGTTGTTCGCCTGAGTTGTTCGTCCTTTTTTGGCTGGGAGGTCACATAAAAGGGCATCTCCCGTACCCGTTATCCAGATGTCCGAGAAGGGGCATGGTCAAGTACTAGCGGATTTCCAGTTTGTCTTGGTGGGATGAAATGACAAATCTCAGGTCCAGAAAACGTGTTGTCAAGCACGGTGGCAGGCCTGTTCTTGACAGGCAATTCCAGCCCCACTCAATCTGCGGCTCGCGAGTACCGTACAGGACCTTGTGCCGGAAAGGTCGAATTTCTGCAGTGGGTTCGCAAAAGGAGCGCCTGCCATGGAACCTCCCATTCCTCCTTTACTTTTTGCCCTGCTTCTTCTTATCGGCATGCTGCTCTTCCTGGAAATTGGCCGCCGTGCGGGTGTCAAGCGCCGTGCAAAAGAGTCGGAAGGCGAGCGAGGCGGTCTTGGCACGGTCGAGGGCGCGGTTTTCGGCCTGTTCGGCTTGATGATAGCGTTCACGTTCTCGGGAGCGGCAACGCGGTTTAACGAAAAACGGATGTTTATCGCTGAGGAAGTCAACTGCATCGAAACCGCGTATCTGCGGCTACGCTTGCTGTCCTACCAGGAACAGCCTCCACTCCAGGAATTGTTTCGCCACTATCTGGACTCGCGGCTGGAGACTTACCGCAAGCTTCCCAATATGGTCGCGGCCGAAGTGGAGATGGCCAAATCTATGAGAATTCAGGAGGAGATCTGGACCGAAGCGGTGGCAGCTACTCGACTCCCCGATTCTCATCCTTCCTCTGGTCTGTTGTTGCTTCCCGCGCTAAACAACATGATCGACATCTCTACCACCCGCACCATGGCGCTGCAACTCCACCCTCCGAGGATTATCTATGCGCTTCTGTTCGGCCTGGGTCTCATTTGTTCCCTGCTGGCTGGTTTTCGGATGTCGAGTGGCCAACAACGGAGTTGGCTCCACATCCTGGGCTTCACGGTCCTCACGGTCATCATCGTCTACGTCATGCTGGACGTCGAGTACCCGCGAGTAGGTTTGATCCACCTCGAAACCTCCGACCAACTTCTGGTCCATCTCCGCGACCACATGAAGTGAGGGTGATTCGCGAAAGGACTCGCTGCTGATTCCCAGAACGGGACTATCTCATGCAGTTGCTTTATATCGGTTTTGCCCCTTGGCTGTTTGCCCGGTGGTGCTGGCCAGTGGAACTCGAACATGAATTTGAGTCCCAAGCGAGGGCCCCGATTCGACTGAGATGTGCCCCCCGACCAGCCGCAGCCGCTCGCGCATGCTGATTAAGCCAATACCGGCTTCCGCCCGCACAGACTCAGGGGTGAATCCTGTGCCGGAGTCGGAGATGCAAAGTTCGATTCGATTGCAGTGACCAGACAACTCTACCTTGGCGTTGTCGGACCCGCTGTGCTTTAAGACGTTCTGCAAAGCCTCCTCTACTATCCGATAGAGGCAAAGACTCACATCCTTCGGAATCTCTTCTTGAATGTCATGATGAACAAATAGGACTCCCAGCTTGTGACGTTGAGAGAATTCTGTGCAGAACCCTCGCATAGAGGCTACAAGACCCAAAGTGTCTAGCTTGGATGGATGAAGCTGGTAAGACAGGTTGTGGATACTGGACGAAATCTCCGCGGATGCTTCCGCAAGGTCGTGCAGTTGTTGCCGCGCCCGGGACGAAAGCCCGGGCATATCCTGCTCGAATTGCTCAAGTCCAATTTGTAGGAGCGCCATCCGTTGATTCAAATCGTCGTGCAACTCCCGGGCAATGAGCGCGCGTTCCTGCTCTTGCGCCTCAATCAACCTGCGGCTCACGCTGGAGACGGCCTCTTCCGCAAGCTTCCGCTCGGTAACATCGGCCACTATGCCGATCATCCGCAGCAGCCCGCCTTTACCGTCGAAGATACCGTGTCCACTCTCCTCCAGCCAAATTACATCCCCGTCGGGGCGTAGCATTCTATAGCTGGTTTGATAAGTTGGATTTTGGGGAGTAAGCGCCGCCTCTGTGGCGGCATATGCTTCGCGGTCGTCAGGGTAAACTCTGGCGATAAATTGCCGGCCGGTATCGCGCGTCGGGTCGTCCATCCAACCGAGAATGTCAGCGCACTGTCCTGATCGCACTATCGCATCGGTTACTGCGTGCCGCTCAAACACGTACATCCTTCCAGCTTGGACCGCCAAGCGTAGCCGTTCTTCGCTTTCTCGCAGTGCATCCTCAGTCCGCTTGCGCTCTGTGATGTCCGCTACCATGCCTACTATCCGCGACATCCTGCCCTGGTCGTCAAAGTGCGCCCGACTGCTTCTTTCCAACCAAATCACGGTCCCGTTGGGACGCATGAAGCGATAGCTGATTTCAAGGTGGGGCCTCTCCGGACTAAGCTTGGCAACCGCGGTGGTAAGTCTTTCCCGATCCTCAGGGTGAACCCTGGCCGACATTTGCTGACCGGTAGTGAACGTCGTTTCGTCTATCCCGAGAATCTGGACGCTCTCTGGCGATCGCACGATCTCATCGGTGGCAGCGTCCCACGCAAAGGCGAACATGTTTCCGGCCTGGACCGCAAGACGAAGCCGTTCTTCGCTTTCCCGGAGTTCCTCTTGTGCAAGCCGGCGTTCCGTGATGTCCTGGCCCGTGCCACGGAGTCCCACGACGCGGCCTGCGGCATCTCGCTGCACTTCGCCACGACCGATGACCCATCTTGTGGTGCCATCAGGGCGGAGTACCTCTAGATCCAATTCGAATGGTGTTCCAACGCGCTGCGCTTCTACCACAGCGTGCCGCAGTCGCTCCCAACTTTCAGAGGTATAGAGTTGCGGCTGTTCCTTGGAGTTGAGCGCAGGCAGATGGGGATCGCGCCCAGCGATTCGGTAAAGTTGTTCTGACCACGTCGCAGTGTCAGTGCTTGAATCCCATTGCCAACTGCCTACCTGCGCCAGGCGCTGGGCTTCACTGAGTTCCGCTTCTCTCTTCCGCAATGCGCGCTCCGCTCGCTTGCGCTCCTCTACGAGGGCGGCCAGAACCATGAAAGGTGTCGCAGTGAAAACCAAGAATAGCTGCAGCGAGAACACGCTGTTGAATAGTCCCCCCCTGGTGAAGGGACCCTGATTATGGGCTGAAGCCCAAATCGAAAGAAATGCAACTAGGCAAACGGAAGTGCTGACGCCCAATGACCCGAAACGCAAAGCGGCCCACAGAAGAAAGGGCACGAGAGAATAAAGCAATGCCGGCGAATTGCTCCCTGAGGCCGTGAAGGTGAAATAGCCCAGAACAGCCAGAGAGGCAATCAGAGCGGAAAATTCGAAACGGTAGGCACGTGGTTTGCGCGCCCATACAGGCCCGTCGTTGACCCAACCCAATATCGTCGGCGTCAGAGTGATGAAAGCGAGCATCTCGGAAAAAAAGGAAATCCTCCAACTAGTCCAATACTCGCCGGGGATGCCAAACGCACTGAGAAATGCCGCGGCGTCCGGTGCGAGGAGCACCGCAGAGAAAGCATATTTACTGAGGGCCGCCACGCTATTGAGCCGGGGGGCCCGGCCGAAGAAATAGCTCACACTGAACGCGGCGATAAGGACTTGGACCGTGTCGGCCAGAATAAACCAGACAACCGAACTGATCGGCACGCCTGCCTGTAGGTCGCAGAGAACAAACGCAGCAAAGGCTGCGGGAATGACGCTGGGCCAAGTCTTCTGCGGCACCAGCAACAACACAGACACCAGAAGAGCGCACCCCGGCCACAGCGGCCAGACTGTTTTGGGATGTGATAACAGGACTCCAGCTAGGTTGATAACCAGGTACAACAGCATGGCGACCAGACACGCCAGGATCACTGTACGAAACGCGAAACTTTGTATCGCTACGTTCCAGGATAGGCGACTGCGCCCGGTTTGCATGGCCTACCTCCCATGAAGCGTGAACAGTTCACGGCTTGGCGGAAAGCGAATGAACAACCCTCCCATGGTTGGTGCTTGGAAGTAACCATACTATATTCGTTGGTGTTGTCAACTGGTGGATTGACCATACGGTGACCAATTCCAACTGAGCAGAACAATCCCGCGGTCTAGGCCAAGTGAAGCAGCCTGCATCCTTCGTGACTTAGAGCAATGGTCTGTGACTTTTGACAGTAGGATGCGGCGTACCCCTCTGGCAGCCTGTCGAGACAGGTGACGCTTTGTAGCAATCTTCAAATTCAAGGAGGTAATATGTGCGACTGACTATCTTATGCCTCGTAGCGTCCGCCGTCCTTCCATTAGCAAGCCAAGCGCAGGCTCCTGTTTTCGCGATTATGCCGGTAGAAAGCAAGGTTAAATTCGACGTGAAAGCGTCGGTAGCTATAACGGGCACTTTCGACAAGTGGGACGCGACTCTTATATTTACATCTCCCGATATCAATACAGGGGTTTTAGACATCAAGATTCAAGCTGACAGTGTAGACACTGGAAGTGGCATGAAGAACGGCAAGCTGAAGGGCAAAGACTTTTTCGACGCCAAGCAGAATCCCTTGATCACGTTTCTGTCCAAAAAAATTGTACAAACTGGGCAGGACACCTTCGAGGTGGATGGCGACTTTACGATTCGTGGAGTGACTAAACCAGAGAAGTTATTACTAGTGGTTAGTGGAGCGGGGACAGGCGCAGCCTCAATCAAAGGGACTATGGCCTTTGACCGTAAGGACTATGGGATGAACAGCGGTATTCCTTTTATCAAGATCGCCGACCGCGTCGAGGTGACTTTCGATCTCAATGCGAAACGAGTCAGCGGGCCTCCGGTGAACTTAAAGTAGCAGCAGTCCTGTCTTTAAACTCTCTTCGCATCGCCTTCCCTGGGGATAACTTCAGCCAATTGAGACGACTGGTACTTCTGTCAGTAGTTTTGTCGCGAAGCCAGCGTCACGATTGCCAAGGGAGGGCCTCGTGGACGTGGCCTGCAACGCGATTCCATCCATCGGGTCCCGGACGCACCACAAAAAACGCGCTGTTTGTGGGTTCTTGGCAGTGGCTTTGTCTTTGGCGTCCTGCAGCGGGTTGCCCCCGACCGTGGGGGGTAGCGGCCAAGGCAGCGGTGCCACGTTTCTTGTCGGACTTCGGGCCATTCCGCTTCCACCTCTAGGAAATATCAACATACTCTCTTTCAGCGCCACAGTTGTCGGAGTGTCCTTAACTCCATCCACCGGTGGATCTGTAAGTGTGCCGCTCAATGCTCCTCTCTTTCAAGTAGACTTTGCCAGGCTCCAAAGTGACACTTCCTTCCTCGCTTTTTCGACTTCGATTCCAGCCGGAACCTACTCGAACATGGTTGTAAGCCTCTCAAATCCGTCGGTCTCCTATTGCACCCAGACTCTCGGAATCACAGGGTGCACAGCTGGCAGCGTTACCACACTGGGAGGCGGACCCGCCACACCGATAATTGCGGACTCTCCGTTTCCACTGGTTGTAACCACTGGCCAGAGCATAGGTCTCGCCGTTAACCTAAATATCGCAAAGGCATTGACCTTGAATGTCCAGACGCAAGCAATCACGAGCGTAAATCTTGGCGCAGCCGATGTTTTAACAGCGATGATTCTCCCACCCTCCTCTAGCACTTTGCCCTCTAGGGCATTAGACTTCGTCGAAGACGTAACCGGAATCGTGTCGTCCGTTAATACCGCCTCTCAGAGTGTCACGGTACAAACGGCAACAAAGGGTCCAATAACGGCCTTTGCGGGGACCACGACGACCGTGTCCCCCAACTGCACCACCTTCAATCTCGGCAGCACCTTTACCTGTGCAAAGCAGGGTCAGGTCGCCAGTCTGGATATGACTCTGAATGTCGATGGCGCATTCACTCTTCTGGAATACGATCCCTTGGCGACAACGGCAGGAGACTGGATCGAGGGCATTGTCGGGCTGCCAACTTCGTCGTCTACGCAATTCCAGATTGTCACAAACGACCTCACTTTTGACCCGTCAAACACCTTAATCGGCAGCAATCTAGAACTAGGGGCCCCAGTGAAAATTACTTTAGCGAATCCTAAACCGTTCGTGGTCGATACCAAAGGCTTGAATGTTCCGAATACATCCTTCACGGGAGCTACGGACGCTTCGATTCTGATGCCCGGCCAGACCCTCGCAGTTCATGTGGTCTCGTTCACACCAGCCTCTGGCGCTGCTTTGGCAGCTGCCAATGTAGATTTTGTATATCTCCGCTTCACTCGCGTCACCGGCAGCGTGGCCAGTGCAGCCCCTCCAAATACGTTCGCCATGCAATCTTTCCCCTCATTCTTCGGTCTGACCGTGCCCGTGACTGTGCAACTGTCGAATGGCTTGCCAAGTACGAACTTTGATGGAGTCAGTGGTGCAACTGATTTGGTTTCCGGACATATTGTATCGATTCGCGCGCTCTATTTTGGTCCTCCGACGGGCCCCACACCTACGCCTACTCCGTTCAGCGCGGCCAAGCTTCGCGTTCCTCGAGGCTTTCTCGAATCGCCACAACTGAATTAGCTAACAGGCTGGATAACCGTGCAGCAACTGCAGAATCCGCGGTGGCTCAGAAGATTTGCGCCATTCTATTCGGAATTCTCTTTGTGGTGGCCTCGCGCATCATCTTTCGATTCCAGGATTTGGCCTCACATCCACAGATCCTCGGTACTTCAACCTGATTCGATTGCACACCTACAACTTCAAGGACTATGGATGCCTGAATTGTGGCTCTTGCAAGGCGATGTATGCGAGTAATGGCTCGTGCCAAGATTCCGGTGTCTTGCGGATCTTCACATCTGTCTTCGATCTCCGCAGCGGATTGAGCGGGCACGTCAGCACTCGCATGGCAATCACCTCGGTCACATCGACCAATGGGCGAAATCCCCAACCTGTCGGACGAGGGATCCACATGCGCCTACCGCTCATGCCTGCGCAGCCTTGGAATTTGGTCTAAGAGTTACAGTGGCGCGAACTGTGGTGCCAAGTCCGGCCTGGGAGTCGATGGCCAGTTCCCCGTGGACCAGTTTCAACCTTTCCCTCATGCTCGTAAGGCCCAGCCCTTGCCCCCGCATTGCCGCTTCGGGCTTAAACCCAATGCCCCAATCGCGTACGCTCAGCTCGATTCCCGTCGATGTCCTTCTGAGCCACACCTCAAAGCGCTGTGATCCGCTATGCTTGAGGGCATTCTGCAAACTTTCTTGCAAAACCCGGAAAAGACAAAGCGCGGCTTCCTGACGCAGTTCCTTCGTTTCGCACTCGGAGTGAAACTCAACCTGCACTCCATGCTTCTCGGATAGCTCCCTGCAGAAACTGGAAGCCGCGGTTGCGATGCCCAGGTATTCCAACTTTGAAGAGTGGAGCCGGTGCGAAAGGGCCTGAATGTCGCTCCCGAGACGTAAGGCTTGCTCGATTGCCTCCTCGAGGCCCTGCGCGACTGCCGCCGGCGCTGAAGTGGGAGAATCTCGTTTCAAACGCTCCAGATTCACCGTTAATAGGGCAACTTGCTGAGTGATGTCGT
>Ga0070695_100001790_pt1 | contig 12103 bp, 17 predicted proteins | sample KBSK1252metaG_FD_65471 | JGI IMG/M metagenome (GOLD analysis project Ga0070695, IMG submission 65471) | Corn, switchgrass and miscanthus rhizosphere microbial communities from Kellogg Biological Station, Michigan, USA - KBS K1-25-2 metaG | ecosystem: Host-associated > Plants > Roots >...
CCCAAATCATGCATTCGAGGGCACCCCGCCGATCCACTTCCAGGCCTTCTGATCTGCGCTTTTTCGTTTTGTCCATGCTCTGTCTCCTTCACGCTGGCAATGGCTGCTACATGAAGGAGACCGCCGTTCGAGCCATTCTATTCCCGGCCCGAGCAAATTTTTTTAGGTCATCCTGGAGTAGGCCTTATTAGGCCGTGTACTCATAAATCGAGATTGTAAGCAGCGGTGGGTCAAATGTCCGGTTTGCTCCCAAAAGCGGACATTCGTCAGCCCATTGAGCATGTCCGCTATGTGCCATAAGCGGACATTCTGGACGTGGAGATCTGGACGCAAGACAGGAAGTACTGACGCATGAACCGCCACGACTCGCCCGCCGTCTGCAGGTCACCTTTATGGTCGCACTGGTATCAACAAGGCGATTGCTGCTTTTGTACGCCAACTAGCGCTCGATTATTCAACAAAGTCGCTCTTCGCGCGTTACCCTGAGATTGAGGAGATTGGAGCAAAGAGCGATGACGACGAGCAAACGACAATCGCGCGACCAAGCTCGGCGTGCTGGTTCTGAGGCGAACCTAGGTCAGAAGGCGGCTGAGCGGGAAAAGAAGAGTAAGGCACAGCTCAGTCGTATGGAAGGAAGGCGTGCCTCGTCAGCACGTGGTCGCTTTGTCGCTTGGTGCAAGCAGGAGCAAGCGAGCATACAGCAGCAGCTTGAGTTGATGCAGAGCGGCAAAGTGCTCACAGGAGAGAACCGGCGACTCAGTGAAACGCGCTAAGGCCAGACTCGCGGAGCTAGAATCCCTTTTGACCGAGAAAGGCTCGGCCACGATCTCGAAACCGTAACTTTGTCCTCAACTCGAGCCAGAGCGCGCTTCAACTTACGGCGGATTAGAACCTTGCCCTCGGCATGCCAGCACGCCTGTGAAGAAAACAGTCCTGACGGAGGGCATGACCCCCGCCGCCTACACCAGCGTCTAAGCGGGACTAGGCGACCGCCAGAATAGGCCGATCAATAGTAAAAGCTTTTTTTCTTCGCCTGAGCGCCAACGCAAACCCCTTTAGTACTGCATTGCATGCTCGACGGGCAATCCTTGCTGGTCCCGCAATGAATCGTCTTGCCAGCAGCCAACGCGGAGCCTGAAAACGCGCAGACGATACCGACGGCAATAATCATCGACACGATTGCCTTCATTGGTGTTCTCCCTTTTGGTGATTTGCTGTCTAAGAACGCTCTGGCTTTTCTTTTTGTTCGTCAGTGCGCCGCGCTGTTTGGACGCAGCAGTGGATTTGCAATGGCAGGTAAACGGCAACTCAATTCGCGTGCTGGATCAAGTGGGCGACCACGGCAGCGGTTTAACAACGACAGAGGGTTCCTCTGGGCCTAGGGCGTGTACTCATAAATCGGGGTTGTTGGCCAACGTCCGTTTTGCCCCCAGAAGCAGACATTCGTCGGCGCTTGAGTATGTCTGCTTAGTGCCAAAAGCAGACGCAGGGCCAATTTGGGTGACGTTCCCCGCAATACCTGGAGGTCTAACCTGGAGGAGCGCTGTTCACGCCCTTGGAGGTTCCACCCGCGCGGTGCCGACACAGTTGCGAGTCAACCTACCTGTGGTACTCGGCCGCATAAGCGAAAAAACAAGTGCGAAGTCACAAGTGTTGCGGGATCAGATAAGTGGCGTTCAAGATCCGCCACATCCTTCTCGAGAACGCTGCGATCGATGAAGCCTCCTTCAATCATCTTCTCGCGAACGTTGTTGATGAAGTCTCTCAGAATAAGTCGCCCGTTGTGGTCCGGCGGATAAACATGGACCACTGTGTCAGCGCGAATGTCAACGACTCCTGCGTCACGAAACAGACGGTGGGTGCGTCGGCCGACAAAGAGGTCGATTCCTTGCGCGGACGAATAGGCGATGTAGGCGTCGAGCAGTCGCGTCCACGCGGGCGATGGCGGATCGCAGATGAGACTGACGGAGTCCGCCTCAAAGCTTGCGACCCAGCCACCAGGGCGAACGAGGGACACCATTTCGCGGACAATGCGTTCAGGCTCCGGTACGTTGACCAGAACGAAGCGCATGTGGGCACCGTCGAATGACGCTCGCGGCAATCCCGTGTCATACGCATCACCCTCGCGGACCTCGACCTGCGGCAGCGCGTGATCCGTGACAAAGCGGCGCGCTAAGCCGGCAAAATGCGGGCTCCGCTCGATTCCAAGAACTGACCCGGTGGGACCGACGCGCTTACCAAGGAGGTGCAAGACCCCGCCATTACCGCAACCGAGGTCGAGAATGCGCTCCCCGGCCTTGATCCCAATTTTTTCGAACTGCGCGTCTGAATCGGGGGCGAGGTCGGCGATCTGCCGCCTAAGGCGTGCCTCCTCCGCCTCGCCGCGACCTAGCAGATAGTGGTCGGATTCCGCCATCGAGCTCCGCGAGTCCACAAAAGTCATGGCACCCGCATTACCGCAGCAATGCGACATTGAGCATTGCATCTCTGCTGATGCTCGTCGTCAAGCAGTCGAAGCCCAGAATTTGGCTGCTTGGCGACAAAGCCGACCAAAAAAGCGCTAACCCTGACGTGCTGGAGTCAGCCTAATTGATCTCCTCGAAGGTCTTATTCAACGTTTCGCGGATTACCTGCGCATTAGTCGGGATGGAGTGATTAAGGCCTACGGCCAGCATGTGTTGATCTCCTCGCCGAACGGCCCGAGCAGTTGGTCATGTTTCAGGCGGCGGATGTCCGCTTTGGGTCATAAGCGGACATACTGACAAGTCCGCGCCCTGTCCGCTTTACCCCAATTGGCGGACGTTAGTCCAAGTCAGCATTTGGCTGTCGGTTTATGAGTACACGCCTTAGGTCATCTTGGAGTAGGCTTTATTAGGTCATCCTAGAGTAGGCTTTAGTGGAAGGTGAGCGGCGGTTGTTCGCGCCAATAGCAAGACTTGGGGTCAGCCGCCTCGAACTCTGGGCGTCGCGGTAGGCCGCTTCACCATGTCCTCTACTTAGCCGCGATTGTCCGCCGCTGCTTTCGCCTGATGCTCTTGCTCGTTCGGCCTCGCGGAGGGGCCGTCTGTCCTACTCTGGCTCTTGAGGGTCTCGGCCGCGAAGCAGGTTTGGAGGCTCTTCTGGGCTCTGCCGGATCGGCCGGTATTGGCAAGAGGGGCGGGTCGTTAGCCGTGCGCATGCCTTGCATCGCCCCACGCACATCTTCGATCTTACCCTCCTGCATCGTCTGCTCGAACTGGTGCTGCAAGTCGTCGGCCACGTGCCTGAGCTTGCGGACGGAATGGCCGAAGCCGCGCATCAGGCGCGGTAGGTCCCTTCGCGGGACAACGACCGTGGCCACGACAGCGATGATAAGAAGCTCCGCCCATCCGATGCCAAACATGCGCAAGCCCTCGCCACCCTACAAGCCCGTGCGAGACTTCTGAACGAGCTCCTGCCGCACGCTTTTCAGAGCCGGGTTGTTGTCTCGAAAGACAATGGATTCCGACTCGGGCTCCCCCTCGTACTCTGTTCCTTCGGCCAAGCCCTTCTTCAAGCTTTTGATGCCTTTGGCGACGTCGCCCATGAGACCGGAGATCTTTCCGCTCCCGAACAAGAGCACGAAGACCATCAGGGCAATTAGGATATGCGACCAGCTTATTCCCATCGGATGACTAGTCCTCATGCTGAGTAACGGCCGAACCACGCATCGATCGGATCTTCTCTATCAAAATTCTCCAATGCTCGTGTGAGGCCAGCTGAGCTACCCGCTCGGTGTTAATCGCGCGTGCAGATTCCATCGCATTTCTCCTCTTCGAACATGTTTGACATGATCGGTAAAGGAGACCTGCGCGTCCGGCGCTTTATTCCCCGCCGAGACGTTCGACGCGATCACATTTGTGTGCTTTCAAGATGGAAACTCGGCCGCGTTCTTCTCAACACCTACCCTCCGCCCAAACATGGACACGCGCCAAGGCGCTGCAGAAGGGCGCCCAGACGCCGATGCTGGCGTGGTTCTCGACGGTCGCAGGCGAACCAGGCGCGGCGGATGCCGAGCGCGACGTGCGCGGCTTTGCGCTCAAGTTCCATAAGGCGAGCGAAGGCCGCTTTAAGCACCAAATTATGAATCGCTTTGACGCGTCGATTTGTAGAGTTTGATTCCAGAGGCGGTCCTCGCCGATACCGGGGCCGCCAATTCTATTTCAACAGCTCGTCTGTGCAGATTGATTACCGCAGGCCCCGTCAAAACGCCGAGATGGACCTTGGGCGACCGCACCCCAGGCTGTCTCCGACTTAAATCAACGAGAACGTAGAGCAAATTGCCGCACCGATGCAGAGCACGGGAAAGTGATCGCCGATCGGCATGAGGGAATAAAGCGGTCTCCCATCGAGTCACCTTTGGTGATCAGGGCGTCGGAGCCCGCATCACGCATAAGTTAGCGAATGAGGTGGCGGACCGGGGTCGCCTGGCCAACCACATCTCGCAAGAAAAGGAGAGATATCAATGAGAACGATTGTAGCCAACGTGATGACTGCCTTTGCGGGCAGCCTGCTCTTAGCCCCTTTGATGTTGGGGCTAGCTCAGGCGGGAAGCGCGTCTGACCTCAAGGATGCTGCCATCGCCACTCATGATGGCGCCGTTATGCTTGTCCACGGTGGCGGCGGAGGCGGTGGCGGCGGAGGGCATGGCGGAGGCGGCGGCGGATTCGCCGGCGGCCACGGCGGAGGCGGCGGTGGATTCGCCGGCAGCGGTGGCTTCCACGCCTATGCCGGCCGCGGCTTCGATCGGGGGGCCCGGTTCGATCGTGATAGCCGGTTCGACCACGACTTCCGTCACCGTCGTGTTTTCGACAATGATGCCTTCATCGGTGATGGCTTCTATGGTTACGGCTATGGTGACTGCTATTGGCTGCGGCGCCATTTCTGGGCCCGCTATGAAGCCTGCCTGGAAAACTACTACTGACCTCGCGTAGCTAGAGAGACGCAATATCTCTCAAAGCTAATAAGCAGGGGCCCCGCTCGTGCGGGGCGCCTCGCCCCAGCCTTGTGAAAGGATCCCACCGATCGTCGACTGTGCAATCGACGCTGGGTATCACCATGCGATCGAGAAGTTCGAGTACTTGGACAAATCATGGTGCTTAAGTGCATAAAGTTCGGTTGCAATCAGTCGAACAAACGAATGCACCACGAATAAAACGAGATCGTAGAGTTCGTCTGTGACCGGCACCCCCACGCACTGTGATTGAAGAGCGATGCTCTCGCACAATTGTTAAGGTCGAAGCAGATGCCCACCAATGAAGCACAGCTGGTTGATTTCTTGCTGCTTGGCGGCGGATTGGCGAGCGCCACGGCCGCAGAAACCCTGCGCGCGGCCGGGGTCGAGGGCAGTATTGCAATCCTGTGCGCGGAAACCATGCTCCCCTATTACCGACCACCGCTATCAAAAGAGTTTCTTCTCAAGGGTCCTGACCAGACTAAAGTTTTGATCCATGACCACTCGTTTTACCGAGAGCGCGCAATCGACGTGCACTTAGGGACGCGAGTGTGCGGGGTCGATGCCGATAGGCGTACAATCGAAACCGATTGTGGTGTTCATTTCCGCTTTGACAAATTGCTGATCGCGACCGGAGCGAGCGTGCATAAGCTGTCTATACCGGGCGCAAACTTGGAGGGTGTTCATTATCTGCGCACGGTGGATGATGCGCTTTCGTTATATCAAGCTATCGCGCATGCGCAGCGAGCGATCGTCATAGGAGCGAGCTTCCTCGGGATGGAGATCGCGGCCTCTTTCGCGACAAGGGGAGTCGCGACGACCTTGATCGCGAAAGAGGACCTCGTCTACGAGAAGCTATGCTCGCCGGAGGTCTCCGATTTCTTCGCCGGATATTTCAGGGCGCGCGGCGTGGATTTCATTTTTGGAGAAGAGGTCAAAGAGTTTTGGGGGACAGCGAAGGTCGAAGGCATTGTGACAAGCAGCGGCAAAAGGATGCCCTGCGATATTGTTGCGGTCGGAATTGGGGTTCGGCCTGAAGTCGATTTTCTCGGCAACAGCGGCATCGACGTGGATGGGGGCATCCTCGTCAATCAGCAGCTAGAAACCAACAAACCAGGAATCTACGCGGCGGGGGATGTCGCAAATTTCTATAATCCGATCTCGCGCACCAGGTACCGCGCGGAGCACTGGGATAATGCCGTAAAGCAGGGCCGACTCGCCGCCTGGAACATGCTCGCCGGGCGGCAATCCTGGCGAACGGTGTCGTACTTCTTCTCTGATGTGTTCGATTTAACTTTCAATGTAGTGGGATCGACCGAAGAAGCAGACGAACGGGTAGTAAGGGGATCGGTCAAAGATAAATCGTTCTCTGTCCTCTACCTCGATAAGGAAAGGCTGCGCGGAGCCTTTCTCCTTGACCAATCTCTGGTGGAAGCCAAAGCGGCCGGCGCGTTGATCGCTAATCGGAGCGATATCTCGGCAACAAAAGCCAAACTTTCGGACACCGGTTTCCCGCTAAACCGAGCAGCAGTGCAAACGGTATTCGTCCTTCAGGGTGGCGGAGCCCTCGGAGCCTTCGAATGCGGCGTGGTAAAGGCACTAGAGGAACAGGACATTCATGCGGACCTTGTCGCCGGGGTATCGATCGGCGCGCTCAATGCTGCAATCATCGCTGCCAATCCCGGTAAGGCCACGCACGCGCTTGAAGCCTTTTGGCGCGACTTGAGCCTCGACACCCCCGACATTCCCAATGAAGAGTTGCGACGAGCTGTTTCGTCCTTGCAATCACTGGCGTTTGGCTCGCCCAATTTCTTCCGCCCGCGTTGGTTCGAGCCAATGCTTTCCCCTGCTCAGCTTCCAACAAGCTGGACCAGCTTTTATGACCCGTCTCCACTCAAAGCCACTCTAAGCAAGTATGTTGCTTTCGAGAAACTGAGGGACAGTCCGGTCCGTCTCCTGCTCACCGCGGTGGATGTCGAGACGGGACAGCTGACAATTTTCGATAGTTATGTCGAGGAGATCACGCCTGAGCACGTTCTGGCGAGCGGGAGCTTGCCGCCAGGGTTTTCGTGGACCACGATCGCGGGAAGGCACTATTGGGACGGCGGACTAGTGAGCAACTCACCGCTCGATCAGGTGGTCGAAGTCGGGGGACTGACCGGCAAGAATGTCTTTGTCGTGAACCTATGGGCGGACAAAAGGGCTTTGCCACGTTCGATCCCGGAAGTGTTAGCCAGGCGCGATGAGATCGTGTTTGCTGAAAAGATCAGGCGGAACATTCGCACTTGGGAATATATCGACAACTGCCGCAAGCTCGTCGAGGAGATTATGGCGAGCCTAGACCCAAAAACGGCCGATCAGATTAGCAAACGGCCGCGCTACATTGAGACTGTTGGTGAGGCCTGCCCGCTGTCGGTCACACGCATAACCCGCGAACCTGTCGAGGGGGAATCCGCGGCTCGAGATTACGAATTCTCTCGCAAGTCCATCGACCAGCACATCGCGCAGGGCTATGCCCTAGCTGCGAAAACATTGAAAACCGCTGGGCATGTGACTGCTCAGATGTGAGACCGCTCCGCCGACGAAGCAAGCCGACTGCTCTCCGACATATACGGTTGGTTCACCGAAGGCTTCGATACCCCAGACCTTAAGTCCGCCAAGGGGCTGGCCGTTAAGATGATGGCGTTGGAGACGAGATAGGTCGTCACCACCCAAGACGCCTCATCCTCACCGACCCCCATGCCGCCGGCGATGTAGGGCAGTGCCACGTTGGCAACGGTGCTGTCGAGCACCTCCATGAAGGTGAAGGCGAAGGTTGTCCCTGCTAAAGTGCTTTTAATCAATTGCCCAGTCTGCGCCAGCATGCGACAGCCGGTCGGGTATCCTATAGGCTCACACCGTGGGTTCCGAACAACCAAAACGCCGAAGTGAGCCACAACACCATAAGAATGGCGAACAGCACCCCTCCCGCCATGGGCAGCGCCCAGCCGGGGTAGCCGCTTGTGCGGACTATGAGGACTTTGGCGGAAAAGGCACCGTAGAAAGAGGCGCCCAACAACGAGTGAATAAAGGCGCGGGCATCGTTTGTCCCGAAACCGAGCTTGAAGATGCAATGGTAAGCGGCCGGCACAGTGAGCAGAATGGCCGCCCGCCCGGACCAGCGATGCAGCAGGGGATAGAGGCGGCCTTCTGGCGGGAAACGCAGTTTTCCATAAATGCGTGCCGCCGTCAGCAGCTGACCCAATCCCAGCAGCAATGCGGCCGTCGTCAGCCAAGCCTTCATATGCACTGTGTTACTGAAGAAGAGGCGAAAAAACGGTGTTTTGTAGGGCTCCACATCCGTCCGGACCGCCACAAATCCTATAACAAGCGCGACGCTAGCGAAAAGCAGGAGGGGACGCACGAGCAGCCTCGGACCGGGAGAGCGGCGTTCCGCGCCATCGATATTTTCGCTCATAGCTGAACTCCGATTCGCGGTTTCCTTGCGCCCGTCACTTCGGCTGGGAGTCGTTCGAAGGCCATCAACTAAAGGAGAGATCAAGCATCATCATCTCCTTCACTCGCCATGGGGATCACGAGGAGGAAACAGCTGCCTGGAATTATTTATTCCCCAGCAGCCAATTTGTCGCAGCGGGCACAAAGACATCCCCCAAAGAGCATGGAGTGACCGCGCCCGCGCCGGCCCGCGCAGGAACGCTATGAACAATATCCAAATCATTTCTCGCCGTTCTCACGGCGAAGTGAACAGGCGCTCGAGCTACCAGCGGAATATGGATGACGTCGATTGAGTCTCCGAATGACTGGGACCGATGGGCCCGATCAACAAGGCAGTTCGCAATTGCTTCGCTCTTGTATTTCGCAATTCAGCATCGGTCGGTAAAGAGCCGGCCGAGGTGCGAGTGCACGGCGGGAGGTCGGCAACGGCCCACCTATCAAAATTGAGGAAGACGCAAGCACGGATTCAGAAGGACGACCCCTATTGGCAGCCTTGCGACTATTTTTCTAATTACGGTGAAAATAGTTGCGGCGATTCTGCCTTTCGTCAGCGTGCGTCGGCGAGGTAATGCCGCTAACGACGACCGATGCTGCGAGCACAGCGATCATAAAGGCGTAGCTTTCTAGTTTTTTCTTCATGAGGACCAAGCCTGACCGGCACGCCCAACAACGGCTGACGTTGATGGTTTTTGCATTCAGCTTCGGTCCCCTAGTGCTTGATGGAAATCGGGCAGTTGATGAACAGCACCTTCGCAGCAACCTTATTTGCTTGAAGGGCAGTTTCTAAGTTGTGTACTGAGGTGCAACCGGCACTGTCGTAGACGACCCGCAGCCATAGCGGCGAGTAGGCTTTATCGCCTGGAACGGTACCGACTACGTTGTGAGTTTGCGTCGTGCCAGGGTCAGTACAGAACTCCTTTTTCGGTGCCTAACACGCGACAACGATAAACTTCGAGGCGGAGCCGATCCCAAGATTACAGGGACCGGCTCGCCTTGATCTGGCTTCAATTCGTGACTTCGATGTCCATGCCGTCGAAATAGTAGCGCGGCAATCTCGACACCTTTTCGGACGCGCGACAGCCCTTCACCAAACGCCGCAGCTGCATCGCTCGCCTTCTTTCGCATCTCCTCGGTCCAACCCTCCGACTTGCCTCGCGCGTCAAGAACTGCGTCGGACCAGCTCCGACAGGGTTGCCCATGCCCTCCCAAAGCCATTACCGCGACCGCGCGAAGGGACAGCCGAATGTCCTCGAGCCGTCCTAATGCCGTTGGCCGCCTTCTTTGCCACAAAAGGCTTCACTGTCCGAGCCGACGCCCGCCGAGCTTTCCTCCTGTATCGGCTGACCAGACTCGGAGTCAGCCCCGAGGGGGCGAAACGTTGCCAACTGAACTTTCGGAGCAACGCCATAGGCGTCCCCCCGCCAAACCTTAGTCAACGAGATTCGCCTCATCGGCACGGAGTGAGATGGGGCAACTCGCACAAGCCGCCGCCCAGATAGAGATGATGCCAGATCTGGGTGGCAACGACGCCGCCAAGCCCTAGGCTTGTGAACCTACCAAGTTTCTCGCCCTCACCTTGCGCAACAAGCGCGCAGTCACGGGCTACGGCGTCCGCATCGAAATAACCAGTCCGCGCGAGACTCTCGGGGCTTAAGAGATCGCGCACGAAGGCGGGAGGGTGGACAAGGAAGGTCTCGGCCAGGGGAGCGCGGAACATGCGCTTCGCACGCTGCGCCACCGTTTTGGGCAACACCCGCGCCGCGGCCTGCCGCAGCAGGTACTTGTCCTTGAGGCCCCGGCGAAGCTTCCATCTTGGATGCATACGCGAGGCGAACGCAATCACCTCCTCGTCAAGGAACGGGTACCGCGTCTCAACGCTGTTCGCCATGGCCACGCGGTCGCCCTTTTGGCTCAACAGTAATCCCGGAAGGTGGACTTTGTAGCCGAGATAGAGCGATCGATTGAGCGGATGCCAACGCGCCATGCGCTCGACGTCGAGAAGAAGATCTTCATAGGCTACATAGGAGCCCAGATCTTCCTTCAGCCCGGCGCTGTAGTAGCGGCCGCGCGACCGCGCCACGAGATTGTAGATAAGGGACTGGGCGTGGGGTCCGCCGATCAGAGCATCAATGTGGGCGAGCTCGGCGAAGGCAAGATTTGGTGCTGCCCATTTGCGCGCAACCCGGCTCATCGCCGTGCTAGGACGAAATCTGTCGCCAACGTCCAGCGCGCGCGCAAGCTCTCTGATCTTAAACCAGGGATAGCCGGCGAAGCCCTCGTCGCTGCCCTCGCCGGTGAGCACCACTTTGTAGCCTTGCGCCCGCACCTCGTGCGACAGCGCGAGCAGCGCGGCGCTGGAAGTGTCGAGCACTGGGCTTTCCGCCGCAGTAATGAGGGAGGCGTAGGTGTCGGCAATGAGATCGGGCCCGGCTTCGATCATAGTCGGTCGACCGCCAATGGCGCACGCAGCCTCTGCGGCTTCCTTCCCCTCGTCGAGTGTGGGATCGGGGATGCGTATGGTAAAACTTGGTAGCGCACGACCTGCGACTCGTGCGGCAGTCGCAAGCACATAGGCCGAATCCACCCCACCGCTGAGATAGCCGACCACCGGGACGTCGGCGCGAAGCCTCACCTCGACCGCGCGTGCGAAGGTCTGCTCGAACTCAGCTATGGCTGAAGCAGGGCCGGGATCATCCTCTTCGCCCCAGTCGGGAAAATCGAAATCCCAATATTTGCTCTCGACCGGCGTCGCGGCCTTGTCGTCGTCTCGCCAGGCGATCTTCAGATAGTGCCCAGGTGCGAGCGCCTGCACACCTTGAAACATGGTGCGGCGCGTCCCAAGCGCGAAGAAGGTGAAGAGATGGTCGAGCCCGCGCGGATCGGCGGCTGCTGGCACCGCGCCAGAGGCGAAAAGCGCCTTGATCTCTGACCCGAAATAGAGCGCATCCCCTTGCTTGGACCAGTAAAGAGGGCAAATGCCGACGCGGTCACGCGCCAAAAATACGATCCGACGCTTGAGGTCGACTAGGACGAAGGCAAACTGGCCCTTCAGGTGTTGAAACAACCCCTCGCCATGCTCCTCATAGAGATGAACAATGATCTCGACGTCGCTGTGAGTGCGGAATACATGGCCCTTGGCCTTAAGCTCGGCGCGCCGTTCGACGAAATCGAACAGCTCGCCATTACAGATGACGGCGACACTTCGATCCTCGTTGAAGATCGGCTGCCGCCCATCGGTCAGACCGACAATGCTGAGACGCCGGTGGGCAAAGCCTATACCGGCCGCGACGAGGAAGCCGTCATCGTCGGGTCCTCGGTGCCGTAGGGTATCGGCCACGCGGCGCAGCATGGCTTGGTCTGGCCAACGCCGCCCTTTGAGATCGAGCACACCTGCCAAGCCGCACATTCGGCATCCCAATCCGATTGAAGATTAGGCCTTTCCAGGGCAAACTTTCCTGAGTTTTGCCCTGTGTAAGAGCCGTGAAGCCAACCCCTTACGACATCGAGGCCGCAATAGCCAACATGATAGGACCTGAGCCACTCGGCCTCGGTGAGCCCGACGAGCCCTTGTGTGTGCCTCTCTGGTACGTCACCGCCTATGACTCAGAAGGCAAGGAGCGCGGCATGGGCGCGGCC
>Ga0070695_100001791_pt1 | contig 12103 bp, 9 predicted proteins | sample KBSK1252metaG_FD_65471 | JGI IMG/M metagenome (GOLD analysis project Ga0070695, IMG submission 65471) | Corn, switchgrass and miscanthus rhizosphere microbial communities from Kellogg Biological Station, Michigan, USA - KBS K1-25-2 metaG | ecosystem: Host-associated > Plants > Roots >...
CCGGCAGCTCATGAGCCTGTTCGTCCTCGAATCGTGGCTCCGGAGCGCTTTGGGGAGGTCACCGGCCGTTCCGGCCTGAACCCCTCTTCGCACGCGGAACCCGAACAACACGCCCAAACAACGTTGTAGCAGATCTGCCACACCCGAAATCTTTTTGCATTCGCCTTGCGGAGGTAACGAGAAGGGGCTAAAAGCATCAAATGAAAGGGGTTTACTGTGCGACCCTCTGCGATGTGACGGGAGGCACACTCGCTGCTCTCCGTGTCATCGCCCTTGCTCAACGGTTCAGCATGCTCGTGCGAATTCACTTACGCCCTTAACAGGTTGCCCTAGCACCCAACCCAGATGCGCGCCCTTCGCTGGCTCACCTTGGCCACGACCTTGGTGTGTCTCAACGGGTGTCTCGGTGACCCGGTGGGGCCGGGGGGCACGCTACTCGTCCGCCGGATAAGTCCGCTCGATTCCGTCCTCGTGGGCGCGCCCGGGCGCCCGCTCCCCACAGCGATCACGTTTGAAGCCGTCGACGGAGAGAACAGGCCCGTCCGGGGCGCAGCCGTCGTTTGGACCGTCGCGGGCACCGACGGGCGGGTGGATCAAGCCCCCGGTGTCACGGACGCACGTGGCCAGTTTAGCGTGGTGTGGGTGTTGGGAACCCGGGCGACGGACGCTCAAGGGCTCACTGCGCAGGTGGCGGTAGGCAACCATAAGGCAACACTGACGGTTACTGCGGTCGCCAAACCCATCGAAGTCAGCTCGATCGCGTTTGCCTCGCACACCGATACGACGATGGTGAAACTTGGGGTGGCGACGCGGATGCCTGCCCAGGCCACGGACCCGTTCGGCAACAAGTTCGTTCCCGCCACCATGAAGTTTGTATCCCTTGATACAAGCCTGTGCAGTGTGGACTCAGTGGGAACCGTGCAGGCTCGCAAACGCGGGTTGGGGAGGGTGGTCGTTCTCGCCGGATCGGCGGCGGATACTGCGTGGGTGCACCCGACGCAAGTCGTCCAAACGATCGTCGCATCGCCCGATACGCTCAGGTTCCACTCATTGGGGCAAGTCGCCAACCTTACGGTTCAGCTCTTGGATGACCAGGGGTTAGCGGTGAAGGACTCGCTGCCGGTCGACAGTGTCGCCGTTGACACGGTAGTCAGGGTTCAGCCGGGGACGACCTATGCGGTACGCAGCATCTCGAACGGGATGACACCAGTAGTTCTCCGAGCCGGCGCAGTGGCCCAAACCGTTCAGGTGGTAGTTAACCAGAAGGTCGCAAGCGTGAAGGTGTCGGCGAGTCACTCCAACTTCGACGCGCTGGGAGACACCGCTCAACTGTCGGTGTTGGTATCCGACAGCTTGGGAGCGCCGCTTACCAATCAGGTCCTCGCTTATTCGGCCAGCGACAGTTCAGTGGCGAACGTAGGGCCAACGGGGGTTGTCACGTCTCGGGCCAATGGGTCGACCTGGATTCGCGCTAGGGCATACAACGGAGTCGCCGATAGTGTAGCGATCGGCGTAGCGCAACAGATCGCGCGAGTCGTTGTCAAGCGGGACTCGATAATGTTCGACGCGCTGCATGCCGTTCTGCCCATTCAGGCTGCTCCAATCGACCGACTGGGTAGTGTCGTGGCGGGAGCCGGCCTGACGTACGCGACTGGTTCGCCGTCAGTGGTAACAGTCGATCAAAATGGCAACCTCCAGGCGCTTGCAAACGGTGCCACAGTGGCTACCGCTAACTACGGTGGTGATACGGCAACCGTTGTGGTGCGAGTTTCGCAGCGGCCCGTGCGCGTGGTGATGTCGAGCGATACGATTCGTTTCGTCGCGTTAGGCGAGACGCAAGCCATGCAGGCCGTCGCTGTGGACTCGCTTGCCTATCCAGTGAGCAGCGTCGTACACGGGCTCACCGTAACTGACACCACCGTTGTGCAACAACTCGACAGTGTTACAGTTCGATCACGTGCAAACGGGTTGACGGCGGCAAACTTCCTAGTAGCCGGTCTGCCCGTTCAAGTGCTGGTCATGGTTAGTCAAGTTCCGACGCGCATAAATGCCGGTCTCACATTCGCGAAGCCGATTGTGACCCTTCCGATTGGTGCGACAGTACCCTTGACGTGCCAGGCCTTCGATCGAAACGGCTATCCTGCACCTGGTGCCCCCACACTGTCAGGGACTGCTGCAGGTACGGTTACGGGCGCGGATTGCGCGTCGCTACGCGTTCAACGCTCGGGCAACGATACGCTCACGCTCTCATCGGGCACTGCTATTGCTCACGTGCCCCTAACCATTGCAGCGGCCCCAATCGTCAGTTCTGCACTCGGCAATTTCATCTCGATCGATTCATTCCCGGCACAGGGTTCCGCCGCTTGGTCGCCTACGCTGTTGCGGAACCCGTCGGGTGGCTTTGAGCTGTACTTCACTGTGTACTCAACTAGACCTGATTCCACTGGGTTCACTCGGGGGAACCTGTACCGTGCGGTTTCCAATGACGGAATCAACTATCAGCTTCAAGGGGTGGCCCTTGCGTATGCTGATAGCGTCTGTGATCCCCAGGGACAAGGAATCGAGAACGTGGCAATCGTCCCGCGCTCCGACGGTCCGGGATGGCGGATGTTCTACGCTGCCGGTAGCAACTCGTGTTACGGTTGGGAGGTATTCTCGGCAGTCTCGGCTGACCGTGTGAACTGGTCAAAAGAGCCGGGCGTCCGTTTGTCAAACGGGAATACAGGGCCGAAGGGAGCTCCACCCTACCCGCCCTACCCAGTGGGGGAGGGGATTTGGGTCGACCAACTTGCTTCGGGGGAGTGGCGGATGATCGTCGGCACCCAAGAACACGTCCAGCCACCTGTTAACACGTGGCAAATCGCGAAATGGACCTCAGCTGACCAATTGAACTGGACATACCAAGGCACTGTGCTTAACACACGACAGATGCCGCCCGGGGGGCAGGGAGCGGTTTACAGTCCTTCGATCCGACAAGTCGCTCCTGGTCTTTGGCGCATGTTGTTCACGGCCGATGATCGCGGCACCCCTGGTTCTATCAGCCAGGTTTGGAGCGCTGTCAGCACTGATCTCGATAATTGGCAGGTCGAGGGGACTGCTCTGGGTGCGCCGGGCACGAACCTGTACTACGCCAGTTTGGTAGACGACCGGCTAATTTTCATACGGCAGGACGGGGGTGGTTCCCTTTCTATCGCCACGGCGACTGTCGAGATGCCGTAATAGCACTCAACAGCACTCGCAGCGTTTTCGCTTTAACTCTCAGCTTCCTCTCTATGGGCCCTTGGGCACCCGCAGATTCTTACGGGTTGACTGAGGATGCCTGCGCCAGTGTGGTTCGGGACCGCGCGGTCGTGGGGACAAGTGCTGGCGGCTGCTAACTGCAATTACTAAAGTGACGTGGCATGAGCGAGCCAACTCATAGGCAGATGCCTCTCACCCTACTGTTCGTTACGAGCATGCATTCCTCGGCCCAGTTTCCGTTGCGAGGCGTGATCGTGGAGCGTCTTGCCAATGCCTTGAGGGAAATGGGACATCGTGTCGAATTCGTTAAGCTTGGGGTCGGCCACCCGATAAGGTACTTGCTAGCGCGACGTCGCGTCCGGCAGGCAATTCGTGCCCTAGCACCAGATGTCATACACGTGCACTTCGGATATTGCGGACTTGCCGTGCCCGCTACCGCGTTGCCTCTAGTTACCACATTCAACGGAGACGACTTGAATGGGACCGTGACGGGTAGCGGCCGCGTGAGCTGGAAGAGCCGTTTTGGCGTGCTCATCTCCCAATGGGTGGCTTGGCGCAGCACTCGATGCATCACCGTATCGGCTGGCCTCCGCGATCGGCTATGGCTTTCACAGGTGCGGGCCAAGACGGTCAGGATTCGGGACGCTGTCGATATCAAGCTGTTCAAACCGCTATCGCGCAGCGTCGCCCGACACCGACTTGGTCTGTCGGGCGACGACGTACTCGTCGTTTTCCCACACGATGCTACCCAACCGACTAAGCGGCTCTGGCTCGCCGAGGAGTCCGTGGATGTACTCAGACAATGGGTACCCCGCGCGCGCCTCTGGGTCGTTAACGGTCGCCCACCCGATGAAATGCCATGGTACTACGCGGCTGCGGACGCGATGGTCGTGACGTCGCTGACTGAAGGTGGGCCGACGAGCGTGAAGGAGGCCTTGGCCTGTGGGCTCCCTGTCGTGTCGGTACCGGTCGGCGACGTCGAACTTTTTGGCGAGGTCGGTGACGCCATAGTTCCTACTCCTCCTCAACCGTCTGATATTGCTATCGCTCTTCGGGATTGCCTCACGCGCACTGAATCCGACCGCCGAAGCCGCTTGCCATCCGCGTTGTCCTTACCTGAGGCGGTTAATGCCATTTGCGACGTCTATCGAGAGGCAATTACGGTGCGCGACCGCCGCTGGAGGGAACCTACGTGAGGACCGGAGCCCCCTGGTCTGCGGGATTTCGTTCCCACATTTATCTCTCGTGCAACTTTTGGGACGGCCTTTGGATCGTCCAACAGCCGATAGCTCAGGAGATCGCACGCGCCGAGCCGGTTTTATACGTCGAGCGATTCGTTTCGTTGTTTACCGTCATGCGCTACCCCAGCTTATGGCGGCGTCTGTTCTCCTGGTTGCGCGGCGCTAGGCAAGTGTCCCACAATCTGAGGGTGCTTGCCCCGCTTCCGCTGTTTCACTTGGGCCATCGGGTGCCCTGGTTGTTTCGCTGCGAGTTCGAACTCCAACGGTGGTGGATTCTGCTGTGGGCACGAGCACATGACCGGCACTTACGGATCCTCTGGGTGGACAACCCACTGTATGAATGTGCGGTCACTAGGATGGGCGAGCACCTTGCGGTCTATCACGTCGCAGATGAGGTGACAGCATTTCCCACTTCGCATCCTGAGATCACTGACACGCTTGAGCGCTCCACGTTGCGCAAAGTCAATATCGTGTTTGCCGCCGCCCAACAGCTGGCGGAGGATAAGAAGCGTTGGAACCCACAGACTTTTGCGGTCTGGAATGGTATCGACACACATGCGTTTGAATTGGAACCCCCAGAAGACGCGGTCAGAGAGATTACACTCATCCCACCTCCACGAGTCGTCTTCGTGGGCGTGCTAGATAAGTGGGTGGACGTCCAACTCCTTGTTCTGACTGCCACGAAGCTACAGCGGGTTCAGTTCATTATGGTAAGCCCACCGAGTGCGTACGACTCGGCCTTGCGGGCATTGGCGAACGTGCATGTCCTTGGTCGCCGGGACCGCCTCCTCGTCCCGACGATCCTGCGAAAGTGTTCCGCGAGTTTGGTGCCCTTTCTCAAGACCAGGCTGACCGAACGGATTGTACCGTTGAAGGTGTTCGAAGCGTGGGCGGCTGGCATCATGCCGGTGTGCACTGACTTCTCAAAGGATCTCGTCGATCTGGAGCGAAACGGGTGGCTGCTCGTCGCTCGATCCCAGGACGCCTTTGTACGCATGGTGGAGAAAGCCGTGGATGAGGACACACCAGCTAGACGAGAACGGCTCAGTAGTTACGGTCTCGATCAGACGTGGGGGGCGCGGTGGCGCCGAATGCGAGAAGTACTTGATGAGTACCTGAATACTCCGTCTCGCTAGCATCACAATAAGGGAGAACGGTTCTAGGGATGTGTCCCATGGTCGGACGACAACTGGAGGTTCCTTCTTGAGCTCTATTCTCGTCACAGGTGGGTTGGGTACCGTGGGGAAAGTCCTAGTACGTGCTCTACGCGCTCGTGGGCATCGCGTAGTCATATCTGGTCTTGAGCACTACCACGCGGACGACTATGTCCGATGCGACGTCGCAAGCTTTATGCAGCTTGCCAGAGTCTTCGAGCGCGATCGCTTCGACTATGTGTATCACCTCGCGGCGGAGTTTGGGCGGTGGAACGGAGAGGACTACTACGACAAGCTTTGGACGTCAAATGTGATAGGCACTAAGAACATCATCCGTATGCAGGAGACACACGGGTTCGGGCTTGTCCACTTCAGTAGCTCCGAGGTCTACGGCGACTTCGAGGGTGTGATGACCGAAGACGTAATGGATAAGCACGAGATCCGTCAGTTAAACGACTACGCTCTAAGCAAATGGGTGAACGAGCAGCAGGTCCTAAACTCGGCTGAGATGCACGGCACAAAGTCTGTGCGCGTCCGGTTGTTCAACACGTACGGACCCGGCGAGTATTACAGTCCTTACCGCAGCGTGATTTGCTTATTCATCTACAAGGCGTTGAATGACCTCCCGTACAAGGTCTACATGGGACACCATCGAACGTCATCGTACGTGACCGACACTTGTGACACGCTGGCCACGATCGTTGAAAAGTTCAAACCTGGCGAGGTCTATAACGTTGGCGGTACTGAGTACCACGACATCAAGCAGTTGTCAGACCTGATCCTTGGCTATCTGAAAAAGTCAGACGCTAAAGTGGAGTACTTGCCCGCGGAACCCTTCACTACTAAGGACAAAAAAGTGAGCATGGAGAAGGCGCAACGTGACTTGAACCACGAACCCAAGGTCTCGCTGGCTGTCGGGATCCCGAGGACCATCGAGTGGATGCGCGACGTGTATGTACACAAGAAGGGGCTCGTCAACCTGGAAGCATATCTTTAGCCGCACGTCCGATCGAGGCGAGGGGCGTGAGAACAGCGCAGCTTAACGTGAGGATTTCGCACGCGGCTTGGTTCGCGTGTGCTCTCGCCTTATGGTCAGCCCTCGGTGTGGTCGCAGCGCTCTTCGGCCCGACTTTGACGGCAGCTTGGCCCGAGTGGCGTTGGGCGTTCGCCGCGTTGGCCGCTTGGGGCGTCAACCTCCTTTTAGTGGTATACGGGATCGGTCCACCGTTTCGCGCCAGTCGTCCCCCGTTGCTGGCCGCCTCCTTCGCTTTCCTGGTCACGGTCTTCGGCCTAGGTAGTTACTGGGCGACGATTCAACTGTACCCCTTGTACCGAGTGAGTATTGAGTACGCCGCTTGGTTTGTCGCTACGTGCACGACGGTAGCGCTTGGCGCAGCTGTCATCGTGACCCACTCCCTTCGTCACCGACGCACTCTTGATAACTGTTCGCTGGAGTGGGACTGGTCAAGGCTGCAGGCGGTGTCCTGCCTTGCGTTCGCCATCGCGGCGGTGGGCACCCTTGGAGCGATCGCGCGGATTGGTTACGTGCCGATTCTCGCAGGTGATCCAAGCAATGCGCGAGTGGACTTTCCGACTATCGGCGGTTTGTGGTACCGGCTGTCAATGCTGGGTGGTGTGACCGCGCTCTTGGTGGCCGTTCAAGCAGCCGGCCGACGCGCAACCTTCGCACAATACGTCCTAGGCATCGCGAGCCTGATGTTTGTCGGGCTGTACGGGCCCCGGTTCTTCATCGCATTGCCTCTGGGCGTCGCCGTATTGCTGTGGGACCGATTCCGGAGGTCGGTGCCGCTCCGGCGCGTGGCGCTCCTGCTGGTGGTTGTGGCGCCAGTTTTTGCAATTGTGGGATACATGCGGGAGCGGAATCAAAATCTGGCGTTTCTTGGCCCAGTCGGGTTGCTCTTTTACGGGACTCTTGGCGAATTCCGAGACCTAGGTTGGGCCCTCGATTACTACGGGTTCGGCGACCGGTTTCTGCACGGAGGCACACTCGGGAGCGCTGTTGTCCCCCTGTTGCCCACGCCCGTGTGGCAATTAGTAGGAATCGACAAGGCTGCTGTTTACGCGCACAGCAGCGCTAGCATCTTGGCTGAAGCTATGGGTCAAACGAGGGGTCAGCGGATCGGTGCCTATGGCGAATTCTTCATGAATTTCGGGTGGATTGGGGCGCTGGTGGGCGCGACTCTATACGGAGCCTTACTGGCGTATTTGGACGACCGACTCACGCTGCTAAGTCCCCGAGACGTCAGAGGGGTGTTTCTGGCACTCGCAACTGCGACTACTGTTTTCGCCCTTATCGGCCAACTCGATATGTTCACTTCTACTTTGACGGGATTGGGATATCCCCTGCTGCTCGCAACGTTGGTTGCGGCGCGTCGCGCAAACCGTTCGGGCGTCACTACGTGATGAGAGTCGGCCCTGCGTTTCTACAAACATTCGCCGCGCAGGTTCTTCAGTCCGCTGCATCAATTGCAACTGCAATTCTTATTGCTCGGGGCCTTGGTCCGGCTGGACAGGGTCGGTATGCGTTGCTGGCAGCCGCTGTGGGTTTGCTATCGACCATGGCCGCTGCTGGCCAGTTTGAGGGGCATGTCCTTATGTCAGCTGGCGACCGCTCGTGGGGGCGGACGCTATTCGCCCGCTCTCTGTTGCAAGCGCTAGGGGCTGTCTGCGTCGTGTCACTGACCCAGAGGCTCTGGCGCCCGTGGTTAGGCGTTCAGGGCGAGGACAAGCTCGCGATTCTCTTTGGCCTTGTTCTCGTTGGTGAAGTGGTCGCTCTTCTATTCAAGGGAATTAATCTCGGTCAGCATAACATCACAGCGTACAACGTCGTAACTCTGGTCCAACGAGTCTTCTACTTCGCGGTCATCGCGGTCATCGCTACTACTCGAGAGCTCCGACTGGAAACCGTGCTCAAGGCTTGGTTGGTTGCAGTCGCGGCAAACGTCATCCTCGGCGGGTTGTGGATCTGGAAGCATTCGGGGAGGGCAGTCTTCAGTTGGCGCTCCGTCCGGGATGGTTGGGGCACATCTCTGAGCCGTGGGTTACGGGCGCTGTTAACGATCGCCCTGACCCTCGTTTTGGTACGTGCCGACGTCTATTTGATAGGTCCAATGCTCGGATCCCGTGCGGTAGGTCAGGTATCCGTAGCGACAACGTTGGCAGAGTACTTATGGTACGTTCCCTCGATCCTGGGCAGCGTCCTGTTTGCTGCAGTGGCGGCAGATCCGGGGCGGGAATCGGTTGCGAAGATCTGCCGGGCCTCTCGAGCGACACTCGCCCTTCTCGCACCCGTCAGCTTAGGCCTTGCGGTAACCGGTCGGTGGATCGTGCCTTTCATTTATGGCCAGGCCTACGAACAGGCCGGTATACTCTTTGTAGTTTTACTGCCGGGTATGCTCGCGATTTCGTTACATCTGGTCATCGACTCCTACTTTACGGGTACCGGGTTTCCTCCGATCACCTACATCGCAGCCGCTGGAGCGCTGGCCTTTAAGGTGGTGCTTACTCTCCTCTTGGTTCCACGTCTCGGCCTGGCGGGTGCCGCTCTCGCGACGAGTGTTGCGTACGTATCTCTGCTAGTCGCAAAAGTAGTCGCCCTTGCGCGTCGAACCGGGGTCTTCGCGAAAGACCTCTTCCGTCCGACTCGGGAGGACGTGCGATATAACCTGCAGGCAGCTCGTTCGTGGCTTCAGGGATTTGGTGGAGCAGCGGTAGGAACGCGGGTCTGAAGCTTCTAGAGCTGTCGTCGTGCTCGAATAATCGCTCTTACGCGCGAGACTTAACTCTCGAGGCAGACGACCCTTGTAGCTGGTCATGCACGATGGCTATGAGTAGCCCTATGAGCAGTCCGGACAACGATATGAAGCGGCGGGGGGGACCTGATTTGCGCACTGGGGTCGTCGGCTCCGACAGCACGGTCAACACGGGCACGTTTCGGGCTTCCTGTATTTTCGCTTCTTCATAGTGCTGCACGACGGTTGTGTATACCGCGCGCTTCAAATCCGCAGTACGCGTCAGACGCATTTGCTCAAAAGTCAGGAGGGGCGAGTTTTGGGTGGCCCGATTCCGTTCTAGAAACTCGCGAAGTTGGGTTTCCGCGCTGGCGAGTTCACCTTGTGCGTCTGCAACGCGGGTTTCGAAGAATTGCCGCAGCTCCCGAGACTGCTCTTGCCGAAAGCTAATGTTCATCGAATCGAGAGCCTTGAGCAGAGCCTCGGCGAGGTCGTGGCTCAGTTGCGGCGATCGGGCAGTAGCGCTCACGGTAATGATGTTGGTGCGCACGTCCGCTCGTGCTGCAACGCGCCGTCGCAATTGCCGGAGCCCGGCGTCCAAAGCCTCTGGACGACTCTTCGAATCGAAACCCTCGATGGTTAAGTAGGTTTTCCGGGTCGAGCTGTCGCTCGCGCCGACCGTATAGACTTGCAAGGCAGCGGCCGTAAGGACTGGATCACTCGTCACTAGGTCGGCATAGAACTGGGGGGAATAATCTCTGGCGGTCCCGATCCCGACCGTGGCAGCAAGGCCTTGCAAGGCGCTTGGCAATAGCGCCGTGCTTGCTCCCTGTGCGATGAAGCTCGTCGTGGCCGTGTACTGGTTGGGCAGCAGCAGCGCCAGACCCACGCCAACACCCGCACCGACTGCCGCGTACAACAGCCCCCGACGGCCGGTGGCCCGAACCTGCCGGAGGGTGGCCACAAGCCAGTCCCGCAGAACGCTGCCGGCACTCGCTTCGCCGAAGTCAGGTCGCTCGGTGGCGTGACTCGCTCGCAGGGGATCAGCGTTCACCGTTGGTCTCGACTCTCTAGTGGGTTCTGCTCGCTCCCGCATAGGTTCTCGAGATCTGCAGCAACTCGCTCGCCCGTGTTTCCATCCCACAATTCAGGAATGCGGTGAGCTCGGCCGTTAGAAGAGTCGAAGGCACGGAGAAAGCGCTCGGGTTCAGGTTCGACGAGCTGATTTGTGCCTTCGGTGACCGTCACTGGGCGCTCGGTGTTCGCGCGCAGCGTGAGGCATGGAATGCCGAGGGCGGTCGTCTCCTCCTGTACTCCACCCGAATCCGTGACCACCAGATGGGCGCTAGCCATGAGCGCCAAGAATGCCTGGTAGGGAAGAGGCGGGATAATGCGAGCCTCTCCCAATGAATCGACCAAGCCCCACTCCCGAAGTCGCGTCATAGTCCGCGGATGGGCGGGGAAGAGGACCGACTCACGTTGCGCGGCTAGGTCAAGTACTCTGCAAATCCGACCGAGAACCGCACGGTCGTCGACGTTGCTAGGTCGGTGAAGGGTGACGAGGGTGTACTGGCGTGGCTTCACGCCAAACTCTTGGAGCGGGCGTTCTCGGTCAATTAACGGGAGTTGGGCGAGCAAGGTGTCTACCATGATGTTGCCGACCAGCAGCACGCGATTAGATGCAATCCCCTCTTTCTCGAGGTTCTCGCATGCGTCCCGACTCGGGGCGTACAACCTGTCTGACAGGCGGTCAGTCAATACGCGATTGACCTCTTCGGGCATGGTCCAGTCGTACGACCTCAGGCCTGCTTCGACGTGCGCTACCCGAACGCCGACTTTCGCGGCTACCAAAGCGCACGCGACCGTGGAGTTCACGTCGCCGAAGACGACGACCCATCGGGGCGCGAACTGCCGCAAAATGGGCTCGAACCGAATCATGATGGTGCCGGTCTGCTGAGCATGACTGCCCGGCCCGACCTCTAAGTTGACCTCTGGATCGGGTATCCCCAGCTCCCGAAAGAAGGCACCAGACATCGCGTCGTCGTAGTGTTGGCCGGTGTGTACGCAAGCGAGGCGGACGTGAGGACGTCGCGCCAGCGCATGATAAAGCGGAGCGAGCTTGACAAAGTTTGGCCTGGCTCCGGCAACAAGCATCACGTCGCACTGGCTCACGGCAACCCCGATCCCGTCATGTGCCACTATTTGGTTGCCACCACGATGATCGCGACTGTACTGGCCAGGATCTGCGCGATCGCTCCAAACAAGGCGACCATATCTGTGTGTGGCGCACTTGGATCCTTCGCCGGCACCAGCACCTCCGATCCGGGCCCAGGCCGCGGATCACTCGTCCCAAAGATGTTCCGGTGTCGAGTTTTCACTTCGCCATTCGCGTAGCGGACGCTGACCGCTCCCTTGTTGGCCAGCTGCGCAAACCCTCCTGCCGCGCTGATGTAGTAGTCCAAGTCACGCCCCCGCTGCCACAGCACGCTCCCCGGCGAGTTCACCGCGCCTATCACCTTCACGCTCGGCTCGTACTCCGGGATGTCGATCGAGTCGTCCGGCTGGAGCAGGACGTTGAACCGCGATGACGTGTCCTCGAGCGCCCGCCTCAGCTCGACGTTGATCCGCCCCACGCCGCTCTCCCGCCGCACGAACCGAATCCCCTCGGCGTACGCCTGTGGCGTGAGGCCGCCGGCTCGAAGGATGACGTCGGCCA
>Ga0070695_100001792_pt1 | contig 12103 bp, 10 predicted proteins | sample KBSK1252metaG_FD_65471 | JGI IMG/M metagenome (GOLD analysis project Ga0070695, IMG submission 65471) | Corn, switchgrass and miscanthus rhizosphere microbial communities from Kellogg Biological Station, Michigan, USA - KBS K1-25-2 metaG | ecosystem: Host-associated > Plants > Roots >...
GCGATTATCGTGCAAGGCTGGGAAGCCGGCGGACATCGCGGCATGTTCCTTTGCGAGGGCGTTGACACACAGGCCGGAACCATGGCGCTGGTTCCGCAAGTCGCGGATGCGGTGGATGTACCGATTATTGCAGCTGGGGGAATCGCCGACGGACGCGGCATCGCAGCCGCGTTTGCACTCGGCGCTTCGGCGGTGCAAATCGGAACCGCATACCTGTTTTGCCCCGAGGCCAACGTCGACCCGGTGCATCGCCGGGCACTGATGGCAGTGCAAGACGATCAAACAATTATCACCAACGTGTTCAGCGGGCGCCCTGCGCGCGCGATCCAGAACAGGGCCGTTCGCGAACTGGGGCCAATGGCTGGAGACGTTCCTGCCTTTCCTCTCGCCGTCGCTGCTCTCCAGCCCTTGAGCGCCATATCCAAAGCCAGCGGTTCCGGCGACTTCACGCCACTGTGGTCCGGGCAAGCCGCGCCTATCGGTCGAAAGCTCCCAGCAAAAGAACTGACGAGACTGTTGGCTGCGGAGGCCCTCGAGACGCTTAATAGACTTTGTCCTGACCGTTCTCCCACGCCGGAACGAACCTAACACTCGTTGCGCAGCGATCGAGGCGCGGTGAGCCGACCGCCAGCGGCACGGCGTGGTGCTGCGTGAACCCAACCACGAAGCAGGAGATTGACCCGTCGTGCGTCCAACCAGGACTAGAGTCTGGATTGATGTCGGCCGCTCCCCAACGTGCCTTGCCGAGGTCAGAATTTCTGCGGATGGCCAGGAGTGGCTGCGGGCAAGGCCCAAGCCGGTTTGGGCCAGCGGCTAGTCAATGCTGCAAGATCTTGGACAGAAAGAGCTGTGCGCGCTGGCTCCGCGGCGTGCCGAAGAAGGCCTCCTTGTCGGCATCCTCGACGATGCTGCCTTGGTCCATGAACACCACCCGGTCCGCAACCTTGCGTGCGAAGCCCATCTCATGCGTGACGACGGCCATCGTCATCCCGTCCTCGGCGAGTTTCACCATCACGTCCAGAACCTCAGTGATCATCTCCGGGTCAAGCGCTGAAGTCGGCTCGTCGAAGAGCATGGCAATCGGATCCATGGCCAGGGCACGGGCGATGGCGACACGCTGCTGCTGTCCGCCGGAAAGCTGGGCTGGAAATTTGGTTGCATGCTCGGCGAGGCCCATGCGGGCCAACAGCTCGGCGGCCTTCGCCGTGGCTGCCTCGCGATTGCGTCCCAGCACCTTTTGCTGAGCCAGTACAATGTTCTCGCACGCCGTCATGTGCGGGAACAACTCGAAGCTCTGGAATACCATGCCGATGCGTGAGCGCAGCTTAGGCAGGTTTGTCGTGCGGTCGCCGACCGAGATGCCGTCGACCGTGATCGTGCCCTTGGAAAACGGCTCCAAACCGTTGATGCATTTGATGAGCGTGCTTTTGCCCGAACCGGAAGGGCCGCAGATCACCACCACCTCGCCCTTGGCAATGGTCATCGAGCAATCGTCGAGAACCTGCGCTGGTCCGTACCACTTGCTGACGTGGGCGAGTTCGATCACAGGGCGTACCTTCGCCGCAGGCGGTTGACGAGGCGCGAGGCGCTGAAGCAAACGATAAGAAATACAATGGCCACGAACAGATAGAGCTCGGTCGGTCGATTGTCGCGGCTCGCTACAATATCAGCCGAGGTGAGAAAATCGCGCAGACCGACGACGTACACCAGCGAAGTATCCTGCAGCATGACAATCGATTGCGTCAGCAACACGGGGATCATGTTGCGCACGGCCTGGGGCAGAACCACGTAGCGCATCGACTGTAGATTGGTGAGCCCCAGGGCCTTCGCCGCTGAAATCTGATTGCGCCGCACGCTGGAAATACCGGCGCGAATAATTTCGGAATAGTACGCCGCCTCGAACATGACAAAGGCGATCAGCACCGAGTAAAACCCACTGACCGGTCGCCCGATCAGCTTCGGCACCAGGGTGTAGAACCAGAAGATCACCAGGATCAACGGCATCGAGCGCAAAAAATTGACGTATCCTTCGACCAGCCAGGCCAATGGCTTAATCGGGGAGAGCCGGCCCACGGCGAGTACGATGCCGAGCAATAGCCCGCCGCTGACCGCGAGCAAGGTCAGCTGCAGCGTCAGCAGCATGCCGTTCCATAGAAACGGTGCGTTAAGCCAAAGGATGCCGAAATCGAAGCCGGCAAACATCTACTGAGCTCCAACCGCTATCGTCCCGGCGATGCGCGTGCGCCGCTCGAGTATCCGCATGGCCAGGATGACTATGCCGGTGACCGTACAGTAGAGCACGGTCGCGACCGTGAAGGCCTCAAAGGCCGCGAACGTATACTCCTCGATCTGGCGCGCCTGTGAGGTTAGTTCCAACACGCCAATGGTCAGAGCCAGCGAAGAATTCTTGAACACGCCGAGGAAGTCGCTGGTGAGGGGCGGAATTATGGTGCGGTAAGCCACGGGGATCAGCACATAGCGGTAGACCTGCAGCGACGTGAGACCCATAGCCAACCCGGCGTTGCGCTGGCCGCGCGGGATCGCCTCGATACCGGAGCGCACCTGCTCGGCGACACGCGAGGCTGTGTAGAGACCGAGGCAGATCATCGCCGTCAGAAATTGTGGATAGGGCATGTCACGTTTGATCCAGCGACCCCAGTCGGCCGGCAGTAATTCAGGCACGACGAAGTACCAGAGAAACATCTGCACCAGCAGCGGGATGTTACGGAATATTTCAACGTAAACTGTGCCGCCGAGCCGCAGAGCACGACTATCTGTAGTGCGTGCAATGCCGATTGCGGAGCCCAGCGGAAAGGCGATCGCCCACGCCAGCACCGCAATCAGAATGGTGTTGCCAAAGCCCGTCACGATCCACGTGAGATAGGGCTCTTTCAAGAGGATGGGCCAATTCCAGTTATAGCCGCCCATCCCCCGACCTCAATCCGTATCTTTGTTGGCGCAATGAGCTATCAATCAGGGAGGGCGATGAGCTGAAAATTCTCCTTCAGCCGGTCACTCATGGGATAGTTGATGTTGGTGGGACCGGGTTCGAACCATTTCTTGTAGATGGCGGCCATGTCGCCGCTTTGGATCAACTTTGCGATGGTCTTGTTGCCAAGCAGTCGGAAGTCGTCATTGTTGCGCGGGATCATCATTCCATAGGGATCATACGAGAAATAGGGACCAACGATCTCCCATTCGTCGGGGTTCTTTGAGGCACTCTTGAGCCCGTACAGCACCACGTCGTCGGAGACGTAAGCATCCGCCCGGCCCTGCTCGAGGTTGAGCATCGCCTGCGAATGGTCCTTCACCTTGACGATCTCGCCCTTGATTTTGATCTTCTTGGCGTCGATTTCAGCCTGCGCCGCCTTTTCGTTAGTCGTACCCAGCACGGCGACCAGGACCTTGTCGGTCATGTCCTCAATTTTCTTGATGCCGGAGGTTTTGCGCACCAGCAGCTTGGAACCGGTGAGGAAGGTGGTGTTAAGGAAACTGATTTGACGCGAACGGCCGATGGTATGCGTGGAGCTCTCGCAAATAATGTCGACCGTTCCAGCCGTCAGCAGCGGGATGCGCGTCTGCGGCGTCAGCGGCACGAATTTGACGTCGATTTTGTCTAGCTTCAATTCTTCCTTCGCGGCATCGACAATCTTGAGGCAGATGTCGATCGAGTAACCCTGCACCTTGCCGTCGGGTCCAAGGTAGGACAGGGGCACGGATGCATCGCGATGCCCGATGGTGACGGTTTTGGTTTCGGCGATGCGCTTCATGACCGGACCGTCCTGCGCAGAGGCCGTGCATGAGAGGGCGCCGAGGGCCACCACGGCGATCAAAGGTAAAAGGGCGCGCTTCATAAAAAATGCCTTTCTTTTCCCGATGCAGGCCAGTTTGGACGCAAAAAAGTAGGCCACGGCACAAGACTTGCTCGAACCGTGAACGGAGCCAGCGCCATGAGATTTGCATGGATTGCCGCACCGCAGCAACGAGTATTAGCAAGCGACAAATTTGTCCCGAAGGAACAGGCAAAGCATCGGCAGAATTAGGGCGCTCGCCGATTTCACCGGGCACGCGCAGCGACCGAATTCATGCACCATCTGGCACTGCTTGCTGGCGGTCTACAAGCGGCGGGAGGGACAAACAAGAAGGCGGCAGGCCGAAGTGCTCGACCGCCGAACCCGAGACGGTTCACCGATAGATTAGGTGGCCTCACAAAGAGCGCGAGGCGGCGGGGAGCCCAACGCGCGCTAACGCGCGAAGGCACACGCGATTAAGTTCGGCAGGGAATTTTGGTGTACGGACACCTTTAACTCAATGATTTAGCCCAATTTTCACGCATGCCTGTGCCCTATTTATGCGCCTACCCCCTACGATTTGTGTCCGACCCGACACTCGGTTTGCCTGAGGGTCTTGCTCGCACCGGTTCTCTGCTGGGGGAACGACCACCTCGAGCTGTCTCGTGCGGCCTGCGCGCACGGATTTTCATGTTGCAAGGAGGCGAACCTATTGGCTCGCACCCGAAGACCGGGGCGCGGATGTCAAGGTCATTCCGCTGACTTAGGCTCGTGATTGATGAGGTGCGACCATTTACGACGCCAGCCACGCAAGCCCTCGCTGATGATATAGAGCAGTGGAATGACGAAGATGCCAAAAACAGTTGCGGCAATCATACCGCCAAACACCGGAGTACCGACCGCTTGACGCGTGAGCGCGCCGGCGCCTTGCGCAATGACCAGAGGCAACAATCCAAGGATAAAAGCGAAACTGGTCATCATGACGGGCCGGAACCTCAGGTCTGCCGCTTCAATGGCCGCCGCCTCAACTTGTTTCCCAAGCCGGCGCTGGTCCACCGCAAACGCGACGATCAGAATACCGTTTTTGGCCGCAAGCGCGATCAGTACGACCAATCCGATCTGCGCGTAGACATCGAAGCTAAGGCTGGCAATCAGCACTGCAACCATTGCACCAAGGATCGCGACGCTGACCGATAGCAGTGCAGGTATCGGGATATTCCAGCTCTCATAAAGCGCCACCAGAAAGAGGTACGCGAACAAGATGGCAAGTCCGAGCACGATTCCCGTGCGTCCACTCGCCGCCTTCTCCTGCAGCGCTGTTCCTGTCCATTCGAAGCTATAGCCGGCCGGCAAGGTTGTGGCAGAGATGCGCTCCATGGCAGCCAACGCCTGGCCGGAGCTGAAGCCCGGCTTCTGCGCGCCGTTGACAACTGCGGCACGGAAGCCGTTGTAGCGCACGACCGTTTGTGGCCCTTGCACGAGCTTTGCCTCGGCCACCGCCCGGATCGGGATCATCCCACCCTGCGCGTTGCGCACATAGACCCTGTAAATGTCCTCGATGCTGTCGCGAAACGGCGTCTCCGCCTGAATGTTGACCTGCCAGGTGCGGCCGAACACGTTGAAGTCGTTCACATAGTAGCTGCCGAGCGTCGACTGCAAGGCATTGAAGATGTCCGTGATCTTGACCCCAAGCACTTGCACCTTGTCGCGATCGATTTCGAGATAGATCTGCGGCGTATCCGCGGCGTAAGTACTAAACACGCCCCCGAGTTCTGGCTGCGCATTGGCTGATACGATCAGGGCACGAAGCGTACCCGCGATGTCGGCTGGCGGCTGGCCTTGCAGCGCCTCCAGCACATACTGAAAGCCGCCGGTGCTGCCGAGTCCAAGAATGGGGGGTAAGTTGAAGGGAAACGCGATCGCACCCTTGATCGCGGCCATCTGCGGGCGCAGTTGGGTGATAATGGCACCTGCGCTTTGCTCCCGCGTCACGCGGTCTTCATAGGGTTTGAGTCGGATGACGAAGAATGCCTGATTAGAAGACGCGATGTAGTCGATGAAGTTCAGCCCGACCACTGACAGTACCCCTTCCACGCCTGCGATCGGACGCACCATATCCTCCACTTCTCTGACCACCTCCTCGGTACGGTTGAGCGAGGCGCCCTCGGGAAGCCGCAAGGCGGCAAAGATGGCACCCTGGTCCTCTTCGGGCAGGAAACTTTGCGGCGTACGCCCGAACAGCCATGCGGTCGCGGCGAGCGTGCCGATAACGAGCAACACACCGACAACGGCGATCCGCGATAGCCGGCGTACCACCCATACGTAACCCTCCCGGGCCCGGTCGATCGTGCGCAGGACATGGCGCATCGGGCCACCGCTCTTGTGACCATGCCGCAGCAGGACGCCACAAAGCGCCGGGCTTAGGGTCAGGGCATTGATCGCCGAAATGAGCATGGATACCGACACAGCTACTGCGAACTGTCGGAATAGCTGACCGCTGATGCCCGGGATGAAGGCGACGGGTACAAACACTGACAGCAAGACGAGCGTGATGGCGATGATCGGACCGGTAATTTCCGACATGGCCTTCTTGCAGGCTTCCGGCACGGTTAAATCGAGATTTTCCTCCATCACCCGCTCAACGTTCTCGACAACGACGATGGCATCATCGACAACGATGCCGATCGCGAGCACAAGAGCCAGCAGCGAGATGGTGTTGGCGGAATAGCCAATTACCAACAGCACGGCAAAGGTGCCGATGATAGATACAGGCACCGCCACCAACGGAATCAATGTGGTGCGCACTTTGCCGAGAAACAGAAACACGACCAGCGCCACGAGTAAGATTGCCACCACGAGGGTATGGATGACTTCATTGATGGTCGCGGTAACAAAGACGGTGGAGTCGAAGAACACGGTGTAGGCGAGATCATCGGGAAAGCGCGCGCTAAGCTCGGCGAGCGTCTCGCGGACGTGGCGCGCAACGTCCACGGCGTTGGATCCTGGCGTCTGGTAAATGCCGATTGCAGCCGCCGGCGCACCGTTGAAACGGCTGTAGCGGTCTTGAGATTTGGCACTCATGTCCACGCGCGCAACGTCCCTCACGCGCACAACCGAGCCGTCCGCGTTGGCGCGCAAGACAATGCCGGCGAACTCCTCGGGTCGCGTCAGGCGCCCCTTGGTCTTGATGTTGATCTGTAACTGTTGGTTCGGAGTTATCGGTGCCGCACCTACTCTGCCGAGTGCAGCTTGAATGTTCTGGCTCTGCACGGCGGAGATGACGTCGCTCGGTGTCAGATTGAGCTGTGTTAGTCGGTCGGGATCGAGCCAAATGCGCAACGAATAGTCGAGCGGTCCGAACAGGGTCGCCTGGCCGACACCCTTAATTCTTGCCAAGGGGTCAATAATGTTAATGGTGGCATAATTGCTGAGGTAGACGGCGTCGTAGGTTTTTTTGGGCGAATAGAGATTTATCACCTGCAGCAAGGCGGCGGATTTCTTGCGGATCGTGAGACCCGAACGGGTGACCTCCTGTGGCAACTGCGGTGCCGCCAGGCTGGCTCGGTTTTGGACGTTGACCGTGTTGATGTCGGGATCGGTTCCCAGACCGAATGTCACATTCAACGAATAGGTGCCATCGGCGCCACTCGCGGACTGATAATAAAGTGCGTTGTCGATGCCGTTAATTTGCTGCTCGATGGTTTGGGCGACTGTCGCCTCGACGACTTCTGCGTCGGCGCCGGGATAGCTGGCAGTCAGTGTCACCTGCGGCGGTACGATGTCTGGAAATTGCGCGATGGGAATGACGCTAATGGCGATAGCGCCCGCCAAGGTAACGACGATGGCGATGACTACGGCCAGCCGTGGTCTGTCGATGAAGATGCCAGAGAACATGCTCAGTGCCCTGGCACAATGGTGCTAGCTACCACTTGGCCAGGCCGCACTTTCTGGATGCCTTCAACGATAATAAACTCACCCTCTCTTAGTCCATCGGTCACGACGATATCCCGACCCTGCTCGACTCCGGTCGTTATGCGCCGCTGCTCGACTTTGCTTGCCTGGTCGACCACGAGCACGTAGCTACCGGCCTGGTCGAGCTGAACAGCGGCCTGCGGAACAACCAGAACCGACTTGGGAGCGCCACGCTCCACGGTCACACCGACAACGCCGCTGGGTATCAGAATATTGTCCGGATTCGGCACTTCGGCTCTCACCGCCACCGTATCGGTATTGGGATCGACCTGCACGTCGATGAAGTTGCTGGTGCCCGGGTGCGGATAGGTGCTCCCATTTGGCAACTTAAGGTGCACGGTCACGTGCGGGTTCTTGTCGGTCGATTCGGCGACCCGGCGCTTGTAGTCGAGCACATCGCGCTCACTCACTTGGAAAATGACGTAGATGGGGTCTTGCCGCACGATGGTTGCAAGACTCCCCGACGAGGGCTGCACGAGATTACCCTCGGTAAAACTGCCGAGTCCGATTCGGCCATCGATGGGAGAGCGGATTTCCGTGTAGCCAAGGTTGATTTGTGCCTGATTAAGGAGGGCCTCGGCCTCCATCACATTGGCCGCTGCAGCCGCTTCATCGGCGGCGCGTTGATCGAGCGTCGCCTGCGAAACGTTTTGGTTGCGCACGAGTTCTTTGGCGCGTTCCAACTGCAATTTGGCGTTGGTCTCGGTGGCCTTGGCCTTGGCCAGGTTTGCGCGCTGCTGTTCGACCGCAGCTTTGTAGGTTGCCTGCTCTATTCGGTACAACAGCGCGCCTTTCTTTACGTTTTGGCCCTCGACGAATTTGCGCTCCTCAATGAAGCCCGGCACGCGCGCCACAATGTCGACCTTGTCTATCGCCGTTACGCGACCGATGAAGTTGACGGTTTCGGTCACCACGCGTGAGCTGACTTTCGCCACTGAGACGGCTGGCGGCGGCGGAGTGCCCTGCGCCACAGCGGCCGGGCTTGAGAGCGCGATGGCAAGAACGCCGATGCGGGCGTAGAGCCGATGACAGCTGCGAGGGGGCGTAAAGCGCCCCTGCCCACCATTGTTCATAGCCAGTGGCTCTCCCGATCGTGCGCTCCGGTTTCCTACCGGCGGGTCTGCCGCGCACCGCTGCGCGAGCGTCGACGGCGAAGCGGCGGCGCCCGCGTTGATCCTACCCATTTCCAGATTTCCTTGGCGCCATGCTGGCGTGGGCGCCCGCCCCCTGCGGCGGCCTGACGTTTTGGAGCATGCTGCCGGCACTCGAAGTGCGCCGTGTCGGTCGGTGTCGAAACCGTGCGGACATGACCAGTCTGCCTGTTTCAACTGGCCCAGGGGTCTATGCCATTCGTCGGCCAGCTTCCCACCCTGAGGATGATCGGCGCGGTCTTTGAGGCCAATCGCACGTGCGATTATCAGGCTCACACGTTGGTATGAGCCGGCGGTTAAGCGTAATCAGGTGGAACCCGGAGGCGCCCATGGTACTTTTCCGGCCGACGGCCCGCGCTCCTTGCTTGCCGTCGAGGCAGCCGGTTTCGCCGTTAGGTACAGCGGCGGGTTCGATGCTTAGCCAAGCCGCAGGGCGTGCAGTCGCAGCTTTTGGTCAGCGCAGGTCCGCGTCCCGTCTCTGGCTTCGACGTCTGACCAGGAGCTTGGTCGACGCGCTCTGCATCATCTTTGGCTTCCTGGACGACTGCGACCCGATTTCTCGAGACCAAATAACGCCGGCGGTGGCGCTCCAGTGCTAGGGATCAACGAGTGTCACCGGTGCTCCGCCGCGTCAGCTTCCGACATCGTGCGATGATCTGGGATCGCCGCGGCTCTCCGCTCCGTTGCCTGCATCCCTGATGCTGATGCCGCATATACAACATACCGGCTCCAGGGCCGCCACCGCGGGCCACCTTCTCTGATCTTTTGCAGGAGAGGGGAACGTTGCAACACATCCTCGAATTGCGGGTAGATGTAGACAACAAAAGCTTCGCGAGGTTTTGCGCTCAGTGACGCCTCGAGATTGGCAATGACACTTCGAAGCGTCTCCCGCCCAAAGGGATCAAACAGGAACAGCACCACCGGCTCTGGGCCGTGGGCGTAATCGGCGACATTCATGCAGTGCAGTTGGAATACTGTGCACTGCCGGGATGCGGGGCTGTATCGCTTAATGTTCTCTTCTGCGATGCGATGCAATTGCGGTGAGAGTTCGATGCCGACAATCTTCGCGAATGCGTACTCGGACGCCACAAGCAGCGCTCGCCCTTTGCCCGATCCCATATCGACGAATGCGAACGCGTCCGCCTGCAACGCAAGAGAGTTGAGAATCTCGTAGATGAGCGAAGCAGTCGTGGCCACGTAGAAGTGAACGGCCGGCTTTTGCTCATGCCCAAAGAAGGGCGCTGCCGTATCGGTGCCGAAACGTGCATCGAAGGCTTCGACGCGCTCCTCGATATATGATCTGACGGCCTCGAACAGATAGAGGGCGGGCCCGAGCAGGGGGCCGTTGAGATCCAACCAACCTCGGAACGTGTTGATGAGCGGCTGACGAAGAACGGTCATGCCTTTCTCCTTAAGAACGTGCGGTGTTGCGCCGTGGTCGTGGCCAGCGGGTCGACGTTATTTTGCGCGCGGCGCTGTTAGCGCTTTATGTCGAGGGTGCTTGTGGTGGTTGTGCCATCCACCCGAGCGCGCCCGTGGTCGCAGCGGTAGTTGGATCGATCATTCGTCTTACTTTCGTACTGCTCGTGACCACCCCACCTATTCGGCATGGCGTCGGTTCACCAACGCCCCAGCTTGGGCGCCAAGCAGACATGCCACGGTGGGCCATACCTCGATCGCCGTTGACGCTCTCAGGACGATTAATCCCGTTGCGGAGTTTGCTAGACGAGCACGGTTTGGTTGGCTTTTGCCAAGGAAGCGGCGGGCAATGGAACCCACAAAGGCGTGAACGATGTGCGCCCTTTGACGCAGGCGGCCAATGCCGGGGGTGACCCACGATGTCAAGCTCGTGGTCGGCGCTCACCTCCTTGAGATGGGCTATCCCGGCGGGCGTAACAGGGAACCTCCGCATGGCAGCACGCACGAGGTGCGCCCCGTCAGTAATGTGAGGTTCGAAAAGAGCAACAGCCTGTCAGCCGCAAAAGCGCTACAAGGGCAGGGCCAGGAGATGCCAGGTGGGTTCCACCCGGATAGAAGTGTGCCGGCCCCGCAACGCTCCGTCTAAGGACTTGAGCAGGCTTGCTGTTGAATTGGCGCACGCGTGGGCGCTCGCAGTAGCGAAAGCTTCGCTTGGCGATAGGGATGCTGGCTGGCTATAGTTCGTTGGAGCTACGGGGGAGCGATCGCAATGTGGTGCGGGTAGCTGCTGCAATGTTTCTATTGTTTTTCCCGACCACTGTGTTTGCACGGTCGGAGAAGCGGATTGCTCTATTGATCGGCAACCGCGCCTATGATGCCTCGGTTGGCGTGCTCAAGAACCCGCACAACGACATTGCTCTCGTCGGAGAAGCCCTTGCCAAGCAGGGTTTTGAGGTGCTGCCAACCATAAAGGACGCGCGGCGCAGTGCCATCCTGAGCGCAGTACGAGAGCTGGCGCGCAGACTGAATTCCTCTGGCGCAGGCGCCATCGGCTTCCCCTATTACTCGGGTCACGGAGCAGCGGAGAAGGATACTAATGTCAATTACCTTATCCCGATTGACGCCAGCGACCCTAGTACTTCCGCGTTTTGGGATGACAGCATCAAGCTCGATGACATTCTGAAGTTGCTGGACGGTGCGCGATCCGCGGCGAAGTTTCGTTCTCGATGCTTGTCGCAACGAGCTGCAGCTGCCGACGAAAGATACGACGAAGGGGCTTGTTCCCGTCGCCGAGCAGCAGGGTATGTTCATCGCATATGCCAGCGCCCCGGGCCGAACGGCGTCGGACCGCGGCGACAAGAGCGGACCATACGCGCAAGCATTAGCGGCCGAGCTTGACAAGCCAGGCGTGGATCACCTGAGTTTGTTCCAAAACGTCAAGGAAACCGTCTACGCAGCGAGCGGAGGTGCGCAGCAGCCCTGGGAAAGCAATGGCCTTGTCCGGCGCGCCTATCTTACCGGTCAACCCGTATCCGAAGCCCAGGCACACGCGCCGGCGACGTCACCGCGTCTGAGCGAAGCTGCAGAGGCATGGAGCCTCATAAAGGTCGCAACAGTAATTTCGGCACTGGAGGCGTACAGTGCCCGTTTCAAGGACACCTTCTACGCCGATGGCGCGGCAGCGGATTGAGGATTTGAAGAAGCAGCAGTTGGCAGCGACCACGCCCCCTCAACCGGCTCGGGCCGAGACAATCGAAGGTACTCGTGAAC
>Ga0070695_100001800_pt1 | contig 12086 bp, 11 predicted proteins | sample KBSK1252metaG_FD_65471 | JGI IMG/M metagenome (GOLD analysis project Ga0070695, IMG submission 65471) | Corn, switchgrass and miscanthus rhizosphere microbial communities from Kellogg Biological Station, Michigan, USA - KBS K1-25-2 metaG | ecosystem: Host-associated > Plants > Roots >...
ACTTCCATCTACTACTTGAGCGGGAAGAACGAGATCGCTTGTGACTTCTGCCGTGCCAGACTCAGTCGTCCGGATGGTTTCATCGTGTCGCCTTGGACACTGCGGCGAAGCGAGTTCCTCGCTCGGCACGCGATGGACGGATTCGGCGGTGGTGAGAAGGGTCGCCTGCATTTCTTGCGCGATTGGTCGGTCTGGGTAGCTTGCAAGGACTGCTATGCCCTCCTGGGGCCCGCAGCGCTTCGCAATTGATTGCGTCGGCGCTAAACGCTGGATTGCGTTTCGTCCGGATCGGCGCCACCTCTGACGGGCGAACCGTAACCCGCAACCGTGGGTTGGAATGCGTCGACTGGAACGACTGGGGCGCGTAGCGTCGTCGCCGCGCGGTTATGGGCTCATTCGTCGCCGCCCGCGTCCCGACACTTCAGAAGCGGCGCTCCTAGCGCCGCACGGCGCGCGTGATCAGCCAGATAACAAGCGCGAGCTCCGAGAGGCCGCCGAGGGCTACGACCGTGAACTTGAAGGTGTTCGGCACGTCGGCCAGCACGACGACCAGCCCCATGATCCCGGCCAGCGCGAGCGCGGCGCCGAGCCAGCGTGGAGCGAAGCCAGACCGCATGATGAGATACCCGAGCGCGACCTCGAACAGGCCGAAGAACGCGATCGCGCGAATAAGCAGCGCTGAGTCGGCCTGCACTTGGCCGATACCTTGAACGACGCACCCGGTCCCGGCGAACGCGACTGCTGCGACCGCGAGCCGCCGGTCGGCCCGCGCGAAGAGCAAGCTCAGCGCGACCGAGACGACGAAGTACCAGGCCGTCCCGATGACATTGAGCGCCGCAGCGCCCGTGGCCTGACCGACGCCCGCCAGCACGAAGTACACGACGTAGACGACAGCAGTGAGCGCCGCCTGCCGGCGCGACGGTGCGCGAACCGCAGCGCTCACGATCATCGGGCTAAGCGGTGGGCCGATCGATCGGGCGCAGCTTCGGCACCGCGCTGCCGAAGAGCGCTATGCGAGGCCGAGCGCCCGCACGACGGCATCGAACCGCCCGAGCTCCTCGGAATGCTGGAGGCAGAATCGTCACCGGATACGCGAGATCCTAAGCGCGGCGCCGACGACGCCCCGGCGACGGCGGCGACCGACTTGAACACGCCGGTAGTCTCGCGCGCGTCTATGAAGGAGATGTGAATGCGCAGGGCCGCAAGCGTGTCGCGGCTACTCGCTACGGGCGCGACAGCGAGATCGACAGACGACGTCGCCCGCCACGGCTCGGGCGAGCATTCGTCGGATCGATGGAAGGTTGAGTGCTGAAGAGACTTTGGCCGATGGTTCCGGTCTCCCTGGAGACTGTCCATTCGCGTGAGATACGGCCTGCCCGCCACACGTTTCAAGACTATTGACGTCCGAAACCATTGCTCTACGACGCCAAAGATCGGTATCAGTCGCGAGTTTCCGAGCAATTCCGCGAATCGCTCTGTTCGCGATTCTTCAGACCATTGCTCTACCAACTGAGCTACCTCGGCGAGAGCCTCATTTTACTCGGAAACTCGCGAGCGAATCGAACGTCCAGGCGAGCGGAGTCCGCCGGCGAGAGCATCCCTCCGCGCCCATAGCGCTCGCGGCAGAACTCTCGTCTAGGCGTCTTTGCCCGCGACGCGTTCGATCGCACCCGTGACGAGTCGCTCGGCGAAACCGGCCGCGAACGCGAAAGCGAGCAGCACTGATCCGTTGACGAGATCCGCGCGGACGAGTCCAGCGCGTAGGAGCAGAACGACGCCGATGGCGGCAACGGCGCCGGTGAGCGGACGCATCGCGGTGGCCACGCTGAGGGACAGCTGGTCAGGAATACGCGCGCGCGCGCCCGCACGGGTGATCGTCAGCAGGGCGCTGAACGATCCGCCGAGCGCGCCGACCGCAGCGGTCGCGAGCGCGTCCTGCACCGTGATCGTTGCGCCGCCGTCGAGGACGATGGGTACGCCGAGCGCCTGGCGCACGCCGACTAGGAGGAGGAACGCGCCGAGCGCGGCGCCGAGGAAGTACACCAGGTAACGGACCTGACGCCCGAGCACCTCGAGCCTGAAGTAGGCATTCTGCCCGTGCTGATCGCGCAAAGCCGTCGCCTCGTGCAGGCGGACGCGTCGATCGGGGATTGAGAGCGCATCCCACTCCCGCTTGTCCAGCAGCGTCGTGATCGCCTGACCGCGCCAGTTCTTTATCTTCTCGTTCGCCTCGGCGCGCAGGCTGAGCACCGCTGCCGACAGTTGCGCGTCCCCGTAGCCGAAGATCAGCGCTCGCGCGCTCGCCTCCAGCGCGCCCCACCCGGTCGCCGTCTGTCCTTCGCTCGCCGCAGCGCTCGCGCGCGCGCTAGCCAGGTGATCGCGCGCGGCATCGATCCATGGACCGGATTCGCGACGAGAACGCGCATCCGCGACCGCGCGCTCGACCTCCGGACCGAGCGAGGCGACCGCGGCCTGCAGGCGGCGGTGGGACGGCGCGGCCCGCGGCAGCGACAAGACCGGGCGCGCTATCGGCGCTCCTGCCACGTTGGCGGCGCGCGCGATTAACGCGCGTACATCGTCGTAGTCGACGAGCGCCATCGCAGCCTGCGGGGTCAGCCATCGGACTTGATCGGCCTCGTCGGAGCGCCCGCCTGGATCCGTGGTCTCCATATGCCAAAACAGCACGACCTTGGGGGCTGGCGTCGAGTATGAAATCGCTCCGGCAAATGCACCAAGGGTCACCTGGCAGCCGGTTTCCTCGTGCACCTCGCGCATCGCGCCGACCTGCCAGCCCTCGCCCGGCTCGAGTTTGCCTTTCGGAAGGCTCCAGTCGCTGTAGCGTGGACGGTGAATCAGAGCGAGCAGTCGGGCCCCGTTCTCCTCGCGCCAGAGCAATCCGCCTGCAGCCGCGATGACGTCAGACGCGACTGCCGGCAAGAGCTGCGGCTTGTGTGCTTCGATCTCTGTCCCCACGTGCGCCTCTTCCCCAGAAGCCCCTCCGTCAGCAGTTTCGATCGACTCGACGAACGCACCCTACGCGCTATGTCAACCGTCGTAAGGGCGTCCTCTACCAACCCTGCGGTGAAGATTCGGTTTGGCGCCGAGTCTCTGAGGTTCCTTCGGTGCGGCCTGCCCGCCGCACTCAGACTATTGGCCGCTTACACCATGTTGTTGTGAGTCGAAATTCCGGTATCAGTCGCGGATTCCGGAGCAATTTCGTGAATCGTGTTCTTCGTGATTCTTCAGACGCATTGCTCTACCAACTGAGCTACCTCGGCGAGACCCCCTCATTTCACTCGTAAATTCGCTCGGGATCGAACGTCTGCACAAGCATTGGTTTGGGCAAGCATGTCTCCGAGTGGTGAGCAACGGTCTGCGCGATCGAGCACAACATCGACCGAGGCTACTGCTCTTCGTTGTCATATCGAAACTGCCAGACCATTGCGTTCCGAAACCATGTACCCCGCGCGTCGATGTCCAATCGACACGTGGTCCATGAGACGACTGCTCGTCGACGGTTCTGCCTGCTCACTACTTGACGTGACCCCTGCGTCCGAAATAGGACATGCGCGATGGCCTGCGACTTCGGGGTGTACCGCCTCGCCGGATCGAACCAGATTGCCCTTATCCACGAACCGCAGGGCAACGCAGACACGGGCTTCGGCGTGAAGGGCACGTCGACGATCACGGTACAAGTCGGGACCGCAGCGCCGCAGCCGGTCCAGTCGTACGACCTGTGGCTGCCGCAGGTGATTATCGCGACACTTCCGGCGAACCTGCCGAGCGGCGCCGCAACGGTCAGGATCAACATCACAGGCCTCGCGCCGTGCACATCAAGCGCGGCGCTACAAGACGCGGGCACGACACTGCCGTCCGACTTGATCTTCTCGATCGCCCTGCCCGAGGTCGTCTATCCCGATAAGGACGTCGAAGTCGTCAATCTGAAGCCCGGATTCACGTGGCAGCAGAGCCACACACCAGTGAAGCTGTACCGGCTCAATGGGACATCGCTCCCTGTCACCGTCGTTGGCGGTATCGGGACATCTCGGCTGAAGGTCCACATGCCCACATCAAGCGCGCTTGCAATGACGACGAATCTCGAGCAGATGTTGCTCGGATTCGGCACCGACCCGCAGCGTGTCCCAATCATGCTGCAGCGCGACCCCAAGACGCTGCCCGATTGGGCCGATCTGGCAGTCGTCACGCCATCGATCGCCGCTCCCGGGACCGTGCTGACAGTAGACGTGGTCGAACCACCGCTAATCTTCGGCCCCGGCGAAATGTTCCTCTTCAACAAGGCGGACCTCGGTGACCTGCACCTCTTCCAGGTCGCTGGCACTCAGGCGTTGCCGGATCCGACACTCGTCACCGGATGGGGAACATCTCAACTCAAAGTGACGCTTCCCGACGCGAGCGCGCTCAATCTTCCCGCAGGCGTGAAAACACCGGTGTTCCTGAAGTTCGACAAACGTACCGCGACGCTGGGCCTGAGCATCGATATCCCACCAGTGCCTCAGCTGCTCTGGTGGCTGCGTGTCGGCAGACTCACCTGTGACCAGAAGAACGAGTGGTCGGACGACGAGACGCGGATCGAGATTACCTTCGATGGCGCGGTCTTTGTCTCGATCCCGCAGGTCAAGCCCGGCGACATACCCGCCGACGTCTTCGACACGTTTGCAAAGAAGGGGGACTTCATCGACTACGACGTCTGGGCCGGTCCGTTCACGAGCAAGGTCGAGATCGAGCTATGGGAGATCGACAATGGACGCCAGGGCGGGATCGCCGGAATCGATCCCGATGACAAGATCGGCGCCACGAAGACGCTCACGCCGGGGAACACCGGTGCATCAGACATCACCTTCCAAGGAGCAGGTGCGACGTACCGGCTGTCGCACTTCGTAAAGGGCTTCACGGGCCTGCCAGTGTGAGCACGCCTCTTTTGATAACCGGCCTCTACCTGAACCCTGCCGGACGCGACGTACAGCTGTCTCACGGAGAGTTCTTCGTCATCGAGAACCTCGCGAGCGCGTGGACATCGCTCGCCGGCTGGTCTGTGCGCGATGCTGCTGGTACGCGGATCGCGCTTCCTACAACCGTGTCGCTGCCCCCACGCGGACGCGCACGCGTCTACACCGGACGTTTCGGCGCGTCCGCCGGGGACATCACACTGATGCGGCGCAGGCCCTTCCTCAATAACAAGGGGGAGACGCTCGAACTCCTCGACATCGGCGGCACCGTTCGCCAGCGCTTCACATACCCGTAAGCTGCGGTTCGCGGGAAGCGGCCCGGGCGCGTTCCGCACAGCCTGAGACGTAGCGCGTCCGTAAGCCGCGCGCGCTCGAGTTCAGGGTGCGGCACTCACGATCAGATCGAGACCACTCGGAAGTCGTGTATGACATCGCCATCGACACTTTCATCACCGGACGACACTGGGCAAAGTGCCCCTAATCTCCCCTCCCTCCCGTCCAAGCGAGGCTTGGCGACCACCCCCGGTAAAGCCATGTCCGAGATGATGCGACCGGGTACCCAGTGTTGTGCGCGGCTCGTGCTCGATCAGCGAGTCAGAGGGCCGAACCACGTGGCCGCGGAGCACAGGCACGGTTCTCCACGCGAGAGGGCGACCTGCCCGTCGCACTCCAAGACTATTGACCGCTGAGACCATTGCTCTTCGAGCCCGAGAGTCGGTATCAACCGCGAGTTCCCGAGAATTTCGCGAATCGCGGTGTTCGCGATTGGCCACGTCCGAGACCCGCAAGGCTGAAAGGGTGTAGGGGCCGCGGGTTCGGAGCAAATTCGCGAACGGCGATAGCTATCCATTCTTGACGCTCGATATACCGTTCGAGTCCCACGCTCTATCAATGCAGACCTCGGTTGCGTGACGGTGCACTCCACCGACTTCATGCGAGGCAAAAAAGAACTGTCGAGAGTCTTCATATACGCCACCCATGACAGATGGCTAGCGTTTTTCATGTGGGCGACGTGCCGGGTTAGCCACGATGTATCCACGCCCGCCGAGCCAAGAGAACTTGATGATCATTTACCTCGCCAACTCGAGGGCGCCACGACTTGAGGACCAAGGGAGAGGATGTGCGCAGTGTTCGATCAGAACCAGCTCGCCCAGATCCAAGGTTGGACTGCAATAGTGCAAGCGATCTCGGCCGTCGTCATAGGCGTAGCCGCAGCAGCCATCTCAATCGTTTCTTATCGCGAGACACAGCGATGGTCTAAGAGGAACTTCGAACAAGAGCTGAGTCACGCGTGGATGCAAGTTGACGGGGTCGCCCTATCGAACGACGATCTCCTGCGCGTTGCCGAGTCGGTGATGTATCCGGGAACGTCACCGGACGTGTCCGTGACAGACATTCAGAAGAGGTGGTTTTCGTACATGATGCTGAACCCACTGGTGGTCACCTGGCGAGGCAAAGGCGACAAGGTCTTTAGCGAGGCCGAACATCCGGCCTTCGAGAGAGAGCTCACGTCGATGCTGCGCGACCCCGTCGTGTTCGCTGTAACTCAGGAGGGCATCTACGGTGATCCGAGCGACCGAAAGAGCTTTGCGTACTTGTGCGCGCAACTCAGGCAGAAGGTCGCGTCTAGCCATCCGGGCTGAGCGCCGTGAATGCTTTCAACGCAGGACCGGAGCCCGTGTGAGGCCCGCTCCCGACCGGCGATCTAGCGCGGGGAGGAAAGGAAAGCGGCTTCGCTTCCCGGGCTGCGATTGTCAGCTCAGCGGCTCTAACTCAAACACCGTTGTCCATCACACCATGTCTACCTTCCGTCGGGCGCAAGCTATTCACGCGCCCGGTGCAGCATCTCGTCAGCCAACGATGAGATGATTGGTCGAGCAACGGCGTCCGTCGACGCACACCGCTACATGTCCACGTTCGCGCAGTCCGACCCAGGCGGTCTCTTGTTCCCATGCCGCAGACGCCATTGGCGCACGGGATGCCGGAGACGCCTAGGCGGTGAGCTTCCTGTCCGACCTTTGCTCATGATGAGCCGCGAGATCGATGCGCAACGTCCGCTGCAGGCCCCAGGGGCTTCCGTGGTCGGTGACGCGGCGTGGACGCGGACCAGCAACTGGCCGTCGCCGATCTGCGGGAACGGGATCTGACGGATCTGGAGGACGTCGTTGGACCCGTGCCCTCCTGCACCACCGCCGTCATTGTCCGTGTCGAGTCGTGCGCCGTATCGCCCATCGTGTCCCTCCTGTGTTGTTGCGCGCAGCGCGACCGTTCGTTTTCGATGGCCCTGACCGCATGTCCCCCCTCAGATGCGTGCCTGCTCCTTCCATCGGTCAGCGTCCACGCCGCGGAGGAAGAGCCAGAGAACGAGCGCGAGCTCGCCGATACCCAGCGCCAAGTTGTACGGGTAAAGAAAGGTCGCCAGGGGCGGATACAAGAACGGTGTGTAGCCCACCCCGGCCAACACCATGCCCGCGCCAAGGAGCGGAGGCAGGAATGTCGAGCGGAGAATGAGCGCGCCGAGCGTAATGCACCATAGGCCAAAGAACACGAGATAGAAGTCATAGGTCTGACCGTTCCAGTTGAGGAGCATGAGCGCGATCGCCTGCAGTTGCTCCACGTTGAACGCACTGAGAGAGACGGTTCCTTTGAGCGCCACTAGAGCGCCGGATTGCATGAGAGCCGCAGAGGCCTGAATGCCGGAGGCCACGACGAGAAGCAGGACCGCGAGCAGCGAGAAAGTCCGGCCCACCGGTTTGAGCAAGTAATAGAAGAGGACCCCGGTGACGATGTGGAGAGCGACCGCCAGGAGGGCGCCTGCGATGCCCACCCGGAACACCGCCTCGTTCGCGAGGATGTTGCTCGCGGTGGCCGCGGCATCCCCCCTGACCACAAGGCGTCCAGGAATGACCAATTGACCGGCCACTGACGCCGCACTCTCAAATAGGTAAAGAAGCGCGATCAGCCTCGCGATCAAGCGTGGAGCAGGTCCGGTCGAGCCCCTCACTGCCCCGTGCTCCCATCGTCGGTCGCATCGAGACCGCGGGCGCGCTGACGAAGCAATTCGCGCTCCTCGGTTGTCAGGGCCTCCCACTGCTCAGCGGCGGGACGGCGAGAGCGCTTGATGGTCGACAGGCCGGATCCTCCGAAAAGAATCCGCGAGAGCGCCAGGATCCCCAGCGCTTGCAGGAAACTGATCTGCGGCACGCCGAAGAGAGGTGGCAGCAGCCAGTTCCATAGCTCGAGGACTGCGACGCCGCCGATCGCGATGAATACGATGAATGCGGTGGTCGCCTGAACTGCCAGGGCGACCGCGCGCCTCGTTCTTGCTCTCCGCTCACTCCCCATTTTCAGACCTCACCCTTTCACTGAGTCGTCGTATGTAGTTCGCAAGCGCCCGCGCAGACGCAAGACCGCGTAGCGCTTGCGCGAGAGCAGCGTGTTCAGGCTTACGCCCGTCTCGGCAGCCATCTCTTTGAAGCTCCGCCCCTCGAGCTCGTGTCCGACGAAGACCTGACGCTGTTCCTCGGGCAGTTCGTCGATCGCCCGCGCGAGCTCCCGCAGGAGTGCGTTGCGGGCGAAGACCGCCTCCGGCCCGGGGTCGGGCGATGGAAGTAGATCCCCGAGATCGAGCGGCTCGCCGCCGGTTGCTGTCGAAGCGCTGAACGCCTCGGGCTGCATCTTCCGAAAGAGGTCGGTGATGCGATTCCGCGCCAACTGGAACAGCCAGCCGCTGATGTGATCGATGGGCATGAGCCGCCGGTTGGCCTCGACCAACTCCGAGAAGACCTCTTGGAGGATGTCCTCCACGTCTCTCGGGTCAGCCACGCGCCGGCGGATGAAGTTGCGGAGACGCGACTGCTCGCGCTCCACCACGTGGGAGATCCGTTGATCGCGTTCGGCTGACTCCGAGTCCACGCTGCGCTCATCATCCACCTGCTGTAGACGGATGAGGGCCGCAAATATTGTGGTCGGCGCAACAGAGACCCAGATCCGCAGACCCTTGGACCTGGTTAGCGGTCTGGCAACAACAGGATCACTTGTACGCGGCCAAGCGAACCGCTAGAAGGGAATCCTCGTGGACGCTGCTTTCCTACTCACGTCGCTGATCGTCGTCGTGTCGCCAGGTACCGGCGTGCTCTTCACGCTCGCGGCCGGCCTCGCGCGCGGACCTCGGGCCAGCGTGGTCGCGGCGTTCGGCTGCACGCTTGGCATCGTTCCGCACCTTGCCGCCGCCGTGCTGGGTCTCGCGGCGCTCCTCTATGCCAGTGCGCTGGCCTTCGAGACCCTCAAGCTCCTGGGCGTCGCCTACCTGCTCTACATGGCCTTTCGCACGCTCAAGGACGAGGGCGCCCTCCGGATCGACGCCGGCCCCATCGTCCGCTCCTCGCGCGACGTGATCGTCTCCGCGGTCGCCATCAACCTGCTCAACCCGAAGCTATCGATCTTCTTCTTCGCATTCCTTCCCCAGTTCATCGGAGCCAACGATCCTGACCGGATCGCGCGAATGCTCGAGCTGAGTGGCGTGTTCATGCTGATGACCTTCGTCGTGTTCACCGGCTACGGCCTATTCGCCGCCTCTGTCCGCAGCCATCTGATCGCGCGGCCGCGGATATTGACGTGGATGCGTCGCGCGTTCGCCGGCGCTTTCGTCCTTCTCGGTGCGAGGCTGGCACTCTCCGAGCGCTAGCCACGCGCGGCCGGCCTGCCCGCCGCACTCAGACTATTGATCGCTCACACCATGGTGCTTTGGGCCGATTTCAGGTATCACCCGCGCGTTCCCGAGCAATTCCGCGAATCGCGGCTCGCGCGATTCTTCAGACCATTGCTCTACCAACTGAGCTACCTCGGCGAGAACCCCATTTTACTCGGAAACTCGCGCACGAATCGAACGCCCGCGCGACCAATGGTCTAGAGGACTAAGTGGCCTTGTCTGCGATGGCCTGCGACTGTTGAGCACAAGATCGCCGAAACCATTGCCTCGAATCGCAGTATCAAAGCTCCGAGACCATGGCGCGCCTTACACCATGTGCCCCAGGCTCGCCCGGCATGAACTGAGCGGACGTGTCCGTCAGGCGACGTCGGTGTTTTAGCCGCCGGCGGCTTCGACGCGTTCTATTACGCGCTGAGTCACTTGGACAAACTCCTCCAATGCATCGATCACGCTAATTTCGGTGGCTCCATCTGCGAACACGAGGTCGAGTCGGACATCCGGGTAGACCTCAACCGTTGAGTCGCCACCGCGGCGTGCCCGAGGCGCAGAAAAGCGACTTGGCTGGTCGGGTACGACCCGCTGCCGCACGAGGGGCAGCCGCAGCCGAATGGTCCGGTCAGGCGCTGGGATGTAAACGACGAGGTCATGTGTGGCGTCGTCGAAGCCAATCGCCTGGCCACCCAGCACGCCGTCGAAGGTCGGCCATCCCCATCGCGCGTCCCACGGCAGCCGCACCTCGCCCGTGCCCTGGCGACCACCAATGGTTAGGTGTATCTCCTGCATCGCAATCGCGACGACGTGCAGGAGACGGTGTTTGTCGAAGCGGTTGAAGTCATGCAGTCGAAGCAGTGGATCTCGGCCGGGCGTCGCGTTCGAAAATGGTTGGGTGTCGCGGACCGCTGCGACCACACGGTTGGACATGCCCCTCGTCTGTCGCGCAAATGCGCTCTCGTCGGCCTCGCGCTGAATCGGGAATGCGGTGTCGCGGCTTGGACGTTCGCCATTTGCTTCAATCGCGTGCCACGCGAGGTGGTCGAGCGCGGAGCGCAGGTCGTGGGCAATTTCGCCTGCGATGACGCTAAGCCGCTGCGGCGGAGATTCGACGAGCCGAAGCTCGTACGTGACAACGCCGCCTGCCTCGCGCTGCGTAAGTTCGTAAGGCCGCGACTCGACGAATGCACGCACATCTACGCGCAACTCGTCGAGGACCTCTCGTGCCCTGATGAGCTTGACGTACCAACCCGAAGACATCAGAGCAAGCATCGCGCACGGCGAGGCCCGGAGGTGCAATGTTCCGTCAGACCAACTGCGCCGCGCTAATAGCGGCCCGCGCCCTATCTGAGCGCCGAGGACGCTGCAGCGCTGAGGTTGTGCGCTGCGAAAGCGTCACGTAACCAAATTCAAGCCGTCGTCGATTCGCCCATGCGCGTCACGGGCCGGTGAAAATCGTCTTCCAGGTCGCGCCTCCATCGTCAGTCGCCACTACGGACTTGAGGCTCACGCCGACGACACGGAGCTCATCGATGACCTGCGCGTCGATCGCGCACCCCCGGATCGTCACATCACCCTTGGCAACGATGGCACCCGCGGCATCGACCACCACATAGGACTGGATGTCCACGGGCGGCGAGCAAGTGATGAACCACGTCTTGCCCGCGCCGAGTGACCCGAGCTTCGATGGATACGAGCCGAGCTGCGGTGTGGACGGAGGAGCAGCGAAGACCGAGCCGAGCGTGTAGCCCTCGATGAAGTCGAGCTGCCACGAGGCGCCACTGTCCGCGGTGCGGTAGACGACGTAGGGCGCGTGGCCGAGCGCCGCGCCGGTTCCGGTGAACTGCGCACGAGCTGATCGCACGCCGTCGGCGCAAACAACCGTCGGATGCCAGGGACCGACTTCGGGGTGACGGACATCAAACACGACCGACCAGGTCTGCCCACCATCCGCGGTGCGCAGGACTTGGTTGCCATCCGCTCCATATCCGTCCCGCTCGTTGGCGAAGCACACAGACGAAACCGAACGAGTGCCCGCGGCGCGCCATGTGAGGCCGCCGTCATCGGTCCGCAGCAGAACCGGAGGGGTCGGCGCAGGAGTCGGGCCTTGAGGCGCGCCACCGACAAAGATCGGCGCGGCGATCGCCCAACCGACGAGGGGGCCGATGAAGAACACTTCGTTTACCGGCGGGGTTGACGCCGGGACTGCGTCCCATCGTGCGCCGTCGATCGTGCGATAGAAAGTGCCGTTGAGGGACTGCGCCCAAGCGTGCGTCGGGTCCACCGAGCGGATCCAGACGATCTGTACGGTCGAGAGCTGCTGGAACCAGGTGGCACCACCGTCAGTCGTCCCATAGATCCCACCGGCGGCGCCGACCCAGCCGCGCCGCGCGTCGGCGAAGCGGACGGCCGTCGCG
>Ga0070695_100001802_pt1 | contig 12084 bp, 10 predicted proteins | sample KBSK1252metaG_FD_65471 | JGI IMG/M metagenome (GOLD analysis project Ga0070695, IMG submission 65471) | Corn, switchgrass and miscanthus rhizosphere microbial communities from Kellogg Biological Station, Michigan, USA - KBS K1-25-2 metaG | ecosystem: Host-associated > Plants > Roots >...
TGGCCGTGTCCGTGCTCGCGCTCGGGATTGCCGCCGCAGCCGCGCCCGCTTTCGCCTATCCGGGCGACGAAGATTACCAGCGGCCGACCTACCAGAATCCATACCCGCCGTTCGGCGGATACCCGCCGCGCGCGGGCGATTCCTCGGAAGCCTATCCGCGCGACGCCTATCCGCCGGACTACGGCACCTTCGGCTCGCGTCAAGACCCCTATCCGCGCGCCGCGCGTCCACCCGCGCCCTATTACATGCCCGAAGCGAGCGCGCCCGACACCGCCGGCGCGGTCGAAGCGGCGCGGCGCCTCTATGCCGTCGCCGACACGGTGGCGCTGCGCGGCGCCCCGTTATGTGAAGGGCGCTTGAAGCCGCAGATCGGCATGCGCACCTGGAGCCGCGACAACATGGGGCCCCAGGCGCCCGGCGCCGCGAGCCGAGAGGGCCTCGATCACACCATCACCGTCTTCACGCTCGCCAAGGACGGCCCGGCCGTCCATGCCGGACTACGGCAAGGCGACAAAATCACCTCGGTCAACGGCGAATCGATCCCGGCCATGGCCGGCGGCATGAGCATCTATCGCGCCAAGCTCGAAGTGGCGCTGGCGCGCAAGGAGCCGATCCTGATCGGCTATACGCGCAACGGCGAGCGCGGCATCGCGCGCGTCACGCCAGCCCAGGGGTGCGACTATCGCGTGGTGTTCGCCAACTCGCCGATGATCAACGCCCTCACCGACGGCCACAGCGTCACCGTGATGCGCGGCCTCGTCAATCTGCTCACGCGCGACGAGGAGCTGGCGCTCGTCGTCGGCCACGAGATCGGCCACAACGTGCTCGGCCATTTCGCGCGCGGCCGCGCGCTCGGCCATCAGGCCGGGCCGTTCAGCCCCGGCGCCCAGAGCTCGATGCGCCAGTTCGAGCGCGAGGCCGACTATATCGGGCTCTATTTCGTCGCCCTCGCCGGCTACGATATGGAAACCGCGATTCAATCCTCGAAGCGCATGGCCTCGATCGCGCCGATGGGCGACCGCGGCACCGCCACCCATCCGAGCCAGGCCGAGCGCTATCAGATTCTGCAGTCGGCGCTGCGCGAAATCCGCGCCAAGCTCGCGCAAGGCCAGCCGCTCAAGCCCGACCTCAAGACCGGCGCCAATGCTGCGCTCGGCGCGCGTGCCTATCGCGGCGATGGCGAAATGGACCGGCGCCTGCCGGTGCAATAAGCGGTCACCAGGCCGTTTCGAGGATCGCCATCACGTCGGCCGGCCCCGCGATCTTGCGCGGATTGGTGCGGACCCAGACGTTCGTCATCGCAAGGTCGGCGATCTTCGCCAGGGCATCGCGCGGCACGCCGGCCTCGCTCAGGCGCGTCGGCTGGCCGAGCGAGCGGATCAACTCGGCGACAACATCGGCAGCACATGCGCCGGGGCGGCCGAGCGCCCCGGCGACCAATTCCTGACGCGCGGCATTCACCGGCGAATTCCAGCGCAACACGTGCGGCAGCAGGATGCAGCTCGTGTGGCCGTGCGGCACGCCGCAGAGCCCGCCCAGCACGTGGCCGATGCCGTGCGAAGCGCCGAATTGCACCTTCAAGATCGTCGAGCTGGCGAGCCAGACCGCTTGCAGGCAGGCGAGCCGCGCCGCGAGATCGGCCGGATCGGCCTTGGTCCGCGGCAGGCAGGAGGCGAAGAGGCCGAGCGCGTGGAGGGCCAGCGCATCGGTCATCGGCTGGGCGTCCGCAGCGCACACGGCCTCGACCGCGTGATCGAGCGAGCGGATCGCGGTCGAAAGCCAAAGCCATTCGGGCGTGAAGACCGTGGCGGCGGGATCGAGGATCACGGCGCGCGGGCAGATGTCGGGGCCCCCGAAGGCCTCCTTGACGCCGTTACGCTCGTTCATCGCGCCGCCCATGTTGGAGAATTCGGCGCCGGAGAGCGTGGTCGGCACCGCGATCTGGCGCACCGGCGAGGGCCGCACGGCCGGAACATGGCGCGAGCCGTCGGCATTCACCTTGATGTGCAGCTTGGCGAGGTCGTCGGCCGTCGTGGCCCCTTCGGCGAGGCAGATCTGCAGCACCTTGACCGTGTCGACGACGGTGCCGCCGCCGACCGCGACGATGAGATCCGGCTTCGCCACGCGCACGGCCGCGGCCGCCGCCAGCACGGTCTGCCACGGCGTGTGCGCCTTGCAGCCGTCGAAAAGGCCGGCAAAGCGCGCGCCGAGCTTGCTCTTGATCCCTTCGATCACCGGCGTCTTGGTGGAGAGCGAGCGCGCGGCGACGATGAACGCGCGCTTCGCACCAAGGCGCTCGCATTCCGCCGCCACGGCCTCCGCCGCCGGCTGGCCGAAGACAACGCGCTCCTGCGGCAAGTAGACGAAAACGCCCTCGCGCATCGGAATTCTCCCCTCTTTCGCGGGCCGATATAGCCCGGCCCGGCCGCTTACGCTAAGGTTTCGCGCTTCGCCAATGCCGCCGAGCCCGATTATGTTGCGCTTTCTCGCCGCCGCTCTGATATGCCTTCCGTCGCTCGCCTTCGCCGAGGGCGCGCCCTCGTGCAAGGACGGCGCCATGCCGTTCGCGCCCACCGCCGCCAACCAGCTCACCGGCGCGCAATTGCAGCAGGCCGTCTCCGGCAAGCGGCTCGGCTATATGCGCGAATCGATCCGCACGCCCGGCGTCTTCGTGAACAACACGCGCGAGCTGCGCGCCGACGGCTCGATGATCTACACCTGCGAATACGGGCGGTCGCCGACCGGACCTTGGCGCGCCTGCGCCTCTTATGGCTCGATCCAGACGCGGCGCGCGGGCGCGCGCGATGTCGGCGTCTGGTCCATTAGGAACAACGCGCTTTGCGGCACGCACGCCTCGTTTGGCCAAGGCAGCGAGGATTGCTTCACCGTTCACCGCCAGGGCACGGTCGTCGCCCTGAAGCGCGTCTCGGGCCCGCTCTCGGCGTGCCTGGCCGGCGCAGCCACACTGCAATAACCGGCGGCGCATCATGGCAATCGTCAAGATCGGCATCGTCGGCGCCGCCGGGCGCATGGGCAAGATGCTCATCGAGGAAGTCGGCGCGACATCGGGGGCCACGCTCGCCGCCGCATCGGAGCGCGCGGGGCACGACGCCGTCGGCCAGGATGCCGGCAGCTTCGCCGGCTTGAAAGCGATCGGCGTCAAGATCGGCGCTGCGCCCGAGGACGTGTTCAAGGCCAGCGACGTCGTCATCGATTTCACCGTGCCGAAGGCGACGCTCGCCCATGTCGAGTTCGCGGCCGCCGGCAAGAAGGGCCTGGTGATCGGCACCACCGGCATCGAGGCCGAGGACGCCAAGAAAATTCACGCCGCCGGCCGCGCCGCCCACATCGTCTGGGCGCCCAATATGAGCCTCGGCGTCAATCTGCTGATGGCGCTGACCGAGCGCGTGGCCAAGGCGCTCGGGCCGGATTTCGACATCGAAATCCTCGAGATGCATCACAAACACAAGGTCGACGCGCCTTCGGGCACCGCGCTCGGCCTGGGCCAAGCGGCGGCCAAAGGGCGCGGCGTCGAGCTCGCCAAGGTGGCGGCGCGCGGGCGCGACGGCATCACCGGCGCGCGGAAAGCCGGCGCCATCGGCTTCGCCTCGCTCCGCGGCGGCGACGTCGTCGGCGATCATTATGTGATGTTCGCCGGCGAGGGCGAGCGCTTGGAGCTCGTGCATAAGGCATCGAGCCGGCGCATCTACTCGAAGGGAGCCCTCCGCGCCGCGCTCTGGGTCGCCGGCAAGGGGCCGGGGGTGTACGACATGGCCGACGTGCTGGGGCTCAAAGGCTGAGCCCGCTTGATGGGCTTCGATTACGTTTGCTGAACGTGTCGCCCTTATAGTGATCGAATGACCTCCGCCGACCAGAATCCAAGGCGAAAGAGCTGGCACGAAGCGATCGCGGCCTATCGCAACGGCCGCGTGCTCGGCATGCTGTTCCTCGGGTTTTCCGCGGGCCTGCCATTCCTGCTTGTCTTTACGACCTTCCAGTTCTGGCTCGCTGAGGCTGGCCAGAATGTGAAGACGATCACCGAGGTTACGTGGATCGGCATCGCGTATTCGATCAAGTTCTTCTGGGCGCCCGTCGTCGATCGCGTGCCGCTCCCGGTACTGACGCGGAAGATGGGGCGCCGCCGCAGCTGGCTGCTCATGGCCATGCTCGGCATCGGCATCGGCTTGGCCGGCATGGCGTTCACCGATCCCAAGCAGAACCTGACGCTGATCGTCTCGTTCGCGCTGCTGGTCGCGTTTTCGTCCGCGACCCAGGACATCGCACTCGATGCCTACCGGATCGAGGCCGTCAATCCCGATCTCCAAGGTGCTATGGCCGCCACCTACCAGCTCGGCTATCGGCTTGCCGTGCTGATGGCCGGGGCGGGCGCGCTCTACCTGGCGGAATATGCGTCGTGGTTCGCCGCCTATTGCACGATGGCGGCGCTCACCTCCATCGGTATCGTGACCGTGTTCGTCATTCGCGAGCCGGAGGTGAAGCGCGATTCCGATGCCTACAAGCGCGAGGAGCGCGTGGTCGCGTTTCTCGAGGGCAATGCCCACCTGCCGCGGCACCTCAAGGAAGCAGTCGCCTGGTTCATCGGCGCCGTCATATGCCCGTTTCTCGATTTCTTCGCGCGCAAGGGCTCAATCGCGATCGTGATCCTGATCTTCATCAGCGTATTTCGCTTGAGCGACATCACGCTCGGTTCGATGGCGACTAAGTTCTACTACGACGTAGGCTTCACCAAGACCGAGGTCGCCAACGTCACCAAGGTCTTCGGCTTCTTCATGACGATCTTCGGCGCGTTCACCGGAGGCGTGATCGTGGCCCGCTTCGGCATGATGCGTCCGATGGTGCTCGCGGCCGTGCTCATTGCGCTCGGCAACCTACTCTTCGCGCTGCTTGCGCTGCGCGGTCACGATCTGCCGATGCTGACCATCGTCATCAGCGCCGACAACTTCGCCAGCGGCATCGCCGGCTCCGTATTCATCGCCTATCTCTCGAGCCTCACCAGCGCGCAATATACCGCCACTCAATATGCGCTCTTCAGCTCGCTAATGACGTTCACGGGCAAGGTGATCGGCGGGTTTTCGGGCGCGGTGGCCGAAACACTCGGCGTCGTGCGCGACGGAAAGGTGATCGACATCGCCGCCTACGCCGATTTCTTCGTCTACTCGGCCTCGGTCGGCATTCCGTCGATCCTGCTGACCCTCTATCTGCTCCACGTTTCGCGCAGCGAGGCCCGTCGTGCCGCGGCCGCGCCGGCAAAGCTGCCCGCCGAATAAAAGCGAGCGGCCCTTTCGTCGAAGCGCACCATCGAGCTACAAGGTTCCCGCGCCCGGGAGCCCGGAACCATGCAAAGCGTAAAAGCCGAACTCGCCCCCACCGGCGTGCTGCGCGCCGGAATCAATCTCTCCAATTTCCTGCTCGTCACTGGGAAAAGCCCGTCGGGCGACCCCACGGGGGTGGCACCCGATATGGCGCGCGAAATCGCGCAGCGCCTCGGGGTGCCGGTCAAATACGTGACCTTCCCCACGCCCGGCGAGCTCGCGGACGCGGCTGGGAAGAACCTGTGGGACATCGGCCTCATCGGCGCGGAGCCCCAGCGCGCCGAAACGATCGCGTTCACGCCCGCCTATGTCGAGATCGAAGCGACATATCTGGTACCGGCCGGATCGCCGCTGAAAAGCATCGCCGAGGTCGACCGCGCGAGCGTGCGCATCGCCGTCAACGCGCGCTCGGCCTACGATCTTTGGCTCGCGCGCAACATCAAGCACGCGACCTTGGTGCGGGCCGATACGATCGACGCCTCGTTCCGTCTCTTCGTCGACCAGAAGCTCGATGCGCTGGCCGGCTTGAAGCCGCGCCTCTTGAAAGACGTAACGACGCTGCCCGGTGCGCGCATCCTCGACGGCCGCTTCACCGCGGTCCAGCAAGCGATCGGCACCGCGCGCCCCAACAGAGCCGGCGCCGAATTTCTCGGCCGCTTCGTGGCCGAGGCGAAAGCGTCGGGCCTCGTCGCCACGCTGATCGAGCGCCACAAGGTGCGCGGCCTCACGGTCGCCGCGTGAGTCGCTACGAATTCTTTTCGAGGATCGATCCCGCGAGATAGAGCGAGCCGGCGATGAGCAGGATCGCGGGGCCGCTGCCGGCCTTCGAGACGATTTCGGCGACGGCGGCGGCGGGATCGGCCGCGCTCTTGGCGTCGTGGCCGGCGCGCGAGGCCGTTGCGGCGAGCCCCGCCGGATCGAGGCCGTTATGTCCGCCCGGCACCGGCACCGTATGCACGCTGGCGATTCGGTCCTTCAGTTCGCCGAAGAAGCCGGCCGGGTCCTTGCTGTCGAGCATCGCGGTCACGAGGTGCACGGGCAATTTCCGACCGTCGAGCCAGGCCGCGAGCGCGCGGGCGCCGTGCGGGTTGTGGGCGCCATCGAGCCAAAGCTGCCAGTCCGCGGGTAGCATCTTGGCGAGCGGCCCCTGGGTCAGCCGCTGCAGCCGCGCCGGCCAGCGCGCGCCGGAAATCCCCTTGGCGAGCGCATCGTCGGCGAGCTTGAACTTGGCGATCTGTTCCAGGCACGCGAGCGCCGCGCCGGCATTGTGGACTTGATGCGCGCCGAGCAGGCTCGGCTTCGGCAGGTTCAGCACGCGCCTCGGCCCCTCGTAAGCGAAGCCGGTTTCGTGCGGCGTCACGCGCCAGTCGCGCTCCTCGATGAGCAGCGGCGTCCCGATCTCCTCGGCGCGCATCGCGATCGGCGCCATCGCCTCGGGCATCTGCTTGCTGATCACGGCGGGCACGCGCGGCTTCAGGATGCCGGCTTTCTCGGCGGCGATCGCGCTCAGCGTGTCGCCGAGATACTTCTGGTGATCGAGATCGACCGGCGTGATGCACGAAACCGCCGGCGTCACGACGTTCGTGGCGTCGAGCCGGCCGCCGAGGCCCACCTCGAGCAGCAGGATGTCGGCCGGCTTCTCGGCGAAGGCGAGGAACGCGGCCGCGGTCGTGATCTCGAAGAACGTGATCTCGGCGCCGGCATTCGCGGCTTCGACGTGCTCCAGCAGCGCCGCGAGCGGCGCATCCGCGATCTCTTCGCCGGCGAGCACGATGCGCTCGTTGAACTTCACGAGATGCGGCGAGGTGTAGACGTGGCAGCGCTGGCCCGCGGCCTCGAGCGCAGCGCGGCAGAAGGCCACGACCGAGCCCTTGCCGTTGGTGCCCGCCACGTGGATGACCGGCGGCAGTTTCTTTTCGGGATGGCCGAGCGTCTCCAACAGCCGCTCGATCCGCCCCAGCGACAAATCGATGATGCGCGGATGCAGCGACGTGAGGCGCGCGAGCAGGGTGTCGATCGAATCCACCGAGGCCCTTCACCTAGTCCGTCATCCCGGACGCTGCGCGCCACGCCGCCGAGGAGCGGCGTGCTGCAGCGCGTCCGGAACGACAATCTATTTTGACTGCGCGTGAAAAGCGAACGCGGCCTACCGCGCCGGCGCGGGCAGGCTCGGCTGCGTTTCGGCGGGCAGCGGCGCCGCTTGCTCGGCGGGGAAGGGGATCACCTCGGCCGGCGGATTGGGCCGCATCAGGTGGCCGAGTAGGCGGATCAGCGTATCGCGGAGGTCCTTCCGCGCCACGACGAGATCGACCATGCCGTGCTCGAGCAGATATTCGGCGCTCTGGAACTCGGAGGGCAGCTTCTCGCGGATCGTCTCCTCGATCACGCGCTTGCCGGCGAAGCCGATCATGGCGCCGGGCTCGGCGATGTGGATGTCGCCCAGCATCGCGAAAGAGGCCGAGACGCCGCCGGTGGTCGGGTTCGTCATCAGCACGACATAGGGGAGGCCCGCTTCCTTCACTTGGTCGATGGCGATGACGCTGCGCGGCATTTGCATCAGCGAGAGGATGCCTTCCTGCATGCGCGCGCCGCCCGAGGACGGCACCACGATCAGCGCCGCCTGCTGGAGCACGGCGAGCTTGGCCGCGGCGACGATGCCCTCGCCGACCGCGATGCCCATCGAGCCGCCCATGAACTCGAAATCGAAGCAGGCGACCACAGCCGGCATGTCGCCGACCGTGCCATGCGCGATCACGATCGCGTCCTGGCCCGGCACGCGCCCTTCCTTGGATTGCGCGTCCTTCAAGCGGTCCGAATAGCGCTTGCTGTCGCGGAAGCGGAGCGGGTCGACCGGCACCTTGGGCGGCTCGATCGTGTTGAAGGTGCCGCCGTCGAACAGATTGGCGAGCCGCTGCTTGGGGCCGATCCGCATGTGGTGGCCGCAATGGGTGCAGACATGGAGGTTCGCCGCGAGCTCGCGGTGGAAGATCATCTGCCCGCAGGCTGGGCACTTCACCCAGAGGTTCTCGGGGACTTCGCGCGTGGTTGAAACCAGCGCGCGGATCTTCGGGCGGATTCGTTCCAGCCAGCTCATCGCGTCAACCGATTAGGGTAGGAAACGGCAAAAATGCGCCTTTCGGCCCGCGAAGTCGATAGGCCGGGCGCCCTAGATTGGGGCCGAGGCGGGGCAAAAGCCTTCGCTTTGCCATGGGCTTAGCGCATTCTCCGGGCCGTCGCACGGGGTTGCTAGGGGCGGCCGGCCACAGCTTCTACATGGCAAGTCTTTACGAATTGAAGCCGCGCTTCCAGACGCTGCTGCGCCCGCTCGCGCAGCGGCTGCTGGCGGCCGGCATCACGCCCAACGCGGTGACGCTGGCGGCGCTCGTCCTCTCGCTGGCGATGGGCGCCGCGCTCGCGCTGTGGTCAGCCTCTGTCTGGCCCCTGGCGGCGGTGCCGATCGCGCTGCTGCTGCGCATGGCGTTGAACGCGCTCGACGGCATGATGGCGCGCGAAGGCGGTCTCGCTTCGAAGTTCGGCCTGGTGCTGAACGAAACCGGCGACATCCTCGCCGACGGCGCGCTTTATCTGCCGTTTGCGCTGGCGCTCGGCGCGCACCCGCTGCTGGCCGGTGGTTTCGTCTTGCTGGCGGCCGCGAGCGAGGCGGCGGGGCTTGCCGGCGTCGCGACCGGCGCCGGCCGCCGCTACGACGGACCCTTCGGCAAGAGCGACCGCGCCGCCGCCATCGGCGCGCTGGCGATCGCCGCCGCCCTCGGCGTCTCGCTCGCCGCATGGATCGATTGGCTGTTCGCGATTTTTGCGGCGTTGACGGCGGCAACAATAGTCAACCGCGCGCTCAAAGCCGCACGAGGCACCCGATGAGAGGCTGGTTCGATCTCAGCCCGACACTGCTGACGGCGCTCGGCGGCATTTTCGGCCTGCTCGTCGTCGCGAGCTTCATCATCGCGGCGCTGAAGCGCGCGCGGCCCGAGCGCGATTACACCGAGCTCGTCCAGCGCACGAAATCCTGGTGGCTCATGGCCGCGATCTTCACCGCGGCGCTGCTGGTCAACCGCGTCGCCGCGCTGGTCTTCCTCGGCATCGTGAGCTTCCTGGCGCTCAAAGAATATCTCTCGATCATCCCGACGCGGCGCGCCGACCGGCGCGTGCTGTTCTTCCTCTATCTCGCGATTCCGATCCAATACTACTGGGTCTCGATCGGCTGGTACGGGATGTTCATCATCTTCGTGCCGGTCTACATGCTGCTGTTCCTGCCGCTGCCGATGCTCATCATCGGCGAGACGCAGGGCTTCCTCCGCGCGATCGGCACGCTGCATTGGGGCCTGATGGTCACGGTGTTCAGCCTGTCGCACGCAGCCTATACGCTGATGCTGCCGGCGGCGCCCAATGCGATCGGCGAGTGGCGCGATCCCCACACCGGCGCGGCGCTCATGATCTATCTCGTCGTGCTGACGCAGTTGAACGACGTGGCGCAGTATGTCTGGGGCAAGCTGTTCGGCCGCCACAAGATCATTCCCGCCGTGAGTCCCAACAAGACGTGGGAGGGATTCTTGGGCGGCGTGCTCATGACGACGGCGCTCTCCGCAACACTCGGTCCCTGGCTCACGCCGATCGATTTGCGCAACGCCGCGATCTTGGGCGCCCTTCTCGGTGTCGCCGGCTTCGTCGGCGACGTCACGGTCTCGGCGCTGAAGCGCGATCTCGGCTTGAAGGATACGAGCCAGTTCCTGCCCGGCCATGGCGGCGTGCTCGACCGTGTCGACAGCCTCACCTACACCGCGCCGCTGTTTCTGCATTACGTGCGGTATTTTTGCTATTGAGGCCGATAAACGTGCACCGGTGCCACAAATTGTCGTCCCCGCGAAAGCGGGGACCCATTCCTCCAGCGCCGCGCATTGGCGCGCGGAGACATGGACCCCCGCTTTCGCGGGGGCGACAAGTCTAGGATTGGCGGAACGGACGAGCATCATCGTGCAGATCCTCCGCCTCCTCTTCTTCCTCATGATCGTGCGGCCGGCCGTGCTGTTCCTGCTCGGGCTTTACGTGAAGCGCGAGGAACTGCTGCCGCGGCAGGGGCCGGCGATCGTCGTCGCCAACCACAACAGCCATCTCGATACGCTGGTGCTGCTCTCGCTGTTTCCGCTCGGCCTGCTGCCGAAGGTGCGAGCGGTCGCGGCCGCCGACTATTTCGCGGGCGAGGACACGACGCTCGGCTGGATCGCGAAGCACCTGATCGGCATCATCCCGATCCGCCGCAACGCCTCGGCGCTCGAAAACATGCGCCACGATCCGTTGAAGCCGGCCGCCGATGCGCTCGCCGACGGAAGCATCCTCATCATCTACCCCGAAGGCACGCGCGGCACGGCCGAGAAGCTTGCCAAGTTCAAGAACGGCGTCGCCTATCTCGTCGAGCGCTTCCCGGAGGTGCCGGTGACGCCGGTTTATCTCTGCGGCCTCGGCAAGGCGTGGCCCAAGGGCGAGCGCTGGCCGGTGCCGCTGCTCTGCGAAGTCTTCGTCGGCGCGCCGATGCGCTGGTGCGGCGACCGCATCGCCTTCATCGCCAAGCTCGAGCAGCGCGTCGGCGAATTGGCCAAGCTCGGCGACTTCCCGGGCTGGGACTTCGAACCTTCGGCTGCCGACAACAAACGCGTGTTGGAAAGACGCAAGTGAACAGGGCGGCCGGCAGCGTGGCGGAGCGAAGCGGCGCGATCGGATCGCTTTGCTACAATGCTACCGGTTCACCGGCAGCGTAGCGGCGGATGGCGTCGGGCTTCTTCTCGCCCAGCACGGCGGCGGCGGCGAGTTCGCCCATGAGGGCGCCGAATTTGAAGCCGTGCCCCGAGAAGCCGGACATGACGAAGCCCGCGGCGCCGAGTGGTTCCAAGATGAAGCGCTCCTGGGGTTCGACGTCGTAGAAGCAGGTCTTCGCCTCGACGATGCGATAGTTCTCGCCGTCGCGGAAGCGGCCGCGGCACTTGGCCAAGAGCTCCTCGGCCTCGGCGCGATGCGCCTCGCGCTCGCGGTCAGGATCGCCGGCGAGCGAAAACCGGTGGTCGCCGAATTTCAATCCGAGGCCGGAACGCGGCGGCACCGCATAATAGACGTAGTCGCGCTGCCGCTCGATCATCATCGGCGCTGTTGTCCACGCCGCGGCTTGGGTCGTCGGCGGATCGATGTAGACGACGATCTGCCGCGAGGGCGTCACGCGCGCCGCCAATCCCGGCACGAGCCGCGGCGTCCACGGCCCCGCCGCCACGATCACACGGTCGAATCCGTGGACCGCGCTGTCGGTAAGCTTGACGCGCGCGCGGTCGGCGTCGATATCGGCGATCTTGGTCTTGGCGTGCAGCTCGACGCCGTGCGTGCCCAGATGGTGCGCAAGGCGCTCGACGATGCGGCCGGCGAACAGCGCGCCACCGCGCGGCTCGTAGATGGCGGTGGAAATGCCCTCGGGCCGGAGATGCGGAAAGCGCCGGGCGAGCGTATCGCCGTCGAGCGTCTCGAACGCGATGCCGGCTTCGCCGAGGGACTTGGCCGAGGTTCGCGCCCAATCGGCGCCTTCGCCGTCGATGCCGATCGTGCCGGTCGCGGCGTATAGCCGTTCGCCGAGGTCGGACCAGAGCCGCTCCCAGGCCGCGAACGCCGCATCGATCATGCGCGTGTAGCCGACATCGCTGCCGTAGGGGTAGCGGATGAGGCGGTGCTGATCGACCGAGGAGCCGAGCGGGTTCGG
>Ga0070695_100001804_pt1 | contig 12080 bp, 10 predicted proteins | sample KBSK1252metaG_FD_65471 | JGI IMG/M metagenome (GOLD analysis project Ga0070695, IMG submission 65471) | Corn, switchgrass and miscanthus rhizosphere microbial communities from Kellogg Biological Station, Michigan, USA - KBS K1-25-2 metaG | ecosystem: Host-associated > Plants > Roots >...
GGGGATCCGATCATCTTGGCGATGGCGTGCTTCTCCATGTACTCGGACATGTCGAAGCGCAGCATGGCCCGCTCGGAGCCGAAGAGGAACTCGGCCATGGTGCGGGCGACCTCCGTCTTCCCCACGCCCGTGGGGCCGAGGAAGATGAAGGAGCCGATGGGCCGGTTGGGGTTCTTCAAGCCGGCGCGGGAGCGGCGGATGGCGCGGGAGAGGGCGGAGATGGCTTCCTCCTGCCCCACGATGCGGTGGTGCAGGTACCCCTCCATGTTGAGGAGCTTCTCCATCTCCTCTTCCGCCACGGACTGGATGGGGATGCCGGTCCAGCGGGCGATCACCTCTTCCACGTCGGCCCGGGAGACCTCCAGGATCTTGTTGGTCTCCTCCTCGTAGCGGTGCTTGAGCTCCTCGTGGCGCCGGCGCAGGGTGACCTCCTGATCGTGGAAGGCCACCGCCTCGTCGAAGTCCTTCCTGGCCAGGGCGGACTTCATGCCGTCCACGGCCTTGCGCAGCTCGCGCTCGGTCTTCTTGATCTCGGCGTAGGAGGTGCGCTTCCCCAGCTTCACCCGGGCCCCCGCCTCGTCCAGGACGTCGATGGCCTTGTCCGGGAGGAAGCGGTCCGTGATGTAGCGGTTGGACTGGAAGACCGAGGCCTTGATGGCGTCGTCGGTGAAGCGGACCCCGTGGAAACGCTCGTAGCGCTCCTTGACCCCCTCCAGGATCTCGAAGGTCTCGTCCTCGGACGGGGGCCGGATGGTGATGGGCTGGAAGCGCCGCACCAGGGCCCGGTCCTTCTCGATGTACTTGTGGTAATCGCGGGGGGTGGTGGCGCCGATGCACTGCACCTCGCCCCGGGAGAGGGCGGGCTTCAGGATGTTGGCGGCGTCCAGGCTTCCTTCGGCGGAGCCGGCCCCGATGAGGGAGTGGATCTCGTCGATGAAGATGATCACGTCGTCCGAGCTGGTCAGCTCGGAGATGATCCCCTTCAAGCGTTCCTCGAACTGTCCGCGGTACTTGGTCCCGGCCACGATGAGGGAGAGGTCGAGCGCCAGGATCCGCTTGTTCAGGAGGGAGGGAGGCACCTCGCCGTCCACGATCCGGGTGGCCAGCCCCTCCACGATGGCGGTCTTCCCCACGCCGGGCTCGCCCAGCAGCACCGGATTGTTCTTGCGGCGGCGGGAGAGCACCTGCACCACCCGCTCCAGCTCCGCCTCGCGCCCGATCAGGGGGTCGAAGACGCGGCGCTCGGCGAGCTCGGAGAGGTCGCGCGAGAACTCGTTGAGGAAGGGTGTTTCCTTTTTCTTCTTGGGGAGCGCCCGCCGCTTGTAGATGTTGACCGCGTCCTCGCGCACGGCGTAGAGGCGCATGCCCCGCTCGGCCAGCATCCGCCCCGCCACCGAGTCCTCCTGCCGGAGGAGCCCGAGGAGCAGGTGCTCGGTGCCGATGTGCGGATGCATGAGGCGCTCGGCCTCCTCCTCCGCGTACTGCAGGGACTTCTTGGTCTCCTCGCTGAAGGGGATCTCGACGGAGGTGGACAGCTTCTCGCGCGCAGGGCCTCGGCGCTCCAGCTCGGCCTGCAGGAGGTCCATGGAGACGTTCGCCCGCGAGAACAGCTCGCGGGTGGTCTCCTCGCCCTCCTTGAGGAGCCCGAGCAGGATGTGCTCGGTGCCGATCACCTTGCTCCCCTGTTGCGAGGCCTCGTAGCGGGCCAGGAACAGGATGCGCTTTGCTTTCTCGGTGAACTTCTCGAACATGGCCGTCGAGCCCTCGCGCTTGGATCGACCGCCCCCGCGGCCAATATACCACCTAAAGCATAGGGCCCGGCGCGCGCGGAATCACGTGGCCTCGAAGTAGCGCGCCGTTTCTGCCTCGTCGAGGGGCCGCAGGACCCCCTCCTCCAGGCGCAGCACGCGGTCGCAGGCGTGCGCCAGGCGGCTGCTGTGCGTGGCCAGCACCATGGCGAATCCCCGCTCCCCCTGCACCTCGCGCAGCAGCTCGAAGACCGCCCGCGCCGAGTTGGGATCGAGGTTGCCGGTGGGCTCGTCGGCCAGGACCAGCGCCGGCCGGGGGGCGAGAGCGCGCGCGATGGCGACGCGCTGCTGCTCCCCTCCCGACAGCGCCGCCGGCCGGTGGTCCAGCCGCTCCGCCAGGCCCAGGCGCGCGAGGGTGGCGCGCGCCTGCTCGGTCCCCCCGCCCTTGTGTCGCCCGATGCGGAACGGCATCTCCACGTTCTCGAGGGCGGTGAACTCGGGGAGCAGGTGATGGAACTGGAACACGAAGCCCACCGAGCGGTTGCGGTACTCGGCCAGGGCGGCGCCGGACAGGGAGAGGAGGTCCAGCTTCGCGAAGCGCAGCGTTCCGGCGTCGGCCCGGTCCAGGCCGCCCAGCAGGTGCAGGAGCGTGGACTTCCCCACCCCCGAGTCGCCGATCACCGCGATGGCCTCCCCCGCCGCCACGCCGAGGTCCAGACCCCGCAGCACCTCGATCCGGCGGCGCACCCCCGCGTACGCCTTGCACAGGCCGTGCGCCTCCAGGACCGGGACGGAAGCGGGCTCACTCATAGCGCAGCGCTTCCACGGGATCGAGGCCGGCGGCCTTGAAGGCGGGATAGAGCGTGGCCAGCAGGGAGACGGCGAGGACCACGCCCGACACCAGCGCCAAGTCCACGGGGCGCAGGGTGAAGGGGACGTGGGTCAGGTAGTACACCTGCGGGTTCAGGGCGATGATCTTGTAGCGGTCGAGCCACCAGGCGATCCCGGAGCCCAGCCCCAGGCCCACGAGCCCTCCCACGACCCCGATGACGAGCCCCTGCAGCACGAACACACCGGCGATGCTGCGCGGACGCGCGCCCATGGCGGTGAGGGCGCCGATGTCCTTGATCTTGTCGGTCACGGTGAGGATGAGGGTGGAGACGATGTTCAGGGCCGCCACCACGACGATCAGGGCGATGGCCAGGAAGAGGATGGCCTTCTCCGTGTTCAGGGCGCGCAGGAGGTCCTGGTTCTGCTCCAGCAGGTCCACCACCACCCAGTGGCGGCCCAGGCGCTTGGCCAGGGAGGCCTTGGCGGACTGCAGCGACCCCGGGTCCTTGAGCTTCACCTCCACCCAGCTCGCCTCCCCGGGGGCGGCCAGCAGCGTGCGCGCGGAATCGAGGGTCACGTAGGCCCGGCGCGCGTCCTCCGGGTACTGGTCGGCGCGGAAGGCGGCCACCACCTCGAAGACCCGGCTTCGTGGGAGAGGAGCGAAAGGAGAGAGCGTCACCTTGGGGACCAGCACGCGAACGGGGTCGCCCTCGTCCACGCCCAGCTCGTTGGCCAGCTCCTGGCCCAGCACGATCCCCTGGCGCTCGTGGCTCCCGCTGGCCTCCAGAGCGGAGAACGCGGCGGCGGAGCCGTTGAACGACACCACGTTCCGGTAGCGCGCGGGATCGATCCCCATCAGCTCCATGAACGCGGGGACGCCGGTGGCCTCGTGCGTGGCCATGGCCAGGGAGCGCAGCACGGGACCGCTGGCCGCCACCTCGGGGGCGCTGGAGAGCGCCGTCAGGAGGGGGGGGACCGAGGTGATGGCGGGGGCGTCGGCACTCACCACCGTGAGGTGCGCGGCCCCGCCCAGCACGCGGTTGCGCACGTCGTCCTGAAGACCGGTCATGAGGGCGAGCGCGATCACCAGGGCGGCGGCGCCCACGGTGACCCCCGCCACCGAGATCAGCGTGATCGTGGACAGGAACGTGCGGCCGCGATGCACCCGCAGGTAGCGGACCGCCAGGAAGAGCTCGTAGGGGACGCTCACAGCTCGACGAGCCCGGCCGCCATGCGCAGCGCCTGCTCGGCGGCGGCGCCCTCGGCATCCCCCGCCACCGCCCAGAGCCAGAGGCCGCCCAGACCATCCTGGCGGAGGTGGGCGACGTCGATCCGCGTCCCCTCCGCGTCCATGGGGGTTTCCGCCGTGGTGGCGGCCGGGCCGCGCAGGCCCTCCGCCTGGCGGAGCGCCTGGTCCATGTCCTGCACTCCAGCCTGTTCCTCCGGCAGGACCCGCAGCAGGACGGTGTGGCCGTGGAACACGGGCACGAGCGCGCTGCTCACCGTCAGGCGCGGCCGCTCCCATCCCAGGAGATGCGCCACCTCGGCAGACAGCGCCGCCTCGTCTCCGCCGCCGGGGAGGACGTTGAACGCGAGCTGCCGTCCGAACACGTCCTTGGGGACGGAGGCGAAGCTGAGCAGGCGGACCGTCTGGTCCCGAAGCTCGTCGAGGCCGGGCTGTCCGCGGTCCGCCGCCGGCCGCAGCACCACGGCCACGGCCTCACGGATGCCGAAGGCCGCCTGCAGGGGCCGCAGCAAATCGGCGAGCAGCAGCGCCACGGGGGAAGGGACGTGCAGCACGCGGGCCGCCGTGCGCTCCTCCTTCGAAGCGCCCACGAGGTCGACGAAGGCCACACCGGCTGGCGCGCCTCGTACGATGCGACGCACGGTCTCCCCCGTCTCGCAGAGGAAGATGACGGCATGCCCCGAAACCTCGGCCGGGCTTGCCGGCTGGATGAGGCGGGCCTCTCCCGCGTAGTCGGAGAGGACGGCCTCGTCCCCCAGGCTCTCGCCGAAGAGGTCCAGGCGGGCTCCGGGAAATCCGGTGGCCGCGAGCGCCGCGCGCAGGCGGGCGCCCGGGCGAGTCTCCGCCCCCACGATCGCCAGGCGCGCGGTGCCGACGAACTCAGCGCGTCGCGGGCTCATGGGTATCCCCGGCGGGGACCTGGGCACCCGCGCGCTTGCCGCGCTGCAGCAGCCCCCAGAGATAGGCCAGCGGTCCGGACAGGGCGTAGGCGAGCGCCAGGGCGAGCAGCGCGTAGGGAGGGTCGGCCAGGCCGATCACGACTCCCGCGGCCGCCAGGATCAGCACGGAGAGGTACGAGCGAGGGCGCTTGAGGTCGATGTCCTTGAAGGACCGGTAGCGGATGCGGCTGACCATGAGGAGCGCGCACGCGGTCACCATCCCCGCCACCACCACCGAGACCCAGACCTCTCCGGGCCCCTCCGGGAAGGCGAAGGCGGTGCAGGTGAGCACGGCGGCCGCGGCGGGGCTGGACAGGCCCACGAAGTAGCGCTTGTCCACCACCTGTCGCTGGATGTTGAAGCGCGCCAGCCGCATGGCGGCACAGGCCACGAACAGGAAGGCGATCAACCACCCCCGACGCCCCAGAGGGGCGAGCCCCCACTGATGCACGAGGAAGGCGGGGGCGATCCCGAAGGAGACGATGTCGGCCAGGGAGTCGAACTGCACGCCGAACTCGGAGCTGGCGCCGGTCATCCGCGCGATGCGCCCGTCCAGGCCGTCCAGGATGCCGGCCACGATCACCAGCGCGGCAGCGGCATAGAACGCGTGCTGGGAGGACTGCACCAGGCTCGTGAAGCCGCAGAAGAGGTTCCCCGTGGTGAACAGCGTGGGGAGCAGGTAGATCCCTCGCCGCACGTGCCGCCGATCCTTCATGCACGCCCCCCGCCGGAACGGGCCAGCACGGAGGCGCCCGCACGCACCCGATCCCCCACGCGCACCGCGGGCCTGGCACCGGGCGGCAGGTCCACGTCCACACGGGAGCCGAAGCGGATGAGACCGACCCGCTGCCCCGCTGCCAGGTCCTGACCGGGCTGCACCCAGGTCACGATGCGGCGCGCCACCAGGCCCGCCACCAGGGCGAACCGCACCGCCCCTGCCGGCCCCTCCACCACCAGGACCGCCCTCTCATTGGACTCGGACGCCGCGTCCTTGAAGGCGGCGACGAAGCTCCCCGAAGCGTGGGTCAGCGACACCAGGCGCCCGGACGCAGGCGTGCGGCACACATGGACGTCGAACACGTTCATGAAGATGGAGACCCGGCCGTCGGAGGCGGCGATCACCCGGCCGTCCGCGGGACAGATCAGGGCCTCGGGGTCCTGAGGGGGCCGGCGGTCGGGATCCCGGAAGAACCAGAGACAAAACGCCAGCACCAGGAGGGGCGGGAGCGCGGCCCAGGGGGTCCACCACGCGGCCCCCAGAGCCAGCACGCCGGCCCCCGCCACGAACGGAAGTGCCTCCCGGGCGATCCTCATCGGGCCGACTATAGGAGATACGCGCGAGCGCGGCTAACGGGGCGGGCGCTCCGGCCACAGTGCGCGGTCCAGGCGTGCCGCCATGAGAACGGCGTCCTCGCGGGTGTCCTGGTAGTACCCGCTCCTGCGGCCGATCTCCCGGAAGCCGTAGCGCTCGTAAAGACGCCGCGCCACCAGGTTCGACGGGCGCACCTCCAGCGTGGCCTCCGTGCAGCCCTCGGCGAGGCCCACCTCCAGGCACGCTCGGAGCAGGACGTGTCCGAGCCCGGTGCCACGCCGATCGGGATGCACCGCGATGTTGTTGATCTTGAGCTCGCCCTCGAGGGCCCACAGACAGGCGTACCCGGAGAGCCTGCCCTCGGCGCGCAGGGCCAGGTTGCGCGCGAAGCGATTGTCCCGCAGCTCGTAGAGGAAGTTGTCCCGCGTCCAGGCGGTGGGAAAGGAGACGCGCTCGATCGCCAGCACCGCGTCGAGGTCCGCCTCCCGGAGGCGGGTCACGCGCACCGGCGCCCGCGGCGGGGCCTCAGAGCGCTCGCGTCCCGGCTTCGGCATCGGCTAGCCTCAGGTAGAGCGGAGCGAGCCCATCGTTTTCGGAGAGCACCTCCCCGCGGGTCAAGCGATCGAGGGCGAGACGCGCCGCGGCGGCCGCCACGTCCGTGGGGAGAGCGGCGGCGGGGCCGCTCCACCCCCGCGCGCGCAGCACGGCGGCGTGCGGAGCCACGCCGGGGCCGAAGAGGACGGAGGGAGCCTCCGCGGAGAGCAAGCGCGTGGGGCTCCCCACCCAGGGAGCCTCGCGCTCCATGGGAGGCGTTCCTGCCGCGTCGTACCGCGCCGCGTACACCTCCCCCCGGCCGGCATCGAGCACGGGCACGCGCTCGCGCACGTCCGGACCGTGGGCCTCGGCCATGGCGGGAAGGGTGCCCACGCCCAGCGCCTGGCGCTCCGCGGCCAGGGCGAGCCCGCGCACCGTCCCCAGGCCGATGCGGATCCCGGTGAACGAGCCGGGCCCGTGGGTCGCCACGTAGAGGTCGATCGAGCTCCGCTCCCATCCCGCCTCGGCCAGCAGCGCCTCCAGCAGGCGCAGGAGGTGGGCGGCGTGCGAGTGACGGACGTGCAGCCCGGCCTGGGCCACCGTCTCCGTTCCCGCGTCCGTCTTCGCCACCAGGGCCACCCCGCCCCACCAGGTGGTCGTGTCCAGCGCCACGGCGCGGGTCATCGGACGACGTCCTCGCGGGCGGCGTCGGCGAACAGGGCGCCGTGGGAAGCGGGAGTGTCGAGCTGCGCGCGCGCACTCTCGAAGGACACGATACGGTCCAGGGACGTCAACCGGACCCCCCGAGGGAGCCGCCAACCGCCGAGAGGGTGCAGTCTACCATGGCGCTTCCCCGGGCCCTCCCGTGGTAAGGTCGCCGCGCCGGGAAACTTCCCAGCTTCGAAAACGTACAAGATCAGCCCAGGAGAGCCATGGACCTCGAGGCGAACGCTCGCAGGCACCGCACATCCACGGCGGCTTCCGCCGTTCCGGAGCGGGTTCCGGACGAGCGGTTCGTGGCCCGGGCGCTGGAGGGAGACCGCAGCGCGTTCGAGGCGCTGGTGCGGCGCCACCAGACCCCGCTCGTGAACCACCTCTATCGCCTCATCGGCTCCCGCGACGCCGCCCTCGATCTCGCCCAGGACGTGTTCATCAAGGTGTACACCTCGCTGGCCTCGTTCGACCCCCGCTACCGGTTCACGACCTGGCTCTACCGCATCGCTTCCAACTGCGCCATCGATCAGCTCCGCAGGAAGCAGATCCCCACCTTCTCCCTGGAGCCGGCCTTCGGGGACCTGGACACGCCGGACGCCGCATCGCGCCTGGCGGGGACCGGACCGGATCCGGATCAGGTGCTGCGTCTCCGGGAGCTGCAGGGAAGGCTCGACACCGCGATCCAGGACCTGCCCCCGGCCTATCGCGAGCTGATCCTGCTCCGCCACCGGCAGCACTGCCGCTACGACGAGATCGCGCGCATCACGCGCCTTCCCATCGGCACCGTGAAGAACCGGATCTTCCGGGCCCGCGAGATCTTGCGAGAGAGCCTGGCGGACCTGCTCGCGGGAGAGGCGTCGGCATGACCGAGGCCTGCCAGCGTCTCCGTGCCGCCCTCTTCCGCGTGGCGGAGGGAGAGGCTTCTCCAGACGAGGCCCTGCTGGCGGCCCAGCACCTGCCCACCTGCACCGGCTGCCGGATCCTGCTGCACCGGGAGCATCGGCTGGCCGGCCTCCTGGAGGAGCTCGCCGACCCCCTGGGCGTGGACGACGCGTTCCTGAGCCACGTCATGGGGGCGATCCCCGCGGAGCCGCCGCCCCGGCGCCGCCGCCTGCTGCGCGCCGTGGGGGGAGTCGGTGTCCTCGCGCTGCTGGCGCTCCTGTGGTCTCTCCGTCCCGCGACGGGAGGCGGTCCGGTGGGATCCCTCCCCCTCGCCCTCCCCGATCTTCAGGGCGGCGAGCGCCTGGCGGGCGGCCTCGCAGGCCTGGCCCAGTTCCTCTCCAGCGCGGCGGCGCAGGCGGGAGCCTCGCTGGCCCCGGCCCTCCCCTCGATCCCGCGGCTGCACCTGCTGGCGCTCGCGGTGGTGCCGCTTCTGGGAGTGGGGCTGGCGGTGGGATCCATGCTGCTCCTCTTCGCCGCGCACTCCGTGATGAGCGGCTTCCCGGGCCGCGGGTCAGGAGAGGGACAGCCGGTCGAGCCGCCGGAGTAGCTCCGCCTCGGAGATCCCGAGCCGCCGCGCCGCCTCTTCCCGGTCGCCGCGCGCCTCCGCCAGCATCCGCCGCACGTAGGAGCGCTCGAAGGCGGCCAGGCCCTCGGCCAGCGAGGGGAAGGTGCCGTAGAGATCCTCGCCCCGGTCGGCCGCTCCGCCCACCGTCTCCGGAAGGTCCTCCACGCCGATCGTCTCCGCCGAGGACAGGAGGACGGCGCGCTCGATGGCATGCCGGAGCTCGCGCAGGTTCCCGGGCCAGTCGGCGGCCTTGAGGACGGCCAGCACCTGGGGAGAGAGGTGCTTCCCCGGCCGGCCGTACTCGCGTCCCAGCTCGCGCAGGTAGCGCTCGGCGTTGGCGGGAATGTCCTCCCTCCGATCCCGCAGCGGCGGCACGATCAGGCGCAGCACGTCGAGGCGCTCGCGGAGGGCGTCGCGCAGCATGGGGGCCTCCGGGGCCACGCTGGCCAGGATGCGGACGCCGGCCTGCTCGTCCGCGCGCTCCACCTGCGCCGCCAGGCGCTCCTGGAGGGCGCCCGGCAAGCACTCCACGTTCTCCAGGTACACGGATCCCCCGGCGGCGAGCGCGAATCGCGAGGGAACGCCCGGCTCTCCGAAGAGGGCGCGGGCGGCGCCGGCCTCGTCGAGCGCCGCGCAGGGGATCACCGCGAACCCCTCCCCCGCCCGAGGCGAGGCGGCGTGGATCCGGCGGGCCACCGTCTCCCGCCCCGCCCCGCGCTCCCCCACCAGCAGCACGGGAGCGTCCGCGTCCGCCGCCACCGCGATCTCGGCGCGCAGGCGCTCGGCGGCGGCACTCGTCCCCACGATCTCCGTGTCCCGGGCCAGCTGGTCCAGGAGGTGGCGGTTCCTGCGCTCCAGGCGGCGCTGCCGCAGCGCGTTCCGCAGCACGACCAGCGTCTTGTCCAGGGAGAGCGGCTTCTCGATGAAGTCGAACGCTCCCAGGCGCGTGGCCTTCACCGCCGTCTCGATCGTGCCGTGGCCGGAGATCATGACCACCTCGGCGTCCACCCGGCGCTCGCGGAGGCGCAGGAGGGTCTCCAGGCCGTCCATGCCCGGGAGCCACACGTCCAGGAGCACGGCATCGGCCGGCGTCTCCGCCAGAGCGGCGAGACCGTCCTCCCCGGAGGGGACGCTGGCCACGGTGAAGCCCTCGTCGCGCAGGATCCCCTCCAGGGCCGTGCGCACGCCCGGCTCGTCGTCCACGATCAGGATCCGCTCCGAAGCCATCAGGCTCCCCCTATCCGCGTCCCGCGGGCAGATCGATGACGAAGCGGGCGCCGCGCGGCTCGTTGTCCTCCACCCGGATGGTGCCCCGGTGGTCGGAGACCACGCGCTGCACGATGGCCAGGCCCAGGCCGGTGCCCCGCGCCTTGGTGGAGAAGTACGGCACGAACAGCTTGTCGCGATCCCCGGGAGCGATCCCCGGACCGGAGTCCGCCACCTCCAGCCGCAGCGCACCCGGCTCCTCCCCCGCCTGCACGGAGATGCCGATCCTCCCCTGCCCCCCCATGGCCGCCACGGCGTTGTCCACGAGGTTGATGAGCGCCCGCCGGAGCTGCTCGCCGTCGCCGACGATCGTCTGCAGGCCGGGCGCCGTCCGCACCTCGAAGGTCACGTCGTGGAGCCCCCGGTAGAGCGCGACCACGGAATCCACGATCTGCGGCACGTCCACCGTCTCCGCCTGGATGCCGGGGAGACGCGCGAACCGCGAGAACTCGTCCACCATGCGCTTCAGTGCTCCCACCTCGTGCTCGATGGAGGCGGTGGCCTCCGGGAGCACGGTGGCGAGGTCCGGGGCGCCCGACTCCCACTTCCGGCGCAGGCGCTGGGCCGCGAGCTGGATCGGAGTGAGCGGGTTCTTGATCTCGTGCGCCATGCGCCGCGCCACCTCCCGCCAGGCGGCCAGACGCTGGGCGCGCAGCAGGTCGGTGAGATCCTCGAGGAGGACCAGGGAGCCCAGGTCCTCTCCCCGCCCTCCCCTCAAGGGCGCGGCATAGACGGACACGGTCCGCATCTCCTGCGCCCCCGGGAGCACGAGCTCCTCCTGGACCGCCCGTCCGGCGCGCACCGCCTGCTCCAGCACGGCCCGCACGGGGGCGGCCCGGGTGCCGTCGAGAGCGTCCCCCACCGTGGTCCCCGGCACCAGAGGGACGGAGAGGATGCGCTCGGCCACCGGGTTGGCGGTGGTGATGCGCGAATCGCGGTCCAGGGACAGCACGCCCGTGGAGAGGCTGTGGAGGAGGGTCTCGATGTAGCGCCGCCGCTCGTCCAGGGCTTGGTTGGAGCGACGCAGGTCGGCGTTGCCGCGCGTGATCACCTCCTGGCTCTCCTGGAGGCGCGAGGCCATCTCGTTGAACGCCTCCACCAGCATGCCCACCTCGTCCCCGGCCGGGGCACGCACGCGGATCCCCAGGTTCCCGCCGGAGATCTCCCGTGCCGCCTGCGCCAGCTCCTGCACCGGGCCGGTGATGCGCCGCGAAAGGTAGAAGCCCATCCAGGTGGCGACGAACGCGGTGACGAGGAAGATGATCCCGATCAGGGAGAGATAGAAGCGGACCAGGTCTCGGCGCTGCGCGCGCAGGGCGCGGAACCGGTCCTCGGCGGACATGGGACCGTGGAGCGCCTGGGCGGCCGCCGGCGAGACCCAGCGCCCGACCACCAGGGCGTCGCCGGGGGCGCCGGGAGCGATGGGAGCGGCAGCCAGCACCAGCAGTCCGCCCGAGACCTCCTCCAGGCGCACCTGGGGCTCGTCCGCCGAGGAGGCGGCCTTCGCCACCGCACGCAGGCGCGCCAGCAGCGCCTGTCGGTCCAGGAGGGGCACGCCTCCCCCCAGACTGGTCAGCGTCTCCGGCCCGGTGACCACGGCGGCCAGGCGCAGGTCGTGCTCGGTGCGCAGCGCCTGGAGCTGCGCCTGCAGGCGGTCCCAGTTCGCCGCCGCCAGGTGCCCGGCGGCGGCCACGGAGTCGGCCCCTCGCTCCACCTGCCAGAGCGCCTGGTCGCGCAGCGCCGCCCGGCCCTCGCGGGAGGCCTCCTGGGCCGGCCGCACCGCGTCCTCCAGAGCGGGCCGGAGCATGGCGTCGATGGTCATGCGGATGACGGCGGTCGAGCCGTAGAACAGCACCAGCGTGGGGAGCAGCACGAGACCCAGGAAGAAGAAGACGAGCTTCGTGCGCAGGCGCGATCCCAGGATCCCGTGCTTGCGGTCCACGATGAGGCGCACCAGGTTGCGGACCAGGACGCCGAGCAGGCC
>Ga0070695_100001805_pt1 | contig 12077 bp, 10 predicted proteins | sample KBSK1252metaG_FD_65471 | JGI IMG/M metagenome (GOLD analysis project Ga0070695, IMG submission 65471) | Corn, switchgrass and miscanthus rhizosphere microbial communities from Kellogg Biological Station, Michigan, USA - KBS K1-25-2 metaG | ecosystem: Host-associated > Plants > Roots >...
GGCGAGAAAGCCTTCAACCAGACCGGCAGCTGGCTCCCGGAAGAAACCCTCGGCGTGATTCGCGAGCATCGCATCGCGATCAAGGGACCGTTGACCACGCCCGTCGGGGGCGGCATCCGTTCGCTCAACGTCGCGCTCCGGCAGATCCTCGACCTCTACGCCTGTATCCGACCGGTCCGCTATTTCGAGGGCGTCCCGTCGCCGATGAAAGATCCCGGCAAGCTCAACATCATCATTTTCCGTGAGAACATCGAAGATGTCTACGCCGGGATCGAGTACAAGGCGAATAGCGTCGAGGCAGGCGCGGTGATCGAGTTTCTTGCGCGCTATGGCGCGAAGATCCGCGAAGGCAGCGCCATCGGCGTCAAACCAATGTCCAGATTCGGATCGCAACGGCTCGTGACGAAGGCGATCCAGCATGCCATCAAGCGTCGGCTCTCATCCGTCACCCTCGTCCACAAAGGCAACATCATGAAGTTCACCGAAGGCGCGTTCCGCGATTGGGGGTACGAAATCGCGAAGGAGCGCTTCGGCGCGCAGACGGTGACTGAAGCGGATGCCAAGGGCAAAACGGACGGCAAGGTGGTGATGAAGGATCGGATCGCCGATTCGATGTTCCAGCAGCTGCTGCTGCGTCCGGACGAGTACTCGGTCGTCGCCTCACCCAATCTCAATGGCGACTACCTGTCCGATGCGGCGGCCGCGCAGGTCGGCGGTCTCGGCCTCGCACCGGGCGGCAACGTGGGAGACGGCTATGCCGTGTTCGAGGCGACGCACGGGACGGCGCCCAAGTATGCGGGGCAGGACAAGATCAATCCGAGCAGCGTGATCCTGTCGGGGGTGATGATGTTCGAGGAGATGGGCTGGGACGAGGTCGCGCGCGCGATCGTGCGCGGGCTGGAGGGCGCCATCGCCTCGAAGCGTGTCACGTACGACCTCGCGCGCCAGATGCCCGGCGCAACCGAGGTCTCGACCACCGCGTTCGCCGACGCCATCATCGAGCACCTGGCATGAAGACGCTCCTTTCGACCAAACCCTTGGAGAGCGTGGAGACACCGCTGCTTGCGCTCCTCGTGGCGCAGGGAGCTGCCGTCGCGATCGACCCCGCTGTGGAGCGGGCCGTCGCCACCGGTGATTACAAGGGAAAGAAGGACGAGACGCTGCTCGTGTACGGCGGCGGCAAGGCGCAGCGCATCTTGTTGGTCGGCATCGGCAAGGCGAACGAAATCACCCGCAGCTCGATTCGGCGCGCCGCGGCAATCGCGGCCAGGCGCGCCCGTAGCTTGGGCACGAAATCCTTCTCCCTTGCCGTGACGAAGGAAGCACGGGGCAGTCTCGGCGCCGGCGAGCTGGCGCAGGTGCTCATCGAGGGTGCGGCGCAGGGCGGTTGGCAGTTCACCGAGCTCAAGAAGCAGCCCGAGGACCCCAAGCCCGATCTCGAGTCGGTCGAGCTGGTGATCGAGGCGGCCGACAAAGAGCAGGCAGAGCGGGGGCGGCGCATCGGCGACGCCATCGCGGCGGGCTACCTGCTCACGCGCAATCTCCAGATGCTGCCCGGAAACGTCTGCACGCCCAGCTACCTCGCCGAGCAGGCGCAGAAGCTGGCGACCGCGCACGGATTCAAGGCGACGGTCCTCGACAAGGCCCAGATAAAGAAGGAAGGGATGGGCGCACTGCTTGCAGTCGCCCAAGGCAGCGCCGAAGAGCCCAGGTTCATCGTGCTCGAATACCAGGGCGGCAGCGGTGCGCCGATCGCGCTCATCGGCAAAGGGGTCACGTTCGACTCCGGCGGCATCTCGATCAAGCCGGCCGCGAACATGGAGGACATGAAGTTCGATAAGTCGGGCGCCACGGCCGTGCTCGGCGCCTTCGAGGTGCTGGGACGGCTCAAGCCCAAGCTCAACGTCGTCGGGCTGATCCCGGCTACAGAAAACCTGCCCTCCGGCACGGCGATCAAGCCCGGCGATGTGGTGAAGAGCCACCTCGGCAAGACGATCGAGATCATCAACACCGACGCCGAGGGCCGGCTGATTCTGTGCGACGCGCTTTCATACGCCCGGCGCTTCAAGCCAGTCGCCGTCATCGATGCCGCTACGTTGACGGGAGCGGTCGTCGTCGCACTCGGCCACCATGCCATCGGCATGCTGGGCAATGACGAGCCGCTGCTCGCCGAGGTACGCGATGCCGGCGAGCGGGCGGGCGAGCGCTGCTGGCCGCTGCCCCTGTGGGACGAATACCGCGAGCTGCTCAAGTCGGACGTGGCCGACGTCAAGAATTCGGGCGGGCGCGCCGCCGGGACAATCGCGGGCGCCTGGTTTCTGCGCGAATTCGTCGACGGCTTCCCTTGGGTCCATCTCGATATCGCCGGAACCGCCTACCTCGAAGGGGAAGGCGTCAGCCACGCAAAGGGGCCCACGGCGATTGGCGTCCGGTTGTTCACGGAGTTTCTGCTCAAACGCGCCGGCGCTTGATTCCTGACTGGGCGAGAGGAGGTCTGTGTGTCCTCGCCCTGTTGCCGGCGGCGCTCTCCGCCCAGGTGGATAGCACACGCCGAGACACGACGGCCGCACGACGTGACACGTCGGCTCGCGATACGACGGCAGCACGCGACACAGCGACCGTGCTCCTCCCGACATTTGAGCCTTCGATCATGCCGGGACCGCTGCCCAGAGGTACCCGTTACACTTTCACATCGGACTCGATTGTCCTCTCCAGCGCGCGCACGCTGAGCGACCTGCTCGCCCACGTCCCCGGGGTGTACGTCGCACGCGGCGGCTGGTATGGCGAGCCGGAGATCGTCTTGTACGGCGGCCGGGGGCCCGCATCGCTCGAGATCTACTGGGACGGCATGCCAATGCAGCCGCTCGGCCGCGACTCGGTCTATTTGGATCCAGCCCGGATTCCGCTCGGACCGATCGAGCGTGTGGACGTCATCATGCTTCCGGCGACGCTTCAGGTGTTCCTCGTTACCTCGCAGTATCGACCAACGGCACCCCGCACGCAGGTCGGTGTCGTTTCCGGACGGCAGGACATCGCAGATTACCGCGCGGGCTACGCCACGCGCACGCGGTCCGGATTCGGTGTGTCGATGCTCGCCGACTGGGCCAGCATCGGCACCGGCCAGCTCGGCAACACCACGCCGCCGTTCGGGACGAGCGACATCTGGGTCAAGGCCGACTACGTGCCGCCCGGCGGACGCGTCGGCGCGTCGTTTCAGGTGTCGAGCTCGAGCTGGCATCGCGCGTCCGCCGACGCCGCGGCGACCACCATGGCCGGCGTGGACGGCTGGCGTCAGGATCGCCGCGACAGATTGTTCCGCATGTTCGTCGCGGAGCGGGATGACGGGCTCGGCTGGCGGCTGACGACAACGCTGAGCACGAGCACCATCAGCCATGACACCCTGGTGTCGCGCCGCAATGTCTCCGGTGCGATCGTCGAGGCGAGTCAGACGTGGCGCTCGGCCAGCGTGTCGGCGCTCGCCCGGTTCGGCGCCGCCGGGGCGGCGCGGCAGTACGAGGCGCGGGCGGGGTGGATGCCGATTCGTCCGATCACGCTTGCAGGAACCTTCCGGCAAAGCTTCTACGTCGGCCATCGCTACGGTTGGCGCGTGAACGGCACCGCCGGACTCGCGTTGCCACTCGGGTTCTCCGCCCGGGCCGACGTATCCTGGCAGGAGGATGCGCAGGCGCCCCTCGTGACCACCGATCCGATGTACCGCACGCTGGACCTCGCGGGCTGGGTGGGTTTCGAGAATCGTCTCATCGCGGTCGAGGTTGGGCGCGGCCGGCGCGATCCGTTCGCACCGTTTGGTTTTGCGGTGGGGATCAAGAGCGTGAAGTCACTGAATCCGACACCGCTCACCGAGTTCGTCGCCGCGCACGCCACGCTGCACATCGCGCCCGGGGTTACGCTCTCGGGTTGGTACTTCGATCCGGTGGTCGGAGGCGGGGACTTCGAGCCGCCCCATCATGCACGTGTGTCAGCGACGTTCTACTCAAAGTTCTTGCGCGTCTTCAAGAGCGGGATCTTCGCGCTCCGCGGGGAAGTCGCCATGGAATCGTGGAGCCGCTCGACGCTCGGCGGCCGGGACAGCACCGGAGCGGCGCTCGGCATGACCGGATCGAGCTTTGTCGATACCCAGCTCGAAATGCAGCTCGCCGGCGTCACGCTGTTCTGGAGCGTCACGAACATCAACATCATGCGGTCCAGCTACGTGACCGGCCTGGGCTATCCGAAGAGCGTGCAGCAGTATGGCGCGCGGTGGTTCTTCACTAACTAAGGGCACCCCCCCCTGACTACATTTAAGGCCCTGTGCCGCGCAGTATGACAGGTTTCGGCTCCGCCGAAGATCGCGTCCTTCGCGGACGGCTGCGAATTGAAATCCGCACCGTCAACCACCGCTATTTCAACCCGCAGCTGAAGCTGCCGGCGGATCTGGCCGGCGTGGAGATCGAGATGCGCGAGCGGCTGCGACAGCTGCTCGAGCGCGGGCATGTGGCGGTGACGGCGCGGTGGGTCGAAGCGCCTGGTCCGGAGCGCGAGGTCACGATCGACCTGACGCGCGCCAAGCAGGTGGTGGCGGCGGCGCAGCAGCTCAAGAAGAAGTTGAAGCTGAAGGGCACGGTCGATCTGGCGTTCGTGGCGCGGCAGCCCGACGTCCTGACCGCAACCAACGGCGCGAGCGAACAGCCGGTACAGTGGGCGGATGTCCAGGCCGTCGTCGAACGGGCCGCGAAGGATGTCGTGGCGATGCGGGAGCGGGAGGGGCAGACGCTCGCGACCGAGTTGAATGGGCGGCTCGACGCGCTCGAGGCGGCGGCGCAGACGGTGGAAGCGCAGGCACCGGAGCGGCTCAAGGCGGAGCACCAACGGCTCAAGCAGGCGGTGGCCGAGCTGACGGCGCAGACGACCATCGACGAGCAGCGTCTGGCTCTGGAGATTGCGCTGCTGGCCGACAAGGTGGACATCACCGAGGAGCTGGTGCGGTTCCGTTCGCACGTCGCGGCGGCGCGCGCCGCGTTGCGGGCCGATCAGGCGGTGGGGAAGCAGCTCGGGTTCCTCGCGCAGGAATTGCTGCGCGAAGTGAACACGATGGGCTCGAAGGCAAATGACGCGCGAATCACACAGACCGTGATCGCGATGAAGGGGGACCTCGAGAAATTCCGGGAGCAGCTGGAGAACCTGGAGTGACCCCGCGGTTAGTCGTCCTCTCGGCGCCATCGGGCGGTGGGAAGACGACGATTGCGAAAGCGGTGCGGGACCGGTTTTCGGATAGGTTCGGATTCTCGGTGTCGGCCACCACACGGAAGCCGCGGCCGGGAGAGCGCGAGGGGGTCGATTACTATTTCTGGTCTCCCGACAAGTTCCTGAAGGGAGTGGCCGAGGGGAAATTCCTCGAGCACGCGGAGTACGCCGGCGAGCTGTACGGGACGCTCAGGGCCGACGTCGAGCGAATTCTGAAGTCGGGACGACATGTCCTGCTGGACATTGAAGTCGATGGGGCGGCGCAGGTCCGGCTGCTCCAGCCGGGCGCGATTACGATTTTCATTTTGCCGAGCGATCCGCGCGCGCTGATCGAGCGACTCGTGCGGCGCGGCAGTGAGACGCCGCAGCAGATTCGGCAGCGGCTGGACCGTGCGATTTACGAGCTGGGGCACGCGACGTCGTTCAACCGCTGGATCAGGAACGATGACCTCGAGCAGGCCATCGGCGCGGTGGTGAAAGCGGTTGAACAGAGCTCGGACAAGGTGCGCGATCAGCACGATTTCGCGTGGCTCAAGGGATACCTGAGCAGTCTCCAGACAGAGAAACAGCGGTTATATGATGAATCGCATTAACAGAAAGGCTGAGCAATGCGCATCGTGACACCAGCAGAAGTCGCCGGACAGACGCAAAACAAGTATCTCGGCGTCCTCGTCGCCGCCAAATTCGCGCGCTTCGTCAACGATTTCCCGCGCGATCGGTCGGTGGACTGGGAAGAGAAACTCACCACACGGGCATTCGACGAGCTCGTCCGCGGCGGACTCAAGTACCGCCTGGTGCGGCGGCGGCGCTCACAGGAAACCTGATGTCGTCCACCGGCCGTCACGTCGTGCTCGGCGTGTCGGGCGGAATCGCCTGCTACAAGAGCTGTACGCTGGCCCGGCGGCTGACCGAGGCGGGCGTCACCGTCGACGTGGTCCTCACCGCCGCGGCCGCGGAGTTCGTGCGGCCGGTGACGTTCGAAGCGCTCACCGGACGGCCGGTCCTGACGTCGCTGTGGGAACGCGGCCATGCGCTCGCGCACATCGATCTCGCCAAACATCCCGACCTCGTGATCCTCGCGCCGGCCACCGCGAGCGTGCTGGCGCGCGCCGCGATGGGCATGGCGGATGATCTCCTCACCACGCTGTTGCTCGCGCGCGCGGACCGCCCCGTACTCGCCGCGCCGGCGATGAACGACGCGATGTATGCGAACCCGGCGACCACGGCCAACATCGCCACGCTGACCAAACGCGGCTGGCATTTCGTGGGACCGGAAATCGGCGCGCTCGCCGAAGGGCCGAGCGAGCGGCCGGGACGGATGAGCGAGCCCGAAACGATCTTCGCGGCGGCGGAGCGTCTGCTCGGTCACACCACCAGCAGCAAGTGGTCCGGCAAGCGCGTCGTCGTGACCGCGGGGCCGACGCGCGAGCATCTCGATCCGGTGCGGGTGATTACGAATCCGTCGAGCGGGCGGATGGGGTACGCGCTGGCGGAAGCGGCGCGCGAGCGCGGCGCGGACGTCGTGCTCGTCACCGGTCCGACCGAGCTCCCGCCACCGGCCGGACTCGCGACCACGCACGTCGAGACCACCGAAGACATGCAACGCGCGCTCTCGGGGCTCGTCGGTACCGCCGACGCCCTCATCATGAGCGCCGCTCCAGCGGACTACCGGCCCAAGAGTCGCGAAGCCAAGAAGCGCCCGCGCGCGGCAGGCCCGCTCACCGTGGAGCTCGAAGCGACGCCCGACATACTCGGCTCGCTCAAGCGCCGCAAGGGGATGGTCGTCGTCGGCTTCGCGCTCGAGACCGGGAATGGGTTGGCGAACGCCCGCGCGAAGTTGCAGAATAAGGCGCTGGATTACGTGATCCTGAATGACGCCACTGAGCCCGGCGCCGGATTCGAGGTCACGACCAATCGCGTGACGATTCTGGGACGCAATGGCACGCAAGTCGACTTGCCGTTGCTGCCCAAACGCGATGTGGCCGAACGCATCCTCGACGTGGTGGAAGAAGCGCTTTGACCGACGCGCGGGCTCTGGCTGTGGAATATCTAAAACAGCAACGGTTGCTTGGTGGAGATTCGGTGATTCTGCCCGGGGCCTCGGGCCTAGGGCCTGGGGCTTTGGTAACTGCCGCACGCGTAGAGTCTACGCCGACTCCCGTGACCTCTGCTCCTAGCCCCCAGGCCCCAGCCCCCAGCCCCGGCATCTCGTTCGATCCGCCGTCGGCCGATCTTTTCGCCACCGACCCTATCCAGCAGACGCGCAGCCTCGAGGACGTCGCCACCCTCATCGCGGCCTGCCGCAAGTGCAAGCTGTGCGAGGCCCGCACCAACACCGTCCCCGGCGAGGGTCCCGCGAACGCGCGGCTCGTCGTAATCGGGGAAGGGCCGGGCAGGACCGAAGACGAGACGGGCCGGCCATTCGTCGGCCGAGCTGGCGAGCTGCTGACGAAAATTCTCGAGGCGATCAAGCTACCGCGGGAGCAGGTGTTCATCTGCAACATCGTGAAATGCCGGCCGCCGGAAAACCGGCTGCCGCAGTACGACGAGATCGCGGCGTGCCTGCCGTTCCTCTATCGCCAGCTTGATTTGGTGAAGCCGAAGGTCATCCTGGCGATGGGTGGGACCGCGGCGCAGAGCCTGCTCAGCACCAAACAGTCCCTTGGTTCCTTACGCAATCAGGTTCACCGGTTCCGCGGCATTCCCGTGATCATCACGTATCACCCGGCTGCCCTGCTGCGAAACCCCAACTGGAAGAGACCAACCTGGGATGACGTCCGTATCGCCGCTCGCCTCCTCGACAGCTGAACGCGGGGCGGGCGAATGGGCCGGCCGCCAGACTCCGTGGAGTAACGAAGCGGAGCAGGCGGTCCTCGGCGCGATGATGCTCGACCAGGATGCGGCGCTCAAAGCCGCGGAAATCCTGGACGACACGATGTTCTACCGCGAAGGCCATCGACTGCTGTTCCGGTCGATGATTTCCTTGACCGAGCGGGGGGACGTCATCGACCCGGTGACGATCCGCGACGAGCTGAGCCGGCGCGGCGATCTCGACCGGGCCGGCGGCATGGAGTACATCGCGGCGCTGATCGACGTCGTGCCGACGGCCGCGAACGTCGACTATCACGCCAAAATCGTCCGCGACAAAGCGGTGCTGCGCCGGCTCGTGGACGCCGCGACCGGGATCATCCAGGACGTCTATGAAGGCCACGGCACGGCGGGCGAGGTGCTCGACAACGCCGAGCGTCGGGTGTTCCAGGTGGCGCAATTCCGGCGGGCCGAAGAGTTCATTCGAATCAAAGAGCTCATCTGGCCGACCATGGAGCGGATCGAGCAGCTGCAGTCGGGCGCCGGGTCGGTCACGGGCGTGCCGAGCGGCTTCCTCGACCTGGACCGCCTGACCGCGGGGTTCCAGCGCTCCGACCTCGTCATCATCGCCGCGCGTCCGTCGATGGGAAAAACGGCGCTGGCGCTGAACATCGTGCAGCACGCCGCCATCGAGCACAACACCGCCGTGGCGTTCTTCTCGCTGGAAATGTCCAAGGACCAGCTGGTCCAGCGGCTGCTCTGCTCGGAAGGTCTCGTGGACGCGCAGCGGCTGCGCCGCGGCCAGCTCCGCGACGACGACTATCCCAAGCTCGCACGCGCCGCCGGGTTACTCGGCACCGCGCCGATCTGGATTGACGATTCCGCCGCGTTGACGCCGCTCGGCATGCGCTCGAAGGCACGCCGGTTGAAGTCCGAGCACGATATTGCCCTCGTGATCGTGGACTATTTGCAGCTGATGCAGGGACCGGGCGACGTCGAGAATCGCCAGCAGGAGATCTCGTACATCTCGCGCTCGCTCAAGGCGCTCGCCAAGGAGCTCGATGTGCCGGTCGTCGCGATCTCGCAGCTGTCACGCGCGCCGGAACAGCGCGGCGGCGAGCACCGCCGGCCGCAGCTCTCCGATCTCCGCGAGTCGGGCGCGATCGAGCAGGACGCGGACGTCGTCTGCTTCATCTACCGGCAGGAGTTCTACGACGGACCGGTGGACCCCAAGACCAACGAGAGCATCGAAGGCATCGCGGAGGTGATCGTCGGCAAGCAGCGCAACGGTCCGACCGGTATGGTAAAGTTGCACTTTAAGAAAGAGTACACGCGCTTCGACAACTACACGGCGCGCGAAGCGCCGTCGCTCGAGGCCGGACGTGTCTAAAGGGAAGTCCGTGTTTCGCTGCACCGAATGCGGCGCGGACCAGCCCAAATGGGGTGGGAAGTGCGACGCGTGCGGGGCGTGGAACGCGCTGGTCGAGGAGCCTGTCGGAAAGAAGGTTGGAAGGTTGGACGGTTGGAATGAAACAACCGCCGTTCCCGTCCAACTTTCCAACCTTCCAACCGGCCAACGTGCTCGCTGGCGCACGGGCCTCGCCGAATTCGACTTCGTCCTCGGCGGCGGGATAGTTCCGGGATCAGTAATCCTCGTCGGCGGCGAGCCGGGGATCGGCAAGTCCACGCTGCTGATGCAGTGCGCCGCACGGCTCGAGAGCCAGGGCGTCTCGACGCTCTACGTCTCGGGTGAAGAGTCCCCCGATCAGCTCCGGCTGCGCGCCGATCGCCTCGAAGAGGACGCCGGCGGCATTCACGTGCTTGGTGAAACACGACTCGAGTCGATTCTCCATCACGCGGCACAGCTGAAGTCGAGCGTCGTGCTGCTCGACTCCATCCAGACCACCTACACCGAAGAGCTCGAGGGTGCGCCCGGCAACGTCGGCCAAGTACGTGAGTGCGCGGCCCGCCTGATGCGCTTCGCCAAGGAGTCTGGCGGGGGGGGACCCGCTGTCGTGCTCGTCGGCCACGTGACCAAAGGTGGCGGGATCGCCGGCCCGAAGACGCTCGAGCACATCGTCGATACGGTCCTGTATTTCGAAGGCGAAGCGACGCTCGATCACCGGATCCTGCGCGCCGTGAAGAATCGCTTCGGCTCGGTCGATGAGATCGGCGTCTTCCGGATGACGGGCGCCGGGCTCGAGCCGGTCGCGAACCCTGCCGCCGCGTTTCTTGCCGGCCGCAGCACCGGGGCATCGGGCTCGGCGGTCACGGCGCTGATGGAAGGAACGCGTCCGATGCTGGTCGAAATCCAGGCGCTCGCCTCGAAGGCGGGATTCGGGACGCCGCAGCGCGTGGCGACGGGGCTCGATCATCGCCGCCTCGCGCTGCTGCTCGCGGTGCTCGAGCGCCGCGGCGGCATGCCGTTCGGGAATCTGGACGTCTTCGTCAACGTGACCGGCGGCGTCCGTTTGATCGAGCCCTCGACCGACCTGGCAGTGCTTGCGGCCCTCGTCTCGACCGTCCACGACCGTCCCGTACCCGCCGATGCGCTGTTCCTCGGCGAGGTTGGGCTCGGCGGCGAAATCCGTCCCGTGGCCGGCGTCGAGCGGCGGCTAGCCGAAGCGGCACGCCAGGGCTTCCGCCGCGTGTTCCTGTCGGCGCGCTCGCGGGGAACGGCCAGTGACCTCGAGGTGATCGGGCTGGAGGGAATCGGTGAGCTCACCCGTCGTCTCGCAGCCTGACGTCGGGGTGGTCGTGGTGGCAGCGGGGGCGGGCGTGCGCGCCGGCCCCGGCGAGCCGAAACAGTTCCGTCCGATCCTCGGCGTGCCGATGCTGCTGCGCGCGCTGCGCCAATTCATCGGCCATCCGGAAGTCCGCCAGGTCGTCGTCGCGCTGCCGCCGGGATACGCCGAGCGTCCACCCGACTGGCTGGGCAAACTGCGGGGGGAACGGCTGGAGTTCGTCCCGGGCGGCGCGCAGCGGGTCGATTCGGTCCGCTCGGCCCTCGCAGCGCTTCCCGACGACGCGACAATCATTCTCATCCACGATGCAGCCCGGCCGTTCGTGAGCCGCGCGACGATCGATGCGGTGATCGCACGCGCGCGCGCCGGCGTGGGTGCCATCGCGGCAGTCCCCAGCTCCGACACGCTCAAGGAAGTCGGCCAGGACCCCATCCCCGATCGGCCGACGCCACGCATCACCCGCACGGTCGATCGTGAGCGCATCTGGCGCGCACAGACGCCGCAGGGCTTCCCGCGGGAGATGCTGCGCGACGCGTACGCGCAGCTTGGCGGCGGCACGGCGAACGGCGGGGCGCCGAGTGATGACTCGGAGGTGTGCGAGCGGGCGGGATTTCCGGTGGAGTTGATTCCCGATTCGCCGTATAACTTCAAAATCACCACACCCGACGACTTCCGGATCGCTGAGGCGCTGGCCCGTGAGCTCCGGTGAACCCGCTCGCGTTCCAGACCCCCGCGGAGGTTGCGGCGGCGATTCCACGCGTCGTCGCGCATCTCCAGGGCGGAGGCCTGCTTGCCTATCCGACCGAGACGGTCTACGGAATCGGTTCGCGGGTCGTCCAGGCGGATGTCGCGGCGCTGGCGGCGATGAAAGGTCGCTCCGCCAGCAAGCCTTTCCTCTTATTGATCAGCGACCGCGGCATGGCTGAGGCGCATGGCCTGGCGTTCAATGCGTCCGCCGACGCGCTGGCGCGCGCGTTCTGGCCTGGCCCGCTCACGCTGGTTTTGCCGGGCGGCTCCGGCCGGCTCCCGGACATGCTGCGCGGGCCCGATGGCGGCATCGCGGTGCGCTGGACCTCGCATCAAGCGATCGCGGCACTCGTGGGGGCCCTGGGCTCGCCCCTCACCTCTACGTCCGCGAATATCCCGGGCCAGCCACCCGGCCCCGGGGCTGACGCCATCGCGCGCGACTTCGCACCGGCCGTCGCGTCCGGGCAACTGCTCGTCCTCGACGGCGGCGTGCTGGGGAACCGGCCTCCTTCGACCGTCGTTGACTGCACCAGG
>Ga0070695_100001809_pt1 | contig 12073 bp, 16 predicted proteins | sample KBSK1252metaG_FD_65471 | JGI IMG/M metagenome (GOLD analysis project Ga0070695, IMG submission 65471) | Corn, switchgrass and miscanthus rhizosphere microbial communities from Kellogg Biological Station, Michigan, USA - KBS K1-25-2 metaG | ecosystem: Host-associated > Plants > Roots >...
ACGATCGTGAACAGGCCGAGGCCGTTCCTGCAGAAGATGGTGACGACGCGAGTCAGCATGGCTGAGTGGAGGCGACAGCGCGACACTTACCGGAGCACTGAGAAACTTTCCCGACTTCATAGGGGGTTCGCGACGTTTTTCCTGAACCGATGCAATCGGTCGGGCATCGTGAAGGACGGAGGCCCGATCGGAGGGGTCGAGCAGAAGGGCAAGTGGAAGCTCAATGCTCGTTATAACAAAACCGAGCTACGCCGACGGTGCGCGAGAGTGGCGGAATACCGGGATCGCATCCAAGTGTCCGGCGAGGATGGTCTCGATTTCATACGTCTGAAGAATGCCAAGAAAGTCTTCTTCTTCATCGACCCTCCGTACTACGAGAAGGGGCCGCTCCTTTACCTGAACTCCTTGGACACCAAGTACCACAAGAAGTTGGCGGACCAGCTCAAGAGCATGGAAGACGCCGGGTGGGTGCTCACCTACGACGACTGCCCAGCCGTCCGCGAACTCTATGCCGAATGGGCGTCGGTTCGGCCATTCAAGCTCCGTTACTCGGCTGCCGAGCAACGCACAGGTCGAGAAGTTCTCATCACGCCCAAGTGGATGCAGCTACCGCAGCACCAGGACTCAGACGCGCTGGCGTGGTGATGCTGGCGGTTGGAGGGTCATTCCATCCGATCTGCTGCGCCGCGACTCATGAGGTCGGGCCGAACACCTTCCATCTGTCCTGAAAGCGTTCCGCGTGCTTCAGTTCGAACGCCCAGAATGTATGTTTCGGCCCCTTCTGAATAAGCACCTTCTCCGCTACCACCTTGCTGGGCACCACGTAAAAATCAAACCTCTCCGCATCCTTCTTCTGCACGATGTTGAGGAACACATAGTAGAAGGAGTCTGAGATGCGCTCGCAGGCATGAGGCCCAACCAACCAGAAGTTGGCTCGCCTCGCATTTGTTTTCACATCGATCGAGAATGCCCGGGCATTCGCGGGCGTGAACACTAGAAGGTCAGCACCGGCCGAGTTCCTAGCTGTAGGCGCAACCGTATAGCCATACTTGCTCAACTCCGCTGCCGTGAGGAACACTCCTCGCATCCCGTTCCGCTGCTTCGAGTCAGCCATGCCGGCCCCCCTCGTTTTAGCTCTCTGGAACCAGCTCTGATTCTTTGCCGGTTTCGATGCCACGAGCCTCCGTCGCGTCCAGACGATACGGCTCCAGGAGCTTGCGAACCTCCCTTGAGAGGTGTCGGAACGAAAACTCCCCCTTTGCCTTTGTCCAGGAGTCCGTCGTGCCCACTCGACCTGTCGAGACAATCTCCCGCAGCAGCACGTCATGCGGATAGATGTACCATTCGCCGCCATGCGGAAAGCAGATGTGTAGGTCGCGGTCGAGGTACTGCTTCTGAAAAGTCAACCGGCTCTTTAGCTGGACCTTGAGGAACGTCTGACCGTCTGCGTGCTGCGCAATGAAGTCTGCACCGCCCCAATCGTTGCTCAGGCGGATAGTGATGAAGCCGTAGTCCGCAAGAACGGCAGAGACCTTCTGGAAATTAAAAGCCTCTTGCTGCCGCGAGTTCAACGAGTCGTAAGGAATGCGCTGGAATAGCTCAGCCATCGGCCCCCCTTCTCTGCCGTCAGGAAGGAGAGACTACACCGAATCGAAGGGGCTTTCGGCCCGCGAGCCTCTAGACGTTGGGTAGGCCTCCCTGTACCGACTTGCCCGTTGGCCAGCTCAAAGGGCGGCTATCCGCGTTCCATTCGCAGTCCAGGCAGTAGTAATAGATTCGGCCTGTGCGTGAGCCCACACGGTAACTCGGTGAGCAAAACCCGCACACGTGCCTGTGACAGGCGTCACACTTGGTGAACTTCGGTCGACCCTTTTTGGTGGTCGGCACCTGATTTCCGCAACGCTCGCACCAGTACCGGGGTCTATCCATTAGTTGTTGCTGTTCCCCTACGTCAGCAGGAGGGCCGTGGCGCAGCAGGTTCTCACGCAATCCACACCACTGAACGGCGTTAGCTAATGTAACTGCCTCTGACTCTTTGTCACCAAGCGCCTTGTAGATGCGCGCTGCATCGAAAAGAGTGCGAACTACATTCGAGAGCCTAACTCCCCCGACCGCCGGTTCAAGCCTCGTGTGTTCAATGACCGGCTGTTCGTTCCCATCCGGTCCCTTCTCATTGACGATGGCCCCAGATGCATCACGCTTGGCCACACGAACAGTTACCCACTGTACGGGCACTTCCCTTGAGCCAGTCAGTTTCAGCAACGGACACCTCTCAACTTGAAGGCTGCTTGGTGCGGGCGAAGCCGACCAATTAGCCCAATCGTGCGTCCACGCGACGAACCGCCTCCCGCACCCGAGTCGCAGTCCGAGAGAACCGCCGCGCGAGCGCGGGGAAGCTCTCTCGCTTCCGGCCGATGAGGTCGGCGCAGCGGTAGAGCATCCACAGTTCCACGTCCGCGCGCTGCCGCGCCCCCTGCGCCCTCGCATAGAGGTAGAGCATGTGCAGCACCGTCGCGCGCTGTAGGTCCGTGGTCTCCACGTTGTACACGCGCCGCTTGAACGCCAGGGAGAACCGGGCCGGGATGATGGTGCAGCCAAGTGCCACGCCTCCGGCCGCACTCCATCGGGGCAGCAACCGATCCCAGGCCTCCGCACGCCGCTCAGACGGTAGAGCCCGCAGGCGCTCCAGATCACGCACGAGCGCCGCCCCGTAGTCGAGCGCCGGAGCCTGCGGAGGTGCCTTCACCACGCGCAAGGGCTTGGGGCTCTTTCCCTGGAAATCTGATGCGCTTCCCCAAAGTGAAGCGTCGGAGCCCTGACGCTCCAAGGGTGGCGTCTTCAGCGACTTGAGCCCGATTCGCCCCATCAGACGCCTCCGAGGTGCCCCCGCTAGGTGGAGGCAATCAATTATGCAGGACATAGGGGACATGTTGCGAATCGCCCGAGTGGGCAAGCGGCTCTCGCAACGCAAGCTCGCGCTGAAGGGTCGCGTCAGCCAGTCCACGGTCTCCCGCCTGGAAAACGGGAAGCGTGTGCAGCCGCAGGCCGCGCGGCGCATCGCCCATGCTCTTGGTTTGCCTCCGGGGCTCCTCGCGCTCGACACCGTGGACGATGGAGCGGAAGACCATGGGCGCCGCGCCTAGCCTTCCCCGCCGCACGTTCCGAATCGCTGAGGTTGCCGCCATGCTCGGCGTCCCACGCTCCACCGTCTACGACATGCACCGCACCGGGCGACTAAAGACCGTCAAACTCGGCAGCGTGGTGCTCGTGCGCGCTGAAGACCTGGACGCGCTCCTCGCAGGCACCGACGCAGGGACGAGCAGCGTGACCACCATCAAGGCGCGTCGGGGGCGGCGATGAACTCCGCGACCATCAGCGTGCGCGAGTACCTGACCAGCCCCGCAGCCGTGGGGCTCCGGCCGCGTGCTCGTCTTCTCCTCTTCGCGCTCGCGGCGTACATCGGCAAGAGCGGCGCGTGCTGGCCGTCGCTGGCGGAACTCGCTCAGGTGACGGGCAAGCACTCCCGCCGCGTGCAGGACGACATCGCGGAACTTCGTCGCGTGGGAGCGATCACACAGGATCTTCAGCACGGCCAGCAGACCCCGATCTACCGGCTCGGCCCCGCTGTTACAGGGACGACAGAAACGTCGTCCCTACCCACGACAGAAACGTCGTCCCACGACGGTAGGGACGCCGCCAGGGGCGCCGCTAGACACGCCGCTAGGGACGACAGAAACGTCGTCCGGAAAGGGGAAGCGAGAAGAGAGAAGAGAGAAACCCCCAGAGGGGCGCCTTCGCTTCGCGATCACGGAACGAACGGAATGGACCCCGACTGGATGGATCGGTTCGGCCGCGTAGCAGCGAAGCACCCACTTGGAAGGCAGGACGTGAAAGCCGGGCGTGCAGCGTGGGCGGACGTGTGGGCCGATCACACGGCCGACGTGACCAACGACGAGCTTGAGCGGCGCGTGCTCGCGGTGCTGAAGGACGATCCGAAACTCAGCAACGATCCGTCGAAGGTGAAGCCGTTCGGTGGGTGGCTTCGTGACCAGGATTTCAGCGCGGAGGCCAGGCAGGAGGCGGAGGTCTTCGTGAACCGGCGGATGACACCGGAGGAGAAGGAAGCCACGAGGGCCGATCTCCGAAGGCGTGGGCTCATGCCATGAACGGCTACAAGGCCAGACTCGCCGCCGCGATTCTCCGAGGCCAGGAGCGGCAAGAGAAGAAGCAGGGGCGGAAGAGACGTTATGCCTCTCTTGAGCATAAGCCCCTCCAAGGACGGGAAAACGACCGCAGGGGGACGGCTCTCAAGGCCGTTGCAGGCAAGAGCGCCGCTCGCAGGAATCGCGAAAGTTATTAGGGAAAATGCATGAAAAGAGCGAAGGGCAAGACACGCGGCGAACGTCCCACCCGGAATCCGACCACTCCACGGAGCGGAGCCACCTCCTCGGAGGCATCGGACACCGCTCCGGCACGCAAGCCGGGAGCGCAGCCGGGGAACCGGAACGCCTGGAAGCACGGCGCCACGGCCGCAGACATGAACTCCAAGCGGGCGGCGAAGCGTGCGCGCCTGGACGATTTCCAGGCCACAGCGGAGCGTCAGGTGCAGGACGTGCTCCGGGTCGCTGGACTGCAATCGGACCCGCTGGCGGCCCTTGTAGCGCGTCAGGTGGGGCGTCTGGAGGCCATGGCGGCACGCCTGGAGGCATTCCACGGTGGGCGGGGTTACTTCACGAAGGCCGGGGATCTGAAGCCTTCCGTCAATCGCTTCGTGGACGTGGTGGACCGACTCCTCGGGGAAGCTCGCCGCCTCTTGGAGCAGTTGCAGTCGATGGAGCGTCCAGCGGAGCCCGTGACAGTCAGGATCATCCGTCAGCACCGCCTTGCGGGGGACCCGGAGCCACCTGAGCCCGAGATGGGCGTCCCGACTAGTGACAGATTCGCCGGAAACGGGGCGCCATTGAACGATCAGCCCCCGACCACGGGGGTACCCGCCACCCGGAAGAGATCGCGCCGTGGCGGCGAATGTCCCATCTAGCAAGATTCGGAGGTAAGCGACCCATGAACCTGAAGCACCTGGAACACGTCACAGAACGATTCAAGCTCGGCCTAGCCTGCGACTTGAGCGAGCGCGCGGCGCTCGCCATGGCATTGAGCAGCACCGGCCGTGCTGGTGAGGAAGTCGGCGCCGCGATCGGCGCCGCGCTGTCCGCACCCGGCGTGCGGATCGACGACGGCGACATGGACCGTCTGGTGACACTCGCGCGTGAACACCCGGACGCCACGCCTGAGCAGGTGGGCTCCATGCTCGTGCAGGACGTGTTCCTGTCGCGCGTGGCTGAAGTGCTCGCGGAGATGCGGGAGACCGACAAGACCGCGCGATACGGCGATGCGATGACAGCCGCCAGCGCGCGCTTTCCGAAGGAATACGACCTCTATCAGACCGCGACCGGCCAGCGTCGGCCGCGTCGCTAGGAGTTCAACATGCAGGGTCTCAGCAACGTCAGCACCGGCTTGGATCTCACCTTCATGGCCGGAGAGGACCTGACCGCCGATCAGTACAAGGTCGTCACTGTGGACGCGAACGGTCGCGCGTTGAAGATTGACGCGGCGAACGAGTTCCCGTGTGGCGTGCTCCAGTCCACTCCCGTCAATGGCCAGTCCTGTGCCATCCGCGTGCGGGGCGTGACCAAGTGCGTCGCCCAAGCCACGATCACGCGGGGCGACATCGTGCAGGCCCATTTCACGGCCGGTGCCGATGAAGGGAAGGTGAAGCCCTGGACCATCGGGACCGATGGACACAACCACGGAGGCGCCGCCTCCAATCCTCCGGCCACGGGGACGCTGGATTGCATCCTCGGGATCGCGCTGTCGTCGGCTGCTGCCGGAGAACTCGTTTCCGTCCTGCTCTGTCAGCAGGCGCTGTAGGGGGAGTCACACATGCTCGCAGTGAAGTTCACGAAGTCCGTTCGTTTCATGCATCCGCAGCCGGGGATCGAATCCCGGCCCTACGCGGGCGGCACCGTCCATACCTTCCCGCCCGATGCTGCCGTGTGGCTCCAGGCGCACGGGCACGGCGTCATCCTCGACCCGGAAACCAGCGGCGCCGTGCTGCCTCCTCGCCCCTCCTCGGGGGCGCTCTCGTCCGCAAGGAAGGATCGCGACAAGGCGGAGACCGCCCTGACAAGCCTCCAGACCAGGACGGTGGAGGCGCACCGCCAGCGGGAGGACATCAAGGCCAAGCTCACGGCTGCGGACACGCCCGTGGGCGAGATGGCGAAGCTCGCTCGTCAGTCCACGGACCTGGAGGTGGAGGTCGAGGCTCTGAAGCGCCGGAGCACCCAGGCTGCGAACGCCGCCGCAAGGGCAAGCCAGGAGCACGCGAAGCTCGACTACGCAGAGCAGCGGCACGTCCTCGCCGATGAGCAGGCGGCACTCGACAAGGCCGCTGCCAAGCTCGTGCGGGGGCTGGCAGACCAGGCTCGAAAGGTCGCCACCGTCGCCGCTGCCGTAAACGAGGCAGCCGGACAGGCGGGCGTCAGCTATCGCGCCGACCATGAACAGACGGACGTGCTGGCCGCCATCGTCGCGTCCGTGCGGATGGCTGCTTTGAACAAGCTCTGAGAGAGTCGGGGGCGTCTTCTCCGCCGCTGCCGTGGCCCCCGGGGGTCTCTTCCACCCTGTCATCTCACGGCGGCGGCAACTGTTGGGGTTCGCCGTGGTCTCCTTCACGCGACGAATCCCCGAGGTGGGCCGGGGCGGGGTTTTCCTCTTCCTTCCCCGCTCCGGCCCCTCTCGCTTTATCTCCTATCCTGATATACAATAAATGGCCCGGTAGAGGGGGACGCGATGGGGAGCAGGAAGCCCAGACAGATAGGAAGACCGCCGTTGCCGCCGGGGAAGGCGCGTGCCGGGATGCTCCTCGTGAGAGTGACCGACGCAGAGCGCGCGTTGCTGGAACAGGCGGCGGGGGACATGCCGGTGTCGGCCTGGATTCGTGGGATCGCGATTGCTGCCGCTGCGCGCAAGGTGCGTGCGGCGAAGAAGGGAGAGGAGGACTGACCCATGATCGGATCGAGGGTGAAGAAGCGCAGCGGTGTGACGGTGTACTTCATCCGGTTCAGAGACCAGCACGGGCGCCGCGTGGAGGAGATGGTGGGGGCGTCCAAGCGGGAGGCGGAGGCGCGGCTGCGCGCTCGCCGCGTGGAGGTGGACAGGGGCAAGTTCACGTCCAAGCGTGCGGCGAAGAAGGCGGCGGAGGCGGAGCCCACCTTGAAGGCGTTCGTGGCCGACTTCATGGAGAAGGTGGCGAGCCGTACACGGTCGAATCACTACCGGGATCGGTTCCGGCCGCTGTTGGCGGTGGCGGACATGCAGGACCGGAAGCTCTCGACCATCACGCGGGCCGACCTGGACGCCTACGTGGGGAACCGGGCGCAAGAGGTGACTGCTTCCACTCTGCGGAAAGACATCATCGCCATGCGAAAGCTCTTCACCATGGCCGTGGAGTGGGGCAAGCTCGACCGTTCCCCCGCGTTCGGCGTGAAGGCCCCGAGTGAGCCGAAGGCGGAGGCCCGCTACCTCAGCGTGGAGGAGGTGGAGCGGCTAAAGCTCGCCGCCGCTCCCTGGCTCCGGCCCCTAATCTCGCTCGCGCTGGCGACGGGCATGCGGCTGAAGGAACTCACGATGCTGCGGTGGAGCGATTGGGACGAGAACGCGGGCGTGCTGCACGTCGCTGAGAACACGAAGACGGGCACGCGGACGTGCCCCGTGGGTATCGCCGCAAAGGCGATCCTTGACGGGCTGCGGGAACGGCAGCGGAACTCCGTGGTGCTGCGGAAGGTGCCCTTCATCTTCGCCAGCGATGCAGGCGCGGACTACACCGACGAGGACACGAGGCGGCGGATCTCCAGGGACACGAGCGCGGCGGCGACGAAGGCGGGACTCGGCGGCGCGACGTTCCATAGCCTCCGGCACTCGGCGGCGAGCTTGATGGTGCAGGCGGGCGTGCCGCTGTTCGAGGTGGGGCAGATCCTAGGGCACTCGACCCCGACCATGACGCAGCGGTACTCCCACCTGGCACCCGGCCACCTGAAGACCGCCATGGCGCACCTGGACGCGGCTCTCGGGGTCGCTCCGGCACCCGGAGTGGTGGGAAAACAGGTGGGACGTTCCAAATCGAAGGGCACGCTGAAGAGCGTGAAGGCTTCCTAAGTTTCGAGGTTGCAGTAGGATGACCCACCACGCGCCTGTAGCTCAGGTGGATAGAGCAACGGCCTTCTAAGCCGTAGGTCGCTGGTTCGAGTCCAGCCAGGCGCGCCAGCGACGCAGATGCTAAAGTCGGCGCCGAAAAACGTGGTGGGTGTAGCTCAGTCGGTAGAGCTCCAGACTGTGGATCTGGCTGTCGTGGGTTCAAATCCCATCACCCACCCCACCCTGGCGCCGCGTGGTAGGATGCGCGCTTCTCGCTGTGGGCCGCTAGCTCAATTGGCAGAGCAGCAGACTCTTAATCTGCGGGTTCCTGGTTCGATTCCAGGGCGGCTCACCACCCTTCTCCCACACAGGTCGAGACCATGAAGATCGAGCTGAAGGATCTCACTCCCGTCCGCAAGCAGATGGCGGTGGAGGTGGACCCCGAGGTGGTGGCGCGCGAGCAGGGCGCTGTGCTGCGGCGGTTCGTCTCCCAGGTGCGCCTCCCCGGGTTCCGGCCCGGCAAGGCTCCCGCCTCCCTGGTGCGCACCCGCTTCGCCAAGGAGATCGAGGAGGATGTCCGCGACCGCCTGCTCTCGCGGCTCTACCGGGAGGCGACGCAGGAGAAGGGGCTGCGCCCGCTCGGCGACCCCGTGCTGGAGAAGCTGACGCACGAGGAGGGGCAGCCCTTCCGCTTCGAGACCAGCTTCGAGGTCCTGCCCGCCTTCACCGCCAAGGGGTACCGCGAGGTCCACGCCCGGCAGCCGAAGGCTGTGGTGGGCGACGAGGAGGTCTCTGCGGCCCTCCAGGACATCCAGCGCTCCCGCACCCGCCTGGTCACCGCCGAGAAGGCGGCCGAGCCGGGGGACGTGCTGGTGGCCGACGTCCACGGGCACCCCGAGGGAGGGGAGCCCTTCCACCGCGAGCGCACCCTCCTCGAGGTCGGGGCCGAGGGGCACCTCCCGGACTTCGACACCGCCCTCGTGGGGGCGGCCGCCGGCGCCGACCTCGACGTGACGGTTTCGTATCCGGCGGACCACCAGGCGCGGGACCTCGCCGGAAAGCCCGTGCGCTTCCAGATCCACGTCCACGAGGTGAAGCAGAAGGACGTCCCCGCTCTCGACGACGCCCTGGCCAAGGACCTGGGGGACTTCGAGACCCTGGAGGCGCTGCGGGCCCGCGTCCGGGAAGACCTGGAGGCGCGCAAGGTCGAAGCCGCCCAGTCCGCCGTCCGCCAGGGCGTCCTGGACAAGGTCCTGCTGGAGAACCCCATCCCCCTCCCCGAGCACCTGGTCAACGACGAGCTGCGGCACCGGGTGGAGGAAATGGTGCGCTCCCTGGTCCTCCAGGGGGTGGACGTCGAGAAGATGGACGTGGACTGGAAGGAGATCGGCGCCCGCCAGGAAGAGCCGGCCCGGAAGACCGTCCACGCCCGCCTGGTCCTGGACGCGATCGCGCAAGCGGAGGGGCTGACCGTCGACGAGGGCGAGCTGGACGCCCGCCTCGGGCGCGAGGCAGAGCGAATGGGCGAGGGCAAGGTCGGACTGCGGCGGAGGCTCCAAGAGGGGGGCGGCCTGGAAGCCCTTAAGATTCAGATGGTTAGGGAGAAAACTCTTGACTTCCTGACCTCGGTTGCTAATATTCAGGTCGAGGAGTGAGGCATGCCTCTTGTACCCATGGTGGTCGAGCAGACCGCCCGCGGGGAACGCGCGTACGACATCTACTCGCGGCTCCTCGAGGACAACATCATCTTCTTGGGCATGCCGATCGATGACATGCTCAGCAACCTGGTCATCGCCCAGCTCCTCTTCCTCGAGGCCAAGGACCCGGACAAGGACATCTCGATCTACATCAACTCCCCGGGCGGCTCCATCACGGCCGGCCTCGCCATCTACGACACCATGCAGTTCATCAAGCCGGACATCAGCACCATTTGCATCGGCCAGGCGGCCAGCATGGCGGCGGTGCTGCTGTCGGCGGGGACGCCCGGCAAGCGTCTGGCCCTCCCCAACTCGCGCATCATCATTCACCAGCCCCTGGGCGGGTTCTCCGGGCAGGCGGCCGACATCGACATCCAGGCCCGCGAGATCCTGCGCATGCGGGAGCACCTGAACACGATCCTGGTCCGGCACACCGGGCAGACCCTGGACAAGATCATGCGGGACACCGACCGCGACTACATCATGACGGCCGATCAGGGGCTGGAGTACGGCCTGATCGACCAGGTCATCCACCGCCGGGAATAGGCGCCGCCAATAGGGGATCCACCCAGGATGTCACGCAAGAAGAGCGATGGCGAAGGCTTGAAGTGCTCTTTCTGCAACAAGAGCCAGAGAGACGTACGCAAGCTGATCGCCGGGCCCACCGTCTACATCTGTGACGAGTGCGTGGACATCTGCCTCGACATCATCGCCGAGGAGCGGGAGAGCGAGGAGCAGGAAGGCCGCATGCGCCTTCCCAAGCCGGTGGAGATCAAGGCCTTCCTCGACGACTACGTGATCGGCCAGGACCACGCCAAGAAGCGGCTGGCGGTCGCCGTCTACAACCACTACAAGCGCAACGAGCTCTCCCGGCGCCGGAACGAAGTCGAGATCCAGAAGTCGAACATCCTGCTCATCGGGCCCACGGGATCGGGGAAGACGCTTCTGGCCCAGACCCTGGCGCGCCTCCTCTCCGTTCCCTTCGCCATCGTGGACGCCACCACCCTCACCGAGGCCGGCTACGTGGGCGAGGACGTGGAGAACATCATCCTCCGCCTCCTCCAGGCCGCCGGGAACGACGTGGAGAAGTGCCAGCGCGGCATCATCTACATCGACGAGGTGGACAAGATCGCTCGCAAGGGAGAGAACCCCTCCATCACCCGCGACGTCTCCGGGGAGGGCGTGCAGCAGGCGCTGCTGAAGATCCTGGAGGGGACGGTGGCGAACGTGCCGCCCCAGGGCGGCCGCAAGCACCCCCACCAGGAATTCGTCCCCGTGGACACCACGAACATCCTGTTCATCTGCGGCGGGGCCTTCGTGGGCCTGGACACCACGATCGAGCAGCGCATCGGCCGCAAGACCATGGGATTCAAGGCCGACATCAAGCCGCGGCGGGAGAAGAACCTCCACGAGCTGCTCTCCCAGGTGCAGCCCAGCGACCTCATCAAGTTCGGCATGATCCCGGAGTTCGTGGGGCGCCTCCCCGTGGTGGCCATCCTGGACGAGCTCGACACCACGGCGCTGATGCGGATCCTCACCGAGCCCCGGAACGCGCTCTCCAAGCAGTACCAGAAGATCTTCGAGTTCGAGAACGTCTCCCTGCGGTTCACGGACGATGCACTGGAGGCGGTGGCCGAGCTCGCCATCGAGCGCAAGATCGGCGCCCGCGGCTTGCGCATGATCCTGGAAGAGCTGATGCTGGACATGATGTTCATGCTGCCCTCGCAGTCGGGCGTCAAGGAAGTGGTGGTCACCCGCGACGTGGTCCACAAGAAGACCAATCCGCTCGTGGTCATGGAAAAGGCGGGCTAGGCATCTCGCTTTCCCCGGCCTCTCGATCTTTTCTCTCTTTCTCTCTTCGTCTCAGGAGTACCGATGGAAGAACGCTCCGCGCGTTCCGCTGACGGGGTGTTGAACCTGCCCATGGTTCCCCTGCGGGACATCGTGGTGTTCCCGCACACCATGGTCCCCTTCGTGGTGGGGAGGAAGCCCTCCCTGCTGGCGGTGGAGCGGGCGCTGGCCGAGGACAAGACCCTGTTCCTGGCCACCCAGCGCAACGCCAAGGTGGACAACCCCGTTCCCGACGAGATCAACTCCGTGGGCACGGTGGCCACCATCGTCCAGCACCTCAAGCTCCCCAACGGCAACGTGAAGCTGCTGGTGGAGGGGGGGAGCCGCGGCCG